>CEUD01342263.1_pt1 | contig 10043 bp, 9 predicted proteins | sample 356481 | NCBI WGS metagenome assembly CEUD01 (sample SAMEA2623314, study PRJEB7988) | marine metagenome | isolation source: saline water (ENVO:00002010), including | reverse complement strand
ATATTTAGGAGTAAGTGCAATTTATGGAGAGCCCATTTTTTCCGCTGAATTTGAAGTAGCTCAATCAACTTACACCGACACTTTCCCTTCCACAGACTCAGAAGTTACCAGCCTAACTAGAAGGGCCATGCTCGGCGTAAGGTCTTATCCAATAACTAGCAAATACTTTGGAACTTTTTTAAGAGCTGGAGCGAGAGTAAAACAAGAAACTTTAGACATAAAAGAGAGCGGACAAACTCGTGAAGAGGTCTTACCTGTCTATGTCGACCCTTATGCTGGTGCGGGAGTGACTCTGGCATTGGGAAAAGTCTTTGCTGTTAATGCCAGTGCGACAATGGTTTATAACAGAAGTGCAGATGTTGCTGAGTCTGAGAAATACGACGTTCAATATACCCTCTCTGCCATATTTAAAGTTGGCAATCGTTAGATTCGAGCTCGCCAAAGCTTGGACCCCATGGACTTAGCGAACTAGACATGTAAAATTCCTGACTAAAAGGAGTTGTCATGCGTCTCTTCTTATTCACTTTGACCATCATCTTTTCTGCCAGTGCGAAGGCGCCAAAGGATGTTAAGGTTCTTAAATTTAAAGCAAAAGAAAACCTTAAAAAACAAATTCAAATGAGAAAGAGAGCTCCCCTGCTCCCCAAGAGAGCAGCTATAAAAACAATAGATGTGGAGATTCCTAAAAAAGACCTTATAAAGCATGCAAAAAAGACAAGAGAAATAAAAGAGAGAAGAATTAAACATAAAAATGAGCTTGATAAACTAATCTCTTCAATAATGGATAAAAATGTCTTCAATGAACTGTTAGCAAAAGATAAAAAGTCCCTGTTAAAACTAAACAAAGCTCAAGTCTCGAAATTTAAGAAATTAAAAGAGCTTATAAGGACAAAAGAGACATCTTTCAACCAAGAAATTACAAAATACCTATACCAAGACAAAGAGCTTTCATTGATTCGGTACAAACAAATTAGCAAGATACTTTCATTAAACCCCAAGTTCAGACAAAGATACCAATCTATTACAAAGCAGATTGAATAGAATGATTTTTCCGCCCCCCTCATAATACTGACAATGATTGTTATAATCATAAAAAAGGGGTGCATGTGAAGTTAAAACAAGAGATTCAGGCTCTTTACGAGAAATATAAAAATGATCGTTCAGGCGAGGTCAATAAATCGATCCCGGCCCTATCTCAAGTAAATGCAGACTCTTTTGCAATAAGTGTCGCTATGGCAAATGGCAAAGTCATTGAAGTTGGTGATGTGAACACCAATTTTACAATACAATCGATTTCAAAGCCTTTTATATATGGACTTGCTCTTGAGCAATACGGAAGTGAATTTGTTGAAAGAAAAGTGGGAATCGAGCCCACAGGTGAAGACTTTGATACAGTAATCAAACTAGATGACCAAGGAAGGCCCTTCAACCCGATGGTAAACTCGGGAGCTATAGCAATCACAAGTTTGGTAAATGCAGACTCAAAGAAAACTAGAGAGGAAGAGGTTTTGGGTTGCCTATCCAACTATGCTGGCAAGAAACTCAGAGTGCACTCTCCCACTTTTAAATCGGAAAAAGAGTCTGGAGACAAAAATTACGCGATTGCCCACCTTCTTAAACATTTTCAAATTTTGGGAAAAGACTTAAAACAAGACCTGGAGCTTTATTTCAAGCAATGTTCAGCGAATGTCACTAGTACCGACCTTGCCATGATGGGCGCTACACTTGCAAATAATGGGGTAAACCCCTTAACGAAAAAGCAGTGTGTTTCACCTGAAAACCTCAGACACATTTTAAGTATCATTCTGACCTGTGGGATGTACAACTATAGTGGTGAATGGGTTTTTGACATCGGACTTCCGGCCAAAAGTGGTGTCTCCGGCGGAATTCTAATGGTGGTCCCAGGCCTAATGGCCATATCTGTTTACTCTCCCCGCTTGGATAAAAGAGGCAATTCAATCAGAGGTATCAAGGTATGCGAAGAGCTTAGTAAAAAGTATAATCTTCATATTTTAGATACATCCAGTCCAAAGAAAGCTTCAGAGATTCTTTAGTAGAGGCCTTGTACAGGTTTAACCTGGCCTGGACAGGCTTCATAATCTCATAATTCCTATATAAGCTTTTGCGAAGTTACTTTTAACAAAGGAAGGGATTATGAAAAACTTATTCTTTTTTACGATTATCGCCACCTTGGTCGGGTGTGCAACCACTGGTGAACAAAAAGATGAAAACATTAACACTAAGAAAGGTGCTGGCATAGGTGCGGCAGTGGGAGCGGTTGCAGGTTCAATTGTTTCTGATGACAAGAGAAAAGGTGCTGTTATTGGCGGTGTACTTGGAGGAATAGCTGGCGGAGCTTACGGCAAGAAGCTAGACAAGCAGGCCAAAGAGTTGGAAGAAATAGCTGAAACAAAGCGAACAGATCAGGGAATTGTCACAAAGCTTAAAGGTGACATTACTTTTAAAACAGGTAAGAGCCAAGTGCGACCAGAAGCACGCCAAAGACTTCAGCAAATGGCAGACATCATGCGCAAGTACCCTGAGAACCAAATTACAATTATTGGTCACACCGACTCAACGGGTCCAGGCACAGTTAATGAGAAATTATCTAGAGAAAGAGCAAACGAAGTAAAGAACATACTGGTTTCAAATGGTGTTCAAGCTTCAAGTATCAACACAATGGGTGTTGCATCTACTGACCCTATAGCTTCCAATCAAACAGAAGAAGGAAGGGCAGCAAATAGACGTGTAGAGCTTGCAATCACCATGGACGAAAGTGACTCCTCTAGACAGGCCGAATAAAACTTAAGAATTCCTAAGAACCTTGCCGCTTTGCATGGCAAGGTTTTTCCACCATTATTTTCATCACGTTTTCTGAGACAATAAGTTGATAAGTCAAAAGGAAAACTCATGAAATTAATTCTAGCTGCTCTATTAATCTCAACCGCATCCATGGCCAAAAAAATTCAAATCATTCACACAAATGATCTGCACTCATTTTATTTTGGGCCATCTAGAAGTGGAGATGGAGGTTATGCAAGAGTAAAAACGTTAATTGATAAACTAAAAGCTGATGCTGAGAAGAATGGCATTCCTTCCCTCGTTTTGGATGCAGGAGACTTTGGAGAGGGTTCTTACCAGTTTCTATTCGACAACGGTATTGGCTCCTTTAAGGCCTTGGATATGCTGGGGGTAGACGCTGCAGTAGTTGGAAACCATGATCACATGTTTGGTGGTAAAATGCTCTCAGATCAAATCAAAGAGTCTGGAGTCCAAACACAGATTTTAGGAGCAAATATTGCAACCACTGCAGATATGAAGCTTAAAGGCCTCTTGAAACCAAGTGCTGTTTTCGACTTAGATGGAATTAGAGTTGATGTAATTGGTTTAACTACCGACAGCCTCCACTTCATGCACCAGATAAGACCAGGGTTTATTTTCCCGGCCGCTCCAGTTAGTCGAGCTTATTCAAAAGTTGCTAGAGAGGATGGATCAGATCTCGTAATAGCTCTAACCCACTTAGGATTAGATAAAGATAAGAGATTGGCAAAAGATGATCCAGAGTTGGATGTGATAATTGGAGGTCACAGCCATACTCGTTTGGATGAAGTTTTTAAACAAATCAATCAAGAAGAACGTTCTATTCCTATTGTTCAAACCGGTGCCCATGCAATGGCAGTTGGAAGTCTCATTTTAGATGTTAAAGGTCCGAAAGATGTTGAGGTTGTTTCATATAAGCTGCATGACGCTTTCACCTCAGTACATGAAGATCAAGAAGTTAAAAGCTTTGTGGAAGATGTGGATTATAGAGCGAGAAGAGCACTTGCCGGGAATAAGTGGGACTCAGTCATTGGGACAAGTGAAATTGACTTAGCAGGCTATGTTGATGGAAACCAGCAAAAATTCGATGGCTGTTGGCTCAAACACCTACCCAAAATTATTCATGAGGAATCTGGCAGTAACGTGGGACTCTATCTTTCAGCATTTACAGGTAAAGCTGTTCCTAAGGGAGATATTACTTACGGCAACATCATTGAAAACTTTCCCCATGTTAATGAATACGGAAGACCTGGGTGGGAGATTATGAAGTTTAAAATAAATGGATGGAAACTCTACACCCTACTTTTGGCTCTAGTTTCAGCTGATCTTGATGATAGTGCCCCATTAATAGGTGGTGTTAAATACTCCTTGTTCACCTTTCCAGATAGCATTCCTTGGATTGGCGGTGTAAGTTTTTTCACGACTTTAAAAATTAATGGCAAGACCGTTGATTTTTCAAAGAAGTATGAAGTAGCTCTGCCTTTTGAATTCTCTCGCATGCTCGAGGGGCTTCTCCCTAAGAAGTTCAGCAGTTTATTCACAAAAGACTTCGTACGTGGTGACTGGTATTTGTGGAATATGGCAGAGAACTATATAAAAAGAAAGAAAGTAATTACTTGCTCAAATTAACCTAATGGGAGCTCAACCTTAAAGGTTGAGCCTTTCCCCACTTGACTCTCCACTCTTATTACCCCCTTATGAGCTTCAACAATCTTTTTGGTTATATATAAACCCAGGCCTAGGCCTTTAACCCCCTTGATTCTGCTGACTTCAGAAAACTTCTCAAATATCTTAACCTTCTGATCTTCTGTTAGCCCCCCACCAAAATCCTTAACAGATAGATAGGCCTTATTGCTATCACCATTCAAATAAACTTCTGGCGAGTGTTTTTGATCTCCATACTTCATTGCATTGCTAACTAAGTTCACTACAACCTGCTCTATTCGAAAAGGATCCCAACGACCAATAACTTTATTTTCTGAGACAAGTGTTACATCTAATCCATTTGATAGCTTGAAATTTTTTAAAACACGCTTCACAAGTATTTCAAGATCAACCTTTTCCTTATAGAGCTTTAAGTTTCCAGTTTCAATTTTTGTGACATCTCTCATGTCATCAATTAATCTGGAGATATTATCCATATTCTTATTGCAGCTCTCTAGGATTTCATCAATTTCTTCATTGGAAAGATCCAACGAAGCGTTTTTTCCAATTCCCATTTTTAATATTTCGGCCTGTGTTTTTAAAACAGTTACCGGGGTTTTCAATTCATGAGAGGCCACTGAGATAAACTCATCTCTAAGCTGCATTGCCTTCTGGGCCTTACACTTTGCCTCCTCCTCAGTTTTGAGACTTACTTCCAATCTGTGCTTTGTCTCTGCAATCTCTTTAGCTAGTTCTGACAGAGACACCTTTTTACTCTTTAGCTCCTTTCGGATTAAGTTTTTTACTTGTTCAGCTTCAAATAGGGAGAAGAATAGCCGTCTTTTGGTTACATGGAATAAATGAGATGCCGTTGCACCAATAGTACCTGTTGTTACAGCAATAAACAGATGAAACAAGAACTCTCCATCATTAATAAATGAGGTTCCCATCTCAAAAAATGCCCCGAATGCAAAAATCATGGCCAGCATCGCATTAAGATAGAACGCCTTGTGGCCATCACTTGGACATAAAATTGACGACCCAATGATGATTAATAAGATTCCATACTTGGGACTCGCCTCAAAGCCTATAATGTAGTTTATTACAGTTACACCAAAGCCTGCCACCAAAATCAAAAACCCAAAAATACCAAAGGGATTTTCGAGATGCTCAGTTTTTCTCATTTTAATATATACTGAAATGAAAAAGATACTGGCCAAGATCCTAACAGATATTAACTGCCAAACTATTGTGGGGTTGTTTTTAAAGTCTAAAATCGCAAACAAAGGAAAGAAGATTGCACAAAGAAGGGATACTGTTTCAGAGCCTCTGGCCCCTTGTTTTTTTAATTCGTATTCATAACCTTTTAAAATTTCTTCATCATTCATGAGACAGCATCCAAAACTAAAAAGGTCAGCGAAAATCGCTGACCTTTGTATAGCTAATTGCTGTCAATTTTAAATCTATATTTCGTGAATTGTCTCAGGTCTTGAGCTAGCTTTATATTCGTCTAAAGATTCATCAAGTTTTTCATAGTCCCAACGTGTTTCAACGTAGTTTCTACCTTCCTGAAAATATCTTTCAGTGTGGTAATCCAAATTAGTGACTGGCTGCCTTTGGTCTGGAGCGATGCTTCCGTAATTCAGAAATCTTAATTGAAGTGGTCCATAATAGTACATAGAAGTTTCTTGATAAAAGCACCAAGTATCTTGTTGAGCTCTATCAAACTCCATTATATGAGTTATTTTTTGGCATCTAATATCGACTCTCTGGTCAGGATCTTCTGTCAGCCCAAGCCTTTTAAGAGTACCCTTTATCTCGGCGATCTTGGCCTCATACCTAGAAGCTCTTGATCTTGAAGCTCTATGTAGTTTTCTTTTATAACTTCTTAAATCATCAAGAAGGTCATATTGACGTTTTTTAAGAAGTCTCTCACCTCTTTCAGTGAGATGTTCAACCCAATCTTCAACAGGTTTAGGCCCATCAACAATATGCGGATCAAGGATGTAATCAGTGCCGTTAACTTCTACGGCCGGAGCAACATGAAAATCCCAACCGTCATTGCTGGATGCAAGACGACCAAAGAATCTTCCAAGGCCAGTTCTACCTTGATCATCAAGCTCAAAGTTGAATTTATCGGTGTAGTGCATGAATACTTTCTTAGACTTAACACCATAGTCTTTGTCTAGTTTATATGACCAAATGTTGGCCCTCTTAAAACAATCTTCTCCCACCATACGGCGGTTAATTCTAGCAACTTCATCCCAGAATTTTTCCAACTCATACTTTGAGTGATCAGTAGTGTAATAACCTTCAATTGGACTAATTGGAGCGGCATGACTAACAGCAGCCGTAATTAATGCGAAAGCTAGTAATTTCTTCATGTAAATTCCCCTATTGAAAAATAACCCTTCCCTAAAATTTTATCGGGTTTTATAAAGCGAGGTTCTCACTGGCAACTCGTTGTCGCTAGACATGTAAAAATGACATGGTTAGGGCTACTTAGGATTAGCCATTTTATCAAAGTCAATGATCGCCTGAAAATCCTTAAGCTCCATGAGTCCATCTTTTTCGACTTCTTCCCAAATTGATGTTTCATTCTCATAGGCATTATGAGCAATTTTTGAGGCCTTCTCATAACCAATTTTTGGAGCAAGTGCTGTAACAATCATTAGGGAGTTCTCTTTGTATTGTTTGAGCTTATTGTGATTGAGCTTGATTCCTTTTAAACACCTTTTTTCAAAACTTGAAACCGAATCATTAAGAAGTCGAATGCTTTTTAGTATATTATGTAAAATTAATGGTTTGTATGCATTAAGCTGTAAGTGTCCATGCATGGCACCAAAAGAGATTGCACAGTCATTTCCCACAACCTGGGCACAGGCCATACTCATAGCTTCACATTGAGTTGGATTCACTTTACCCGGCATAATAGAGCTTCCCGGTTCATTCTCCGGCAGTAATAATTCACTTAATCCACACCTAGGGCCACTTCCCAAAAGACGAATGTCATTTGCAATTTTCATAAGTGTTGAAGCACAAATTTTGAGAGAACCACTCAATCCCAATAGATCATCATGAGAGGCTATTTTACTGAACTTGTTTGAACTGGCGGTGAAGTCAGCTCCAAGAGACTCATTTAACTCTTCCACAACTAGGCTAGAGAAACTTCTTGAAGTGTTAAGTCCTGTACCAATAGCGGTGCCCCCTATAGGCAATTCTTCACACCAGGCGATTATATGTTCCAATGATTCTCTAGCTTGTTTTACCTGTGAAGCCCAAGTGCCAAACTCTTGTCCCACGGTCATGGGAACTGCATCCATCAAGTGTGTCCGTCCTATTTTGTATTCATTTTTAAACTCCTCTGCCTTTCTAGTGAGAGAGCTTTCAAAGGACTTAAGGCTCGGTATTAAATTTGACCTACATGAAAGGGCCGCACTTATTTGCATTGCAGTTGGAAAGGTATCATTAGATGATTGTCCCATATTTACATCGTCATTTGGGTGAACTAACTTATCGCCAAGGCCTCCTCCCAAAAGCTCTGTGGCCCTATTCGCTATGACCTCGTTTACATTCATATTTGTTTGGGTTCCAGAGCCTGTCTGCCAAACCTTCAGAGGAAAATGTTCGTCAAATCTTCCATCAATAATTTCATCACATGCTTCGCAAATTGCTTGCGACTTTTTTTCATCTAACTTACCCAGACTCTCATTGGCCTTAGCACATGCTTTTTTAAGGTGGGCATAATTATGAATAAACTCATTTGGAAATGTTTCGTTACTTATGGGAAAGTTCTCAAGTGATCTTTGGGTTTGAGCACCCCAATACTTGTCTTGGGAGATTTTGACCTCTCCCATGGAGTCTTTTTCAATTCTATACATACTGACCTCTTTAATTAGAGCATAAAGAGGTCAGACCAATTGAACAACTTAGATATTTATTCGATCGTACAACCTGCGTCAGGATTCTCTCCTAAACTGATTTCCACAGGCTCTTCTTCCAGTTTTTCTAGTTTTTCATCGCAATCCTCAGGATCTTGCAACTCATCAGGTAAAGCGGCCTCAGCACTCTCTATCTTAACCGGCTTCTTAGTCTCAACACTTTCCTCTTTGCATGAAACAAACATTGTCAAAAATGCTGCTAAAATTAAAAACTTCATAAAATATCTCCTTAATCTTCAACTGAATAGTTAAAACGTTTCATAGACATTATTTTAGAGTATATGCGCCTTGGCATCACTGATAAAATTCTAACCATTAAAGTAAACTTAAAAGGAAAGAATACTCTTAACTTTCTACTCTCAACTCCCTTATAAACTTCATTCGCCGCTTGCTCCACGCTAATCATAGAAGGCATGGGATGAGGATTTTTTTGCGTCAAAGGAGTGTCTATAAATCCAGGATAAACACAGGTCACACTTATATTCTCTTTTTTTAAGTCTAAGCTCAAAGATTCGCACAGTTTCCCAACAGCTGCCTTAGTGGCACTATAGGCCGAGACACCTGGCAATCCATTCAGTGCAGCAATAGAGGATATAGCAACCAGTTGTCCACTTCTTTGTTTGAGCATCACCTCAAGGGCAGCTTCAAAAGTGTTTAGCACCCCATTTAGATTAATTTCAACCAACTCCCTTGCTGTATTAAAATTTGGAAGTCTGGTTTTGTTCTCATAACTTTTGCCTGCATTGGCAATTACAATATCTAGGCCAGATTCTGAAAAAGTTTGAATCGCTTGAAGTAGCTGATCCCGCACCCTAACATCCACAACAAAAGCTTCAAGCCCGTACTCCTTAGAAAGGCCATCAAGAACATCCTTTCTTCTGGCACATATACCGACTCTAAAGCCTTTGGACTTATATAACTTAGCAAGCTCCAGGCCTAGTCCAGAACTAGCACCTGTGATAAATACACTTTTCATCCGCAGCAAGACTCTTTTCCTTTACTTTCAAACCAAGGTTTAACCTTATCGGAAACAACACCCTTAATAATTAGGACGCTTAGAACCACACCGCATGCCTTTTCCCACCAAGTGATCATTTCATGATCATGCAGCTCTCCCACTGCCCAGTTAGTTTGAAAAAAGTTTAAATATAAGTAGTCAGTTATAAAGCTAAATACTAATGCAACAAGGATTACAGCCAATACATTTAGAAAAACTCCTTTTTTACCAATGTATTTTTGAAGGACCATTATATTCGATGCGTTTGTGGCAGGTCCAACTAGTAACAGCAACAAGGCCGTTCCAGGGCTCATTCCTTTAAGTATTAAAGACGCTGCTATAGGAGTTGTAGCCGAGGCACATATATATACAGGAACACCCACGGCCAAAATTAACAAACGACTCTGATTAACGCTTAGGCTTTGAAAGAAATTTTCAGGTACTAAGACCTGGATTATGGCCCCAAGCACCAGACCAATAAGAAGCCAAAAAGCAATATCGTCTATGAGATCCTTAAATCCATAGCGTAGAGCACTCTTTACCTGTGTAGATAGAGGAGCTTTTACAACATTATTTGTAAGACCGGATCCACAACAGGCCTTCTTATCTATTTTTGGTTCAGGGTCTTTCTCTGATTCATC
>CEUD01125490.1_pt1 | contig 10046 bp, 8 predicted proteins | sample 356481 | NCBI WGS metagenome assembly CEUD01 (sample SAMEA2623314, study PRJEB7988) | marine metagenome | isolation source: saline water (ENVO:00002010), including | reverse complement strand
ATGCCGCCGATAAAGAGCATGAAATGGGGGAGGCCGATCTCTTGTTGAAGCTTAAAAATTCAACTGACGCTTTTGTCAGTGTTAAGCTTTCTAAAGCAGGCGCATTCGTTAATACTAAAAGTGCTGGTATTAAAAGTTTTTTGGATAAATACTTTTCAAAGTTTAAGCAGGCGGAGAGTGCTCAAAAGGAGTTTAGCCTATACTTTGATAAGCGCTACCAGGCAATGGCATACGAGTTGTGCGACAAGGCCGCAGTTGCTCCAAGTGAAACTTTCGAAGAATGGCGCGAGAATGGGCTATCTGAGCTTCCGGGAGAGTTGTCTCCTGAGCTTAGGGCAGTGTTTCTCAGTGGCCTATATGATATAAGCAACTATTTGTTTAAGACGCTACACAGCCTTAATGAGGCTGAGCCTGAGCTTTTTAAACAGTCTCTTTTACCATTGATCGGGTACACCCGATCAGACATGATCCAAGCAACCACCTTTTATAAAAACACAAAAGAAAACTATAAACTTGATTGCCACCGAGTTGAGAACGCTCCTAAGAATACGATGGGTGAGCTTGTGATTGAGAAGCTTGTTAATAGGCCAGAAACATCTAGCTTTGATGTGGTATTTTCCGATCGGATACTGCAAATTAGGGTGAAAGCGATGAATAAATTTACGGGAAAAGGCTTTAAGGTCAATTGTGCCGTTAAGAATTAGATCAACTGGCCTTCTTTAATTCTACTACATTTGAAGTTTGTTTATTAGGTTTGGAAAGGAGTTGATTCTTACTCTTTGTAAACCTGCCACTCTCATCTTTTGAAATCCAGTGTGTTACAATATCTAGCCATCTTTCTTTTGTTGCGGCCTTGAGAAATACCTTTCTGTTATTGTGAGAGCTCTCATACTCCAATGCTGCTTTTATTATTGCCAAAGTTTCAGGGGAAATAAACTTATCTGGAGAGTCCATGAAGATGTACTCCGAGTTGGACAGAATTGTTTTAACGATCCCAACCAACTTTCTTTCCTCTCTTTCAAGATCTTTTACTAGCCTTTCTATACAGTTGGTTCTGGCAATTAGATCCTTTAAATGAGGGTTGGTTAAATTCTCTGAGGTATGAATAAAGTTGTCTTCACTGTTTTTTATTAGAGAGCTTGGAACTGCGTCTAAAATATAATTTTCTTTTATGCTTAGGTTTTGGTGAAGGCCATCCTCGTTTGCTGAGAAAGAGAAATTGATAAGACCTTTTTTACCCGTAAACTTTATATAGTATAGAAAGTCTTTAAGTACATTAGCACCAAATTGTCTCTGCTCAGAATTGAACAAATAAATCTCTGGTGAATGTAGAACTTTTAAATCAGTCATTGTGATACTTGTCGTCATTTTTTCCCATTTCCTTGAGTCAATGCTTTAGGGCATAATAGAGTTGGAGTATTTACATATATGGATAGTAGATCAAATTTGGCAGGTAAGAAGGTCGTTGTTGGAATGACGGGCAGGATGGATTCTGCCATGGCGGCATTTCTACTTAAAAAACAAGGAATGCAGGTGATAGGCCTGTCTATCGTAACTGTAAGTGATGATATTGTGGATGATTCTAAGTATCTTCCAGCATGCCATATACGCGATTTGGACACCGTTCAAAATTTATGTAAATTTTTAAACATACCTTTTTACGCGACTAATGCCAGACCAAGGTTTGAGGAAGAAGTCGTAGATAATCTTGTATCCAATAAGTTGCTCGGAAAGGCAAATAGCTCATGCTTTGATTGCACCAGAACGCGCATGAAGGTTCTATATAGTAAAATGGAAGATTTGGAGGCAGACTTCATTGCTACCGGACACTATGCCAAAGTTAGGATGAACCTAAGATCAAAAAATCACTATATTTGTACCTCTGGTGAAGAAAACTCTGATCAATCTTTTCTTTTGGCCGGAACTCCCAATTATGTGTTGGAGAAATTGTTATTGCCATTGGGTGAGCTAAGTAGAAAAGAAGTGGCAAAATACGTTAAACATTTTGCACTTCCTATCTCTGATCCTATGGCGATGACAGACTTCTGTTTCAGCTCAAGAAGGTCCTGTAAAAAGATAATTGCCGACAGAGTCCCAAAGTCTCTAATTAGGCAAGGCAATGCAATTAATGTTGAGTCTGGTACCACCATTGGAGAGCACGCCGGAATGGCCAATTACTACATCACAGAAAAAGAGCCCTTTTTAAAAGGTGGCGGACACATTGACAAGGACTTGGAGGTTGTGGCCTTTGATTATGCAAGCTCTTCGCTGCTAATAGGAAAAGGAGAAAGACTTAGGTTTTCCGGAGCTCAGCTTTCAAGACTTTCTACTGTTGAGGGCCTTGACCGATCAGGACCTATGCAGTGCTTTGTGAAGTTTAAATATTCTAAAAAATTTGCTAAAGCAGACCTTTTCTTCAAGAACAATGATTGTGCTTTTATTCAGTTCTATGAGCCGGCCTACCCTCTTGTTGAGAATGAAGCTGTGGTTTTATACGAAAATGCCTCCAGTAGCGGACGAGTCATTGGTTGGGCCCTTGTTGGGGCCAGAGGTGACTTTGAGTTGGTGAATCGCGTTAAAAGCTTTGAAGATAATGATGTTGACGAAGATCAATCAAAACCAGCACCCACGCTATTTAGGTTCTAAAGCGCTAAATTCTTTTCCAAAACCTTGTAATCCACTTGTCAGGCGAGTATAAAGTCCCATGGACTTTGAACTATCTAGAAAACATCTTGAAAAATACGGTATTGAACTCTCATTGGAGCAATTTGAATTGAACCAAGAGAAAACTGTGATCTGTGGTATGAGTGGCGGAGTCGACTCTTCGGTTAGTGCTCTATTACTTAAACTACAGGGCTATAATACAATTGGTCTTTTCATGAGAAATTGGGAAGAAAATGATGAGAATGGAGTATGCTCTGCTGAAGAAGACTTCAAAGACGTAATTAAAGTTTGTGAAAAAATTGATGTGCCATACTACTCGGTGGACTTCACAAAGGAATATTGGGACAAGGTGTTTTCAAGTTTTTTAGATGAGTATAAAAAAGGCCATACTCCCAATCCTGATATCTTGTGTAATAAAGAGATTAAATTCAATGTCTTCTTTAAAAAGGCCAAAGAACTTGGGGCGGACTTTCTCGCAACTGGACACTACTGTAGAAAGGTAGTCGAGGATGGCCATTCTCAATTAGTGAAAGGTGTGGACAAGGGTAAAGATCAAACTTACTTTCTGTATACTATGCAAGAAAAAGTATTGGATGAAGTCCTATTCCCCGTTGGTGAGCTTCCTAAGAAGGTTGTGCGTGAGATTGCCAAGGACTTTGAGCTTGCAACCAGTACTAAAAAAGACAGTACTGGTATTTGTTTTATTGGGGAGAGAAACTTTAAAGAGTTCCTGTCCAACTATATAAAGTCTCAGGTGGGAGAATTTGTTAACCTTGAAAATAACCAAAAAATGGGTGCCCATTCGGGTTATTGTTTCTACACAATTGGGCAAAGGAAAGGTCTTGGCATTGGAGGTCCCGGTGGTCCATGGTTTGTTGCAGACAAGGATGTGGAAACGAACACAGTATATGTAGTTGAAGGTGAGACGCATCCGGCCCTTTTCTCTCAAACACTATGGTTTAATGAACCAAGCTGGGTGGGAGAGGCACCAAGCTTTCCACTTAAATGTAAAGCTAAGGCAAGGTATAGACAGCCAGATCAAAGTTGTACTGTTTATCACGAGGATGGAATTTATAGGGTTGAGTTTGATACTCCACAAAGAGCGATAGCCTTAAGACAATCAATTGTTATATATCTAGAAGAGGTTTGTTTGGGTGGTGGTGTGATTCACAAGAGAGGCCCAACTTTATTTGAGCAAAACTCTTAGGCCTGCCAGTATCTTGGATCGTTTAAATCCTTTTTCTTCTTTTCTTTTTCTCGATCTTTGAGTTCAAATCCAAGACAGTCTTGACCACTGTTGGCATTTCTTATGACTTGAAGAGGAGAGGAAGCACTCTGAATTCTATAGGCCCTGCAACCGCGAGGAGTGTCCTGGTTGAAAGTGATATAGTAATGTTTGCATTTTGAGCAGTTTGGCTTCATGAGTATATTCTGCCATAAACAAAATTTACAAATTAAGACTGGGAAAATTTGTCTAGGCTGCCTTATTCAGATCAACTTTGTCACTCTTTCTTTTATTGTAGGTTTCCTTGAATTTTTGACCTAAATCTGGATACTTGGCCACAACCTCTAAGAAATCTTCTTTTTTAAATGTATAAAGGTCGCAATAGGCCTTGGCCATCACGTCGGCAGAGCGAATAGTGTCTTCTAAAAGAGCGATCTCACCAAAAAACTGACCGGCCTTAAGTTGTGCTATTACTTTTTCACCCATTGATACTTCTACCTCTCCATGGCCAATAATGAACATCTCCTCTCCAACTTCACCCTTTTTTACAATATACTCGTTTGGTGAGAGATAGGTTTGTTCCAGCTTTTGTGCAATAAGTTTTAGACAAGGTGTAGAGCAGTCTTTGAATATGTGCACATTTCTTATGAGTTTAATTTTCATATATACGGCCAGCTCATTTTGAAGTGCTTGGGGCAATTCGTTAATGATTCTTGTATCTTGCTCAGAGATGTTCTGAGTAATTAGATGGTTGTAGAAGGAAAAGACCTGTCGCTGTAGGCTAGCTGGAATGTTGTAGAATTTTAAAAATTGGTTTAGACCTGCCATCTTTTCTTTTCTTTCTTCCCTGTACCTATCGGCCAACATAATCATTCGCGAAAAGTTACCAATAATAACACCGTAGGTTGCAACCCCAATTAGCATGACACCCATAGTGAAGATTCTTGCCATATTAGTTTGAGGAACTATATCGCCGTAACCTACAGTGGTAAGTGTTGTTATAGTCCAGTACAATGAAATGTTGTAGTAGGAGACGGGATCCAAGTCCGTTCTTGGATTTAAAAGCATCCAGCCACATGAGATGAAGTGGATCGCCAGGAATATTCCTGTTATGAAAATAATGGCACGCACAGCTTTTGGCAGGTGATCCATTAGTCCTATAAGGTCTCTGGCCCTTGTTAATCTGGCCAACCTTGCAAGCCGTAGTGCTACTAGTAACTCCCAGGATAGCCCTGCTTCTGAGTAGTATACGATTAAGTCCAATGGCAGGCAGGTTATCAAGTCAATGGGAAACCAGATTGATTTTGAATATGGCCTTGGCTCAAAGACCTCTGGAGAGTCCCACTTGAGATTCTCTGGAAGTTTTAGCTTTCCTTTAAGCCTAAGAGCAACATCCACTATAAAAATTAAGCTTAAGAGGGCCTCAAACGCCAAATTTGGCACTTCAGGGATATAACCTAGAACAAAGCTAAGAGGAGCCTCTACTGCAGTCCATACAACACCCATGAAGATCATAGATAACCATATGATAGTAGGAATGTTTTCTTTGTCTTTAGGGTTGTAAGTGTACAACATAGTTTTTTACCGCCATTTACTGTGTCGGCACTTTCTGAAGAAAATTAAGCATTTAGGGTGTTTTATTATATTTTTTTTTATAAACAATAACTACTTAGTGATCATTAAATTTTCATAAGGATAATATTTACATTCAAAGGCCCTAAAGGTGGCGCTGCGTCAGAGAATTGTTTAACATTATTAAGAGCTCAGGCATGCCTGAAATTAATTATTATTGGAGAAGCAATTTAAAATGAAGAACGCGACAACAGTTGAAGATGAAAATGTGATTAAGGTAAGCTTTGGAGAGATTCCTAATGATATCTCTCACCCTGCCAGTAAGAACTTCCCTGAAGACTTGGAAGACGATCCTTTGGCCCAACTTTTGGCCGAGGGAGAACTTGACGATCTATTTGTAGACGAGGAAGCTGAGCAAGAAGATTATATTCACGCACATTCAAGGCCATGGGACTTTACATCAAGCTACTTGGACGAGCCTATGGAATTGGCAGCGAATATCCAAAAACAAATAAAAAGACTCAAAGATGATTCTAAAAGAATGAAGTATTATCTGGATGAGTTGAATATAGATTAATCATAAATGTAAATAATTCTTGTCTATTTGATGTCAAGCATCAAAAGATAGCGACAAAACCTTTAATGTAATAAGCACTACTGAAATTTTCCTAAAGTTGGGAAAAGTAAGAGTAGGCTTATGAAACAAAAAATCATCATTCCCCAAAACCAAGTGCCTCTTCAACACCAAGGTGTTTTTGAAAGTGTTGAAGAGCCGATTATCATTATTGAAAGTAATGGTGTTGTGTGTGATGTTAATCCCGCCGCAGAAAAACTTTATAACATTCAAAACTTAGTCCAACAGAATTTCTTTGACCTTTTTGAAGAAAGCGAGCGCAGCACTGTATTGCGTGGAATAAAAGCTAGCATTAGCGAGGGAAGAGAGGTTCGCTTTAATACGGTTCAGAAAAGTGGTCTTGGCAATAAACTTAGATTGTCATTTAGAGCAAGACCATGGGTTGATTTTTCTTCAAGATCCACTAGGGCCGGATGTGCACTTTTTATAAAAGATCTGACTCCGCAATTAAAGCTTCAAGAAATAATTCGTAAGTATAGGATGGAGGCCGAGGCTGCAAGAGTGGCCAAATCTCAATTCCTGGCAAATATCTCACATGAAATTAAAAACCCTCTTAACATTGTTATGGGTTATGCAGGGCTTATGAATAGTGGAGAATTTGATGAGAAAGCTCGTGCCGAGCTTTTTGATGGCATTCAAAATCATGGAAAGTCTCTTACAAGAATAGTGGAAAGCTTATTGGAAATGAGCAGGCTTGAAGCAAATGCTATAAGAGCACAGAGTGAAGAATTTATGCTCTATCCTTTGGTGGAAGAAGTCCTTTCAGAGAGTAGGGAGCTGGCCGAGGAAAAAAACTTGGAACTAGGCCTGGATTATAGGGTAGTTAAAGGACAAAAGCTATTCACTGATGCTCAAAAGCTTAAGCAAATCCTTTCAAATCTTTTAAGAAACGCAATCAAGTTTACAGAGAAAGGAAAGGTATTACTCAAAATATATTATTCAAACGATAGAAAGTTGGCGTTCAAAGTCTTGGACTCCGGCATAGGCATTCCCTTTGGGGAGTGGAAAAGAGTGTTTGACCCCTTCTCCCAGGCCGATGAGTCTATGACAAGAGCTCATGGAGGTGGCGGCCTGGGGTTGGCGGTTTCTAGGGGCCTGGCAAAGGCACTTGGCGGGGATGTAAGTATAGTTAATTCAATTCCGGGAAAGGGGTCGGTCTTTGAGCTGTGGATTCCTGAGGAGGCTGTGATGGAACAAAGCGTGCAAGACAAGTACCCAAACCTTCGAAAGGCAAAGATTCTATTAGTCGAAGATATTTTAGAGAATCAAACCCTGATAAAGCTATATCTTAAAAGTATTGATTGTGATTTAGAATTTGCAATTGACGGGCTTGAGGCCATTAACAAGCTTAAGCATAAAAGATATGACTTAATTCTTATGGATCTTCAAATGCCAAGGATAGATGGTTTTGAGGCCACCAGAAAAATTAGAAGTGCTGGAATTCAGACTCCCATAATTGCATTAAGTGCTCACAGCATGAAAGAAGATGTAGAAAAGTGTAAAAGGCTTGGTTTTACTGACCACTTGGCAAAACCGGTGCAATCTCAAGATCTTTTGAATAAAATCAACTATGAGATTGCACAGGCAAAGATATGATTAAGACTCTTTAGTTATGTTTACATTAAACGGTGTGGAGGCCTCTCCGAAGTAAATTGATTGATGAGGAAATGGTATCTCAATATTCTCTCTGTCAAAATCTTCTTTAATAATCTTTCTATAGGCCCTGCCTACTGCCCACTGTTCTAATGGGGTTGTTTTTATTCTCGCCTTAATAACAAGGGCCGAGTCGCCAAAACTGTCTAATCCAAATATTTCGATGTCTTCGAGAATCTTGGGTCCAAAGCTTTCATCTGCTTTTAGTTTTCCAAAGGATTGCTTCATGACTTCCATTACCTTATTCAAATCTTCTTTGTAGGCGACTCCAATTTCAAAAACCATTGCAGACCAGCCCTTTGTCATATTGGCAACAGTGTTTATGGAGCCATTTCTAAAGTAGTGAACAGTCCCGGCCATGTCTCTAAGAACTATAGTTCTAAAATTTATTTGCTCAACTAGACCGCCTTGGCCATTGATAACTGCGACGTCGCCTTCACGAACCTGGTCTTCGAATAAAAGAAAGAATCCACTAATGACGTCCTGAACCATATTCTGGGCGCCAAAACCAACGGCCAATCCAAGAACCCCTGCTGACGCGAGAAGTGGCCCAATACTAACACCCACTGTCTGAAGACCCACAAGAATAGCAACAGATATTACAACTATGTTAAGTCCCTTTTTAACAAGGTTTGTTATAGTCTCAAGCCTTTTCTCTTTTTCAATATCAGTTTCGTCTGGATGTGCGGCAGACCTTTTTAGGCTTAGCCTCTCTTTCCATCTGTCGATCACAAACTTCACAATCCTCAAAAGAACTATGGCCAATACAAAGACCAAAATTAGCTGTAAAAAGCTTGTTGCTATGGTTACAAGGAAATCTTCGCTCAAATATTCTTTAAGATCTTCTGGAAAGTTCACAGTACTCCTTTAAATTTATTAAATAGAGGATTAAGGTAGCGCTTAAGGTACTTTGTTTCAATAGACAAGGCCTAGACAATCTTTTTAACACTTTTTGGACGTAGAACCATAAACCCGCTAAGTATAATTCCTGCGTAGATCAACCAAGACTGAGGGGCCGGAGTTGTCCCGTGCATAAAGAAGGTTGCTATTGAAGCTATCATAGGTTGTAGGTATATAAAAAATGTAACCTTCGTCACATCGAGCTGCTTTAGGGTCCAAATATTTAAAAGGTAGGCCATTGAGGTAGAAATTATAATTTCGAAAGTTACATAAAGAAACTCTTTAAGACCTAGAGCGGAATAGGTGGCGATATCCAGCATATTCTCTTTTGCCATAAAAAGCATTAGAATTCCGCCTCCTAAGAGCATCTTCCCTGCCAATAATTCGAATGGAAAGTCCTTGTTTAAAAGCCTTTTGCCAACAATGAAAGCTCCACAAAAGGCCAAAACATTCAACAGGATTAAAGTGTTTCCAAGGTTTAAAAATTCAATGCTAGAAGCTTTTGAGTTTCCAAGGATTAGGTAGCAAATTAGAAAAAATGAAATCGTAACGCCTGCTATTTTTGGGGGAGTGGCCCTTTCTTGTCCAGTAACTAAAGCAAACAATAATGAGATAATAGGTAGTGTGTTTGATAGAAGGGAGACATTTACTGTGCTGGTCAGCTTGAGTCCCTTCATAAAAAAGATTTGGTTAATAAAAAAACCTAAAAATGCCACCATAAGAAGAGGTAGGAAGTTTGTTTTTACATGCCGTATTTCGAGTTTGTCTTTAAAATAAAGTAGAATAAGGGCACCGCCAACTATTCCTCTCCACGAAGATAGTGCGTAGGGAGAGACACCTGAATCAAGTATCTCACGGGCTATTGAATAGTGCAGGGCAAAGATGGCACTTACTAGGGCACAGCCTGCAAGCGCCAAACTTTTATCTTTTAAAACAGTAATTATTCAACCTTTTTTATAGCAGAAGGTTTAAAAGCCAAGATCGCCGGCCTCTTTGAGGGCCTGAGCATAATATTCATCCTGTTGAAAAACAGTTGAGGACTTATCAACCAGAACTCTAACTTTAACGCCTCTTTCGGCCGCCTTAACCAGTTCCGCTGTGAGGAATTTGGAAGAGTCATCTAATGCATATATAAAGTATTCAACTTCTGCGTTGTTCTTGGCCTTTCTAATTATCTCCAGTCTCTTTTCTAAGGAGGTAATTCCACTATTAATCCTTATGTTAAGTTCAGCGTGAATTATTCCATGATCTAAGGTTTAACCGAATGTACAGTGTAGCAAATATCAGTGTGTCAAAAAAATAGACAGTTTGTGGTTTCTATAATGAGTGCTTTGTAAACAGTACAGAGAAAGGGTATGTAAAGTTTTCAGAGACATTGAGAAACGTCACAGATGGAGA
>CEUD01048386.1_pt1 | contig 10056 bp, 7 predicted proteins | sample 356481 | NCBI WGS metagenome assembly CEUD01 (sample SAMEA2623314, study PRJEB7988) | marine metagenome | isolation source: saline water (ENVO:00002010), including | reverse complement strand
TTTTGAAGCAAGACAAGATGAATAAGCTAAGGGCTGTAATATGCAAACCGTCATAGTTAAGAAACTTCAGGTTTAGTGTTTTCGAAAACCACTGTAGGAAAAGATCGGGGGTCAACAGTTTTTGTCCATTCATAGGAAAAAACTATTTATAAAGGAGAACAGAAAGAACAGAAATATCGGCAGGAGTTACACCAGAAACGCGAAATGCCTGCCCAAGGGTTTCTGGCTTAACAAACTGTAGCTTTTCACGAGCCTCTAAAGAAATGGTGTTAATTTTTGAATAATCTATGTTAGGAGGAATTGACACATTTTCTTGTTTTAGCATTCGGTCTACTTGGTTGCGCTGGCGCTTAATATATCCTTCATATTTTATCTGGGTTTCTACTTCAAACAAAACCTCTTGGGCCCAATGAGGGCTTATAGCGGTGTTTTCAAGAAGAGAAAAATATCTTTTTGGCATTGAGTTAATTGAAACCTCTGGTCTTTTAATAAAGTTTTTTGCTGGAGCAGCCTGAGGAACCCTGTTCTTTTTTGAACTAGGAAACAGACCAACAACCTCTTCCCTGGAGAGAGAACCGCCCAACCCACTAATAATCTTCTTAGTTAATTCTAGTTTGTTGTGTAAGGAATTATAAAAAGCGCTTTTTATAAGACCGAAGCTTTTGGCTTTTTCTAATAAACGAATATCGGCATTAGAATAACGAAGCAAGAGGCGGAACTCAGCACGAGATGTAAACATTCGATAGGGCTCCGCAGTATCTTTTGTTATAAGGTCGTCGATTAAAACCCCTATATAAGCTTCCTCCCGACCAAGCACAAGCGGGTTTTGGCTTTTGTTGTACCTAGAGGCGTTCAGGCCGGCAATAAGGCCCTGTGCGGCAGCCTCTTCATAACCAGAGGTGCCATTTATTTGGCCAGCAAAAAAGAGGCCAGGTATTTCTTTTGACTCTAAAGAGGCTCTAAGCTGAGCAGGAGGAAAAAAATCATACTCAATAGCATAACCTGGTCGGAGAAACTCAACGTTCTTTAGGGCTGGGATTTTTCTGAGCGCACTAAGTTGTGTTTTTTCTGGAAGGCTTGTAGAAAACCCATTAACATAGATTTGATCAGAAGAGACCCACTCGGGCTCAAGAAAGAGAAGATGAGACTTCTTTTTTACAAAACGATGAATTTTGTCTTCAATTGAAGGACAATACCGAGGCCCAACACCAGAAACATCTCCAGAAAACATTGGGGACCTAAAAAGGTTTTTTTGGATAATATCATGACACGCCTGGTTTGTTTTAATGTTATGGCAAGGGAGATTTGGGGGTGAAAAGTTTTTTGTTGAGTATGAAAAGGGGGCGGGGTTTATATCACCAAAAACCGCCATTGTTTTACCCCAATCAACAGAAGGGCCATATAGGCGGGGTGGCGTGCCGGTTTTTAATCTTCCGGACCTTAAGCCAAGGGATGTTAGGGCCTCAGTAATACCGACAGCCTGATGCTCTCCCATTCTCCCAGCCTGTGTCTTTTTTTCTCCGACATGTACAAGACCACCCAAAAACGTACCGCAAGTTAACACAACAGAAGGAGCAAAAAGGGTTTCACCGCTACGAAGCAAAACACCAGAAAGCTTGTTTTTATTAAGGAAAAGATTAACCACCTCTCCGCCCACTATTTTCAAACCAGGAAGACCAAGAAGAACCTTTTTTATACAGCGCTCGTATTGCCGCTTGTCAACCTGTGCCCGCGGAGACCACACAGAGCGGCCCTTTGAAAGGTTTAACAGTTTAAACTGAACACCCGCAGTGTCAGCAGTGCGGGGCATAAGAGCGCCTAAAACATCCATTTCTCGGACAAGTTGTCCTTTTGCTATTCCGCCAATAGCTGGATTACACGACATGCGACCAACAGAGGAAACATCAAGTGTTATAAGTGCAACTTTTTGCTTTAAATTAACAGCAGCGTGGGCAGCTTCAACACCGGCGTGACCGCCGCCGACAACGATAACGTCAAAATGGTCTAGTCTATGTTTCACGTGAAACTATTTCCCAACACAAAACGATTTAAAGATGTTGTTGATAATTTTATCTGGTGTTGTTATTCCAAGAAGAGAGTTTAGGCTGTCTAAAGCAGAAGAAAGTTCAAAAGAAAGGAGCTCATAGGAACAGCCATCGTTTTGGAGAAGCCTGGTTCCCGCTTTTAGATAACCGAAAACACCCTCAAGGGAAGCCTGCTGTCTTACTGTTGTAAGAGAAACGTTGTTTGAAAGCGTCGCAGAAACGCCCAGTGTGTTTTTGATTTTGTTTTTCAGGTTGTTAATTCCTGTTTTTTCCTTGGCCGAAACAAATAAACAATCAGGAAGAAGACGCTTAAGCTTCTTTAGTTCGCCGGGGGCGATAAGGTCGGTTTTATTAATAATATGTATTGATGGGCGTGCGTGTGTACCCATGTGTTTGTGTTTGTTTTTTTTGTTGTGCTCATAGAGGCAAAGAACAATGTCTGCTTTTTGTGTAAGCTTTTTTGTGCGCCGTATTCCCTCTTGTTCTACATCAACGGCACCCTTGCGGATGCCGGCAGTATCAAACAAGCGAACAGGAACACCACACAGCAAAAGCGACACCCCAATACTGTCCCTTGTTGTTCCTGGAACAGGGCTTGTAATAGCACGATCTGTTTCCGTTAATGAATTTAACAGGGTTGATTTTCCGACGTTTGGTTTCCCAGCAATAACAACAAGAGCACCCTCCGTTAATAGGCGGCCCTCTTCCCGGGTGCTTAAAAGGTTTTTAACAGTATTTTGAACTGTTGTTATTTTAGAAAGAACGTCTTTCCTTAGTCCTGGATGAAGGTCTTCTTCTGAAAAATCGAGCTCAAACTCAACCCGTGTTAACAAACCAACGACTTTTTCTTTGATCTTCTTTATTTGCTCTGAAAGTTTTCCCTGAAGGATTCTGTGGTTTAGGTAGGCACTTTCGCAAGACTTTGAATAAATTAAAGAAGAGACAGACTCTGCCTGAAGGAGATCAATCTTTCCATTAATAAAGGACCTGCGGGTAAATTCTCCTGGCTCGGCAATGCGGGCCCCCTCCTCACAGCACCGGCCTATTATTTTATGTACAATTGTTGGGTTGCCATGACATGAAATTTCAAAAGAATCTTCTCCAGTATAAGAGCTTGGTGATTTGAAGAAGGTTATTAAGCCTTCATCAAATGTTTCACCGTCCTTTTCAGCAATTAGAATGCGTGTGGATTGGCGATGCTTAAAGGGTGATTTTTTTCCATCAGATAAAAAAGTAATCGCACGGGCAATATTTTTTGAAGAAGGGCCACTAAGACGTATAACAGCAATGCCCCCATAGCCAAAAGGTGTCGCCGGCGCAACAATTGTATCTGTAGCTGTGCTCATAACTGATGAAACGACCTACTTGGTAGGTTGTTGCGGGGGCGTAAGAAATTTTTGCTGAAGAATAGTAAAAACGTTAAACAGTGTGTAATAAAGATTTAAACCGGAAGGAAAATTATTAAAGAGTAAAATAAAAAATCCGGTCATAAAATAAGACATAAACTTCTGTTGTCCAGAAGCCTGTGTCGGCATCATTTTTTGTTGAAGAAACATAGTAATTCCCATAATAAGAGGCAAAACAGCAATATGGTCACCGTAAACAGGAACAGAAAAAGGGAGGTGGTAAATAATATCAGGGCCGGAGAGGTCATTAATCCAAAAAACAAAGGGAGCATTTCGAAGTTCGATTGTTGATCTGAACACCTGAAAAAGAGCAAACAACAGAGGCATTTGTAATAAAAGAGGAAGACATCCGCCAAGGGGGTTTACCCCATGTTCCTTATAAAGTTTCATGGTTGCCTTATTTAGTTTGGTGGGGTCCTTTTTATGTTTTTCTTTCAGCTCTGCCACAAGGGGCTGAATTGCTTGCATTTCTTTTGTTGACTGGTAGCTTTTTTTGGTCAGGGGATATACGAGTATTTTTACTAGGACTGAAAACAGGACAAGGACGATACCATAGTTGGGTATAAACTGATGCAAGAACTTTAACAACCACAGGACACCCTTGCTGATTGGCCGGATGGGCGCAATACCAAAATTCATTATTGAAGAAAGGCCCACGCCAAGGTCTTTAATTCGCTTATATTCTAGTGGTCCTAAATATAAAGAGAGGTTGGTGCCGGACTCATTTGCTTGAAAATGAGCCTTGTAGTTATAGAGATTTTGGTTATCACTTGCTTTCCCTAGGTTAACCTCTACCGGCCCAGTCCCTGTCTCTGGAATGAGAGCAGAAACAAAATATTTTGAGCGGACAGCTATCCAGTCCGTATTTCCAGAGACCTTACCCCAATAAGAAGGGTCATCCTTTATTCCTGAAGAGAGCTTTTCGAAAGCATAAGGTTTTCCTGCTTGATAAACATTGCCCTCAAAATAATTCAACTCGTCTTTTGGGTTGTTTTCTGTTTGCGGTAGGCCGCCGATCCACTCAACAGCATAATTTCCAAGGTGAATAATGTCTGATAGCTCAGACAGGTTTAAAAATATGTCTATGCTGTAGCTGTTTGGATGAAAGGTGAGCCTTTTTTCGATTAAATAGTTTTGGTCGTTATAAATAACTTTTTGTTGAAACACTATTGTTTCGCTTTTTTCTGTTACGTCTATTTCTCTAGGTGATGTGTCGGTTTCCCACGGTTTTTTTAGTACAACGGGATCACCGTCGATAGAGATGAAGCTTAAATATAAATTTCTTTTGTTTTTATCATCAATAAGGTTCACGATGGAGTCGTTTTTCAGAAGATGGTTCTTTAACTTAAAAGAAACAATTGATCCACCACCAAGAGTTGAAATTTGTGCCTGATAGAGGTTTGAATTAATTGTTATGTTTTTTTCTTCAGCAGGTAAAGCATAAACAGCAGAGAAACCATCGGCCACCACGGGCGCGCTTTCTGTTTTTTCTGTTGGTTTTTCTGTGACTATTTCCTGGCGGCCGCTTGTTTGTATGTTGTCGCCTGGTGTTTTTATTTTTTCCGGTGTGATAATTTCTAAATAGAGGGGGTATAAAATTAAAATTATTGCTATAAATAAAAACGCGGTTATTGTATTTCTATCCATATGCTATAAGGGGTCATAACCCCCAACATGAAAGGGGTGGCACTTTAATATGCGCCGGGCTATAACAACGAGGGCGCGTGGAAAGTTTTTTTCTTTTAGGGCGGAGAGCGCATAGCTAGAACACGAGGGAGAGAACCTGCAGCTCTGCCCAAAAAAAGGAGAAAGACAATATTTGTACAGGACAATCATTCCGACCCCAAGGCTGTTGGGGGCCCTGCAAACAAACAAGAAAGATTTCTTTAACATAGGATTTATGCCGAGACAGACTTTCTCCCTCTTTTTCTTCTCCTTGATAAAACACGACGCCCCCCCACAGATGCCATTCTGGTGCGAAAGCCATGCTTGTTTTTTCTTTTTCGGTTGCTGGGCTGATATGTCCGCTTCATGTTGTCTCCGATTTTATTGTTTAAACCCCAAAATTAAAAACAAATAGAATAAACAACAAGCAGGAGAAATAAAATTTTTCTATAGAGATAAAGCACAATAAAACGAATGACCATTGTGTGTTGTTTATAAATTATGATAAATTATAAGAAGCAAACAATGTGGAAAACTTGTGGAAAACTAAATGTTATCATATAAAACACTCTGGAATAAGCTTAAAAAAGAAATAAAAGAATCAACAAACGAAAGAATGTTTAATACCTGGATAGAGCCTATTAAACCAATAGCTTTAAACAGAAACAATCTAATTTTAGAACTTCCAAACCAGTTTTTTTATGAGTGGATAGAGACACACTACAAAAATCAATTTGAAAAAATAATAAAGGAAAAAACAAAGGAAGAAATTAATATTCAATTTACAATTGGTGTTGAAAATGTCTCAAATAAAGTAGAAAAAAGAACAGAACACAAAAAAGAGGCACCCGCTCAAAAGAATACAAACTTAAACAAAAAGTATGTTTTCTCTAATTTTATAGAAGGGGGCTGTAACCAGTTTGCAAAAGCAGCAAGCACCTCAGTGAGCGAATTTCCAGGACAAAAAGGATTTAATCCGTTAGTAATTTATGGGGGCGTGGGGCTGGGGAAAACCCACCTTCTCAACGCCATAGGAAATCAAATAAATGAAAACCACCCAAAACTAAACACCGTTGGAGCCACAAGCGAAAGATTTACAATCGATTTTATTTCAAGTATACAAAAAAACAACACAATCACTTTTTCACAGTTTTATAGAAAAGCAGATGTTTTGCTTATAGATGATATACAGTTTCTTCAGGGAAAAGAGCAGACACAGGAACAATTTTTTCATACGTTTAATGAGCTGTACCAAAACGGGAAACAGGTTGTTTTAACAGCAGATAAATATCCCACGGAAATGAAAGGACTAAAGGAAAGGCTTTTGTCCAGATTTGAATCCGGCCTTGCTGTTGATGTACAGCCCCCAGATTTTGAGACAAGGGTGGCAATATTAATGGAAAAAGCGGAACAAAGCGGGCTTGCCCTTTCTTATGATGTAATAGAACTAATAGCAACACACATAAAAGACAATGTTAGAGAGCTTGAAAGCACGGTGATAAGATTGTTAGCGCGCTCTTCTCTTGCGAAAACGGATATTAATTTAGATCTGGCTAAAAATGTTATTATTGAGAGAAAGGGCAGAAGTCTTGCTACGGAACTAACAATTCAGGAGGTTGTTAAGCGAGTTTCAAACTTCACAAAAGTACCAGAAGAAAAGATTGTCGGGAAGGGAAGAGAGAGAAAGATCGCGGAAGCACGCCAACTGTCAGCATATCTATGTCGGGACATCTTGGGAAGTACGCTTGTAAATATTGGTATGTTTTTGGGCGGAAGAGACCACACAACAATCATGTATGCCTATAAAAACATAGAAAAAAGAATTGAAAAGGAACCAAGAATAAGGAAAACTGTAGACACCCTTAAAAAAGAATTTAATTATGCTTTAAGTTGAAAAAAATCTCTTAAGGGATGTTTCCTTTTTGTCTGGTTTTTATTTAGATTGTATATACAGGCTTCCTAAACTAACAATTCTTTTGTGTAATTAGAATTAAACAATATAGCAGCGCCCCCCTTTTGTCGAAAAAAAACACAACAGAACGTTTACGCCCCCGCCCGGTTTTTATTCGTTACCTTTTAGGTTATCTGGCAACGTTCATCGTTTCTGTGCTTACGAAAACAAAGGTTGGCGGCAGAGAAAACATTCCCAAAGAAGGCCCGTTTATAATAACAACAAACCACTTCAGCTATGTAGACCCTGTGTTTGTTATACACGCTGTTCGAAAACCGATCAGCTTTCTTGCGGCGAGCGACCAAAGAATAAAATGGTATTTTATGTGGGCACCGTTAATATATGGATTTATTCCAACGAACCGGAAAACGCTGGCACCGTCCACGATAAAGCACGCCACAAGAGCACTAAAAGGCAATGAAATCTTGGGTATTTTTCCAGAGGGGACATCAACATCCTCAACATTGAGACCGGCGAAGAATGGAGCTGCATATCTTTCTGCGCTAACGGAATCAAGAATGCTCCCTATAGGGATTTTTGGATTAGAAAACGTCTGGAAGCAGCTGTTCAGGGGCGTTAGACCGAAGGTGACGATTAACATCGGAAGGCCGTACGGCCCATTTTTATTGCCTAAGAACAGGAAGAAAAGGGAAGAGAGTCTTTTGGAAACAGGGAACGAAGCTATGTGCCGGATAGCAGTTCTTCTTCCCAAAGAACAGCACGGGGTTTTTACATCAAACCCTAAAGTTACAGAGTTTTATGGTGGTGTTGATTTCTAGCGCTTCCAGCAATTGTGAGGTAAAGTCCTAAAAAAACGAGGATTCCGCCAAAACAGGTAAGGGTGTGTATCTGTTCACCAAAGAGAACCCAAGCAAAGAACGAAGCAATAATAGGTTCTCCAAGCGGAACGGCGGTAACAGAGGAGGGGGAAATAAACCGAACAACATAGCTTAATACAGAATGACCCATTATTGTGGGTATGGCCGCAAGGGCGAAGAACAAACCAAAATCTGTTTGTGTGAAGGAAAACACGGCACCGCCCAAAACAGAGGAGAGGACAAAGAGAGTACAGGAAGCGGAAAAATAAAGGGTTCTGCAATAGACAACAGTTGGGGTGTTTTGCCTAATTTTTTCTGCAAGAATGAAAACGAGGGCAATAAAAAAAGACCCCAATAAAGCCAGCGCGTTTCCGAGCGCACTGTTTTCTAAGATGGAAAATCCTCCGCTGTTGATTACAAGAGCTCCCGCCAGAGCAAAGAAGACTCCAAAGAGCACCTGTTTAAATAATTTTCTTTTCAAAAAAACGGTCTCAATGAGAACGGTAAAAACCGGAGCAATTGTTCCTAAAATTGTAGCGTTAGCAATTGATGTTAGCTTAACTGCACTGAAAAAGCAGGCAAAATGAAGGCCGAGGAAAATGCCAGCCACGGTGACAGTTAATAAATGTTCATGGGGGAATCGCCCCTGTGGTTTTATCAGGCTATAAATCCATAGCAACACAGAAGCAAGAGCCATTCGCCAGAAGGCAATCACCACGGCTGGAACTGTTGGCAAGAACCGGACAATAATGGAAGAAGAGCTGACAGAAACGAGGGCGACAATAATTAAAATATATAGACGTGGTTTAATTTGAGAAATCCTGTGTGTTGTTTTGTGGAATAGCGCTTGGTTTGTGTTTCAATAAATTATGATGCAGCCCCAAGGGGAAAAACTTACCACCGCCACAAAACGTCTAACAACGGCAGAAGATGCCACTGAACGCCAAAAGGATATTCCCCACAAATCAGTTTATATCCAATTTGAATGTCCGCTCGACTAGAAAGGGCCCAGGTAAGCAGGTTTTTATGTTCAAATGTAAAATCTTCTTCCATTCCAGGAAGCAGCAATACATTAAGGTCTGTTAAAAGGCCTAGTCTTGGCGAAAGAGCGCCGGTGAAACCCAGCATAAAATTTATACCGTACCCATTATAAAAAACGCCTAGCCTTGGAAAAACAACAGGAAGATCAATGGTGGTTCGTTTGTCCAGCTTCTTAGAACAATAAGCAAGGGTCAGCCCTGCCGTTCCTGAGAGAGCCCAACTGTCATTCAATGTTCTTTTCAGTTGGATTTCATTTTTTAAAGCAATCATAAGCGGGATATCAAATTCTGGAGAGATAAACCCGCCGACCCCCTTTTTTGTTACCAATTTCAATAGTGGCGTTGGAACAACCAGAGAATGACGGGACGCAAGGGCAAGGCCAGCCCAACCTGGGTGACGTTTTTGAACAGCAAGATTGGGAATGAAAAACATCAGCACGGGGTGGGTGCTGATTTCAATGTTCTCCGACAAACCATACCGCAGAGGCTGGAACAGGCCGATCTTAAATTTTCCTTTTGGAAGATTTTCTGAGGCAGCTGCTGTAGCACACAGAAAAGTCACGAGCCCAACCATAATGATCTTGATTGAATTGTTTAAAGATTGGTGTGAGTAAGATTTCATGGCAACGTCAACCCCGCCGAAACCGGAGCATGATCAGAAAGATCATATGCTTCCTGGTGGGTGGTACCATTTGTGAAGGAAACATTTGAAAAAATATAATCTAGTTTTCTGTCCCAGTAATCTGAGTCAATAAATCCTGAATTATTTTCATTAGTATTCCAAGTGCTGTGAGTAAAGTTTTCAGTGTTCTCTGTTGATAATGAATCTATTGCAGAAGAGTATCGATATAAATCTCTAAGTAAACTCACCTCATCCGGAAGATTATTGAAATAACTACCCTGATATATTTCATTATTTTCATAATCCTCATCACAGACCTCTTCATCACACCTGTCTTCTTCACAAAAATCTCGCGTTGTTGCCCACGGGGTTAGTGCATTTAGATCACCGCCGGCAATAAACACAGCATTGGTATCAATTGAGTTTATGGTTTCATAAAACTTTTCAATATGTTTTTGTTTGGTATTATCAGTGGCAAACGCTGTAGTGTGGGCACAGACCGCATAAAA
>CEUD01342264.1_pt1 | contig 10057 bp, 9 predicted proteins | sample 356481 | NCBI WGS metagenome assembly CEUD01 (sample SAMEA2623314, study PRJEB7988) | marine metagenome | isolation source: saline water (ENVO:00002010), including | reverse complement strand
AGGGAGAGGAGAGCGGTAAGCAACATAGTCAGAACAACATGCTGACTGATCCTGGTACCGCAATGCTTGATATGTGGGATGTTCATCGGTTTTTCGATTCGGTGTTGTGTAAGCATCTGACAATACACAATAGAGCGAGAAGGTTGCAAGTATGCATGGTTAACAGTGCTCCCGTGAGACCCTGAGGTTTTCTTTGACGAGTTCATGCAGTATGCCGTATGCGATTGATGCTGGTGTTTTGGGTGCAATGTGTCCTAGTTGTTTTCGGGACGGAGTTTGTTTGCCTGGCTCATTGCAGTGGTTTAATATCCTTAGTCTAGCTGAGAAATCTGGCTTTCTCGCGCGAAAACTGAAGAGGAGGCATGAAGGACTCTCGCGGTTCAATGCAAATCTCTCGAGGTTTCACACCGGGGATGGAGGAAAGTTTTTAGTCTCAAGGGCATGGGTTTTTGGTGGATTTGGCTTTGGGCGCTCGGGTGGTATGGCTGGCGCGGTCAGGACATGTTGGCTAGTTTCGAAAAGTAAGAGACGAATGCTCGCATGCCTCCCTTCGCTTGACCCCAATCGAATTGCTCGTTTGGTGCGTGGTAGCCGTGCTCAGGAAGGCTGAGACCTAGGAAGACAATGGGGACGTTCCATTGCTTGGCGAGCTTTGGAATGGCACCGATGGATCCGCCTTCTCGAATAAAGACAGGGTTTTTGCCAAATCCTTCTTTGAGCGCCTCGCGGACAGCATTAGCATATTGGCTGGTAATTGAGCTTTTATAGGGATGAAGCATACCTTCGCCTTGGACGCGGACTGAAGGGTTTATCTTCGCTACAAAATCTCGAAGTAACTTGAGGATTTGTTGGGGCTTCTGGTCTGGGACGAGACGCATACTGACTTTTAACTCCGCTTGGCCAGGGATCACAGTTTTGATTCCGGGACCAGTGTAGCCGCCAAGAAGGCCGTGTACTTCAAAGGTTGGCCGTGCCCAAATTCGTTTGAGCAGATCTGCGGGGTCTTCCGTCAGAATTGCACGCAAGCCATGGGTTTTCTTAAAGTGCGTGACCCGAAACTCCGAAGCGAGGAAGCCTTGAAGCTCACTCCGAGATGGTGGAATCACTGCGTTGTAGAAACCTGGGATTTTTACACGACCAGTACGTGCATCTGCGCAGGCAGCGGCGACGGCACATAACTCGGCAAGCGGGTTTCGTGCGGCACCTCCGGTTACGCCTGAATGAACGTCATTCTGTCCTGTCTGGAGGCAAAGTCTGGCCCCGAGCATCCCACGGAGTCCATATGGAATGCCAGGCCGTGTTCGAGAAATCCAGATAGTGTCTGAGACGAGAACTGAGTTGGGCTTGGGAATGAGTCCCTTTTGCTTGAAGGCATCTCCAAAGTTCGGGCTTCCGATTTCTTCCTCACACTCCCATAAGAACTGCACATTGATCGGGAGCCCTGCCTCGGCCGCATATTGGGCGGAAAGCAACGCCGTGATGGCTGGGCCCTTATCGTCTGTGGTGCCTCGCCCATAGTAGATGTCGCCATTTTTTCGAAATGAGAATGGGGAATGACGCCATTGCAGCTCTTGAGCGGGTTGGACATCAAGGTGATTGTAGATAGTGACCGTTGGAAAACGAGAATCAATGGTCCACCCTCCAGAGACGACAGGATATCCTCCTGTCTGGATAATGCGTACTTTTGCACCAAGAAGTTTGAAAAACTGCGCGGCAAGCTTTGCTGATCGATGGACGTCTCCGGAATATTGCGGATCTGCACTGATTGATGGAGTTTCGACCAGTTCAGCAAGCATCTCCTCGAAGCGAGGTTTCGCAGCATCAATGTAGCTTTTAAGCTGTTTGGCGTTCATGGTCATAGCAACGCTTTGTTAGCATCTATCGGGCTGTCGACAGAGGTCGACAGAAACGCCTTGACCCGTTGTCATGCTCACGTACTTCGCGTATGGACATCCTCATATCGGGAGGATAGAGGCGGCACGCTTTTCGGATCACCCCACAATTGTCTCCAGTCAATTTGACTGGCTCTTTCATGATGGACTCTCAGCCGGTTATTTTGTCGCGCCATGTTTTTTTAACAATTCCACCATGCTTTTGTTGCTTATCATTGTCGCGACATGTAACGGGGTCTCATTATCGTTGTCTTTGGCATTCACATTTGCCCCTGCTGCGATGAGTCGTATTGCGATTTGGTGATGGGATTTTACGACTGCAACGTGGAGAGGGGTGATACCGTCAAGGGTTTTCACATTCACGTTAACATCTTTGGCAAGTAGCAGATCTACAACATCTTCTCGACCATGAAATGCGACGAGGTGAAGCGCGGTGGTTCCGCCCTTGTCTTCGGTATCGACATTTGCGCCTTTATCAATAAGGCGAGTCACCACAGCTTTATGCCCAAAAAATGCTGCCATGTGTAAGGGGGTCTTTCCATCATTCGTTTTGGCGTTGATATCTACGCCTGCGGCAATCAGCATATCGGTTACTGGAAGATGGCCACGGTCTGCGGCGACGTGAAGAGGCGTGAGGCCAAGGTCATTTTTGATGTTGACTTGTGCTCCGGCAAAGATTAATCGTCGTGCGACAGCATCGTATCCAGCAAGTGCTGCCAGATGCAATGGCGTAGTTTTTGCCTCGTCAACCGAATTGACATTGGCACCAGCGCTAATAAGGCCATCAATTTCGGCGACGGACCCTTTCTTCGCAGCATCGTGAAGTGCAAGATCAAGGAGTGATTCTGCGAATGTTTGTGTTGGCACGATAAATCCCAGTGTAAGGAAAACAAGGCTGCAAATGAGATGTCTGGCCATGGTGTCCTCCCTCCTAGAACTCTGATGGTTCGTTGTCGTTCGAAGTGCGGCAGTCTGTCGCCTCGCTAAGTAAAATCATACTCTCCTTTGAATTATAAAACTACCATTGATCATGTGATCAACAGAAAGTTTCTGTCCGAGGATTGGAGAGGCAACCTTGTCGATAAACTGGGCATATTGAAGACGATATGCAATACCACATGATTGCTATGGGCGGCAATTTCCCCGCACGTTTTTGGGTGTCAGCATACGGTTTTAGGAGACTGAGAAGCGTGGAAGCAACTGTCATAGTGATTGCCTCGCTCGTCTTGTTTGTTTCGGTGGGAGCAGGAGCTAATCCCACGGACAAGGATCGGTGGAATGAAAAGTATGCGACGGATTGCTATGTTTTTGGTAAAGGAGATTCCATTTCTCAAGCAATATGTTGGGCTTCTTTTGAAAGGTAAGGTTCTTGATATTGCGATGGGGGAGGGGTGCAACGGGGTGTTTCTTGCATTGATGGATTTCAGGTCATGGGCATCGATATTTCACAAGCCGGGTTGCAAAAGCCTAAAGCCTTGCCTCAGCAAAGAATGTGTTGATTGAGACTCGCGTGATTGCCTTGGAGGGGATCACGCTTAAACAGAATATGTGCGACGTGATTATCGTGTCGTAGTACATACAACAGGATTTATTCACATATCAAAGTTGCAGTAAAATTTGGAGACATGGCGGTCGCGGAAACCCACAGTGTTGATCACTTGAAATATCGATCGACATTTACGCGACAGTATCTGCTGGACACCAATGAGCTGTTACATCACTTCGAAGCTTGTATTATCATGCGTATTAAGCGAATAATAAACGGAGAAGAGTCGCATGCAAGCATCATCGTACAGAAGCCGGGATTGTCTTGGTCCTTCCGCGTATGGGGGTGCGTTCCTTCGTGTGTCAAAGGTTGGGCGAGTGCTGGGCTGGCTGCTTCGCTTGGATGACGACAAAGTCTTTGTTGCCGATGAACTCATTGTTCGCAAATAATCGAAAATCATAACGACCTGGCGATTGAAACTGGACATGTAGAATGGTGATACCGTAATCGACGATTTGCAATCGATTTTTGATCGTGATCGTGGGAAGAGTGTTTTCTGCAATTTGCTTGTTCTGATCCAAATGGACGAGTGTTAGCGAAAAGGTGTAGTCGCCCTCGGCATCGGTGACGCAAAAATAGATGCTCATCGAGGGGTAGTTGCAGGGGAAGGCTTTTGATGCAAGATGCGTAAAAATTCCGACAAGACTTTTTTTCCCGGTATTCCGGTCTTCAATAATCGTGTCGCATACCACGATTGCTTGAAGAGATGGTCGCAAGCTCACTCTGTTTGTGCCTCAATCTATAGTGGGTGATAAGATCGACAGGTTATCCCAGCCTCGTCGGAATATCAAGATGTTGGATTGATGTGAGATGCTCGTGACACAGTGGAGGTACCTCTGATGAAAATTGTTTTACCAGCGGTACTGTTCCTTCTGTTGCATGTTTCGGAGCAAGGATCTGCGATGCAGGTCAAGCTGCTGACGCTTGATCAGATGATTGCGAACGCCACGGTCATATTTGTTGGGCAATGTCTTACAAGCAGATCACAGGAAGATCTACACTTTGGACGAACTGTCACGGTGGCCGAGTTTGAAGTGGTGGAAGCATTGAAGGGACGGCTTGGCGAAACCCATACGGTCAAGCAGTATGGAGGCACGGTGGAAAGCAAGTCACATCGTATCGCTGGAATGCCGACCTACACACCAGGAGAAGATGTCATTCTCTTTTTATATGGGGAAAGTCAATATGGCTTCACTAGTCCGGTTGGGATTTTGCAAGGTAAATTTACCTTCGTCACTGGTGAAGAATTATCTTCGTCATTGATGATAGTCAATGGCATTAACAACAGAGGGTTGCTGGCTGGTCTTGATCCTCACGTTCTCACGAACGATGAAGATATCGATGAATCTCAGAGAAAGGCCATACAAAAACTGCTAAGGGTCAAGCGCGGGCCAATTTCGTACGAGGATTTTCGGTTAGTCACCAAGGCGCTGATTGGTAGTAATGAGCAAGTGAAGGAGTAACACAAGGAGAAGCGGCGTGGAGCGGTGGTATAAGATTGGGATATTTGCACTGACTGCTCTGCTCCTCTTCTCTGATGCGGTTTTGGCCGGTGGACCGTTTGTGATCAACACTGATGGAGAGCCACAGTTATGGAGTACGATACAACCTGTTCCGTTTCACACTGATCTTGGGCCGTTGGGACTTCTGAGCAATGAAGAGGCTATTGCATTGGTCGAGGAGGCATTGCAGGTGTGGGAAGATGTTCCCTCGGCATCGATTTCATTTGCTGCAGCGGGTTCGCTTCCTGTTGATGTGACAGGCAACAATGTCTTCGACCTATTAGATATCCCAGGCGATAGGATTAGCCCGATTATATTCGATCATGATGGCACGGTCATTGATGCCATATTGGGGGTCGGGGCAAGTCGTGATATTTTGGGGCTGACGGCGATTGAATTGAGTCAGTCCAGTCAGATCCTTGAAGCGCAGGCTATTTTGAATGGCTCCGTCCTTGATGGCAAGCCTCCCAATCTCGATGTGTCACGTGATACTTTTCTCGCGACAATCATTCACGAATTTGGACATTACATCAATCTTGATCACTCGCAGATTAATAGCGAATTTGCATTTGATTTCGATGTGAGCAATGACGATAGTCTTCCGACAATGTTTCCCATCGCTTCGGATAGTGAGAGTAAGAGCATCTTGCACTTTGATGACATTGCAACGGTTTCTACGCTCTATCCCGCGCCGGATTTTGCGGTATCGACTGGAGCAATCGAAGGTGAAATCTTGCTTGGGAACGGAATAGTGCCATTTCAAGGCGCGAATGTGATTGCGCGGCGCACCGCTGATCCCATCAACGATGCAACATCCTATGTTTCCGGTGCGTTATTCAAGAACGATTTTGGTGGGGGAACTGGCGATCTTGCGCTCAAAGGATGGTACAAGATCTCAGGCCTGCCGCCTGGTAATTATACGATTGAAGTCGAACAGATTGATCCTACCTTTACTGGGGGGTCGAGTTTGAATCCACTTGACCCACCCGCCATTCTTCCTGGCCCGGAAGAGTTTTATAACGGAGCGCGCGAAGCCGGGTCGATTGCACTTGATGACCCGACCGATAAGACAGAAATTAATGTTGCTGCCGGGGAAATCGTTGATGGCATTGATATTTTTCTTAATACGTTAGAGGTGGGGGATAGTGACATTGGACTTGCACTTGTGCTGACAAAGCTTAAATACAAACTTAGAGAGTTTGGCGATCGAATAATCGCAAAACTTCGTGTCTCCAATCTTGACGGGGGTGTGATCACTAGCCCTGTGTCGATTCAAATGTGGATTTCAAATGATCCTATTCTCGATATTAGTCGCGACGATCTTGTCGCGATGAACGAAATCAATCCTGTTAATTTTCCTTTAGCTGCACCCATTGATGTCAAATTGAAATCGGAAGAACTCTCCTCTGCTGATGGAAAGTTCGCGATTTTCGTTATTGAAAGTGAGGATGAAAACGCTCAGCAAGCCAAGCTGATGAATCAAGTGGTTCAGGAGATTGGTGGACGAGGCTGTGACAAGGATTCGTTTCGTCTCGAGCATGAATCAAATGACAGTCTGGCACAAGCACAATCGTTGGGAAAAATTGGACTCAATGAATGTCTAACCGTGCGTGGTACGCTCACGAACAATAATGCTTCGGTGGTTGATGAGGACGTGTTTCGAATAATCGTCAAGCAGCCTGCTACGCTTGAGATTATGCTGACACACGACACGGCCAACGAGTTTGATGTTCTTATTTTTGGTCTCGGCCAAGTGGCACTCTGCGAGGCGGCTTGTTCGTTTGTGCTCCCTGACGGAGAAAATACACCACTGGCTATTATCATCTCTCCGCTTAGTGGAATCGGAAACTACACCCTCGATATCCAGACAACTCTTTCAGACTAAGTGAAGGTGAAAATTGATGTGGTTCCGCCGGCAGAGTTTGTCGTGAGCTATTGTGAGTTGGCTCATGACAATGACTACTCAGCGCTTTTGTTTGGGGCCATTTATTTGACGCTTAGTAAATCTCCCACCGGCCTTTATTGTAGAAAGCGGGGAAGACGGGACGGCTTTGGCGGTTCACTGCGACCTCATCTTCTCGCTCAAACAGCCCCTTGCCGAAGTGCACCATCCCAACGATGGCTTCGCGATTGAGAAAGCGCGTTTCGACGTTGTCGAACTGCAATCCGAGCATCGCCTGTTTCAGTGTCGTGTTGGACATCACTTCCTTGTCGATCCCTAGGACGAATCCCCAGTCTCCAAGCGTTGGAACGTTGTTGTGGTAGGGAAGAACGCTAAAGCCGGCTTCAGCCATCGTCTTCTTGATTGAAAGAAAAGCCAGTGGTGCAAAGAACGGACTTGTCGCCTGGGTGACGATGGTTCCGCCTTTGTTCAGGTGCTTGAGGCTCAAGCGATAGAACTCTAACGAATACATTCGTGCGAGGTCGACGGATTGTGGGTCGGGAAGGTCGATGATAATGGCATCAAATTGCTCAGCGGTGTTCTGAAGAAAGGCCGCGCCATCTTGATTGATCACTGTTACCAGCGAATTGTTCAATGCGTTTTGATTGATCCGAAGGAGGACAGGATGGGTTGATCCAAGTTTGGTCATGCTTGGATCCAGGTCAATGAGGGTGATGCGCTTGACATCGGAATACTTCAACACCTCACGCACCGCTAGCCCATCCCCTCCCCCAATAATCAGAATATTCTCTCGATGGGGAAGGAGTGACAGTGCTGGGTGAACAAGTGGCTCGTGGTAGCGTTCCTCGTCGTACGTGCTGAACTGCTGGTTTCCATTAATAAAGAGTGCAAATTCATTTTTCCAGCGAGTCATCACGATTTTCTGATACTGGGTCTGTTCAGAAAAGATAACAGTATCCCGATATTTCGCCTTTTCCCCATAGAGGATGATCGGGTTTGCGGTCACAAGGAGTCCGATTAGTATGATAGATGTTGCGGTCCATCCGGCTGATAGTTTTCGTGGGGCCGTGAGTTTTCCATAGCATCGAAAGAGGAGGAGTGCAGCAGCAGCAGCATTGATGGTTCCCAGGATAATTGGGGTGTAGGTGAGGCCTAGATAGGGGAGAGCGATGAGGGCAAAAAATAGTCCCCCGAAGAGTGCGCCGTAGTAATCTTTTTCCATTACTCCAGAAATATTTGTTCGCAGTTCTTCGTAGGTCGCATTGATGCGTGTAATAAGCGGAATTTCGAGGCCGATCAATAGGCCAATTCCGATCGCCCACGGATAGATCACTAGTTCAATGGTTCGGAAGAATGGCGACAGAGCATAGGCTGCCACTGCGGATGTTGCGCACAGGATCGAAAGGATGAATTCAAGAATGATAAATGTTTCAAGGAGATGGGTCGTGAAGTGGCGACTCAGTCGGCTACCCAAGCCCATCGCGAATAACATGAACGAGATGATAAGGGTCCATTGCAGGACCGCGTTACCAATGAGGTATGTGGCGAGTGTACAGAGGACAAACTCCGCCACAATGCCAGCAAAGCCTGTGGCAAAAAGGCAGATCTTTAGAAGGTTAGAGACACCAGCCGATGATGAAGGACGATCCAATATAGGAGAACATGATGATGTAGGCTGCGCCGAGGTTTGGGCGTTCTTGCTCGACAAGTTCAGCAGCCATGCTCGCGCCGGGCAACAAAATCTTGTCCGTTGCGACGCGGATGAGTGGAAGGGCGATAAGGCCGATGCCGGCATAGAGCCCGAAGGTTGTCAAGTTTGCGTTCCAAGATTCAAAGTCACCGCTGACCGCATAGCGAAGGATATTGCCCATGCCAATGAGGGCGCCCGCAAACGCCACGCCCACAGCTGTGTTATCGCGTTCAATATGCTCGTGGATACTATACGGTGTAATACGCTCGTAGAGAAGGCTGACAATGACAAGGGCGAGCTGACCGAGCCCCCAGAATGCTAGGGCGGTCCAGATGGTTCCACCTTCTCCTGAAATTGCTCCGAAAAGAATCAGTCCTGTGGCGATGTATGTTGCACTTACAACTACGCCAGTTCCGACATTCTGATCACGAATAATCTCCGTCGTATTATCGAACTGGTAGAGAATCAGGCGATTGTTGATCACGGTTGAAATATTCAGCAATGCAATTGCGAGTAGGCCATAGAGAAAAATATCGATGAGGTCGTCTGCTAAACCAACCGATGGGCCAACGAGAGCGCCTCCGATCACAAGAATCAGTCCAAAATAGTATCCTGCAAGGCTTACCGCGAGCGCCGCGTTGTTTTTCTGAAGGAGCTCTTCATTAACCCGAAACTCCCGATGAATGAGATCGAACACTATCTTGCCTAACCAGAAGAGAGTGTACGCGCAGGCGAGATAGATTAGCGAGAATATGGCGGTGTCTAGCGTCATCCTCTTTCCTTCATCTCAGTCTATTTTCCAAATCCCATTCCGCCACCACGACTGGGAAAACTACTGCGACCAGCTCGACGCTGAAATTTCTTCTGAAAACTGTCGCGTTTCATTCGGTCTTTGGCAGTGCGGCGATCAAAAAAGGTTGGTTTAGTTTTCCGGGTGACTGTGCCATGGGTTCCGTATTCTTTGTTTGGGCCATAATAGGGACGTTGCTGCGTACGATGGGTTCGATAGGTGTCGTAGTCGCGTTGAAAGATCCGTCCGCGTCCCATGCCAAGCAGGTCTCGCATGATGGCGTACTGGCCATAAAACACCCAAAATGATCCTCCGCTGCCAGTTTGCCATGACCCATATTGTGAGTTCCCCACGTAGCCATATCCTGGAGGATGTGCTGTCGTATCGACACCGCCGGCGGTTTTTGAGGCGAGGGTCATGCCAAGAAATGGCTTGTTCGCGTGATAGTCAGCCTTTGGCACCTTGAGCCACTCCGTCGTGACAGTACGGTCACCTTGAACGATTCGATACTTATGATAATAGATTGGAACGAACGTACCAGATTCTTGCATGTCTTCGAGAACAATAGAGTAGTCGGGTGCGGATGCGAGTTTCGTTTTGAGTTGCTCAAGCGGTGGGGCGATTGAGCAAGCGATGGTGCTCAGAGTGATGGCGAGTGTCAGGGTAGCAATTGATGCTCCGAACAGTACTCTCGTATTTCTTGCTCCTTTTTTATAAGTTTGGCTGGGGGAAGA
>CEUD01342265.1_pt1 | contig 10071 bp, 11 predicted proteins | sample 356481 | NCBI WGS metagenome assembly CEUD01 (sample SAMEA2623314, study PRJEB7988) | marine metagenome | isolation source: saline water (ENVO:00002010), including | reverse complement strand
TTTTTTTTTTATAATTCAAAATGCGTAAGTTTTATTATTTAAATAATAATTTTAACTTATATAATAATAATGAAATATCAAAAGATTGAAGAATATATAAATATTGTTAAATTCAATTTAAACAATCATGATGAAATTGAAGAAAAAATGACAAGAAATTATAATTTTTTCAATAATTTTATGAAAAAAATAAGTAAACATTTTTCAGAATTAGAATTAGAGGATAATTCTGAAATTGATGATATAATATCTTCGATTGAAGTTATCGAAAATAAAATTAATAAAGAGATTATAAAATCTGATTCAGAATATAAAAAATACATGGAAAAAAATGAAGAAGAGGAAGCAACGGACAGTAAAAGAATAATAATTGAAACCGAAAAAACAAATGTAGCATTTAGTGATATATCAATTTTAGCAAACAAAACTCATTTGAAAAGAAAGAAGAAAAATTCCAGACACGGATACTTTGATTAAATAGATTATAATTAATATATAAAAATTGAAATTGTTTATATTATATTATAATATAGTATTTAAAATGTCAGAAATTAATTTTAATAATATACAAAAAAATAGCGATGATGAAGAAGAATATGAAAATTATGTTGAAGATATTGTTGAAGATATTGACGAAGATATGAATGGAGATGGCGACGATGAACAACAAGATATAGATTATGATTATGACGACGAAGAAGATGATGTGAATGAAGGAGAAGATGATGATAATAATGATGATAAAAAAAAAGAAGAGGATGAAGATGTAGATGTAGATGTAGATGTAGATGTAGATGAAGATGTAGATGTAGATGTAGATGTAGATGAAGATGAAGATGTAGAAGATGACGAAGAAGAAGACGAAGAACCAAGTACAAATAAAAAAGATGATTCATTATTAAAATCCGAAGGCAGAGTTGGTGGATCATTAAAAGAAATGACTTTAATTAGTGATTATCGTAAATACAAACATTTGAAAACTTTGTCATGTTCTACTAAAATAACTAGACCAATTTTAACAAAATATGAAAAAACTTCAATTCTTGGACAAAGGGCACAACAAATTTTAAATGGTTCAAATATTTTAGTAGATATAAAAACCTTAAAAATTAAAAATCCTTTGGAAATTGCGAGAAAAGAATTAAAAGAAGGTTTAATTCCCTTTATTGTGCGTAGACCTTTACCAAATGGTACATACGAAGATTGGAAAGTTTCTGACTTAAAAGATATTAATTTTTAAATTTTCTTTAATATGTCTTCCCAATTATTTTTATATTTAATTCCCTTGACGTCAAGATTATCAATCCAAATATATCTGCCTCCACTAGGTTTATCTGTCAAAAGAGCATGATATTTAAATTTATGTTTTTTAAGCCATTGTTCAGTAACTTCTCTATGTTTTGTTAACCTAGCAGTAAAAAAAGTTATATGATGTCCTGCATCATATAATTTATTAACAGATTCCACGGCATTATCGAGAACTTTAGCGTTAGCGAATCTATAATCTTCTGCATTTGGAATGTCTTCTGAGACTGTTCCATCTATGTCTATTAAAATGTTCATATATATGTTTTAATTTATAAATATATATACAAACTTTTTTTTATATTGAATTTTGTGAAGTTGGTATTAATAATTTTAGTATATCACCATTAAATCTATACTTTAATTTGATTCTTCTCCATTGTCTAATAATTTGTTTAGTTGATCCAATCATTTCGGGAAATCCATCTTCAATATATCTAAATGATAAATTGGTATATAAATTTTTTTGTTTTTTAAAATTATCACTACAATCATCTAATTCAATTATATCTAAACCAAATCTCTCAGCAATAATACAACTTATTACTATAAGTAGTGAAGCATATCCTTTATTTCGTTGATTTAAAGATGTATGTATTCCCAAAATTCCAATTTTTTTTTCATTAAAATCCCATACAGTATCAAGTGATGATAGTAAATTTAGTTTTTTATTATTAATAAGACTATTCAATTCATTTATTGGAATAGTCTTATTATGTAGAAAATATATATATGAATATAAACCATCAATATCCTTAGTAATGATTTCTTTTTGGATAACAAATAATGTTAATCCATCAACAATATTGTGAATTTGTCGAAAATATCTATAATTATTATTTAAATTCATTTTATTATTATTTAAATTTATTTTATTATATTGGAATATCATCAATTCTTTCTTTTAATTTTTCCAAAAACGGCTCTTCTGGATTCCATTCTTCCCATTTATTATCAATACTATTAATTTCAGCGCATATATCACAGGTGCAATTATTTTTAACAAATTCTTCGACTTCTTCTTCTTCGACTTCTTCTTCTTCTTCGACTTCTTCTTCTTCTTCCTCTAAGATTTGTGAAGTTATATTAATCTGTTCTTGTATATTAGGTCTATCTATAAATTTAAATACTTCATATTTTAACGCTAAATTGATATCTCCACAAGTAACTCCATTACGAGTGCTATGGTCAACGTATAAAAATGAGGTTTCAATTGCATGACTTGTAAAAACTAATATCATAGCTTCAATATTTCTTAGATGTTCTTCAGTCAATTGTCTTCGTTCATCTCCAGTAATACTGAAGCCTGTTTTCATGAAAGTATAATCGGTATTATTATTATTATTATTATTATTACTCATGATTATATAATATATATGTTTATATTTTAATTTTTATATATAAATATATATATTAAATCGTTTTTTATATTAAAAGATTAAATTATTATACTGTTTGTGGAATTGTTTGTGGAATTGTTTTTAAAGTATCGTCAGTTACTGGTGTATTATTTACAGGTGTATTATCATTATTTGATGATTTTGCAGGTGTATTATTATTATTTGATGATTTTGCATTCGGATCGTGAAAGAAATTAAAATAGACGTAAGATCCAATTCCGCCAACAGATAGAATTCCTGCCCCAATCGCAATATAAAGTGCATATGGTTTTGCCTTGGCAACATAATAATTGATAAATCTCATAATGTATACTCTGACTCTATTTGTAAAATTTTTAATTTTTCCATATGTAGAATTAACTATATAATTCCATATTTCTTTAGCTTTTTCTGTACCTTGTCGAAGGGTACTGACAATAGTTAATGTAAAAAATTTTTGAATTTGTTTCATTAATTCTCTTATAAAAGTTCTGATTTGTTCAACAACTTTTTGAATAGTACCTTGAACTTTTTTCATAGAATCATCAGCGATTCTTGTTACAGTCTTTTGAACTTTATTAGTAACGTCTGTTACTGCTGTTTTTGTTTTATTAATAGCACTGCTAGCCATTCTACTTACTTGTCCAAGAGCCTTGTTAGCCATAGTTTTGGTAGCATGTGTAACATTACTTACTTCTTTGCTAGCCATATTTCCCAATAACTGCATAACCAGTCTGATTGGCTTTGTCATGAGCCTGAATGCTGTATTCATAAGACTACTCCATAGACCAAATGCTTCAATTTTTCTATTCTTAATAAAAAAAAATACAATTATTAATAAAATTCCAAATATGATTCCAAGTAATTGATTATCTAGAATATCCATTTCTATATATAATAAGTATAAAAAAATTTATTATTTAATCAATAATAAAATTTAGTTATTATTATTTACTTCACTCATTTACATTTTCTTCAGATGATGAAAAATAAAAATATGAAAAAATTCCACCACCAATCAAAAGAAATAATGCAGAAGTTATAAATATCATATATGGTTGAATTTTCGCATAAGTAGAACCAAAAATTAATTTTAATCTCTTATTTAATTCATGAGTAAATTTATTAATATTTTTATTTGTATCATTCAAAATCCCGTGAAAAAGAATAATAGACTGTTTTTTGACATGTATTAAAGTATTTTTTATTGTCTTTGTCACATATTTCATTGTATTTTTAAATTGTAATAAAACTTCATCCATTCCTTTAGACATAGAACTAATTAATTCTGTATGAAATAAATCAGTCAGTTTATTAACTATATGATGAAAAATTTTCATCATTCGTTTAGCAGATAATGAAGCTGAATTTTTTAATGTGTCCATAGCTAAATTAAAATATTTTCTTATTGTATTTTGAGTTCTATCATATGTATCAAATCCCAATTTTTTTAATCTGCGAGTATATACAGATATTCCGCGATATAAAAACTTAAGCCCCCATTGAGCGGCTCTCGACCCATCTCGGAACAATTTAGGAATAAGCCAAGGCATTTGTATTGCAAGAAGACCTAATGTAAAAGCAATATATATTGCTTCTAAAGCCGCTTTAAGTGCTCTAGCAACTGCTCTAGCATGACAAGGTACGTCATACCAACGACATCCAAATCCTTCTATCTTACGATTTGATTTTATTTTAAATAAAATTAAGATACATAAAATACTTAAAACTAGGATTATACTTTCAAGTGAATCCATTTATATATTATATATAAATAAAAGAATCGTCAAATTAGCAATACATATTCTTATAAAATTCATCTTTATTATAATCTTCTGATAAATCAATAAATGTTTTAATATTTTTCAAAATGTCATCTGATTCTAAATTATCAAAAAAGTATTTTTGTAAAACTGATGTAGTTGTTTTATATTTTTTTATATGTTTATAAAATTTTTTAAAATCATTTAATTTATTTGGAAAAAAGAATTCATACATTTTTTTAATTTGATTTTCTGTTGCAAAATCAAAATGAAGTTTAAAATCAATTCTTCCTGGACGTATTAATGCTTTATCTAATTTTAAAAGATAATTAGTTGTCATAAATGTAATTAATCCTGAATTACGAGCTAATCCGTCAAGGGTATTTAATACACCGCTAAAAGAAACACTACTTTTATTTTCTCGCGTTGATTGTCTATTAATAAATAACGAATCAATGTCTTCTAGAACAAGAATAAAATTTTTAGGTAAATTACTGATTGCGTTCATAAAAACACTATCTGTAATATTTGGGCCAAAATTAACAATGGCTATATCCATATTCAATTCTGATGCTACAGTTAAAATTAATGTTGTTTTTCCACAACCAGGAATACCTTCTAATAAATAATTTCTTTTGTATGGAATTCCATATTTAATGTATGTATCTTTTCGCTTTTTAAAATTTGCCACATCATTCAAAATATTTTCTTTATCTTTTTTTGGTAAAAAAACAGAAGATTTATCTCGTTTTGGTAATTTAGTTAGAAATGACCAATATCCATTTTTTAAAACTTTACAAAGAATTTTATCTTCTTTTTCTGGTTGGCAATGTTCTCTGGCATCAATTAAAAATTGTGTTAAAATTTCTTTTAAATTGTGGCAAATAATTTTAAGTGATGTTGGAAATTCTGCGTAATGAGCTGTCCCAACAATGTTATTTTCATATCGAGTATAAATGATTTCCATATCAGTTTCTTTATATTTGAATTTTGTAGTTCCAATTGGTAAGTAATATTTAGCTTCATATTTATCATCATTTTTTACTAAATCTCGTAATGTAAAATTATTACAATTTGCTAATACTGCTGCAAATTTTAAAACTTGTGTTCCGAGTGTTCCTGTCATATCAATTTCTAATTCGCATTTGTTTCTGGTTTGATTAAAATTTTCCATAAACGAAATAATATATAATATATAAAGTTGTATGTATTTAATTAAGTAGTATGTGTTTAATTAATATAGAAAATAGAATATAATTATAATAGTAAAACTATATTTAAATTAAATGGGAGATACTAATTTATTGGAAAATGATATTGATAACATATTAGAAAATTATGATTTGAGTAATGTTTCATCTAATTTTGAAATTATTGATGAAATTATACAATCTGTTTTAGAAATTCTAGAACAGTTTTATGAAAATTTAAATTATAGTGATATTTATAATAAGATTTTAAGAATCATAGAATCAAAAAATGAATCAGATGATCATGAAAATATTGATGATTTACAATTGATTGAAGTAAATGGCGAAACGTATGAAAATTTGGATTCAATGAAAAACGAATTATTAAAAACAGTTCAAGAAGTTGAGGAAACTAAATCAGAATTATTAAAACAACAATATGAACATTTATTAACAGTTTTTCAACCTGAACAAAGAAGTCCAGAATGGTATGAAATGAGAAAAGGTATGTGTACTGCTAGTGATATTTGTGCTATATTAGGAGAAGGAAAATACAAGACACGAAATGATATAATTTTAAAAAAATGTGGTAAAGGGAAACCATTTACAGGAAATAAATATACAATGCATGGTCAAATCTATGAAGATGTTGCAATTGGTATTTATGAAAGTAGGAATAATTATATTAAAGTTTACGAATTTGGTTTAATTGCTCATCCCAATGTATCGTGTTTAGGTGCGTCACCAGATGGTATTACACCAGAAGGAACTATGATAGAAATTAAATGTCCTCCTAAACGTGTAATAACTGGTATAGTTCCTCATGAATATTGGTGTCAAATGCAAATTCAATTAGAGGTTTGTAATTTACAAGTTTGTCATTTTTTTGAATGTTTAATCATTCAATATAATACTAAAGAAGAATACTTGGAAGATATTTATGATAAGAGTAATGTAAATGATTTAAATATTATTTTACAAACTGATGAAATTCCTCCAAATTACATTACTGTTTTAGATGAAAGAAGAAGTTCAAATGGTTTAGAAAAGGGAGTAATTGGATCTGTAATTGATAGAGAAAAAAGTGAAAGAAAATATATATATCCTCCAATGAATTTAACAACAAATGATCAAGAAAAATATATCGATGATTTTATTGCCAAAAATCCTGGTAAATTCTATGTATTGTATGATAAATATATATATTGGAAATTAGAAAAAAGTTCAGAAAAACATATTAGAAGAGATACTAAATGGTTTGATGAAGTGTTACCTAGAATCGAAAGTTTTTGGGAAGAAGTAGAAGAAAGGAGGAAAAGGGGGGAACATAGTTGTGATGATTTATTAAAACCACAAAGGAAAAAAAGAATGAAAAAAAAAAATTTTAACAAGATTGAAAGTGGTCGTTTATTAATTGATGAAAGTAGTGATGAAGAAGAAGATATTGTTCTATTAAATAAGAAACCGGTTGAACAAATTATTTTAAATTCAAAATGTTTAATAATGTCGGATGATAGTGATTAATAATATTAATTTAAAATTGATTTTAGAAATTAAATAACAAATTAAAAAAATGAATTCGTATTATTCAAATTTATCAAAATTGTATAACATAACAAAAATTTTGTATACAAATCTGTGCGATAAAGACAGTAAAGATAATTCAAAATTTAATAAAATATGGAGTACTGTACAAACTATTTATAATGAATTATTTGAAAATGAAGATGAGAATGATTCTAAATTTGACAAGTTATGTCGAATTAATAGACTTTTGTATATGGAATTACTTGTTGTAAATGATGATAAAGACAGTAAAAATTATGCATATATTTATGAAAAAATTTACGACTATATTATTTGTATTTTATATAATTTAAAAGAACCACAAGGAAAAAGATGGGATGCTTTGATACAAAATTTAAATGATATTTTTGACAAAAATGAAGAAAATAATAAAGTTTTAACAGATGATATTAAATTTATTCGAAATGTTATGAAAATTTATAAAGTTAATGAAGATTTACAAAGACTTTGTATGAAATGTATATCAAAAATTGCTATAAATCTCGCTAATTTTAAGTTATTAGATGATAATGGTATTTTAAGAGATATTGAAATTTCATTATTTAGCGGCATTTATAATAAATGGGAAGATATCCAAATTCAAATTTATTATATTTTTACAAATATTTCTAGAAGTGAGGAAGGACGAGAATATTTTAGTATTAATACCATTAAGGAAATAAAAAGAATGGTATCAGAAAATATAGAGTCAACGGAGATTTTAAAATCTATTTTTGTTTGTTTATCTAATTTATGTTTAAAAAATTCTAATAAAGATGAAATAGGAAAACATGAATTTTTATTAATTATAAAAAATATTTTTTCTAAAAATATTGATAATGATAAATTTATTTCATCAATAATTTTAATTTTTATAAATTTATGTTCAGAATTAGAATTAGATGAATTTCCAGAAAAAATATGTATCACTGAATTTCCTGAAATTTTAATAAAATATCTTTCACAATATTTATTACGAATAATTCCATATGATGAATTAATTATTACGAAATGTATTCAATGTTTATTATCTATGTCAAATTCTATATCATTTAAACATCATTTCTTATCTGGTAGTGGAATTGAATTATTATATTTATTAAGAAATATGGATCATAATGATTTTATTTATCGTGATAAATTATTTACTTATATTGACGAATTACTTGATGAATTAAAAATAAACGGCGAATTAATTTTTGATGAAAATTATTCTTCATTACATATTGCATCTTTAAATGGGGATGTAAAAACAATATATAAAATTTTAAAAAATACAAACATAGACATTAATTCCAAAGATATACATGGAAACACATCTCTTCATATTGCGGTTGAATATAATAGAAAGCAGATCATTCAATATCTAACAATATGTGGAATTGATATATATATAAAAAATTCAGATAACAAAAATGTATTTAATATTTGTCAAAGAAAAAATCTTAATAAAGATATTAAAAATTTTAATAAAATATATAAAATAATAAAATCTAATGTAATTAATGAATTATCAAATATAATGAATTTAAATTCTGATGTTCCTGGTATTATATTTCAATATTATGATATATACACGAATGTTTATATAAATCATAATAAAAGAAGCATATTATCATAAAAAAAAAAAATTTATATATCAAATATATTATAGGAAATATGTTAGATACAGTAACATTACATAATCAAAGTAACAAAGAGCATTTTGGATTATTTTCTGCTTCAATATTAGCAAAAATAAGAGCAGCAGGAGCAAGATCGGTAGCAGCTAAATATGGTGCCAAACATCCTAATATGAATTTATTTCAAAATGGTTCTCAACTACGTTTAAAAACATGGAGAAATAATTATGTTATGATGGTAAATAATGGAATTCATGTAAAACAAGGAGGAGCAGGAGATTGGGAAAGATTTACTGTAAAAAGATTACCACAATTCGGAGCAAATTGTGTTGCATTATATGGTTGGCATAAAAGATATCTTAGAGCACATGGTAATAAAAAAACAATTGACCAATCTGCCCCTCGTTCTAATTATAATGATTTCCCAAATGGTTGGGGATGGGAAAGATTTTGGTTAGAAGATGTTGGTAGTGGTAAAATCGCTTTAAGAACATATCAAGGAACATATCTTCGTGCTCATTCTAATGGTTGGATGGACCAATCTGGTATTAGACCTAAAGGTGTCGCAATCCCAAGTGGATGGGTTTGGGAAAAATTTACACCAATGTTTATTAGTGGAAAACCAGCACCTAAACCAGCACATAAATCAGCAGTTCTTAAAAAAATAACTTATAAATCAAAGAAAGATATTCCGATTAATAAAAACGATGCTGTTAAAGATGATATTAATCTAAGTAGTATCCCAGATGTTAAAGATTCTACTATTAAAGTAGACATAAGACAACCGGATAAATCTGTTGGGGATACTGGTAGTTTAGAATCACCAGATATGTCTATGAAAGTAGATATGAAGGATACAACTAAATTTGAATTATTTGGATCAGAAAAAATTACAAATAATATTTCCAGTATTTTAGCAATATTTCTAATAATTTTATACTTTCTAATAATTTTATACTTTCATAAAAATTAAATAATTCCTATAATATAAATATAAAATATATGTAATATAATATAAGAAATATATTATGTTAGATATATCTAATACTAGTGATGAACATTTTAGAAGATGGGGGGGATGGGCTGCAAGAGCAAGAGCAGCAATAGCAGCAAGAGCAGCAAGAGCAGCAAGAGCAGGAAGAGCAGCAAGAGCAGGAAGAGCAAGAGCAGCATTAGCAGCAAGAGCAGCAGGAAGACCTTCAAAAAAAAAATCCTCAAAAAAAAAATCCTCAAAAAAAAAATCCTC
>CEUD01076742.1_pt1 | contig 10120 bp, 10 predicted proteins | sample 356481 | NCBI WGS metagenome assembly CEUD01 (sample SAMEA2623314, study PRJEB7988) | marine metagenome | isolation source: saline water (ENVO:00002010), including | reverse complement strand
GTATAAATTTTTCTAATTTTGGTATATCATTAATTTCAAACCATTCGCCAATTTTTCTTTTATCTTCATATTCTTTATGAATAATTTTTTCTAATTTGAATCGTTCTTTACAAATAAAACCAGATATTAATATTAATTCTCTAGGATTTGCAGTTTGTAAATTTTTTAATCTATCTTCGATATAATCAGATACACCAATTTTATAAAAATTTGTATTTTGACATTTAATAATATAAACATTCATCTTTTATAATATAAATTATTTGTCAATTTTTATATGAAAAATTTAGTTAAATTTGAAAAAATATAAAATTGACATAACTGTATAAGTTATATAATATGACAACTAAAACTAATCCAAAAAAAATTGATAATCTTATATTAGAATCGGTAGAAAAAGTTGTTGCCCAAAATATTAATAAAATTGTTAGAGATATAAAAACTGAAAAATCAGAAAATGAAGAAAGTGAATCTGAAGAAGAAGAGAATGAAAAAAGAATAATAAAAAAAGATAATTGTTTAACGGAAATTATTAATGGAGATTCTTTAGAAGTTTTAGATAAATTAGAAAGAAAATACAATCTAATTTATTTAGATCCTCCATATGATACAGGTAGAGTTTTTCAAATATCACACAAAAATAAGTTAGGATTTAAAGATACATGGAAAGATAATGAATATTCACGATGGTTAGATAACTTAATTGAAAAATGTGTCAAAGTATTAAAAAATAAAGGTTCTTTATTTTTTCATATAAGTGCGGAAGGTAGTTTTCCTGCGGAAATTGTATTGAGTAAATACTTCTCCCATATAGAGAAAATTTTTTGGAAAAGATGTCATGGTAAAAATACTGTAAGAAATAAATTGGGTGCGGTAATAGATATTATTTTTAAATGCTCCAACAGCAAAAAAAGTAAATTTAATTTATTAAGAATTCCATTAGGTAAAACTACATGGGCATTCAAAAATAAAGATTCTAGAGGAAATTATAGTTTGGGTGGATTGAGGCATGACAGAACAAGAAAAGGTAATAAATATACAATCGAACGTGATGGTCAAATCTATGATGCACCAAATGGTTGGAAAATTACAAAAGAAAAAATGGAAAAATTAATTCAAGATGATAGAATACATTTTGTAAATACCAAGAAAAGTAAAAATCTTTATAAAAAACTTTATGAACATGAACATAAAGGAAAACCATTATCAAATTTATGGGATGATGTTCATTCAATAACTCGTTCAAGTAAAGATCCAAGATTATATCCAACACAAAAACCAATAAAATTATTACAAAGAATCATAGAATTAACAACTGATGAAAATGATTGGATATTGGATCCTGTTGCGGGAGCAGGAACTACTGGACACGCTTGTGCAGAATTAAAAAGGAATTGTACTCTTATTGATAAAAATAGAGATTCATTTGAAATAATGATAAAAAGGATAGAAAATTTGAATTTATAAATGTTTAATTCTTATACAAAAATTTATTTATTAACTTAATTTATACGAAGAGAATTATGTCAAGTTTTAATGTTCATAATCGTAGAATTATGCTGGATGTAAGAAAGTTGATGAGTAATGGCTATCAACTATATTTTTCAGCAGCTAGTTTAGATGAGATATTTGTGATATTTCATGGACCAGAAGATTCATATTATAGAAATGGTATTTGGAAACTACGAATCCGTTTTCCGCCTCAATATCCATATAAAGGGCCACTCGTATCTTTTTGTAATTATATATATCATCCGAATGTTGAATCAAAAGCGGGTGCGATTTGTTTAAATTTTTTAAGTAAGGATTGGTCTCCGGTGTACGATTTATTAAGTGTATTAAATGAATTTATTCCAGATTTATTACGTAATCCAAATGCTGGTGATCCTTATAATACAGATGCCGCACGTTTATATAATAAGGATAAAGATGATTATGGTAGAAAGGTTCAAGAGCATATATCAAAGTTTGCGTCAGATATACAAGCATTATTACCAGAAAAGATAGAATTTGAGAAAAATTCTAATGTATTAGAATCTTATAATATATTTGAAAATGGGGATAACAATAATGACGATAATAATGATGATGGTGGTGGTGATATATTAATCATATAAATATAGTAAAAAATTATAATGCGAATATTCTGTTAACAGCTAATGCTACATTGCCGGGTTCTAAAATTGTCATAACAGGAACTTTAGAAGGCATTTGTAAAGTGGAATTAATGTTAGTAAACATATCCATTTTATCTTTGAAAGGTGGACAAGCAATAACTGGTTTAGTGGTATTAGCAGCAATAACACCAGATAAAGCATTACTTCTTCCGGCAACGGTAATCCATACGATTCTTCTATCTTGATATTTTTGTATAATTCTCAAAACATCTTTAGTAGATTTATGTGCCGAAGAAACATAAGCAGTAGAATAAACTTGAGAAGATTTTAATGCATTTTGTAATTTATCAACATGTTTTTGATCACTAGTGGAGCCAGCAATAATTACAGCAGTAGCATCATGATAGTTATTGAAATAATCATCAATATAATATTGTTCTGATTTATAATTGTAAAAATCATCACAGATATTATCTTCAGAAAGTTGAACATATAAGTTTTCATAACATTTTTTGACACTTTGGATTTTATCAACAGGTACTTCTGGAATAGGTTCATTGTATGGATCACATAAAGTTCTGATATAATTTCTAACAGCATCTTTATCTAATCGTTGCGGTTCTTGTCCATTATCAAATCTTTGTTGATAAGTATCTTGCATCCAAAAACGACTGGAATCACAAGTAAATAGTTCATCAATAAGTATAATAGAACCATCATCTTTTTTCCCAAATTCCATTTTAGTATCAACTAAAATTAAACCTCTTTCACTTGCTTTACGTTGTCCATATTTAAACAAGTTCATTGCTCTTTCAAATACGAAATCGACTTCATTTTTAGTCATATATCCCATATCGACAATTTGTTGTCTTGATACTGGAATATCAACTTCACCTTTTGTAGTAGGTGTAATAACAGGTTCATCTAATTTTTGATTTTTTACTAATCCATCTGGGAAAGAAATACCACAATATTTGCGACTTCCTTTGTTATAATGTGTCCATAAGCTTGTTTTTGTAGAACCTGTGATATAACCTCTGATAACCACTTCTATTTTAAATGGGGTAGTTTTTTGTGCTATCAAAATATGGTCATTATAATATTTAATATGATTTGGAATAATGTGTTGTGTTTGATTCATCCACCAGCAACTGATATAATTAAGTAATTTTCCTTTTCCTGGAATATTACAAATTTGTCTATCAAAAGCACTTTGTCTATCACTATGATTAAATAGCATAAGATCATAACCGATATCATGATAATCTCTAACTTTTCCATTAATTACGCTTTTCAATCTATTATCAATATTTTGAGATATAATTTCTGAAATACAAGATTGTATTCCTTGAAGAAGAACACCCTTTTCAATAGATCTTAATCTGTTCGATAAATCTTTCAAACTATCATTTGAGTGAATAGGAACTTTTGAAGTTGCGATAACTTTTCCCCCATCAACTTCTTCGATAACGTGATGTACCATAACACCAGTATATTTAATTTTTCCAGATTGAAATGCGTTATATGCTTTTTCAATACAATTAGTTCCAACAAAAGTTTTAGGTAATGCCGGATGTAAATTAATAATATTGTCAAATTGTGATATAAAATTATTTGTTAAAATTCTCATCCACCCTGCTAATACAACAATATCAGGATTATATGTTTTAACTAATTTTGCAAGACGAGTATCATAAACATGTCTTTCTTCATTATTAGTTGTAAGTAATACAGATGGAATATTTGCTTTTTCAGCTCTTTGTAATCCATTACATTCTTTATGAGAGACAACAGCAACTACATTTGCATATAAGCTATTATTGTTAACAGAATCAATAATAGCTTGTAAATTAGTTCCGTTTCCGGAAATTAATACAATTATGGAAGGTTTATAAGACATAAGTTAAATTTTACTATGTTTTAAAATTAAGTTGAAATACTTAATTAATTAAATATATAAAAGTTATTTAAATAATTATTTATTTTTTTAGATAAAAATATAGTAAATATAAAAATATGATATAGAAAGTTTCTAATTTGTGATGAAATTAATTCTTTGTTCTGGATTTGATTTAATAACTTCTCCAATTTGAAAGCAATAATCTTTAGGAAATAAATCAATAATTTGTTTAGAAATATTTGGAGATACAATAATTAATAATCCAATTCCACAATTAAATGTTTTATACATTTCGGTATTATCTATATTTCCAGTATTTTGTATGTACTGAAATAAATCAGGTAATTTCCAAGTATTTTTATAAAAATTAATTCCTAGATGTGAAGGTAAAACTCTAACTGGATTGTCAATAAGACCTCCACCAGTAATATGACATAAAGCATTAATTTTAATATTTTCATCTCTAATTTTTTTTACATCTTTATAATAACATTTATGAATTTTACAAGCATCTTCTAAAATATTTTGAGGTGGTTTTGAAATTTCAAAAATTTTACGAATAAGAGAATATCCATTTGTATGTGCTCCATTTGATTCAAGTGCTAAAATATGATTACCTTCTTTAACATCATTTTTTCCATCAATCATTCCATGTTCATCAATCATTCCTACAATAGTTCCAACAATGTCAAAACTATCAACATTATATACACCAGGCATTTCTGCGGTTTCTCCACCAATTAATACACAATTAACATCTTTACATGCTAATGCTGCTCCCATAACAAAATTTTCAACATATTTTGGTTTTAATTTTCCGGCAGCGAAATAATCAAGAAAGAATAATGGTTTTGCTCCTTGTACTAAAATGTCATTAACACAATGATTAACAATATCTTGTCCTAGATTGATTAAACCCTTTTCTCCAAGTAATTGCTCAATTAGTATTGATTTTGTTCCAACTCCATCGGTAGATGAAACGAGAGTTGTATTATCAACTTGAAAACAACTTCCAAAAGAGCCAAATTTACTGGTAACGTGTTCATTATAAGTCATTTTAACATGTTGTCCAATATTTGATACAATAGTATTTGCTTTATTGATATCAACTCCTGAATCTTTGTATGATATTTGTTTTTTATAAAATTTATGTCCAATATCTTTGCGATAGAATAATGGTCCAGATACAAGAGATATATTTTTTTCAACAATTTCGTTTGCTTCTTCAAATGAATTTGCTTTACCAATAACCGCAATAGTTCTGGATCCCTTTTCAATATATTCATTATTAATTAAATCAACACTTGCAAATCGTAAAGTATTATAATCAATAGAATTATTAATAGTAAATTTTTTATTTTTAATTGGTTTATTGGGATATCCTTCTGGAACTAAATATTTACAGATGGTACAAAGATTTTCAAATTGAATATCTATTTCAGAAAGAGTTTTGTTAATAATACAATTAAATATATCAAGTAATGGTGTTTTTAATAAACTTAATACGTTAATTGATTCTGGGTCACCAAAGCGACAATTATATTCAATAACTTTAATTTCTCCAGAATTTGTTTTCATAAAGCTACCGTATAGTATTCCTTTATATCCATAATTATCTTCTATTTCAAGATTAAGAGCATGTAAAATTTCAGTATTTATAGCTTGTGCAACAGTAATATCATTTTTTTGAAGAAAATGTAAATTTCCAGATACGGTTCCCATTCCTCCTGTATTTGGTCCTTTATCATCAGCATATGCCCTTTTATAATCTTGAACTGGTGGCATATGTTTTAGAGTAACGCCATCACAAAAACTCATAAGGGAGAATTCTTCACCTACTAATTTTTCTTCAAGTAAGAATTGTTCATTATTTTGAATAAGTCTTTGACAAATTTCAATACCTTCTTCATCAGTATTAAAATGATCACCTGACACAAATACACCTTTTCCACCTTTTAGTCCATCTATTTTGATAACAAATTGTTTTGTCCATTTTTGAATAAATGTTGTATATGTTTCGTCTTTATATGGATGAAATTCTGGCATGTATTGTGTCATACTAAATTTATTCATAAGATTTCTTGTAAATGTTTTACTCCATTCAATTTTGGCAAATTTTTTAGTAGGTCCAATACATTTAATATTTTTTTTTTTTAATTCATCGGCAATACCATTAGATAATGGATTTTCAGGTCCAATGAATGCCATATTAATATCATTATTGATACATGTGTTAATAATTTCACTATTGTTTAAATTAGATATAACAAAATAATCTTTGCATAATTTTAAGATTGCTGGATTTTTGAAAGTAGATATACAGTATAAGGTACATTTAGATTCGGTAAGTTTAAGAGCAACAGAGTGTTCTCTTGCTCCAGAGCCAATAATAAGTATATTAGGTAAGACCATGTTAATAATAAATATTAAATATAGTAAATACTTAACTTAATATGTTTTAATATATTATAAAAATATGGCAAGTTTAAAGGACGTAGAAATGTGGCAAAACACACCACCTAATTTGGAAGATAAATTCAAAGTAAAAGCTGTAAAGACATTATTACGACAATCTGCTCGTTATACCGCAGCAGCAGAACAAGATAAGAATCCTCTGATAGCTCTTTTACACTCTAATTATGGTGCTGCTTATCTTTTTGCTCTACGAGATATAGCTAGTGATACTGATATTAAAACAATAATGAATGTAGATATACATAAATTTGCTAAGAAAGTTACAGATATTCAAGATAAGTCATCAAAGAAAGTGTCTGCTACGTGTCCAAATATGGCAGGAAATGTTGATAAATATTTATTAAAAATAGCAGGTGATTTATAATTAATTAATTTGTGCCCATAATTCTTCTAATCTATCGTTCAGTTCTTCTTTTTCTCCTTCAGTATTTGATAACTGTTCTTCTAGTTCTTCAATTTCATCTCTAATATCGCTAATATTATCTTCTAAATCTTTAATTTGCGTTTTAAAGTTGTTTATATATTTTAGAAAATTTTGTATTTCAGGGATATTTTTACGACATAATGAACATTCAACTAAATTATGTAAAATACATTGATGAAAACAATGTAAACATATATTATGTTTACATTCTAGTGTTACAAAAGATTTAGAATCTTCTAAACATATCGGGCAATTAATCATTTTAAACATATCGGGCAATTAATCATTTAGTAAAATAATAAAATTTTCAATTTTATATAGATATATTATATAATATAATAATAAATATATGTATCAAGAAATTTTAAAAAAAATAAATAAATATATTTACGTAATAATTTTTATTATAATGATTATTTTGTGTTATAAGATAAAGGAATATTTTCATCCAGGTCATCCTCATGATAATTCAAAACCAAGGGAAGCTAAATGTACTCGTCCTTCATATTTATATGTTCCTGGTAGTCGTTGTCATTGATAATTATTAAATAAACAAATAAAAATTAAAAGCGATATATTTTTTATATTAAGTATTCTTATTTAAAATAAAAAATATATATTTTAAGTAACACACAATATGAATAGTGAATATAAATTAATGGAAGAAATTGAAGAAGAAAAGAATAAAAATAATAGTTCTGATTTAATAAAGATTGGTGTTCCAGTTGTTGGTGGTATAATTGGTGCGGTTATAGCTGGTCCAGTTTTAGGGCCAACTATATCTACATGTGTGCTAGTTACTAAATTTGGTATTGGTTCGGTTATAGCAAGTGCTAGTGCGACAGGTTTGGTTGTAGGAGATATATCAAGACGTTTATCTGAAAAGGCAATACATCTTAATATGGTAGTATCTGAACGCAAAGACAACGAAAAATGGCGTAAATTTTATAGTGATTTTATAAAAAGTGATAATTGTCCTATTTTTGTAATGCCAGTATGTTTTAAAAAAGATACAAGGAGATATATTAAACAGATTTTAAAGTCAGATATGGATAATAGTCTAGGTAAATTAAATTCAGAGTTAATGGAATTTTACAAAGAACGTAGGGTATTATTCGAATCCAAAAATTATCATAATTTGATGACAATAAAGGATGCTCAGAATTATTCAAACTATTTGTGTAAAACATTTGATCATGTTTTTGAATATATGGATAGCGAAGATAAGGATATATGTTTTAATACAATTGAAAATTACGTATTTAGAAATGTGTATAATAATGTAATTTATGCCTATTACGATAAGTTTTTTGAGGAAGATGAAAAATTTTATAAAAAGTGTATAAAAATGAGACGTCATTTGCCAAAAGATATAAAAAAAATTAGTGCTAAACTACCAGTAAGTAAAAAATATAAAATGTTTTTTAGGAATTTTGAACAATCACATACACCTGGTAAGAAGTTGAAATCAATTTTACATTTAGTGAAGGTAATTGACAATGAATGTCCAGATTTAACAGCTGATGATTTAATAACTGCATTAATTTTTATGTTGGTAAAATATTCTCCAACAAGAATTTATTCAAATTTAGGATTTATAGATGATTTTCGTAATAATAGTAATAAAGGAATGTATGAATATATTTATGTAACTTTGTTTAGTGCTGTTAAAGCAGTTCATGAATTGAAGAGGTATAAAAAAATAAAAAAAAGAAGAGATTAAAAATATGTTTAATTATGAATAAACATATAATATTATATAAAATAATATAATATGTTTAATCCAAATTTAAAAATTAAATTAGATAAACCTTTAAAATTAGGGAATGTGCGTAAGAACAGACGAGGAACTCGTAAAAATACAAATATACAAACAAATCCTCTAGGCAGACCAATATCAATTGTATTTTGTTTACCTGGTACTCCATTTTCTAATAAATTTTTATTAGGGTGGACTCATATAGTTCAATATTGTACAACCCATCAAATTCAATTAATGCTATCAAATAGATTGGATAGCAATGTATATTATGTAAGAAATAAATGTCTTGGTGGGAACGTTCAATCTGGAATTAAGCAAAAACCATTTGGTGGTAAATTAAAGTATGATTATATGATGTGGATAGATAGTGATCAAGTATTTTCAGTTCAAGATTTTGAAAAATTATTGGCTGCCAAGAAAGATATTGTGAGTGGTTTATATTTGATGGATGGTGGTAGTAGATATGCCACAGTTCCAAAGTGGGATAAAGAATTTTATAAGAAGAATGGATATTTTGAATTTTTGAATCCGAGTAGTGTAAAAAAATGGATTAAAGAAAATCCAAATAAATTGATGGAAGTTGAGTATACAGGTTTTGGGTGGATTTTAATAAAGAAGGGTGTTTTTGAATCATTAGAATATCCTTGGTTTCGTCCTGTTTGGGAAGATTTTGGTTTAACAAAAGATGGTTCTCCAATAAAGGAATTTTCTTCTGAAGATGTTGGGTGGTGTCAAAATATTTTAAAAAATGGTTATAAAATTTATATAGATCCAACTGTTCAAGTTGGTCACGAAAAAATGGTAAATTATTTATTGCCAGAATATCAAAAAAATTTAACATATTAAATATTGTATATTTTGATTAAATTGGGACTGAATTTAATTATTATTCAGTATTAATTACACAAATAACAGATTCCTTCTGTTTCGCATTCATATTCAGGTGTAACCCAAATATGATTACATTTTTTACATATTTCGAAATTCTGTGCCAATCGAGTATATCGATAATCACATAAGATATCATTTACCATATAAGTTTTCACCTTATTGAATTTTTCTGATATTTTGATATTTTTTTCTTTTGAAAACTTTTCAAGATCTGGTTGTAGGATTTCTTCAAAATCATCAACATAATTTTCTGCAAATTTACGAGATGATACGATGTCTACCCAATCTTCTCTCTCACCAAATTTCTCGTGACATAGCCTTTGAATATATTTCAATACAAATTTTACTAAATCGTGTTCGTCGTTGTTTGACATTGTTTTTATTTTTTTTGTTTGGAAATTTATTAAGTAAGTAAGTAATTAATAAATCGATTTTTATTTTTTATTTTTTATTGCCAGAATATCAAAAAAATTTAACATATTGAATATTATAATTTAATTACGATATATTTTATTATAATATATAATATATAATATATAATATATAATATA
>CEUD01342268.1_pt1 | contig 10125 bp, 7 predicted proteins | sample 356481 | NCBI WGS metagenome assembly CEUD01 (sample SAMEA2623314, study PRJEB7988) | marine metagenome | isolation source: saline water (ENVO:00002010), including | reverse complement strand
CGCTGCGGCAAGTCCGATGACGCCTTCAATGTGCGGCGTCCCCGCCTCAAACTTCCCCGGAATACCTTTATAAGTGGTGCCCTCGAAATCGACGCGTTCGATCATATCGCCCCCACTTTGATAAGGCGGCAGGCGCTCCAACCATTCACGCTTCCCCCAGAGCACACCGATGCCAGTGGGACCAAACACTTTGTGCCCGGAAAATACAAAAAAATCACAGTCCAAGTCAGCCACATCGACTGGCATGTGAGGCACCGACTGGCAGCCATCCAATAAAACTGGAATGTCGCGCGCGTGCGCCTCCGCAATCAGTGCTTTGGCCGGATTAATCGTGCCCAGAGCATTGGACACATGCACGAGTGCCACCAGCTTGGTGCGCTCGGATAGCAAGTCTGAGTAGGCGACTAAATCGAGCTCTCCGGCATCGTTGACTGGCACCACCTTAAGCACGGCACCGGTCTTTTCCGCTGCAATTTGCCAAGGCACGATATTGGCATGATGCTCCATGTGGGTGATCAAGATTTCGTCGCCCTCAGAGAGTTGGGTTTCGATAAAGCCATGCGCCACCAGGTTGATGCCTTCCGTCGCACCACGCACAAAGATGATTTCGTCCGACTCGGGTGCCGCGATAAAATGGGCCACCTTCGCACGTGCCGATTCATAAGCGTCGGTAGCTTGCTCACTGAGATAGTGCACCCCACGGTGGATATTGGAATTCTCTGCACGGTAATAGCGATCAATCGCTTCAATCACCGAAGCAGGCTTCTGCGAAGTAGCTCCATTATCCAGATAGCTCAAAGGCTTCCCTCGAACTGTAGTCGATAAGATAGGAAAGTCTGCGCGCACGCGGGCGAAATCAAATGTCGATATATTCGTCACAAGTAGAACTCTCACTCCTAGCGTGAGAATCTCAACTTAAAAGGTAAAAGATGTATCGAGACCAATCAGGCTCAAAAACGGAACATGCCCCAGATTGAGTTGGCCTTTCCCCCAGAATCCGCATGACTTAAAGCATGCGACATGGAACCGAAGGAAAAATTATAGGCATGCTGATCGGCCTCACTGCACTGGTCGTGGCCGCAGTGCTTGGGCTTTCGGTTTATTTCTCAAGTTCCAGTATCCACAGCTTGCTGACAGAGAATCATGCGCTTAACCAAGCGATCAGTAACCTGACGCAAGAGGAACAGATCGGCTTTGCCACTGTGCTCTCGCAGGATACGGATGCGCTCGGACAAGTCTCCACCAAGTTCAAATTTGTGCAAACGGCCGCGGGCAACCCGAAGGAAATCGTCGACGAGCAAATCTACACCATTGCAGGCGATGTGGTGCACTTCGATGCTCTAATCATCAAATTCAGCGATGCGTACGTGCGCTTGGGCAAGGAGCGTGCGCTCTACCTCTGGCGCCGGATCTACGGCGAGCAGACCGCCCCCGAACAAGGCGCCCCGGTGGCAGTGCCCGACAGCGCCCCCGAGCGTTACTACGCAATCACAAAATCCTTAAAGCTCTCGGACCGTGAACTCTTCTGGCAAGCGATCTGGTCTTTGGCCAATGATCCGCAGCGTTTAAGTGAATATGGCATCACTGCCGTATTCGGCAATGCGATCTACACTCGCATGGAAGTGGGCAAAGTTTACTTATTCAAAATCGGCGCCAGCGGCCAGATCTATCCCGAAGTGCTGGAATTTTAAATCCGACCAAGCACGCAAGCTCGCAAGCAGCCCTCGATCCCCGATCAGCTGGGGTCGAGCGGCATCACCACCACCCGCCCCCGGCAGCCACTATCTAGGACGCTCGACGAAGCCAGCCTTGCGGTAAGCTTTGCCCAACACCTTATAGGCGCGCTTCTGTGCCACAGCGGCTCCATCCTTGAGAACGCTCTCGAGGTAGGCCTTATCGGCAATCAATTCTTTATACTTTGCCTGCACGGGCTCGAGCACGCTGATCACGGCGTCGGCGACCTCTTTTTTCAAGCTGCCATAGCCTTCGCCTTTGAGAGATTCCTCGATATCGGCGACCGTGCGACCACTCATCGCTGAGTAAATTTGCAACAAGTTAGAAACGCCAGGCTTGTCCTCGCTGGCCACGATTTCGCTGCCTGAATCAGTCACAGCACTCATGATCTTCTTCTTCAGAGCGGAAGGCTCATCCAAGAGATAAATGGTGGCATTCTGATTATCATCACTCTTAGACATCTTACGCTCTGGATCCTGCAGCGACATGATGCGTGCGCCCTGCTTTGGGATAAAGGCTTCGGGGATCGTAAAAGTGTCCGAGTAGTTATGATTAAAGCGCTGCGCAAGGTCGCGGCACAGTTCCAAGTGCTGACGCTGGTCGTTGCCGACCGGCACCGCATCAGCATTATAAAGCAGAATGTCGGCCGCCATTAGCACTGGATACATCAGCAAACCCGAATTGACCGAGGCACCCGCACGCGCGCCCTCGTGAGTAAATTTAAGCTCATTCCCCTCGCCCACATTAAAGCCCAGCTTCGCGGCTTTTTCCTTGAACTGAGTCATGCGCTGCAGATCGCCGATCGGCGTGATGCAACTCAGCAACCAAGCCAATTCGGTGTGCCCGATCACGTGTGATTGGACAAAAATATTCGAACGCTCTGGATCGAGGCCACAGGCAATGTACTGCGCCACGCACGACAGCGTATTTTTGCGCAGCTCGGCGGGGCTATATTTCACCGTGATCGCATGCATGTTGACGACACCGAAGTAGCATTCGTAGTCATCGAGCATGGTCGTCCAATTCTTAACCGCACCCAAGTAATTGCCGAGGGTTAATTGCCCGGTCGGTTGTGCACATGTGAGAATGACTGGCTTTGCTTCGCTCATAAGCACTCGATTGACGGCAGCCGCGGCGCGCTTGTCAACCCAACTTCTTCCGTAATATGAATGAGCTTTGCGCGCCCCGTCGAATTCCACGCGGCTGGCCTCGCATCGCGAGCAACAAGTTGCGCCCTCCGCGCTTGCCACCGCGATCAGCTTCTTCACATTCACTTTATGCGACTTTCCATTTACACACTGGCCCTGGCCTCGATCAGTCTCTTGCACACGCCCGCCTCGGCGAAATTTCCTGATAACTTTGACAGCCCGCTACAGGTAATCGCCTTTGGCTCTTGCAATCGCGACGAGCTCCCCCAGCCGCTCTGGCCCATCATCGCCGACCAAGCGCCCGACCTCTGGATCTGGGGCGGCGACAATATTTACGCAGACTGGTATCAGCGCCCCAACGGCCCGAAGGTCAAATATAGCGTCAACCGTGAGTGGATCACCCAACGCTACGCCAGTCAGTACAAGCATCCTGCCTATGCCGCATTTCGCGCCAAGACTCCAATCATTGGCACTTGGGACGATCATGACTACGGTGACAACAACGCCGTAGGCGACTACAAGCTCAAGCAGATCACACGCGATCTTGCGCTAAGCTTTATGGAGGTACCTATCAGCGATCCACGCTGGTCGCGTGAGGGCATTTACGGCGCCTACGATTTTGGTCCTGAAGGGAAGCGCACAAAGGTCATCCTACTAGACAACCGTTACTTTGCCAGCAGTCGCAAGGCCGAGCCCAGTGACCTACTTGGCGATACACAACGCAACTGGCTCGAAAAAACGTTACAGACAAGCACCGCAAATCTACACATCTTCGTCAGCGGCACACAAATCATCTCCGCGGAACATAAATATGAGAAATGGGCGGACTACCCCGGCGACCGCGAATGGCTGCTGCAACAAATCGCACTCAGCGACACCCCGACGGTCTTGATCAGTGGCGATCGACACATCCACGAAATCTCCGTGCTGGAAGATCCGGCCATTGACTTTCCACTGGTCGACATCACTTCCAGTGGGCTGACACATAGTTGGGATAGTTTTAAGGGCGAGCCCAACCGCTACCGCTATGGCCCCGTGGCCACGGGGCTGGGCTTTGGATTGGTTAAGATCGACTGGAGCGGCGCAAAGCCTACTGTTGAATTGCAACTCATCGATCAGACCGCCGAAGTCAGCAACTCATACTCCTTGCAGTTTTAAGCCTCTCGCGGCAGCTTCGCCACAATCACACGCACGCCGGCGCTCTCATACAGCTCAAGTATGCCAGGTGCCGCCCGATCGTCGGTGACCAACACCGAAAACTGACTGATCTCACCAAATATAAAAGGGCTCTTTTGCTCCAGTTTGGTCGAGTCACACACCACGCAGACATTTTCAGCGCGCGGGATTAAGCGCTCTTTCAGCACCGCCTGCCCCGGATTCACCTCAGAGGCACCCAACCTATGGTGTAAGCCGTCCACTCCGACAAAGAGCCATTTAATGATAAAACGCTTCATCGCGCCCTCTGCCATCGCCCCCACATACGAGCGCGAGCGCTCCTCATAGCGCCCGCCAGTGCAGATCAAGTCGCAATTCGCCCGCCCGCCCAAGGCGACAATCACATGGTGCGCATTGGTCAGGACCGTCAGAGGAAACTGGGGCAAATAGTCCGTCATCGTCAGTACCGTCGAACTCGCATCCATAAAGATGGTATCGTTCGGCTCGATCAACTGTGCAGCAGCTCGCGCCACCACCGATTTTTCAAAGCGATTCATCGATTGACGCGCAGGCAACGGCATGTCGTGCCGCGCATCTGTGATACGCGTCGCCCCACCATGGATGCGAATCACCCGCTTTTCCTCAGCCAAAACTTCGAGGTCCTTACGGATGGTCTCATTTGTTACCTCAAATTCACGCGCCAGCTCGATGCTCTTAACCGAGCCTTCACCTTCAATTTTGCGTAAAATAAACTCCTGACGTTGTGATGGTAGCATTCTGCGATAAAATTATTTTTCAATTACACTACGACTATGCAGCTCACACAGATTGGGATTCGCAAGCAAAATAGCCCCTAAAACCTTGGATATCAAAATAAATACTTTGGTTTTTGCCCGAAAATTCCAAATTCAATAGCTCAAACTTTGAACGAAAGCAGTAAAACAAAACCCAACAAAAATCGCAAGTTGCTGCAAATAAATAACTTGCAAAACGCAAAAACATGGCACCTGATAACAAACCTACCAATTAAACAACAACCCTAAACCCAAAATACCCCAATGCATCCATACTTCGCTGAAGCACTCGGAACCGCGCTCCTCATCCTATTCGGAAATGGAGTCGTCGCTAATGTTGTCCTCTCAAAATCCAAAGCCAATAATGGCGGCTGGATTGTGATCACCATGGGCTGGGGGCTAGCAGTCGCCCTCGCAGTCTATGTCGTCGGCCGCGTCTCTGGCGCCCATATCAACCCGGCCGTCACCATCGGCCTCGCCAGTATCGGGGCCTTTGAATGGTCACAAGTGCCTGGCTACATTCTATCCCAAATCGCCGGTGGCTTTATCGGCTCGGTTTTAGTCTATCTTTGTTTCTACGCCCACTGGGAAGAAACCGAAGACCCGGACCTCATACTCGCCTGCCACAGCACCTCACCTGCCATCCGTAAATTCATACCTGCATTTGTGACTGAATTTATCGGCACTGTAGTGCTGGTATTCTGTATCCTCGCGCTAGGCAAGGTCGCCCTCGGAGCCGACAGCACACAGCTGGCATGGACCACAGCCATGGGGACTTGGTTCGGCCCCCTACTAGTCGGCCTACTGGTGCTCGCAATCGGCTTATCCTTAGGCGGCCCCACCGGCTACGCAATCAACCCGGCCCGCGACTTAGGACCACGTATCGCGCATACGATACTCCCCATCAAGGGCAAGGGTAGCTCCGATTGGGCCTACGCTTGGGTGCCAATCGTCGCCCCCATACTTGGCGCTGTCGCTGGCGCACAGCTCTTCGTCTTCTCCGCTCTTTAATCCACCCTCAAACCATACTAAAAACCATGTCTCAAGATAAATACATCCTCGCATTCGACCAAGGCACCACAAGTTCACGCTCTATTATCTTTGACCACGACGGCAAAGTCGTCGCGGTTGCTCAGAAAGAGTTTCAACAAATCTATCCCAAGCCAGGCTGGGTAGAGCACGATCCAATGGAGATCTGGTCTAGCCAAAGTTCCACCGCGGCAGAGGCGATTTCCCGCGCCGATCTATCCGCCGATTCAATCGCCGCAGTCGGTGTCACCAACCAACGTGAAACCACCATCGTCTGGGACAAAAAAACCGGCAAACCCGTTTACAATGCGATTGTGTGGCAAGACCGCCGCACCGCTGATTATTGCCGCAAACTGAAAGAGGATGGTATCGAGGCCATGGTTTCCGAAAAGACAGGGCTACGCCTCGACCCATATTTCGCAGGAACCAAAGTTCGCTGGATCTTAGAAAATGTCGAGGGTGCACGCGCCAGAGCCGAAGCGGGCGAACTGCTCTTCGGCACCGTCGATTCCTGGCTGGTGTGGCAACTGACAGGCCATAAGGTGCACGTCACCGATATCACCAATGCCAGCCGCACCCTGTTCTATAATATAGAACAAGACGGCTGGGACGATGAGCTACTAGAGCTCTTCGGTGTGCCACGCAGTATGCTGCCCGAAATCAAATCCTGCTCTGAAGTGTATGGCCACGTAGAAAAAAACCTCTATCCAGGCGGCGCTCCGATCGCTGGTATCGCTGGCGACCAACATGCCGCACTCTTCGGTCAAGCTTGCTTCGAGCCTGGCATGGCGAAAAACACATACGGAACCGGTTGTTTCTTACTCATGAATATGGGAGAAAAACCTATTCGCTCGAAGAATAATCTACTCACCACCGTCGCTTGGCGCATCGGCGACAAAACTGAATATGCACTCGAAGGTTCGATCTTTATCGGTGGCGCCGTAGTGCAATGGATTCGTGACGAATTACAGCTCGTTCGCACCGCGCAAGAACTGGATGCACTCGCTGCGACAGTCGAAGACGCCGGCGGGCTCTTCCTAGTGCCGGCATTCGCCGGCTTGGGTGCGCCTCATTGGGACCCTTACGCACGCGGCGCGGCACTCGGCATCACCCGTGGCACCAATCGAGCACATTTCTGCCGTGCGGCACTTGAATCGATTGCCTTCCAAAGCGCTGACCTCATCACTGCAATGGAGAAAGATAGTGGTATTTCACTCAAAGAACTACGCGTTGACGGCGGCGCCTGCCAAAGCGATCCACTGCTACAATTCCAAGCAGACCTCTTGCAAACTGAAGTCATTCGCCCCAAGTGCATCGAGACCACAGCCCTCGGCGCCGCGTACCTCGCCGGCCTCGCAGTCGGCTTCTGGAAGAGCCGCGACTCGATCACCAAACGCTGGGAACAAGAGCGCTCCTTTGAGCCTCAGCGTAAAGCTGAAGACATGACCGCTCTCACTGCCGGGTGGAACAAGGCCCTCGAACGCTCCAAGAAGTGGGAAGACGCCGTCGACGAATAAGCCACACATACGACACCAGACAAACAACTCCAGTCATTACACACCCATGAAATCCTACCCCACCATCCTCAGTTTATGCAGCCTCGCACTACTCCCAAACATAAGTTTTGGAGCCGACGAATCGCCCTACCTCTTCGGAGATTGGGGCGGGGCTCGCACTGAACTTGCCGACAAAGGCGTCTCGCTTAACCTGTTTCACATCTTCGATGTGTATGACGACTTCTCAGGTGCCGCCGAAAGCGGCGGCACCTACTTTGGTCGTCAACGCGTCGCCATTGACCTCGACTTAGAAAAACTTCTAGGTTGGGAAAATAGCTACATCGCAATCAGCGGCGTGCACCAATACGGAAACAACTACAATCGCTCTCGCTTCGGAGTATTCACTAACCCGAGTTCAATCGAAGGCACAGAAACCACCCGCTTGGCCAATATCTATTTTGGTCAAAGTTTATTCGACGGACAGCTAAATTATCAGATCGGAAAAGTGGATGGCGTGGGTGCCTTTGGCTCACAAGAATATGGCAGCTCCTTCATGAACGATGAGTTCGCCTATGTAGCCAATGCCATCTTCGGTAGTGCACTCCCCTTCGATCCGGCCCAGAAGCTCGGTTTGATTGTGGAATATCAACCCAACGGCACGCAACTCTACCTCAAAGGCGGCGTCTTTGATTCCAATCAACTGGATTCCTATGCAGATGATCACAACGGCCTTAGTTTTGACTGGGAGGGGCCAGTTGCCTATGCCGCGGAGCTTGGTTACCGTTCGGATCCTGATAAGACAGATAAACCGGGCTTCGTCAAATTAGGCTTCCATTACAATACGGGCAATTTTGCAAACTTCCTAGGCACGACAGAAGACGACAATAACAAGCTCATCTACCTGAGTGCTGGCCGCACCTTGCACAACTTCGACAGTCAACAACAACGACGTATCGACGGCTCGATCACTTGGGTACACGCCCCCGAAGATCGTAACCTCTATGCTGATGAGCTCATCTTCGTTCTTCGTGCAATCGGTCCCTTCGCCGCCCGTCCGAACGATGAACTCGGCCTCGGTGTAGTCGCTGCTTATATCAGCGATGATTATTCAGATGCCTCTCAAAGCGCTGGTGGCCCCGTCGCCAAAGAAGAATACACCGTGGAACTGTCCTACAAAGCAGCCATCACACCGTGGTTCCAATTACAACCTAGCCTACAAGCCGTCATGAATCCGGCTGGCGACACTGATCGCGACACCGTCTGGATCGCGGGCTTACGCTCCGTGATCACATTCTAGAAATTAACTCATAATCTCAAACGAAAGCATCTCATGAAAAGATCAATCTCACTCGATCGCGCACAAGCCGCCGACAAAGTTTTCGACGTAGTCATCATTGGTGGCGGGGCCTCAGGTCTCGGCGCAGCTGTCGACGCGGCCGCACGCGGACACAGCGTCGCCCTCTTCGAACAGGCCGACTTCGCCAAAGGTACTTCTAGCCGCTCCACCAAGCTCGTGCACGGTGGTGTCCGCTACCTGCAACAAGGTAACGTCTCCTTAGTATTGGAAGCACTTCGCGAACGCGGACGCCTCACTCAAAACACCCCCCACCTGGTGCACTCGCAGTCCTTCGTCATCCCCAATTACTCTTGGTGGGAAGGCCCCTTCTACGGCATCGGCATGAAAGTCTACGACCAACTCGCAGGCAAACTGGGGCTCTCCCCGTCACGCCATCTCAGCAAAAAAGAGACTGTCGAATTAATCCCGACCGTTGAGCAAAACAAACTGGTCGGCGGCGTCGTCTACCACGACGGTCAATTCGATGACTCTCGCCTAGCGGTCAACCTAGCGCAAACCGCCGAAGAGCTCGGTGCTGCGATGCTGAACTACTGCCGCTGTGTCGGACTCGTCAAAGAAAACGACGTCGTATCCGGCGTTCAAATACACGACACAGAAAACGACACTAAATTCACCGTGCGTGCCAAGAGTGTCATCAATGCGACTGGAGTTTTTGTAGACGACCTACGCAAGATGGATGAGCCACAGGCCAAAGGCATTATCGCCGTCAGCCAAGGCATCCACATCGTGCTGCCTAAGAGCTTCTTACCTGGCAATGCCGCGATCATGATTCCCAAGACAGCCGACGGCCGGGTGCTCTTCGCAGTGCCATGGCATGATCACGTAATTGTCGGCACGACCGACACCCCCCTCGATTCTCACAGTCTGGAACCACGCGCACTGGAAGAGGAGCGCGACTTTGTACTGACCCACGCATGCAAATACTTAACCAAAGATCCCAAACCGGAAGACGTATTGAGCATATTTGCTGGATTGCGCCCCTTAGTTAAAGCCGGCGACGGCTCCGACACTGCAGCACTTTCGCGCGATCACAGCATCATTGTGAGCGGCAGCGGACTCATCACTCTGACTGGTGGCAAATGGACCACTTATCGCAAGATGGCTGAAGATGTGATCGAACAGGCCGAAACCTTAGGCGGGCTCGAGCACAAGCGCTGCCAAACAGAAGACATGCAAATTCACGGTTGGACACGAGCCGCCGCCAGCCAAGCCAACTTGGCCAGCTACGGATCCGATGCACTTCGCATCCAAGACCTCATCAAAGAGCAGCCAGAACTCGGAGAAAAGGTACATGCGCAGCTTCCCTATCAACAGGCGGAAGTGGTCTGGCACGCTCGCGAAGAGATGGCCCGCACTGTCGAGGATGTGCTCGCACGCCGAACGCGCGCGCTGCTACTCAACGCCCGAGCTTC
>CEUD01342269.1_pt1 | contig 10139 bp, 6 predicted proteins | sample 356481 | NCBI WGS metagenome assembly CEUD01 (sample SAMEA2623314, study PRJEB7988) | marine metagenome | isolation source: saline water (ENVO:00002010), including | reverse complement strand
TAGCGGCTGCCATTCTGAACGAAGAAATAATTGTAATTGAACCAAATAGGTTTGGTAAAATGTACCTCATAATTAATCTAACGTCACTTGCCCCCATGGATTTTCCAGCCTCCACATAAGGCCTCTGTTTTAATGATAACACCTCGCTACGGACCACTTTCGCAAATGTTGGCCACATCATTATACCCATTATTAGTGTTATTGTCCAAATTCCCCTAACATCCCACATGGACAATGCTGTAATGTAAATGAAGAATGATGGAACAGCCATAAAGGCATCAGTCGCTCGAGTTACTATTTCATCTACAAAGCCACCATAATAACCAGAAATGAGTCCCAATGTTACTCCTATAGTCATGGAGATAATCACCACTGATATTGAAATAATCATTGAATAGCGAGCTCCGTATATAATTCGACTTAGTATATCACATCCAAGATTATCTGTACCCATCAAATGAACTCTGTCAGGTGCTTGAAATCTATTTCGTGGATTAAGCTCATATGGGTCAAAAGGAGCAATATCATCCGCAAAAATTGCTAATAGCAAGGTTATCATTATAACTATTAAGCCAAACATTCCAGGTCCATGTTTAAGAAATCGTTTTAATACTGTGTAATAATAGGACACTCGTTTTTCGATAATTTTTTCATGTGCATTACCTTTCTTATTTTCCACTGGTTTTTCCTCTTTTACACTAATATCTTATTCTTGGATCAAGAAGTGCATATGTAATGTCAGTAACTAACATAGCCGCAAGTATCGTTAAGGAAACAATTAGATTTACACCCATTAATGTTGTATAATCTCTTCTATTCGCTTGTAACACAAAGAACTTTCCCATACCCGGCCATGAAAAAACGGTTTCTATAAGAACAGAACCGCTCAAAATAAACGCTAAAGACAATCCAATCAATGTTACCACTGGTAAAAGTGCATTTCTTAAAGCGTGTTTGTAAATTACTAGATATTCCTTTAAGCCTTTAGCACGTGCTGTGACAATGTAATCCTCGTTTAAAATCTCTAAAACACTATTTCTAACCATCCTGGTAAGCATTCCCAATCGACTCAGTCCCAAAACTGTCATGGGTAGGACTAAAGATTTTAAATGAGCCAGTAAACCCATACCCAGACCTGCTCCTGAAGTTGGAAGTAGACGTAATTCTACTGCAAAAATTGTAATCATAATTATCCCAACCCAAAAAGAAGGCATAGAATTTGCCATTACCGAAAATGAAGTCACAAAACGATCAAACACCGATCCATGTCTTACTGCAGATAATACTCCCAAAGGGATTGCCATCATTAGTGCCAATATTAAAGAGGAAAATGCGAGTTCAAGTGTTCTGGGGATCCTACCAAATACGAGTTCAGTTACTGGTCTTCCAGTCATATAGGAATAACCTAAATCTCCTCTAAATGCATTTGATAACCACATTATGTATTGCTGCCAAATTGGTTTGTCTAATCCCCATTTCTTAATATACATCTCTTTTAATTCTGTTTGGAATTCTTCCCCTTGTTGAGGAGAAAAAATATATGCAAAAGGATCACCCGGAGCGAGATGGATTAAAGTAAATACCAGTAATGTTACGGCTATTAAAACAGGGAAAAGCGTCAAGAATCTTCGTATCATGTACTGGTAAAGCTGGGTCATAATTTTATCAAACAAGTAATCACAAATATGTTTGCTAATAAAACTTTGGTATAGTTGTAAACCGAGGAAATACCGAAATTTATTTTAAAAAAGTGAAGGATTGGGATAACCTCCGGTTTACTCTTTTGTAGCCATCCCCCTGTTAACCTTAATGCGCGGAAACTCTATCGCCCTCCTCGAATTATTCAGCTTTTATCTTTTCCGAAAATGCAATCAAAGTCGGTGGTATTTTAGCGTTCATTGTTATGTTTAGCTTAATGATATAGAGCCTCAACGGAAAGAATATAAAAAGGAAAAAACGACGTAGACGAACATCTCTCTAATTTAGAGCCCCTCCTAGACTGGGCAGTCTTTGGACACCTAACTAAGTTCCGCGACGACCATCGAGGACCCTTAAGAGGAATGCCAACATTGGCGGTGCGTGTAAAGATACAAGTGCAATAAAACTAATAGACATATTTGGAGTCCGACCTAGAACCTTGCCAAAGATCACATCAATTTCAAGTTTCATTGGATTCCTGGGTGTTATACTTGTTGTCACCATGATCGACCTGCTAACGTAACGCCTATTATGTGTCTTGACCTCAACTTTGTTTACTCCGATATCTTGGCGTCGAGTGTATAGATGATGACTGTATACTGATGAAGGATTGTTGAGGAGATATTAGATGGAGATCTCGAGTGTTATTAGGGTTCATGAGGGGTTCTGCGATTATTCCTTCTGTAGTTTAAAACCAATTCCCTTCCCCTAGGAGAGAATACAGTTATCTGGTATCATAATAAATAAAAAAAATGCGCGCGATAGTTGGTTTTCCTATTGGACCATAATTATCGATGGTTGGCTAATGTATAATGAATGTATTTTCAAAGCTGGAATAACAAAGGACCCAATACTTTTCACCGTTGTTGAGTCTCCGATTTCTATATCTTTTAATGTATCCACCAGAGAGTCCGTAAACCGAATATAGTTCGCAGGTCCTGCTACTTCTCCGTTTTTAACTCTCCAGCATTCTTGTGTATCCGCTCTAATTATGTCGGGCATTATTGTTTGCCCTTTTGCTGCTGGACATCTTAGACGACGAACTAGGATGCCCTCTTTTGTATCTGATATCAATTCATCTAACGAACTGTTGCCTGGTTCAATTATCTGATTGGTTGGTGTATAAGTTGATCCATTACCTGTACCCGTCCAGAAATATCCAGTCCAAGGTGATGTTGCGTGACCTGTTGAAAATGTCCCATTGGATTTTGCAGAGTCCCTAGAATAACATCGATTTTCGGGTACACCGTTATTAATCAAACATAGGTCCATTTTAGGAGTCCCTTCTCCATCTATTGCGGCAGCTTGCAATGTTCGCAGATTTCGACCATTATCATGAACCGTCAACATATCATCTAGAACAAGTTCACCTAATGGAACTTTTGATGTTGTTCGAGGATCTCTTTCTATTGAGAACGCCTGTTGAATTAGGGTACCAAGGAATTCAGCAGCAGCTTCAGACTCAAATATCACGGTTCTTTTTCCGGTTGGTATAGTTTGTTTTCTATATCCTATTGTAGAAATAGCCGATGTAGCCGCTTCCTCAGCTACGTTCTCTAAATCTAAATCATAAAAGTTTCTACTATCCTGTCTTTGATAACCTGAACCTTGGTTTCCCGTTTTTTCTGCTACTGCAGTTACTATAACTTGAGAACCCGTGAATTCATGTTTAGCCTCAAGACCTAGCGAGTTGATTAAAACTGTTTTTGATGACATGTTAGATAGTACGCCACCAACAGACTCGATGTTTTCACTTAGATCCTTTGAATAATCAACTATTCTATTTACTGCTTCTATTCTCACTTCTGGTTCAAGATTTGCAGTATCTCTATGATATAAATTGGAAAGACTAGGGGCTCTTTTAGGAGAGATAAATGTTTCAAATGTTCTTCCATATTTAGCGCTTTTTAATGCATCTTTAATTAAACTTGATTTATTTATAGTCGAAGCTGTGGCCATTCCAAGTTTTTTATCTTTAATTACTCTCAATTTAACTGAAAAGTTGTTATGAGGTGGTCCAATAGGTCTGAACCCCTCGATATTTTGGTGTATTGCCCTATCTTTGAACCTGGCAACTCCAATATGCGCATTATTTATTACAATCTCTACTTGCTCAACATTATTATTAAGCGCAGCATTCATTATATTATCGGCAATACCGAGTATTTCATTCATATATGCCACCTCCACCAACGAAAACATCGTTAAATCTTGCTGTGCTACAAAAGTGCCCTACTCTTCCGCTTTGCCCTGGTCGGCATTTTCCACATCCTCCACCATATCCTAGGCCCCAGTTGTCTTTGCTGATACCATCACAGGATCTCCAGAATGGTAGTGTAACCCCATAATATGTTGGATCCCTATACATCGTAGTAAGTTCCCCTTTTTCAATTTTCCAAGATTTCTGGGCTCCAAAACCAAAGGTTGTCCGCCTCTGGTCAAAGATCTCAGTCCTATATCCACTCATTAAAATTCCGTTTCTTGTATCTTCTACAAGCTCGTCCTTTTTCCACTCACCTGGTAATAGGTTTAAATTAGTCATTCTAACAACCGGTTTGTCATATCCATAAGTCCCTAGATATTGTCCACTGCTCTCCTCAAATCCTGCTTCAGCAGCGGTTTCTCTTGAACTCTGTAAACCCGCCAATATTCCATTCTTTATTAAGTAAGTTTTCTTTGCAGGTACCCCCTCATCATCGAATCCAAAGGTTCCATGCCCTCCTTCCATTGTTGCGTCGGCTACAATATTAACAAGTTCTGAACCAAACCACATCTTTCCAATTTCATCAGGTGAAAAGAAGCTTTTTCCAATAGGTCCAACAAAATCCACTTCAGTTTGAAGTATTCTATCAAGTTCCGTACAATGCCCTAATGTTTCATGAATTTGTAATGAAAGCATGCTATCTTCAATAATTAATGAGGTCTTTTCTTGTGGACATCGTTCAGCTACAACCAGAGCTGCCGCGGTTCGCCCCTCTTCTCTACCCATTTCCGATAATTTATTTGTCTCTACCCATTCGAATCCCTTGGTAGCAAAGTTTTGACCTAATCCTGAGCTCTGGACCATACCATTCCTGATCGCTGTAGCCGTCACTCCGCAAGAAGTTCGATCAAGTTCTTGTTTTATGAAAGCTCCTTCTGATGTCCCATGAAACCTTAATTCTCTTTGAGAGATTATACTGGCTCTACTCTTTTTCAACAGTTTGCTTTGATCCATTGCTTCATGTACACTTGATTGGAGAATATCATAATACTCTGTAGGATCAATTTCGAAGGCATCTTTTTTAACAGGAGTACAGTAATGTCCCTTTATAGATTTGTTTTCTGCTAATTTAACACGATTTTGTCTAAACTCCGCGTTCATTTTACCAAGTTTAATAGCTATATTAGTCAATTTTTTTATTTCATTATCATTTACTTCCGTTGATCCACTGAATCCCCATGCTCCATTAACAATTACTCTTACATGACAACCAGGCACTCTATTGATATAGTAGCTTTTGACATCATTATTTACCTCATAAGTTATGCTTTTAAAATCGCTAATTTTTACTGAAGCATATTCTGCCCCAAGTTTTTCTGCTTCTTTAATTCCCAAGTTTATAAGGTCTTCATCGATTTTCATATAAGTCCTCTAAGAAATAGATGCGCGCGAATAAAAGATATTAGGAATTACAGTCATAAAGCTTCCATATTTTGATGAATTTTTCTAGGGCCGCTTGGTTGATCCAAAGAAGTTTTAATGCATTGTCAAGTCGTATCCTCGCAGAATCAATATTCGTAAAAGGATTATCGACTAATTCAGATGTTATATTATTTTCTTTTGATAGATATTTCTGTCTTTTTAGCGCTTTTTCTGCTTTATCAAGTGAAATATCAATTAAATCATATATACCCTGGAAAACCTGATCCCCTTTTTGATTCCATAGGGGGTCTTTTTGCTTAGCTAGCATATTGAAGCATCCGAATACTGAAAACATCCCTCTTTCCTGCAGTATATCCAGTGAATTTATTTCATTATTATTTGTCGTAACTGCAAGCATATTTTTTATTTTATTTAATATTTTCATTGATTTTATTACTAAATCGTCAAGTTTTTCAAACTCAGATAAAATTATTTCACATAGATTTGGTAGATCTTCCAATATCTTATTGTACATTTTTTCAGGGGATAATCCATAAGATAGTGTGTAAAACTCTTTATTTAAGAAGTTAATATCTGCTTTTACATCATTTCTCTTTAAAATAACGGTAATTTCCTTTATCCTCTTCAACTTATTGATATGTTCTGTACATTGGGATCTTAATGGAATGATAATGTTATTTTTTATCTTAATTTTATTCTTTTTTTTCCTATTATTGGTCGAGGCCCAAAAAGTTGCATTGCTTAGTATTTTGGCTGATTCCCATATGTTATCTTTAGAGAGTTTTGAACCAAAATCTGTCTTCATTTCCGGATGACTACCTGACAGAATCACTAAACCTGTTCCAAAATATCCCTGGGCTATAGCGGTTTTTTTTCTCTTACAAGCTTTATGAATGCCTGTTTTCTTTATTTTTAAGTCATCTGCTATTTCATTGGTTTTAAAATATTCCGATGGTGTAAATTTCTCTGGTGAAACATTTTCAAATTCTACTAAAGATTCTGGTGATGAGGCATTTTCTACTGCACTCTCTATAAGATTCCATATAGGTCCATTCCAATGGACGCACTCAAAGAATTTTGGCATCCCAAACATAATTGGATTATTGGGTGCTGCGTTCTTAGCAACATAGGTTCCCATACCCGGTGACTTAAATCCACTATCCGAGTTTTCATTGATATGCCAGTCTTCGACGTTTAACAATGTCATGTATTTTTTTGCTGGATGCCACCATTTCATGAATCTATCTCTGACAACTGAAGCAATATATGAACCCCCACAACATCCAAAGTAGGCTCCTCCTTCTCTAACAAATTTTGTAATATTTTTTGCGCCTTCCACCCCCATACTGGCAAGAAGCAAATTTTCTCTGTTTATGTTTGCTTTTTTGGCACCTCCCCCACCCCCCGACATAAAAATGTCATAACTATCTAAGGCTCCAACAGCCACATCCATGCCTGAAATCCAATTAACATCAAAACCAGATGTTGAGATTCCTAAAGCGTGATTAAAACCGCCCGAATCTTGATATAATGCAACGTTAGCAGGTTTTAATTTGAATACATTGATGGATTTCGAAATCTCTATTTTTTCATAGCTCACATTTTCAATATGTAAAAACTTTATTATGCTTTTTTCTGTAAGTTTTGTGTATGATTGTATTGAGCCTCTATTATTCCAATCTTCTAATATGTTTTCTAGGGGGATTAAAAAGTCTCCCTGATTAATCTCTAATCCCTCTTGTGCTACTGATTCTTGACTCCAGAGAATATTAACCCCATAACTAAGTAAATTGTTGATGGCTCTGTAGGTCTTTAGCCAGTTTTTTCTTCCATTAAAAACAAGTATAGCCTTCATCATTAACATTTAATTTCTATTTTAAAGATAATTCTTTCCATCTGGCAGTCTTCGTTAATTTAACTTTCATCCATTATTGAAGAGGCCAAACAGTTATATTCTCTTTGCACCATTCATAAAAAATAAATTCTAAAAAAAAATTAACAATTAATAAGGCCTAGGAGTTTTTCAGGATTCGTTTTAACCATCTTAGTGAGATCGTCATTTGTGATTCCAAAATCCATCAAACATGCAATAAACTCTCTTAATCCCTCTAATGGCGTTGGTAGGGTATAAACACCAAAATCGGTTGAAAGTATACAATGCTGTGCTCCTAATTCTTCTATCTGCTCAGCAACATGTTTAACTCCCCCAGATACCTCTCCGCTCATCCCTTCATCAATAGATGCATACTCTCTTTCAACGTAATAATGTGTTTTAGGTATGGTTGTTGTATGTGTGTAGGCGGCAAGAGTATATTCGATGAATGCATTTTTTTCCGTTATATATTGAAGTTCATCCATTGTGGCCTCTTTAACGACAGCGCTGGATACTATGACCTTTTCAATTCCATATTCTTCAGCGAGGTCTACCAGTCTAATCGATTCATCAACCGAGGTATGACCGGTTATCATGTAAACGTGAGGATTCGCAGCAATCAACCTTAATATTTCATCAAGGTTCTCCCCAGGTTTTTTTTCTAATGGGATCTCAATGCACATGTCAAGTTCTTTTTTAAATTCTGGGTATAATTTACTTAGAGGTACATATTCACCATCGACAACTCTGCCTTCTCTCGCGGCCTGGAAGTATGTACTATGTGCTCCAAAACTTACGTATTTAGCACCATCACCATAGTAAAGTGCCGTTTTCACTGCTCTTGGATTCATTCCACCATAGACAGTATTTAATATCAAGCCACCATACGTCTGAAAATCAGGTATTTGTCTATTTACTAACCAAGCAGTTCCGTTGCTCATTTCAAATACATCCATATAGACTATTGCTTGCATACCCGCGTCCCTTGCTTCAATGGCTGCTTGGAATGGGTCCACTCTCCGAGGACTGCTGAAAATATGAGGACCTGCATGAAGGTGTATATCTATTGCTCCTTTGAGCAGTTCCTTTGATTTTTCAAATGATCTTCCTTCAGGTAATATCATGATTAATCAACCTATGTTCCACAAACATAAATCTTCATGTTATAGAAAATAGGTAGTTGAAAATATTTTATCGAAGCCTTAAAACTCTCAACTCTAAATATTTGATGATATATTAAAAACGGATAATGTTTTATATCGAGTAAAACTTATTTGTCCTTTAATGAAAATGAAGAAAATTCGTAAAATTGACATCTTATTACCTGTATTAGTAGCGCTATTAATGACATCTACAGTAGTAGTTTTTCCTGGATTAGCAAAAGAAGAAAACTATTTCTTTGAAATAACTATGATGTTGGATCCAGCTAATATTGATGCTGCTGAAATCATGAAAAGAGGCTGGGAGGAAATCGGGATCAAGGTAAATATTGTTACTCTTGAGTTCTCCACAATGTTGAACCGATACTTATACGGAGAGTCCTATCCCGGAGCTACATATGATGAAGGCGGTCTTGATATTGCGCTAACTGGGTGGGGAACTATGATTCCCGATAGTTACGGAAATTACCATTCTCACTCAAGAATCGGTATAGGTAAATTTCCAAATTACAACATGATGATGTTTGCTCATGGAGAGGTTGATGATCTATTAGAAGAAGGCTTAAAAACACTAGATAGAGACAAAAGTATCGAAATCTACAGACGAGTAGAAGAAATCGTAAATGATGAACTGCCAATAATATACATATTCAGAGATAATCGAATTGTAGGTCAAGCCAGTACATTGGAATTAGGAGATTATGTGCAGCTTGGAAGCACTTCAGCCAACCTAAGGTCCTGGGATTTCCATTATACTGACAAAAAAGGTGGGGAGATGGTCTTTATTGGAGACCAAAACCCTCCCGGTCTCAGCGCTATGTATTCCATTACAACAGTAGGTGTGAACAATGCTTACCTCATCCAAGAACCATTGGTGGCCTTTGGCCTACCTGTGGGAACGTTTGAAGGTATACTGGCCGAAAGTTGGGACATTTCAGAGGACGGAAAAACCTACACGTTCAACTTGCGAGAGAACGTAAAATGGCAAGACGGAGAGGCTTTTGATGCTGATGACGTAATGTTTACTTGGGATCTATTCATGAATCCTGAAGCAGGTTTTAGTGGACATGGATTCTTTGCTAAGAATGTAAAGGAAGTAAGAAAGGTAGATGAGCATACCCTCGAAATGGTGCTTAACGACATATATACGTCTGCCATATATCGTCTGGCTACACGAGTAATGCTTCCAGAGCACATCTTGGGGGATGTAAGTCCATCTGAACTTAAAACACACGGGTTCAACAAGGAACCTATTGGTACCGGACCATGGAAAGTTGCTAAATGGGTTGATGATGAATACATCCAATACGAGCGATTTGATGGTTACTGGCGAGGGACTCCTAAACTAGACAGTATAAAATTCAGAGTAATGCCTGACAAAGCAACAGGAATAGCAGCTTTACAAGCTGGAGAAATCCAGTGTATATTCCAACAAATTTACCGTACTGCCTTGATTCAAAACTTTGAGACACTTGAAAAAAATCCGGATGTAAAATTGATAGAGTATCCACCTACTGGAACTAATTATGCAATCATTAACTTAGAACACCCAAATCTGAACAATAAATTCGTAAGACAAGCAATGGCCCAAGCCATTGATTACGAAGGAATAGTTGAGGGTGTCTACAATGGTCATGCATCAAGAACATCGCAGTGGTATTCCAAGTTAATGGAGGGTTATTTCAACCCCGACTTGGAATGGAAATATGATATTCCAGCAGCTAAAGAAAAAATGGAAATGGCAGGCTACAAGTACACTTGG
>CEUD01123137.1_pt1 | contig 10140 bp, 5 predicted proteins | sample 356481 | NCBI WGS metagenome assembly CEUD01 (sample SAMEA2623314, study PRJEB7988) | marine metagenome | isolation source: saline water (ENVO:00002010), including | reverse complement strand
GTCCGGTGCGCCCGCCGTGCCTTTGACCGCGTAGTCCTTCTTTTTCTTCCCGGCCGGGATCTGATCGGCCGCGTTCAACTCGGTAAAGAGATCCGCCACCAATGACTTCAATTCCTTGAAGGCTTGTTTGTAAGTGGCAGTGAATGTCTTTAGCTCGTCTTTCAGAGTTTTCACATCCTCTGCGGGTAGCACGCCGGTATCCTCTTCGTCTTCGAAGTCTTCTTCGCTGGCCGCAGTGAACAGCGCATCCAGCTCCGCGATCCGACCGCGTTTTTCGTCCATCTCCTTGAGTAGTTCCGGGAACTGACTCTGTAAAATATCCTCGTCGGGGATCAGCTCCGCATTCCAACCACTGAAGGCGATCGATTTAAACTCAGGCTTAAACAGTTCAAAGTAGCGTGCCAGCCCACCGCGCACCTGATGCGGGGAGAGCAGCATCTGATCCTTCAGGGCGTCTTCAATCGAGCCGAGCAAGAGACGGCGTAGCTCATAGACATTGCCCTTGTTGTCGCCCACTGGAGCCAGCGCTTCCACATGGGGCAAGTTCGCCTGCCACCAGCCTTCGAGCTGATCCATGAAATCCTTATGCGCGATACGCACACTCTCGTCGCTCTCGACTATGCCCGCCAATTGACGCCGATCCTCAATTTCAGACGCAAAGTCGAGGTAGGCAACGCCGAGGGCTGAGGACTGAGACCTGAAACCTGAGTAGGGAGCCTGCGCTTCAGCGGCTTGCAGCGCGTCTGCTTCGACGGGCACGGCAGCGTTCACCGGGCGAGGCACGAAGCAACGCTCCCGCAGTCCGCCGTAGTTCGACCAAAAGACCGCTTGCAGGGCATCCACTTCCGACACCGGTACCCCACCATGCAAGTGCGCCCGCACATCATGCGGCTCGGGTGGTGGAGCATTGTCCACATAGCGACGGATGTTACAGTTGTAGCCCTCGTCGGCGATTTCCGCAATCGGCACCCGGCGACCATAAGCAGGGATCTCCGGAGCCCCTGCGACCGTTAAGCTGCGGTAGGCATGCACAATGCGTGAAATATCCTCAGCCCGCAGGAAGTTCTGCGCCTTGCCTTCCTCATAGTCACGATCCGCATTGATAAAGACCACATGCTCCCGCTCCTGAGCGCCCTCCTTATTGAAGACCAGAATCGAGGCCGGAATCCCTGTGCCGTAGAACAGCCCCGAAGGCAGCCCGATGACCGCTTCCAACCAGCCCTTTGATATGAAGTGCTTCCGCGCCTCCGCTTCCTCACCACCACGGAAGAGCACGCCGTGTGGCATGACCGTCGCCAGCTTGCCATCGCTCTTCAACACTGCGATCATGTGCTGCACAAACATCAAGTCCGCCTTCTTGCCCTTTTCCGGCATCCACACCGCAAAGCGCCCCGGGAAATCGATGTTCTTCTTACTATAATTCAGGCTGAACGGAGGGTTCGCCAACACGCGGTCGAAGCGCTGCAGTTCACCGTCTTTCTTATGCTGAGGGTGGAGTAAGGTGTCCTCTTGGCGGATGTCCGCATGCGGGATGCCATGCAGCAGCATATTCATCTTACAGATCGACCAAGTCGTGCCAATCTTGTCCTGCCCCGCCAACGAGAGGTCCAGCGGGTTGCCCCCGCACTCGCGGATATAGTCGCGGGTCTGGATCAGCATACCGCCCGAGCCACAGGTCGGGTCATACACGCTCATGCCCGCCTGTGGTTCGGTGATTTCAACCATCACACGCACCACCTCGGCAGGGGTGTAGAACTCGCCCGCCTTCTTGCCCGCCGAGTCGGCAAAGAATTTGATCAAGTATTCATAGGCGGCCCCCAGCAGGTCCGGAAACTCGAAATTATCATCTTTGAGCGGGATCTTCTCAAAATTCTGAATAAAATCGACCAGCGTATCGTCAGTCAAAACGGTGGAGCCGATCTTACGGTTGAAATTGATATGCTTCAGCACGTCCTCCAGCGCATCGATATTCTCCTCCTCCAGCCGCTCCAGCGCCTTGTTCAGGCCAGAGCCTACATTTGTCTTTAAGTGTCGGATAGTCGACCAGTGGGAATCCTCCGGGACGAAGAAGGTATATTTGTCCGGGTTTTTCAGCTGCGTCGCAATCGCGCCCTCCGGCATGCCTCGGTCCCGCAGCTCCTGCTCCAGCTTCACCCGCTCCTGATCAAACAGGTCGGACAAGCGCTTCAAGAACAGCATACCGAAGATATACTCCTTATACTCCGAAGCATCCATATTCCCACGAAGGTCATCGCAGGCACGAAACAAAAGACTAGACAGCTGAGAAAGCGTAAGTTTGGACATAATAAGCAGAATGCGGCGACCTCGCCGGATGTTCACGAATTAAGGCCTCAAAACTTTATCGGTCGATTCTTTTCGGAAATAAGCCCCGAGTTAGCCACAGGCGTATTCCAAATGCCAACGAACCTCGCAATTCATTCGATAGTTTCAAACGCACCTTCTTGGACAAGTAAGATAGTAACAGTAGCTAAATCCCTTAAACTTAGGGGTGCGCGCAGGTCTACCGAACGCTCTTTTTTAATTAGGTAAAGGCTTTTGATCGAAAATCTTAGTCTTCTACCAACCATAACAGCTCATAGGGCTCTAATTCCAGAATGTCATGAGTGGATAAAGTTCGCTGACTCAGCGTATCTTTGAAAAAATGTGCGAGTCCTTCGGTACGTAGACGGCGCATATTAACAGTTTGGGGGGCATCGGAGAAATTGGCAATCACTACGAGCAAGTGGCCTTCGCTCCAACGCAGATAGCTGATCACGTGTCCATTCTCCGGTTCTAATAAGCGCATCTGGCTGCCAGTAAAAGCCGGGCATGCCTTACGTGTTTCAAACAACTCCTGCAGCTCTCGAAAAATACGTGCCCGCACAGAATTCTTTTTCTTGAGCTCACCGACGAGACTCCAGTCCATCATAGGCCGATGTACCCAGCGACTGTCGTCTTTCTTCTCTTTGTCTGCCAGATAATCGTAATCGTTGAGCATTCCCCATTCCTCGCCAAGGAAGATGAGTGGTATGCCACCAATGCTACACAAGACGCCATAAAGCATCCGTATGCGACGCACCGCCATCTCGATCAGCTTGGGCTCTCCACTCACAAGCGCCTGCTCCAACCCCGCAAGTGAAGCCATAGTGCCCGAAACGCGCATGTCTCCTGTATCTGTATTATGTTGAAAAGGCACGCCTGCAGCAAAGGAACCTTTAAATGCGCCCGTGTAAAAGCTGTTCAAGAAGTTGCGATGGTCGTCGGGGTTAATGCCGACGGCCCAGGCATCTCCATTGTCAAAAGACCAGCCGATGTCGTCATGCCCACGCAAATAGTTCACCCATACAGTGCCAGGCAACAGATGCTGACGATGGCCGACCGATTGCTTGAGCAACTTGGTTTCGCGGGTCGCAACCGCCTCCCAGAGCAATGCCATCAATGTCGGATTATACGAAATAGGACACTCCTCGGGGCTGATGTATTTGACAACTTCATCGGGATGCACAATCGCCTCAGACTTGAAAGCGAGCCCAGGTGCCGCGATGCGACACACGGCATTAAATGCCTGGATCAATAAATGTGCCTCGGGCAAATTCTCACAATTGGTCCCCATCTGTTTCCAAATGAAGGCAACCGCATCCAGCCGTAATATTTCGACACCGGTATTGGCGAGGAAAAGCATTTCTTCCACCATGGCACGGAACACTTCGGGGTTGGCATACTTGAGATCCCACTGGAAACTATTAAAGGTGGTCCACACCCAGCTCTGCATGCCTTCCTGCCAGGTAAAATTGCCGCGACGTATCGTGGGGAATATTTCGCGCAAGCTGCGTTCATATTGATCGGGAATGCTACGATCGGGATATACGTGAAAATAGTCGAGGTATTCGCGCTCGCCCTCTTGCGCACGGACCGCCCACTCGTGGTCATCGGAAGTATGATTAAAGACAAAATCGATCACTAAGGAAATGCCAACCGCTCGAAAATCGTGCGCCAAAGCGCGCAAATCCTCCATCGTGCCGAGGTCAGGATTCACACTGCGGTAGTCACTAATAGCGTAGCCACCATCGCTATTGCCTTCACGGTCCTTGAACAAGGGCATTAGGTGCACATAAGTCAGACCCAAGTCTTTTAGATAAGGGATCTTATCACGCAGTTGATTCAAGTCGCCACTAAACAGATCCACATAAAGCGAACCACCGACCATACGCTCGGAGAGGTACCAATTAGGATCGTTCTCGCGACGCACGTCGAGTTGACACAAGTCCTCAGGACGACTGAGCCAACAATCCACGGCGGTGAGTAAAATGCGCTCCAGGTAATAATAAAAATCGTAATGCTGCCCGTAGAGCCGATACAAGAGCTCGAAAAGACGCGGCCAATGCTCCTCTAGGCGAGCATCGATCGTCTCTATATTCAGAGCACAGCTATCATAACTAAGTGAACTGGCTTCAATCTTTTCTAAAATCTTAGGACGCACACGGCCTAAGGTGCGAGAGGCTTCATATAATAAATCCAAATCAGTCATCCTCACTGGCTGTCAATTTCTCATTCGGGATCGTAATTTGATCCAAGAAGTTATAATACTGGATGCCTTCAATAATACCGGCAGCATGCTCTTGTTCGGCAAAATAAACGCGCGGATACTTGCGCAGCTTTTCGAGCTCGCGGCTGTAATTGCCCACCACAACACCGAGCGTGTTACCAGCGAGCATACCAGCGTCGTTACCTGAATCACCCGCCACTAGAATGTGCTCCAGCGGATACCCCCACTTGAATGCCATGTGGCGAATACTAAGACCACTTCCAGCACGACAAGGGATGATGTCCAAGAACATGCCCAAGGACAGAATACACTTCGCACGCACACCATGCTCCCGCAGGATACGTTTGATATGCGCTAACTTCGGAGCAACGGAAAAATCGACCTTATAACTCACCTTAAAAGTGGACTGCTCGCTTTCTTCCTGCAGGTATAAACCATCGACGGGATCGAGCACCTCGTGGATACGCTGGGGCGCCCAACGGAAGTCAATATGCTTACGCCAGCTCGTGTCCAAGGTGTAGTTTTTGCCGTAATAAATCTCGGTACCGACCGAGGTAATGAGTACTTCGGGGTTGGGAATGTTTAAAGATTCCATCAGTGGCAACACATCCTCGTAACGACGACCGGTCGCAATGCCGAAACCAATATTATCCTCGGCCTCGCTAATTAAGCGGAAGAAATCCTCCATCGCCTCATCATTCCCCGTGAGGGTATTATCGATATCGGCAATAATTAGACGATCAACCTGCGGCAAACGCCGGCTCTTGCGGCCGCGGGCAATCGGCGCGGGGGCATCGGCATCTTTCAGCACTTCCTTGACATCGCGTAAATAGCGTGTGACGTGCCGCTGCCAAGAGTAGTATTTATTGACGTTTTCCAAGCCCGCCCGTGACCATTCATCCCACTGCGCAGGCTCTAACAGGGCATGCAGCAGCGCCTTCTCAATCGACTTAGGATCGAAGGGGTCGACCAATACGCCATTGTTACAATTTGCAATGATGTCGTTGGGCCCCCCATCGTTAGTCGCGACAATTGGCGCTCCACTCGCTGCGGCTTCGAGTAGCGTCAAGCCAAAGGGCTCCGTCATCGCAGCGTTCACGAAGACGCCACGCGACTTAGTAATCTCACGATAGAGCGTCGCGACATCATCGGCCTTATGACTCTTGGGATAAGCGACCTTGCCATATAGATCATATACATCGATCAGCGTGAGCACATTGAGCAGTACCGCACGCTGCCCTGCAGGCATCTGCCGTAAATCATCACGCGTCCCCATGACTAAAACCAGATTAGCCTCGCGCTGTAATTGCGGAGACTCCCCGTAGGTCTTCACAAGCATCTCCAAATTCTTGCGCTCATCGGGACGTGCCATCGCAACCAACATAGGCTTATCTGGCTGATGTAAAAAGCTACGCACGTCCTGCACTAGCTGTGAACTCACATCTTCCTCACGGGGCGCACGGAAGTTGCTCAAGTCCACTCCAGGAGGGATCACTTCCATCCGCTCAGGAATGTAATTCTCGTATTGCTCATACTGCTCCTTCACTTCCTGACGCGTGCTGGTGCAAATCAACGAGCAAGTCTCTAAAGCAAACTCTTCGGCCTCAATACGATTGGAAATTGCGTAGCGTGATTCAATTTTCTCCTTACTTAGTCCCGAATCTTCTAAGCGTTGGCGTTTGACACGACCGAGTGAATGTCCAGTAAAAATAAAGGGGATGCCTAAGAGTCGAGCTAACTGCCCACCGCCGTAACCAGCATCGGCATAGTGGCCATGTATGACATCCGGCACTGTACGCGTGCGCTGAAAATGATTGAGGCACTGATCGACAAACATCTCCATATAGGGCCACAGCTTTGTCTTACTCAAATAGCGCTTGGGGCCAAAGGGAATACGTACAATGTAAGATTTGTCGGCGATCTGCTCTTCGAGTTTGGCATAATCATCGGAAACCTTGTCGTCCACCACCTGACGCGTGATTAAATCCACCCGTGTCACATCGTCGCGCTCCGACAGCGCACGAGCCAACTCAAGCACATAGCGCGTCTGGCCCCCAGTGTCTTCATCGCGACCGAGTTCAAGTTCATCACCTCGAATCAAACCATGCAGGCTGATCAATGCGATACGGATTCCTTTTTCTTTAACCATGATTATTGATTGCTAGAATTCTATATTAAGGCGGCGCCATGTTGCATTTTGCAAAGTTTCGCAGCAGAGCGCATGGCGTTCTGCACGAAATGAGTCATATAAGCGCCTATCACTCATCTATGCAGGCTGCATGCCGAAAATTGCAGACTTCAAAGCCGTATTCACTTGCATGAGATGCGTGCTAGCTTGAGTCAAATTTGATTTTCGTCACAATTCCGGCTAGAGATTCACTTAAGATCATGTATGTTAAATTTCATGATGAGCGCTACAGCTCCAGCACATTGGCCCGCTGCTGCGCCGCATCCACACACAATATTATCTGATGAATCATTTCAACCCAGAAGCCAGAATCGCCCCGACCGTGCTCGCGACGGATCTCGATGGCACGCTCATTCCCTTGCCCGACAGCCCTGAGCATCCCAGCGACTTAAAAGCTCTCAAGCGGGCACTATCCAAGTCAAAGGCCAAGCTGGTGTTTGCGACCGGACGACACTATGAATCGGTGGTCGAAGCCATGCAGCAATACGACCTACCCTCTCCCGAATGGATTATTTGCGATGTAGGCAGCGCAATCTATCAACGCATAGGCGAGCGCTTCGAAGTATTCACAGCTTACGAAGCACATCTAGAACAAAGCTCCGGAGGCGTCGACCGCCAAGCTGTCGAAGAGGCTCTATCCACAGTCGAAGGGCTGGAATTACAACCGCCCGACCATCAACAACGCTTTAAGATCAGCTATCAATCTGCAGCGGACACGGTGACTCGATTAGTCGATGACATCGGCCAACGCCTCAAACAAGCCCAGCTGCCCTACGACTGTATGGGAAGTCTGGATCCGTTCCTAAATTGCGGTCTGATAGATGTCATGCCACGTGGCGTGTCTAAAGCCTACGCCTTACTTTGGTTGAGCACCCATGCCAACTTTCGCCCCGACGAAGTCATCTACTCCGGCGACTCAGGAAATGATTACGCCGCACTCGTCAGTGGTTTCCGTGCCATCATTGTGGCAAATGCTAGCGAAGGACTGGTCGATAAAGTACAAGCGGCCCTGGCAAAACGCTCCTTAGAAGAACGGCTATATTTAGCAGAACACCGGGCAACCAGCGGCGTATTAGAGGGCTGCCGACACTTCGGATTAATCTAGTCGGCGAGTTAGGCTTGGCAATCGCATGAACATTTGCACAGTCATAGATTATGACTCCTGAATCCGCTCTGCAAAAATACTTTGGCATGCCCTCCTTCCGGCAGCCGCAGCAAGCGATTATCGAAGCTGTACTAGAGAAAAAAGATACTTTAGTGGTGATGCCGACGGGGGGCGGTAAAAGCCTCTGCTTTCAATTGCCCGCGCTACTGCTACCGGGGGTGACACTGGTGGTCTCACCGCTGATTGCGCTGATGAAGGATCAAGTGGACGCGCTGCAAGCACGCGGCCTGCCTGCGGGGCTGCTCAACAGCTCGCAGACGCTGGAAGAGCAGCGGGCCACATTGGACGCTATCCGCCAACGCACGCTCAAGCTGGTCTACGTCGCTCCGGAACGTTTTCGCCCGCAAAGTTTCCTCAATGCGCTGCCGAAAGACGCCATCAGCTTGTTCGCCATTGACGAAGCGCACTGCCTCTCCCAGTGGGGGCACGATTTCCGGCCCGATTACATGCGACTGGGTGAAGCGCGCAAAGCACTGGGCTCCCCACCCTGCATCGCACTAACCGCCACGGCCACTCCGGATGTGCAGGGCGACATCATGCAGGTGCTGGAAATGCGTGAACCTGCGGAATTCGTGGCAGGCTTTGCCCGAGAGAACCTAAGTTTTAAGGTGCGTAAAATCGGCTCCAACGCCGATAAGCAGGAGGCTCTACTGCGCCTGATCAAACAGCACAAGACGGGCATCGTCTATTGTGCCACCCGCAAGTCGGTGGACAAAGTGGCTGCGGCGATCGAACCGCTGGCGGGCTCGGTGATCCGCTACCATGGCGGACTCTCTGACTCGGAGCGCACCCAAGCACAGGAAATTTTCATGCAGCGCAAGTCCGATGTGGTGGTCGCCACCAATGCCTTTGGCATGGGCATCGACCGCTCAGACATTCGCTTCGTCTGCCACTACGAAATGCCGGGCAGCGTGGAGGCCTACTATCAAGAAGGCGGCCGGGCGGGCCGCGACGGGGCGCCCTCGGTCTGCGAAATGCTCTTCTCCTACGCGGACAAGCGGGTGCAGGACTTTTTCATCGAAGGTGCCAACCCTGGCAAGGAGCTGATCGCCCAAGTATTTGACATGCTATGCGCCGAAAGTGACGAAAACCACGAAGTGCGGCTGCCTGTGGACGACCTCTGTGATCGCCTCAACGATCGAAACGGCCGCAAGGTCAACCCGATGGCTGTCAGCACCGCCATATCCACACTCTCACGCCATAAATGGATCGAACGTTTCGAGGTGCCCGGGCGACGACTCAAAGGCACCCGCATTCTCAAACTTGGCCAAAGCGGTCGCGACCTACCACTGGACGGACAAGCTCTGGCCATCAAAGCTCAACGCGACGAGGCCCGCTTAAAGGCAGTCATTGACTTCGCTTACGCCTCCGGCTGCCGCCAGCAGTGGATTCTCAACTACTTTGGCGAACGCAACAGCCAGCCCTGCGGTCGCTGCGACGGTTGCCGGCAACGCAAGCAACTGGCCAATCGCGAGGTTAAGGCCGATGAGTGGACCTTGGTGAAGATGGCGCTCAGTGGCGTTGCTCGCATGAGCAACCGTCGCGCTCCCGACGAATGGACGCCCCGCTTCGGGAAGCGTAAAATCATTCAATGCCTACTCGGCAGCCAATCGGCCCCCATCCTCGATGCGGGACTGGACGCACTCTCCACCTATGGCATACTCAAGCGCGAAGGCAGCGCTTTTGTGGATGCACTCTTCGAAAGTTTCGAGCAGGCGGGACTGGTACAAGTCGTGACCGAAGAAGGTTTCCCCCTCTTAAAGCTCACCGAACTCGGCTCGCAAGTCATGCGCGGCCTCGCTCAACCGGCCCTGGCACTGCCCGAGCGCACAGCCGGGAGCGCTGGCAAGGTCACCACGGCCAAAAAGCTGAAAAAAGGACAGGCACCCGAAGGCATTTTAGACAACGCACTCTATCAAAAGCTGGCTGCGAAGCGCAGCGAGATGGCCGCTGCCAGCGGCAAGCCTGCCTATACCGTATTCCCCAACTTTGTATTGGTCGAGCTTGCCAACCTCAAACCCAGCAGCGAGCGCGAAGCGATCAAGATCCGCGGCATCGGCCCCGCTAAACTGAAAACGGTGCTACCCCCGTTTTTGGAAGTCATCGCTGCGCATCAGCTATCTTCACTTTGACGACTTCTTTGCCCACTACATCGAACACGAGGATGAACTGAAAGTCCGTTATTATAATAACAAGGTAACTACTCAGGTCAATTTTCCTTAATCGGGTCAAAATCGTTTT
>CEUD01002413.1_pt1 | contig 10149 bp, 9 predicted proteins | sample 356481 | NCBI WGS metagenome assembly CEUD01 (sample SAMEA2623314, study PRJEB7988) | marine metagenome | isolation source: saline water (ENVO:00002010), including | reverse complement strand
CGGCGCTCTTCCACCTCAAGTGACGACAGTCCGCGCAGAACGGAGGTCAGGGCGCCGCGGCGTCCCAGGTACGAGACACGCCATTGGTCAACGGCTTCCAAGTTTTCCAAAGAATCCAACTCCGCCGAGGCCGCGCGGGTGATCTCATCTATGCTCTGCGCCGTGGGTGTCTGGGCTGTGGGCTCGGTCAATCGGGGTGCTCCTCTGGAATTCCGGTCCTTTTGGTCGTATCAATAAATAAGTACGAACGAATCACGCCCGCAACAAGCAATTATATAAACCACCAATTCGAGGGTCAAGACTGCCAGGCTCAAAGGCAGTCTTTATTCGGATGAAAGGCCGATGAAAATGACCTTAGTCATGACAGGCAAAATATCATTTTGGAACAATTGTTCTTATAATGTAAGTGTTGCTTACCGAATAACAGATCAAACGGTTAGATAACAGGCGTAGACCCGCGTCTGTTACGGCAAATCCACCAAGACAGACCTAACAGGAAGAACCATGAACTAGTGCCGCCTTAAGACCTGCATCAAATGCCGGGGCGACCTGGCCGCCGTCGAGGGAGACTGGATCTGCCTTCAATGCGGCACCTACTACTATACCGGTTTGTACCAACAACCTTCCTGCATGAATTACCGCCCGCCAGCCCCGCGCACCGGAACATCCGGCCAGCCAGGCGGTTCGGCACAGAAGATGGCGGGAGTGGAGACAGCCCAGTTGGTTACCGCTCCACATACGGCAGCGATAGCGGTGTCTCTATGACCGCGCTATTAGCCCTGGACGCAGGGGGTGAGGGAGACCGGCTGGGCCGTGTTCAAAGACGGCGGGGTGATCGAAAGCGGGGTCACCGGACTTTCGGCCCGCCGCAAGGTGGAACGCGAAGTCCGCGTCGCCCAACTAATCGAGTCACTAACGAGCTGGCCGGCCAATGGTGGCCCCAGGCGGTGGCCCTCTGCCAGCCCAGCGACATCAACTGGCCGGTGCCTGCGTTGGACCTCTTGGTTTCGTCGCTAACCGGGTGGTCATCCGGACGCGGCCTGCCCTAGTTTTCCTACACAGCCCAAGAGGTCAGAACGGCCATCGCCGGGCACCCCAACGCGTCCCGCGACCAACTAGGCTACGCCACTATGATGCTGCTGGGCCTCATTGGCCAAGGACGCTCCACCCACGAGTGGGAAGCCATCGCCGTAGGCCACTACCATCAGACCCTAGACCAAACCCACGGCGCCTGAGCCTCCCAACTCCAAATACAAAAATCCCCTCTCCGGCGCACGGGGGAGGGCATCCTTTTCTAAGGAACCAAGTGAGTGCCGAATCAGCGCTTAATGCCTTTCGTGCCCTTCCGCATCAGGAAAAGCCTTCTTGCCAGCGTCGATCATCGGCGTGAGCCGGTTCTCCGACGTGGGGATGGGACAACTCCAATGGGGGTTGTAGGCGCAGCACGCGTTGTAGGCGTAATTGAAGCCCACCAACAGCCGGCCGTCGCCGCTAGCTGGAAGGTACAGGTAACGGCCGTCCGTATAGGACCCATCCCTCGATGTGGCGTCCATGAACGGCAGGAAATAATCGTCCCCGCCGGCGCTGCGGTAAAGCGTTAGGGCCACGGGTACCCCGTCGACCTCGAACGTCAGTTGCCCCCAGCGCGTGTGGGGCGCCGTGTCCTCAGTGCTGGTGGCCATCTGAATTTCGTCTTTAGAGTCTGTGGGAAATTCCTCCACGGCCAGCACGAATTCCAGCTTAGAGTTCTCCGCGAAGTACTCCAGCCCCTGAATCGCTTCCGCTGGTCTACGGTCAGGGGCGAATTCTGGTCGCCTCCGAAGTACTGGTCTTTTGCCTTTCTAACATCACTGATCTCTGACATCACCCTGTCTTGCTCCCCTGGGTTTGGCTCAGGGAGCCGTTTTCATCTTCATCCTCAACCACTTCAAACATTAAGATGCACTGCCCAAGGTTTTGGTGCGCGACATCGCCTGCCGAGGGTTCTGCCGGGTCAGGCGTGTATAATAAGGCCCGTCCCAGACCCGCGGGCCTGGGCGCAATTTACGGCAATATCGAGCGGACCCATACCGCATGAACCCCTTACAACTGGAGGCGCCATGCCAATCATTCAACGCCCCTATGTTCCCCCTGACGACCAAGTCCCCAACGAGGACTCTTACGTGAATCCAGGCGTGAACCAAGGGGCCGGCGAGAGCGCCGCTACCCCTGACGGCTCCCTTGATCCCATCACGTTCTACAGCGACTCCATGCACATCTTCAGCAGCCTGTATTCCGCGGTGCTGTTCTTCGGTGAGCAGATGGAGGAGCGGGAACCCATTCTACGCGCCCGCATCAAGGTCAGCCCCCAGATGCTCAAGGCCATCGCTCTGCTGACCACCAAGCACGTCAAGGAGTACGAGGACGCTGTCGGGCCCATCACCCTGCCGGACCAGGTCTATGCGGCCTGGGAGTTGGCCGGGGCCGAAGAGGGAGAGCACGGGCATGCCACAGGATGAGGACCGCACCCTAGCCGAAGACATCACCACCCCGATCAAGATTCAACCCGGCTTGGACCGCGCCACTCCGGATGACTGGAACTGGAAGTACATCTCCACCAGTCAGCCCAACGCCGCCGTCTTCCATATCAGCCACTCCGAGTCCACCAGGGTGTTGATCGACAAGATTGGCCCGACCGATAGCGCCGATGACGCCAATTTCGTGCTGAGACAGGAAATTCCCATCATTATCCTGGACAGCCTGGACAAGTATTGGGCTGCCGAATCACGTACCAGACTACCCCTTGCGGGAATACGGGTGCCGGTGGAGGGAGATACAGTCGCGGAAGCCAAACGGGCTTTGGCCGCTGACCTGGGAGCCCAACTGCGCCTGCTGTTGCTTTTGTCCAGCTCGCACAAAGGCAAGATCGCGCCCGCCCTGTTGGAAAACCTGCAATACCTTACTTCCTGCATGGAAGCGGGGCACGGAGTCTCGGGGTAGAGAAGTAGATTACTCGGTAGCCGCCAATCGCCCGCGCACCGCCTCCACAACCTCTTCCAGCGGCACACTTCCGGCCTCGGAATCCGTCCGGCCCTTAATCTCCACCACGCCTGCCTTCAGGTTTCGAGGGCTGACCACCAGCCGCACCGGCAGACCGATCAGGTCGGCATCGTTGAACTTGACTCCCGCCGCCGCGTCCTCACGGTCGTCGTACAGGACTTCGATCCCAGCGTCGCCAAGCTCTTTGTACAGCTTCTCCGCGGGCTCGGCCACTTCCTCAGTGGAGACGTTCAATCCAACCAGATGCGCCTGGTAGGGGGCGATTGGAGTCGGGAACACGATGCCGTTATCATCGTTGTTCTGCTCCACCGCCGCCGCTAACAAACGTCCCACGCCGATGCCGTAGCAGCCCATGATGATGGGGTGCTGCTGCCCTTCACTGTCCAGGAAATCCGCGCCCAGGGCCTCGCTGAAGAACGTCCCCAGCTTGAAGATATGGCCCACTTCGATGCCCTTGGTGGAATCCAGCATGTGCCCGCAACGGGGGCATAACTGTCCCTGCTGGGCCATGGCGATATCGGTCACGATGTCGACCTGGAAGTCCCGGGGATAATTTGCGCCGGTGAAGTGGGTGTCCGGTTTGTTGGCGCCCACCACAAAATTGCTGCCGTTGGTGATGGACACATCGGCCACAAGCTTGATGTCCGTTAGGCCGATGGCCGATGCCGAGCCTGCGACCAGTCCCGCCGCCTTGACCTCGTCATCTTCCGCCAGCCGTAGGTCGTGGGACCGCAGGGCATTCATCAGCTTGGCCTCGTTAACGTCCAGGTCACCCCGGATTGTGACGAACACAGGCTCGCCGTCGGACATGTAGAAAACAGCCTTCAGCGTCTTCGACTCTGGCACTCCCAGGAACTCTGCCAGCCCGAAGATGGTCTTAACACCCGGGGTGCTCACTTCCTCCAAAGGTTGTTCTGCTTCGGACTCAGCCTCTGGAATCTTCGACTCGGCTTTTTCAGCGTTGGCAGTGTAGTCACAAGACAAGCAGGTGATGACCGTGTCCTCTCCGGTCTCGGTGGCCAGCAGGAACTCGTGGGAATCCTTGCCGCCGATGGCACCGCTGTCTGCCTCGGCCATCAGCACCGGCAGTCCGCAACGCCGGAAGATGTTGCGGTAGGCCTGGGCCATGGCCTGGTAGCTTTCATCCAGGCTGGCGTCGTCGGCGTTGAAGCTGTAGGCGTCCTTCATATCGAATTCCCGCACCCGGACAAGGCCGGCCCTGGGTCGGGGTTCGTCGCGAAACTTGGTCTGTATCTGGTACAGGACCAGGGGCAGATCGCGATAGCTCTGGACATTGGCTTTGACCACGTTGGTGATCACTTCTTCGTGGGTCGGCGCCAGCACCATAGGGCGCCCGCGCCGGTCCTGCAGGGAGAACATGTTGTCGCCAAAGGCTGCCCGCCGCCCCGTCTGCTCCCAGAGTTCCTGAGGCTGGAGCGCGGGCATCATCAATTCCTGCCCACCGGCGGCGTCCATCTCTTCCCGGATGATGTTCTCGATCTTGCGTAGCGATCGCAGGGCCAACGGCAAGTAGGAATAAACACCGGCTGCCACCTGGTGGATCAGTCCAGCCCGGAGCATCAACCTATGGCTGGCAGTTTCGGCGTCGGGAGGGTCGTCTCGTAGCGTCTTGGAGACCATCCGGGAGAATCTCATATCTGGGTAAAGCCTCTTAGGGAACAAATAATTATCCGGTCAACCGGAGCCAACCTATTATAGCGACTGCAATAGGGCAAATGGAGGCATTGAACTCTAAGAGAAGATCGGGGTGTATAGCCGGACCGCCGCTCCAGATTAATCGCCGGCGGGCACTTCCGTGTTCTCCACCTCTTCCATCAGAGCGGACAGCATCTCGGCCTCCGGCACAACCTTGACCTTCTCGCCCTTGCGGAAGATCACGGCTCGGCCTGCGCCAGCAGCGATGCCAACATCGGCGTCCTTGGCCTCGCCAGGGCCGTTGACCTCGCACCCCATGACAGCAACGGTGATCTCTTTGTTGGCCTTCTTGAGCAGAGCGTCAACTTCGTTGGCCAGCTTGACCACATCCACATCGGCCCGGCCACAACTGGGGCAGGCCACCAGGATGGAGCCTTTCTTGCGCATGTTGAGGGACTTCAGTATTTCGAAGCCGGCCTCGACCTCTTGGGTGGAGGGACCGCTCAGCGAGACCCTGATGGTGTCGCCGATGCCGCTATACAGCAGCACGCCCAGGCCGACTGAGGTGCGTATAGAACCGGCCATTGGAGTGCCGGCCTCGGTGATCCCCAGGTGCAATGGGTAGGGCATCATGGAAGACAATCGGGTGTAGGCCTCCACGGTCGTGGGGACGTCAAAGGCCTTCATGGAAATCTTGATCTGGTCGAAGTCCTGATCTTCCAGCAGGCTAATCTCCCACAGGGCGGTCGCCACCATGTGGTCAACCACGCTGTAGTCGCCTTCCCGGGCCTGTCCGGCCTTGGGCAGGGAGTTCACCAGATCCATGTGCCGGGAGAATCCTCTGGTGCGGCCTATTCCGCCCACCGGAGGCAGGCTGCCGAAGTTCACGCCGATGCGGATGGGCACGTTACGCGCTTTGGCCGCGCGGACCACCTCACGCACTTGGTCTTCGTTCCGGAGATTGCCGGGGTTCAAGCGGAGGCAATCGATGCCGCCTTCCAGGCAGGTAAGCGCCAGTTTGTAGTGGAAATGGATGTCGGCGATGAGGGGGATGTGGATCTGCTTCTTGATCTCTGCCATGGCCTCCGCCGCTTCGGCATCGGGCACGGCGCTGCGGATCAGTTCACAGCCAGCCTCTTCCAGTTCGTGGATTTGTTTGACCGTGGCCTTAACGTCCCGTGTGTCGGTCTTGGTCATGGATTGGACCGTAACGTCTGCTCCGCCGCCTATCTTAACGCCGCCCACATAGACCGACTTGGTTACTCTACGATTACTCATATCGCTCATCCTCAACAATCGAGAAGAGGCCAAATTTGTGTGATATCACGCCTAAAAAGGCGTACCTCGCTATCCAATGCGGAGGCAGGCTAATGGTACACGAATGAGGGAAACCGTGCCAGAGTGTGGTGAGGGAGATAGGCGCAGGTCTAGGGCGGCTAGCCCAGGAAAGACCGTCCATCTATAAGGCGGCCGATGTCGTTGACGCTGACCAGCACGATGCCGCCCATCAGTAATGCGAAACCGATCAGGTGCACCATGCCCTCTCGGTGGGCCGGTATCTTCTTACCGCGGCGCGCCCATTCAAGAACCACGAAGAATATACGGCCGCCATCCAGCATGGGTATAGGCAGGACGTTCAAGATGGCCAGGTTGATGCTGAGCAGGGCGCCTATGCCCAACCAGCCGATCCATCCGCCGTCCCGGGTTATCTCGCCGGTGACCTGGGCTATGCCGATGGGCCCGGAGAACTCAGGGGACGAGCCTTCCCCAAAGGCCCCGCCCAGGGCTTGTTTGACCAACACCAACATTTCCCACGTGTTCACAAAGCTGTTGGGGATGGCCTCCCAGATGGGCTCGGACTGTTTTACGATGGTCACGTCATCCAAACGCGGGAATACACCAACCAACCACCGGGCCGATTCGGTGTCGAACCTGGGCCGCAGGTGAAGCAACAATTCCTGGCCGTCACGTTCGACCAACATCGCCATTTGGGAGCCGCCGTTCAGGTTGATCTCGCGGGTGAAGTCCAGCCGGTTCTCGATGTCGCTGCCGTTGGCTTGTAAGACGATATCCTCTGCCTGAACCTGCGCCGATGCGGCTGCCGTGCCCTCTCCGACTTCCTGTATAACCAGACGCCCCACTGCGACGTCCCGGGGAATCATCAGAATCACGGTGAAGATGAGCAGGGGAAGTATCGCGTTCATCAGCGGCCCGGCGACCAGGACCAGGAACCGGGTGCCGGTGCCTTTGCCGGCCAGGCTGCGTGGCACGTTGGGGTTGGCCTCTCCAGCCAGGCGGACGAACCCGCCGATGGGTGCCCAGTTCACTGAGTAGAGCATGTCGGCCAGCACCAGTGACCCGCCGCCGACCGAGCGTATCTTGCCCTCATGGTTCAACAGGTCCTCTTCGCCGAGACGTTCTTCATCCGGCTCTTCTTCTTGTTCGCCGTGGGCCAGTTTTTTGCTCAGCTCGATGACCCTGGCGATCAAGTTGCCGTTGGCGTCCTCGGTGGAACTCACCTTTATCCTCTGGCCCCGGCCCAAGTCCCCTGGGTCGGAAAAGCCGACGTACCGGGTGGCGCCGTCGATCAGTACGCACGTGTTTCCGGTGTAAACACCGAACGCGCGTGGCGGGAAGCCAACGCCAAATTCCAGCACTTTAACGCCCATGGCGCGGGCCGTGGCGTAATGGCCGAACTCGTGGATGACCACCAAGATCAGGAGCAGTGGCACCATCGAGCCAACTGCTATGAGGACAGTTTCCATATTAATTACTGTACAGTATTATTATTATTGGAAATTGGTGTGAGACTAGCGAGACATTACGGTCTAAAGCCAACAGAGGATTCAGCCGCCGGCCAATTCGGTTGCCCGGCCAGTGGCCCACCAGTCGGCTTCCAAGAAGTCCTCCGCTTTGTCTCCAGGTAGAGATTCGTGTTCGGTCAGGACTTGGTCAATGACCTTGGCGATGTCGGTGAAGCCAATCTTGGAATCCAAGAAAGCCTGGACCGCCACCTCGTCAGCCGCGCTAAGCGCCGCTGGGTAGGTGCCGCCCTTCTTGCCTGCTGCCACGGCTAACTCGAAGCAAGGGAAGCGCCCCGATTCCATGGGGTCGAAGGACAGGGACTGGGGTTTCGACGTGTCCAGCCTGGGAATCATCGAGTTTGGCAGGCGCTTTGGGTAGAACAGCGCGTACTGGATGGGCAACCGCATGTCCGGAGGACCCATCTGGGCCTTCACCGAACCGTCTGCGAATTCGACCATCGAATGGATGGTGCTTTGCGGGTGGACCACCACTTCTATCCTTTCCCAGGGCACGCTGAACAGCCAATGGGTCTCGATCACTTCGAATGCCTTATTCATCAGCGTAGCAGAGTCTATCGTTATCTTCTTGCCCATCGTCCAAGTTGGATGCTGCAGGGCCCGCTCCGGCGTGACTGACTCCATCTCTTCCAGTGGCGTGGTGCGGAAGGGCCCGCCTGAGGCAGTGATCAGCAATCTGAGAATCTCGTTGTCCTCTCCGCGCAGACACTGCCAGATGGCGCTGGGCTCGCTGTCGACGGGAAGGACCTCGCCGCCGTAGCGCTTCTCGAACTCCTTGATTAGCCCGCCGGCCATCACGATGGGCTCCTTGTTGGAGAGGGCGATGGATTTTCCGGCCTTGAGCGCGTTCAGGGTCGGTATCAGGCCCACGCTGCCCATCAGCGCAACCATCACCTGGTCCACATTCTCAAGGCACACCATGTCTTCCATGGCGGTGAATTCCATGCCTGGAAATGCTCCGGTTGGAGGATCGATGCAACAGACGTGCTTGGGCTGGAACTCTTTGACCTGCTCGTTAAAAAGCTCGATGTTGTTGCCGGCTGCCAGGCCCACGACCTCGAATTCATCCGGGAAAGACCGGACGATATCCAGGGTTTGGCGACCTATAGACCCAGTGGAGCCCAATACGACTAATCTCTTCATGGAACGAACACCGTAACCAGCAGAAAATAAACGGCTGGCAGGCTTAATAACATGCTGTCCAATCTGTCCAGCAGCCCGCCGTGCCCCGGAATTATACTACCTGCGTCCTTGACGTCGGCAAGGCGTTTCAGCTTGGACTCGATCAAGTCTCCCCATTGGGCCACCAAGCCCACCACGGCGCCGATCGCCGCTTGCTGCCATACCGGAATATCCAAGTCGAACACAAGTCCCAGGATCAGCGCTGCGGCTACGGCTGAGACGAACCCGCCAACGCTCCCCTCCCAGGTTTTGCTGGGGCTGATACTAGGGGTCATGGGCCGGCTGCCCACGGTGCGTCCCACCAGGTAGGCGCCCGTGTCCACGGCGAATGTCACCAGAAGGGCGAACAAGAGCCAACTCCGTCCCAAGTCTGCCGTGCCTTCAGCCTCGGAGTCGGTGATCTCCCTAAGCATCAAAGCGGTGGCCAAAAGGAAGCCGATGTAGATGGGCCCGAGCACCAGGTAGGCCAAGCCAATGGGGAACCTTTTCTTTCCTGTTGACTCGTCGCCTCGATAAAACGCGATGAACCAGAGGAGCGCGGTGAACGAACCAGCAGCCGTCACGCCACCTGAGATAACAAGGAAATTATCTCGCCCGGAGGCGGCTTGGGCCCCCGATATGATTGCCAGCACCCAGGCTGCGCCCAATAGAACGGGCAAAGGGCCGACCACGGCGGGAGTCATGCGGTAGAGTTCCCAGGTCGCCACCAGACCGGCCACAACCACCAACGCAGTTAGCCACGGCGCGCCGAACCAAATGGCGGCCAGCAGAACGGGGATCCCGACCAACGCCGTCAGTGACCGTTGGAGCAAGAGTTCTTTCCTGTGCCTACTGCTCAGGGGATTGGCTGGGGTTTAGATCGGTATTTTGACCTGGTGTTTGGGGTTCCTCTTCCGGAAATCGATCCTCGAGGTTGAGAGCGCCGTAGCGGCGGCGGCGAGTCCCAAAGGTCTCCAACACCTGCTTCAGCTCTCCGGCGCCCAGGTCGGGCCACAGGGTCGGCGTATGGTACATCTCAGCATAGGCCGACTGCCAAAGGAGAAAGTTGCTGATGCGCTGCTCTCCCCCTGTCCGGATGATCAGGTCCGGATCCGGGCTGTGGGCGGTGAACAGGTACCGGCTGAATAGCTCCTCGTCGATGGTGTCCGGATCGACCCCGTCTTTGATGATGCGCCGGACCGCTTCCAGAATCTCGGCGCGGCCACCGTAGTCGAAGGCCACGTTCAGGGTGATGCCGGTGTTCTTGCTGGTCAAGCGTTCGGCTTCAGCAACGCCGTCTCGAAGGTGAGTGCTCATGTTCTCGGTCCGGCCCACGTGAACGATGCGCACGTTCTTTTCGTGCAGCGTCTTGGTCTGGCTGGCGATCGCCTCTGAGAACACATCCATGATGCCGTTAACTTCATATTGGGGGCGGTTCCAGTTCTCGGTTGAGAAGGCATAGAGGGTGACG
>CEUD01342270.1_pt1 | contig 10150 bp, 10 predicted proteins | sample 356481 | NCBI WGS metagenome assembly CEUD01 (sample SAMEA2623314, study PRJEB7988) | marine metagenome | isolation source: saline water (ENVO:00002010), including | reverse complement strand
CATTTTTTATGAATGAATAAAATGGGCCATAAATAGAGTCGGCACTAGAGGCATTGTTAGATAAGACATAAAACAAATAATAGTTTAGACGATCTGAAGGATTGCATAGAAGATAAATGGCCGTCGCTCGTTGAAGGCTTTCATCATCAAATTGATTTTTCATACCAATTTGGGTTTGCCTAAGTGCCTCGTGGATGAGTAATCCTGTCTGATCGTTTAAAGTCAGTTGGTTCCAAAGTGTTTTATTTATGGAGACTTTAGTGTTACCCATTTGATTACTATAAAAAGCCGCAACTTTTGTTTTAAGACCTTCGGGCATAGCCTTAGGAATGAAGAATGGAGGTGCAACAAGTTGGTGATCCACAAAACTCCACTTCACAGGAGATTCCATCCCTATCCTTACCATTGTGCTAATTATACCGGAGCTTTTAGAAGACCAGCGATCTAAAACATCAAAAGCCTTGTCAAAAGCTTTAAAGTTTAACCTTATATTTGATTCATTTTCAGAAGTAATAAGAACTTCTAAAGAGTCTTTTAATACAGGCTGTCCTTTATCACTACTTGGTATATTGTTAGCATCATCTAATATTGTAAAATAATCCATTAATACAGGTGTCTCACCTAGGAACACCACTCCCCCGCCTCCGCCACTTTCCGCTCCAGCGTATAGATTAGTTGATGCTAAAAGGGCTCCTATGGATAAAGTAATCAATAATTTTTTCATGTAATCCTACTTGATGAAATTAATTTATAAAATAACTATGTCTGAGAATAAGTTTTTTTAGAATGTGAGCTGTAAAAAACTCTTAGTGTGTCTATCATTTGGTCACACCCGTTTGATAAGCTACATCAAGGATTTGGGTGATATTTATTGACTCTCAAAACGTGTAATTTTTATAGATTCTACCTCTAGATTTATTCGCATTGGGTGGCCTTAACCTTCAATCATTACAAACGTCTACAAATAGTTTTTATTTTTCAATAAAATATGACGCCATTTTTTTAAAAAATTTAAATATCTAATTTTTCTAGTTTTGGTAATTATCCTAGCCACTATAAACATCGCGTTTAGACGCAAAAGGATTATCATGAAAAAGAATTATTTGTTCACTACATTTATGTTTAGTTTAATCAGTACTGCCAATGCTGGAATTTTACTCGATGCGAGCTGTAGAGTTGAGTGTTCCGCAATTGGGGGCCAGGACTTCAACACTGTTGGGATGAATACGGACAGCAAAGTGATTTATGTCGACTATACAGATGGGTTAACTAAGAAGGAACTAGATAGGAAGTTTGAAAACCACTCAAAATTATGTGAAAAAATTCAAACCGACTTCTCAAGAAAGTATGATGTCTCTTACGGGCAAGCTCAAACGAGTTGTGATTATTTTAAGCACTAGAGGGGGTAAAAGTGAAAATTCTCTGTTTATTCATAATTTTAATAAAATCGAACTCATTATTCGCATCACAACTGTGTGAAATAAAGATTTATAAAGATAATTCAATAGCCGTTGCAAATGAAGATGGACGTCAATTAACCACCCGATATAGGGTTTCATGGCCAACCTATGATGACCTGACGGACCTTATGGAAAGAGGTGTTTGTAAAATCACCCCAGCAAAGTGCTCTATAAGTTTTATTAGAAACCTCGCTTATGTGCAAAGGAATGAAAAGCCGGTATCAGTTTTTTGGCGGTTGTCGAGGTATGCCTTTGATGATCTCGAAGAGCTTATAGAAATTGGCTACTGCAAGCCATTGTAGAGTTAGACTTATCCTTAATTCATTGGCTTAAGGTTGGAAAGATTCTCTATCTAGCATTAAACATTATTCAAAAGGCTAGGCCAATGGTGGGCTAGCCTTTACTAGAGATAAACCAACGCTTTTTCATTAATTCAGTTATAGGTTGAGATTTTTAGCCATTGAATTTAAAACAGTAATCCTTAAGGGTAATCTAGATCGATTCCCATATAATCAGCATGGCTTGATCTGAACCTTTTGACAGCAATTGCAACAAGTTCATCGACTGGAAGGCCGCTGTTTTTTGACATCTTTTCAAGATCCTCAAAAAGCTGGGACTCTATGTTAACGGTTAGCTCTGTAAGCTCGCCCTGATTGTGCTGTTGTGATTTCATAAATTATCCTTTTTTACCACTGTTAAGGCGTTTTTCTTTCTTAATGACACTAAAGAGTTTGTGATTTGATAATCAAGCAAATCACAATTTTTATAAATATCATCCACTTTATTATAATCAGAGATGCAACAGAGTAAATCGAATTCATCACCCTCGACTTCTTTTCCACTCTTAATGAACTCTGGATTTATTAAAAGCTTTAGATGTCCAGGAGGTCTAAGGTCCTGATTGTTCTTAAACTCCTCAACAACCTGTGCTGTTTTTCTTCTGAGAACAGTGAAAGGGTAGTGAATTGTTCTTGAGCTATTTAAAATCTCTGGCTCGACGACATAGTAAAACTCAGTGCCTTCTCGAAACGAATCGATGCAGAGGTTATAAAAGGCCTTAAGACCTTTTCTTCTCTTATAGAAAGAGCTCCAAACCTCCCCTTCACTCATCTCCACAGAGCCAAGAAGCATTTTGGAAGCTGGATCCAAGACATTTACCTTGCCTGTAAATCCGACGGACACTTGCTCTTCAAGAATTGGAAAAAGCTCTTGAACTATCATTGTTCCTTTTTGCCAAAGATTTTACCCATAAGGCTTTTTTTCTTATTATCAGATGGATTAAAATACCTGTCCAGGCGGGAAGCTATTTCTTGATAAGACTTCCAAACTGGATTTCCTTCATATTTATTTTGCGTCATATAAGGAGTTCCAAAGTCACTTCCTTTTCTAAGCGCCATCTCCATAGGTATTTTTCCAAGGTATCCAACACCCAACTCACTACAAGCACTCATGACACCCCCGGTTCCATATAAAAAGTGCTCTTTTCCACAATCATCACAAACAAAGGAGCTCATATTTTCGATCATGCCGATTACATGAACATTTAGTTTATCAAACATATGAAGGGCCTTTCTCGCATCAAGAAGTGCCATATCTTGTGGGGTAGAAACGATGATAGATCCATCAAGCTCAAGATTCTGAACCATAGACAACTGTACATCACCTGTTCCTGGAGGAAGGTCTAATAGCAAGTAATCAAGCTCTCCCCAATCAGTTTCAAAGAAGAATTGGTTTAAAACACCTCCAAGCATTGGGCCTCTCCAAACAACCGGCTCATCCTCGTGTATAAAGTTTCCAAAGCTTATAAACTTCATCCCATACGCCTCTAAGGGAAGGATCTGCTTATCCTCACTAGCCTCAGGCTTTTCACCTCTTTTATTTAGAAGCATAGGCATCGATGGGCCGTAGATATCAGCATCAATAATTCCAACCTTATTACCTTGAGCACTTAAGGTTGCCGCCAAGTTTGCTGTGAAGGTAGACTTGCCAACACCACCTTTTCCGGAACCGATTGCTATAACTTTTCCAACATTAGGAATTCTCTTTTTCTCACCTACCTGTCCATGTCCTACTTTTAACTCGGCAGGTTTTGAGGCCTCTTTTTTTGGAGCTTTTCCCACAGCTTTGTAGATATCATCGCTTTTCTTTGATTCGGATAGGATAAAGATATTATCCTCATCTTCGTCGCCTTTTAATACTTCAATAATCGCGTCTTCAAGTTTTCTCTTTGACTCTGGGGTAATTCCATCCCTTTGAAGGGTTATCATGAGAGACTCCCCCTTATATTCAACCTTTGTAACTCTCGACTCTTCACCCAAAGTTTTACCAGTCTCAGGATTTTGAACATTACTTATTTTCTTTTTCAAATCTTCCATCTTATTTCCTTTCTAGGACATTTTTTCCCAATGCTTCTTATTTTTACAAAGAAATGCTTATCATAATAATATAAAGATATTAAACATTTATCCAAGGGTCCAATCCAAATGGCCAAGTATAAGCGAAGCATATTTTTAATTAATCCTAAATTTCAATACAAGTTTAGCTTTATTGTGTGCAGCTTCACATTACTTGCTACTTTGATTTATCCTTTCATCATAGTTGACCTTTTTGATTACATTATTGGTCAAAGCCCTGAAAATGCTCAAAGTTTCATCGATACCAGAAACGAACTAATTGGTCTTATGGTTTTGATTTCATGTGTGTTTTTAGCCTTTCTTTTTCTTTTTTCCATTTTCTTGAGCCACAAAATAGCCGGGCCAATGTACAAGGTTACAAAACACCTCCAATCTATAAGGCAAGGCGGCGAAGTAAGAGATATCTACTTTAGAGATGGTGACTACTTTCAAGAGATTGCAGATGAAATCAATGAAACTAACAACTATTTCATCAATCAAAGATTAGATGATTTCACTTACCTAGAAGAAGTGTCATCTTATATTGCCAATCTCGCACTTGTCGTGCCTGAGGACAAACGACCAGTTCTTGCCGAGATACAGTCTAACCTATCGAAAATACTTTCACGAAATAAAGAAGATTAATTTACACCTTACATAAAAGCTTAGGCAATGTTACCATTTTGGTAGAAATTCAAAATGCAGGAGGCAGTTTGAACGACCAAATTAGAACAATATTTTTTGCACTTTTTCTATCAGGCACCTTTGGCTTTAATGCAGCCGCATCTAGCCCTAAACGCCCATTGTCAGTTAAAAGCATAGAAAAAACACTTAGCAAGGACTCTCTGAATGTGAGCAAATCTGAGTATCGCTTAGGTCACAACCTTGCGAAATTGTATGAAGTGGCAGAGAAAGGCTATTTCAACAAAAGACTTGCTAAAAAACTTTTGAAACAAGTTAAAAGCCAAAAAACCTTTAGTATTTATCAAAACTGGCTGGAATCCATAATTTCAATTCAATCAAAGAGTAGTGCCAGGTCCCTTCAACCAGTTTGTTCAAGAATGACCAAAAACACTTACACCAACCTTGTTGAAGAAAATCTTGGGACCCAGGCCACTGTGATGTGTTTCAAACAATATTTAAAGGTACTATCTAGAAAAAACAAATTCATTGCCAAGAGTCAAAGAGAAGTTAAGTTTTTTAAAAATCACGTTTCTTGGATGGCGAATAGGGCCAATATTGAAGAATTAAACTATTTTTTAAGCCGATTTAAAAGTGATGAAAAAACTTTGAGGAAGTATTCAAATGAATTAATCACGCATTTCATAAGTAGCGGCAATGTCCCGTCAAAGAGTCTTCTACAATACATGGAGATAACTCCAGAACTTACTAGATACATTCAGGTTAAAGGGCTAGATCAGTACAGCTCGAAATACGTTCTTTATAGAGAGTTAAAAAAGCTTATCAAAAGGGCCTTTGATGCTGCTGACAAGGAAGAGCCAATTGTTGAGATCACAAAACGTCTTAAAGAAGCACTTAACTATTACAAACTGTCTTATCCTCACTTGCCTCAATCAAAATCCAATAAAAGAATACTAAGTCTTGGCAAGTCCCTCACTAGACGCTCTCATTTCGAGGCAGCCAGAGAAGCCTTCTCCGCAATTCTTGAGCAAAATCCAAACGATGAAAACATTATCTATGAATATATGTGGACGTGGGTAACCCAAGAAAAATACAGCAAAGCAGTTTTAAAAGTCATTAGGCCTTTTGAACTCGACAAGAAGTTCAAGAAACTTAAAGATGAAAGACTTCAATTTTGGACTGCTTTTGCATTGAAAGAACAAGGCGAAGATCAATATTTAAATATCTTCGAAGATCTTGTTACCAAATCACCTCTAAATTACTATTCCATATTGGCAGCTAAACTTCTTGCAGAAGAAAAAGAAGAAGCCGCAAACAAGCTATACTTTAGACTAGCAAACAAGAATTCAAATACCCCAGAGTCCATGCCAATTTTGGACACCAAATCCACTCACGCCCTGAAACGACTTAAAATCTGGGGCTCACTCGATTTCAAACCTTTCATTAAGCTTGAATACAGTAGCATTTTTAAGACTCACTCCCGCTCTATCGCACAAAAAAATGATGCCTATGACCTAGACCAATCTCAAGCATCCATGGTCCTACTTGCCTCCTCAATATTAAAGCAAGAAGAGAATTACCTGGAGAGCTTTAAAGTTATTTATCGTGGGCTCAATAGAAAACTCATATCACTAGATGAAAGAGTTTTAGACGTTTTATTTCCTCGACCATTTTTAAATCAGGTTTCTAAATACTCTAAAGGCTATGACCCACTGATTGCCTTATCTCTTATAAGACAGGAATCGGGCTTTAATAGCCGTGCCAGATCTTGGGTTGGTGCAAGAGGCTTAATGCAGCTGATGCCCAAGACCGCCCAAATGTACTCAAGGGGTATAAAGACAAGACATCTCTACAACCCTAAGATTAATATTAAGATTGGTAGTAAATACCTTCAAAAGTTACTTAATCAGTATGATCACAACTTAGTTTACGCTCTATCAGCATACAATGCTGGTGAATCTAGAGTTAAAAAGTGGAGAAAAGAATATCTAACTCATGAAGACTCTATACTTCACAATATTGAAAACATTCCATTCCCTGAAACTAGAAAGTATGTGAAGTTAATCTATAGAAATCTTTTCTTCTATAAAATGATGGATAAAAAAGTCGATCTCGCAGACTCTACAAAAGTAAATAAGATCTTCGATGTATCTATAGGCTTTAATGCAGAATAATTTTATTTAGTGGCACTCGTGGGGGTGCCCTTTCATGATTTTTTTATATCTAACATAGACTGGTTCATTTTCAAGGCCATAGCTTTCAAAGTCTTCAATGAATGGAGTGCTTTTTTTAAAAACGCTAGCTAAGGCCTTCTCATCTACAGCATATCCTTTTGCCCTCATATCACTAAGCCAATTATAAGCGGTGCAGTCTGCTGATATTTCTTGAGTTGTACTAAAATAACTCCTAAATCCAGAAAACCTCTCAGAGAATCCCATTTCGTTTTTAAAGTCAAATATGGCGTTTACAAACCCATCAGCATAGATTGCTAGTCTCTCCGCCAAATGCCTATGCTTTACGTGTGCCAACTCATGTGCCACTACCGCCATAATTTCTTGATCACTTAAATTTTCAATCCAATCAGGGTTAACTAGAATGGCCGCTTGAGTCGCAACGGCGTTCTCAACATGTTTGGTTTCTATTATAAAGACGCCGGGATCCCAGCCTAGAAAGTTTTGCAATGACTTTAAGTTGCGTTCAACCCTGTCATTTTCTACAGCATCTGAAGGATTAATGGCAAAAAGGGAGAGGCTTAATAATAAGAGTAATGCTTTGATACTTTCCTCCTTGCCAAGCTTTTACTTCAACTTTGACTGCAACCGAAGGAACAATGTCATATTTATAGGAATAATTTTGATAAAAAGATCTTAAGTAACCGAAAGGACTATATATAAATAATTATAAACTTAGGTTTTGGCCACCAGGATGGTGGCCAATTACTCTTTAAACGTTAAATCTAAAGTGAACAACATCACCATCTTTCATAAGGTATTCTTTACCTTCAATTCGAAATTTTCCAGCTTCCTTAAGCTTTGCCTCAGTTCCAAGTTCAAATAGATCCGTGCAATGATAAACTTCTGCTTTGATGAATCCTCTTTCAAAGTCCGTGTGAATGATTCCAGCACATTGAGGAGCTTTCATACCCTTTTTGAATGTCCAAGCTCTAACCTCTTGAACACCAGCCGTAAAATAGGTTTGAAGTCCAAGCATCTCGTAGCCAGTTTTAATTAGTTGATCAAGCCCAGACTGCTCAAGACCCATATCAGCAAGAAATTCTTTTTTCTCTTCTTCTGTTTCAAGCTGAGCAATTTCTGACTCCATCTTTCCACAAATTTTAATAACCTTTGAACCTTCTTTTTCAGCTAGTGCTTTTACGGCCTTAACATGGTCATTATCACTGTCTTCGGTCATTGAGTCTTCATCAACATTACATACATAAACCGTATCCTTTAATGTTATCAGGTGAAGATCACTAATTGATTCTCTTTCTTCATCATCCATTTCAACTGAGCGAGCAGGCTTTCCATCTTCTAGCGCAACTTTAAGTTTCTCAAGAACTGGCTTTGCAATAGCTGCTTGTTGTTTGAGTTTTTTATCGTGAGATTTAAGAACTTTTCCTAAATTGTTAAGTCTTTTATCAACCGTCTCTAAATCTGCAAACGCAAGCTCAATATTGATAACTTCAATGTCGGCAGTCGGGTCCACCTTTCCTTCAACGTGAATAACATCGCTATCTTCAAAGCATCTCACAACGTGAGCAATGGCACTTACTTGTCTGATATGTCCAAGAAATTGGTTTCCAAGGCCTTCACCTTTCGAGGCACCTTTAACAAGGCCGGCAATGTCTACAAACTCCATCACTGCTTTAATCACCTTTTGCGGCTTAACAAACTCAGTAATCTTATCAATTCTCTCGTCAGGAACTTGTACAATCCCCACATTTGGCTCAATTGTGCAGAATGGATAGTTGGCTGCTTCGGCCGGAGCACTTGTTAGTGCTTGAAATATAGTTGATTTTCCAACATTTGGAAGGCCTACGATGCCCACATTTAAACTCATCTTATCTCCGTTATTTTATCTCTAAAAAATTCTTCTTATTGTACTTGTTTGAAGCCTTTGAAAACCCGTGCTTTAATAAAAAGTCCAGGGCCTTGGAAGTACTCTCCATTACAATACCAAGCTCAGTATCTTGCTCTTTTGGAAACTTTCCCAGAACCCAACTAGACATACTGCCTTTCTCAGGTCTTCCAATACCCATTCTTAGTCTATAGAAGTTTGGTGTATTTAGATGTTGAGCAATGGACTTTAAACCGTTGTGCCCTGCAAATCCTCCACCCTTTTTAAATTGAATCTGTCCAAAAGGCAAATCAACCTCATCGTGGACGACCAAAACCTCCTCAGGTGTTATTTTAAAGAAAGAGCATAGGGGTCCTACACTCTCACCACTTAAATTCATATAGGTTTCAGGTTTTAAAAAATATAACTTATCGCCGTTCAAATTTAAGTCGCAATATTGTCCCTTAAATTTGGACTTCCAAAGTGCAGATTCTGTTTGAGGCAAAAATTCAAAAAGAATCCAAGCAATGTTATGCCTGGTTAATTCATACTCCGCACCGGGATTTCCTACACCAACTACTAATTTTATCATAACTAAATAAACAACGAACTAACTGAATCGTGATTAAAGGTTCTGTGTATCGCTTTAGACAGAATGTCAGCAGTCGATAGCACTTCTATTTTATCAATATTTTTGCATTCCTCTGGAAGAGGAACAGTATCTGTAACAATGACTTTTTCTAATTCTACAGTATCTTTAATTCTTTGGGCCGCAGGTGGTGAAAAAACGCCATGCGTAGCAAATGAATAAATCTTATTGGCACCTTTGGCCTTAAGAGTTTTGGCCGCTTCCACCAAAGTGCCAGCAGTGTCTATCATATCGTCTACTATTATTACGTCCCTGCCGTCCACGTCACCAACAATATTCATCGCCTTAGCTACATTTGGGCCAGTTCTTCTCTTATCAATCATTGCAATGTCGGTAGATAGTCTTTTACCGTACCACCTACACCTTTCCACCCCACCAGCATCTGGAGAGACAAGAGTAAGGTTTGTTAAGTCGATATTTTTTTTAATGTAATCAAGGATCACAGGTGAAGCGAATATATTATCAAATGGAATATTGAAAAAGCCTTGAATTTGACCTGCATGCAAGTCCATTGTGATTACCCTTGAAGCTCCAGCAACAGTAATTAAATCAGCTACAAGCTTAGCACTAATCGGAGTTCTAGGACTAGCTTTTCGATCTTGCCTTGAGTAGCCATAATGAGGAATTACCGCGGTAATTGATGCAGCAGAGGCTCTTTTTAGCGCATCCATCATCACCAGGAGCTCCATAAGATTGTCATTCACAGGAGCCGTTAGGGTCTGAATCAGATATACATCTGCACCACGAACGTTCTTTTCTATCTCGCAAAAGATTTCGCCATTAGCAAACCTTCTCAATTGAGGGTCAACCAAAGCTACATCTAAAAATTCACTGATTTTGTTGGAGAGAGTTTGGTTGGATGAACCTGAGACTAAAACGATGCGTCTCACACGCTTCTCCTGAAAAAGATGGCAGGGGTGGCAGGGATCGAACCTGCGCATGTCAGAATC
>CEUD01342271.1_pt1 | contig 10164 bp, 11 predicted proteins | sample 356481 | NCBI WGS metagenome assembly CEUD01 (sample SAMEA2623314, study PRJEB7988) | marine metagenome | isolation source: saline water (ENVO:00002010), including | reverse complement strand
TTTAGAACATCAAAACCCATGAACTAAATTTAGAACAAAAAAGATGGTTGGCCAAATGATTTAAATGACATGGGGCTTTAGAGAGGATCTCGAAATCATCGATGAACAGGATTTGGAGCAATTACCTACCAGTGTTGTGCATGTAAGTTGATTTAAGATCGACACCCCCCTCTTGAGTTGGCACAAAACTTGAAAAATTATGGTGAAGAGGTTTAAGTTGAAATACTTTGGTGCACACGTCAGCATTTCAGGTGGAGTTGAGAATGCTCCAGAACGGGCCTATAAATTAGGTGCCAATGCCTTTGCCATGTTTAGCAAAAACCAACGACAATGGAAATCCAGGCCTTATACTAAAGAGCAAGTTTCAAAGTTTAAGGTCAATCTTGAAAAGTACAATATCAAAGAGGACAAAGTACTTGTTCACGATAGCTATCTAATAAATTTAGGCAGTCCCAAAAAAGAGGTTCGCAACAAGTCACTCCAAGCATTTATTGATGAGACCGCAAGGTTGGAACAACTAGGACTCACCCTCTTAAACTTCCACCCTGGAGCTCACTTAAATCAAATTCCAGAGAGTGAGTGTTTTGAGCTAATTGCAGATGGGGTAAATAGTGCTATCGAGAAAAGCTCAAATGTCATTTTTGTTATAGAGAACACTGCAGGCCAGGGAAGTAATATTGGGTTTAGGTTTGAGCAAATAAAGAGCATTATTGATCGAATCAAAGTTAAGGAGAGAGTCGGTGTATGCATTGATACTTGTCACGCTTTTGCAGCTGGTTATGATCTCGCCTCTTCAGAAGGAAGTTTTAATCAAGTTTTTGAAACTTTCGATAAACTCATTGGACTAAGTTATCTTAAAGGAATGCATTTAAATGATAGCAAGACTGATCTTAACAGCCACCGGGATAGACATGAGGCAATCGGACACGGTGCAATAGGCAAAAACTGTTTTAAATGGATCGCAAAGGATAGCCGCTTTAATGATATTCCTTTGATACTCGAGACACCACAGAAAGAGCTTTGGAGAAAGGAGATAGCTTTTTTGAAAGAGAGTGTTGCACCGCCACATCACAATTGATCCAAAAACAAGACAAAACGAGTCAGTTTTAGTATCTTCTTTCTGCACATAAGAGAATTGGAGAACTGATGAAGAAACTCGTATTGTTAGTAACAATGCTTTTTGTCGTTTACTACGCCAGAGCGAATCAAGCTGACTTTTTATTTCAACCGGAGTCAAGCGTTCCTGAATTCGGAAGACCTTACAAAGCTAAGATCAATAAAAGTTTAAGCAAAACTCTCAAAGTCAAAGTTTTTCCTCACACTTTAAAAAGTGACTGGGTTCATGGCAAACCTGATGAGCCGACGACAGTCACCTTCTCAGGGAAGGCAATTCAACTTAAAGGCTCATTATTTAACAAAGTAACTCTATCTTTACGCAATCAAAAACTGTTTGCCCAAACAGATACTGGTGAAAAATTTCAGATAACGAGAGCTTTTTTAAAGTCAGAGTCACCAATAAAGATTGAGAGAAAGAATAATCTCAAAAAATCCCATAGTTACAATGGACTCTTGGAAGTCCTTTTAAAAGACAACAAGATCTATGTCGTCAACCATCTCAATATTGAGGAGTACCTCAAGGGCGTTGTCCCTAAAGAAAGTGTAGATACCTGGCCAATAGATGCACTTAAGGCACAGGCCGTTGCAGCAAGGTCCTACGCCTACTACCACTTACTAACCTCTACGGGAAAGTTTTATGATGTGGACGATACTGCTCGCTACCAAGTGTACGCTGGAGAAAGTGCCCAGACAGACTCCACTAACCAAGCGATTGAGGAAACAAGGGGCGAAGTTTTGATTAATGATGACAGTGTAATTGTCGCGTTTTTTCATGCATATAGCGGCGGTAGAACAGATTCTGCCCTAAACATATTTGGAAACCATGTTGATTACTGTCTACCCAAAGATGAGATATTCTCAAGAGATGAACTCAAAAAAGAACTCTCTCCCAAATCCCATTGGATAGTGGAGTGGACGACTGAACCACTTACACACTCCAAATTTCTAAGTAAGTTAAAAAATTACCGAGAACTTTCTGCACCCCTTAAAAACTTCTCCCCTATTAATGAATTTAAAATCGCTGCAAAAGACTACAATCGATCTTTTAATAGTGTAAAAACACTAGTCGTTAGACAAAATAAAAATGAAGCTGAAATAGATTTTAAATTAGTCCGAAAGGCCATTGGTTGGTCCGAATTTCCCTCATATCATTTTAGAATAAGTTCAAACCGACCCGAAAGAATAACTTTCTCTGGCAGCGGCTGGGGGCATCATGTCGGTCTTAGTCAGTGGGGTGCGTTTATGATGGCCAAGAACTTTGGCAAGACTTATACAGAGATTCTAAACCACTATTACAGCAACGTAAGCATAGAGAAGTTCTAGTTATTGGCCTTTGATTTGCTTTTAATTGAGCAATGGAAGAGTCCCTTATCTATTATCTTCATTGCATTGCCATAGCCATTGAAAGCATGGGTGTTGCTGTAATTATTTTAGCGGCAATAGGTTCAAGTTTATTATTTATAAATCAAATAACATCAAAGCTTCCCTGGGATAAAAGCTACCACACATTTAGAACAAATTTTGCAAAAGGAATACTGCTAGGGCTGGAGTTTTTAGTTGCTGGAGATATTATCGAGACAGTAACAGTTAAACCTAGCCTTGATAGTTTATACATTCTAGGGCTTATTGTGCTAATTAGAACTTTTTTAAGTTTTTCTCTCTCAATAGAGATTGAAGGGAAACTTCCGTGGAAAAAGGCCAGCTGTAAGTAGCTGGCCTATCAGGTTTAAGTTACTTTTTTGAAAATGAAAATTGAGGAGGCATGAACTCGCAATATGTTCTTGCATCATCACTTTCCACATTGTTTGAGCCATCAACTTCAAAAATTCCAATCTCAGTCCCTGAAACAATTAGAGGACTACCAAGTTGAAAACCTCTAGTGGCATCAGATCCACTGAAATCATGGGCCAAAGAATCGGGATGGGAGAAACTGGTCAAGCATATATGGTAGGAGCGGATTACAAGCTGCGTTCCGATTTTTTTCTCCAATCAGATAAATACAACACCCAAAACAGCCTGAGCAATAATCTATTGGTGAGGACAAATTCTGTAGAGAAATCCCTTGATAACAAAACGGGAAGCCAGTTCATAACTGATGTATTAAACGAAAAAGTTATAAGCTTTCACACTCCACTGAGCTTTATGGGTAATAAATACGCCGTTATAACTGAGAAAAGGGAAAGCGAAGTCTTTGCTGACGTGAATGAAATGCTGGTGTTTATAGCAATCTTTAGCATAATACTGGGAGTAATCATTATTGCAATAGCAATGTATGTAATCAATGTGGTCATTAATCCAATAACTACGGCCAATGAACATCTAAAAGAGATCTCAACCTACTTGGACAGTGGTTCTGAAGGTCTTAGTAAAAACTCTAATAACTTAAACTCTGGTGCAGACCACTTGGCAGGCAGTATACAAGAGACAACCGCGACAATGAATGAATTTACAGCAATGGTTGATCAGAATTTAAGCAATGTTAGGGCGTCCACTGAGTCATCTTTAGAGATGTCTAAGTCAGCGGAGGTTGGAAAAAAAACAAGTGGAGCAAATGCTAAATGCAATGAATGATATTTCTGAAAACAACGATGATGTAGTCCAGACTATGAATGAAATTGTTAAACATATGAATGATTTTAAATCAGTGATAAATGAGATATCCCAAAAAACCAATGTAATTAATGACATCGTCTTTCAAACAAAGCTTCTATCCTTTAATGCATCTGTCGAGGCCGCCAGAGCAGGAGAACAAGGAAAAGGTTTTGCGGTAGTTGCCGAAGAAGTAGGCAATCTCGCTACTGCATCTGGAAAGTCTGCTACAGAAATAACTGAACTTCTTGAAGTCAATATTAGAAAAGTTGAAGAGATGACAAATTCGGCTGCAAGAAAAGTAGATCAAATTAAGGAAACAGGCACACAGAAAGTAGTACAAGGCAAGCAGACCGCTGATGGGTGTGAAAAAGCGTTAAGTGAAATAGTATCAAAGATTGGCACCCTAACTGAAAAGATTCATGAGATAGACGCAGCATCTAACGAACAGTCAAAAGGAATCTCAGAGATCTCAAAGGCAATGAGTTCCCTTGATCAAGTGGCAAATCAGACAGCAACTATTGCTGCGGAGAACAGATCGTCCTCAGTTGAGTTCTCAGAAAGATCAGCACAGCTTAAAGCTATATTTAACAAACTAAATAACCTTGTGAATGGTATCAAGACTCAAACCGGGAGTTTAAGAGAAGTTCCCAGAGAGAAAGAGAAAGAGGACTCAAGTGAAACCTTCGAAGACTTTGACTTTGATGATATTGCAAATGGTGGCTAAACTTTAAGCTTTAAGAATTTCAGTCCCCGGTCCAGAATTTTTCGCCACTCAGTAATTGAGTTTATATTTCTTTTGGTAATCAGTGTTAAGAGCTTTTTGTGAGCACTTGTAAGCTCTAATAAGTTTTTTGTTTTGTCCTTGGATAAGTTTAAGTTTTTACATTCCCCAAGATTTAGTTTGGACAAAGAGTTCAGACTATTTTCAACCTCAGATAAAATATTAATTTCTCGGTGTTTTAAGACCTCTCTAACTGTTGCAGCAGGATTATCTGCCGCTAAATAAGTTAAGGCTCCATATTTAGTTTTTTCGGCTTGAATAATAAGTTTATACTCTAAAAGCTCATTGATGGCGACACTAACAAGTCCTTTAGACACTCCCAAGAACTCAACGATCTGAGGGGTTGAGACTGGCTCCTCAGATATATAGATATAGGCCCATATTTTTCCATGGACACTTTTAAACCCCCAATATTGCATAAAGAGGCCTATATTTTCTACAGTTTCTAAGAGTTCTTTCTTTCCATTCATAGTTTAAACAATACTAAACGATTTTTTGTTGAAATTAAACGATAAATCTGAGACAAAGAAAGCAATCGTTCAGTAGCTACTAAACGATTAAGAGTAAATCAACTATGTTCCAATTGTGAGCGGTCTTCAAATGCAATATGTCACATGCTGAACAAAGGTCGATTTACAGACTTCGGCGCCAAAAGCTTTGTCTAGATGAATGGAATTTTTGCCTCCTACAATAATTGGTGTTGGGCAAAGTTTTTGCAGCGTCGAGTTTTAAACTTTTTAAAGGGAAAGTAATGGAAAGTATTAATATTAAAAAAATGTTGCATCAAAGAGTACCATATCTAATGGTAAGTGAAGTTTTAAGCATTGATCCTACATCCATACACACCAGGAAAGTCCATAATGGAGAGGAAGCTCATTTAAAGGGTCACTTTCCAGGAGCACCCGTGGTGCCAGGGGCAATGCTACAGGAGATCTGTACACAGTCAGCGGGAGTCTTTCTAACAAAATATTTTTCACCTATAGAAAATTACGACTCAAATCTAACCAAAGGTCATGCATTAGGGGTACTAAACAAGGTTAATTATGCAAAATACTTGGCAATAGTTAAGCCTGATCATCCTATCGAGGCGAAAATTCAGCTAATCCATCAAGAGGGACCATTATTTAAATTTAGGGCCAAGGTCTTTCAAAAAGATGTTCTCAAAGCAAAACTAAGCTTTAATCTAATGAATATATCGGATGAGCTACTTCAATGAGTGTTGCTCTACTTATTAACTTTTGTGCTTGTTTATATCTAACTGGTCTTATTTGGACTATACAGATTGTGCATTATCCCGCTTTTTCTCACATAGGTAAAAAGAGCTTTAATCAATTTATTAAAATGCATACCAAAAGAATGGGCTATATTGTGAGCGCTCCGATGTTAATAGATCTCATATCTTCGAGCTACCTGGCCATGGATCATAAATCAATCTTTTTTTATGCAAATTTTGCATTTGTAATTTTTATTTGGATTTCAACGGCATTCTTAAGTGTTCCAAAGCACCGCATACTTAAGAGTGGCAAAAATAAGTCTACAATTGCAGCCTTGGTTAAAACGAATTGGCCTAGGACTGTTCTTTGGACATGTAGATCCTTATCAATGTTTGTATACATTTTAAACCTAGAGTTTTTGAAATAGACGAAGAAGGAGTTCTTATGTTTGGATGGTTATTCTCAAAAGAGAAATCACTCATAAAAAAAAGAAATTTACTTATGACAAGAGCTGTTGAGGCGCAGAGAAATGGAAACTTAGAGCTCTATGCAAATTTAACACACGAGGCAGACCAGATTCAAAAAGAAATCGACAAGCTTAATGAGAAAGAGTGAGAGTTGACCACTAAATTTCGTTGCATGTGGCACGGCCACTTCGAACGGCCTCCGAACATTCAGTTTTTGACAAGCTGGAGTCTTGACAGTTATCCATTAAGCTTTTGAGTGCCAGTCCTCTGGAAAAGCCTTCACCATGCTCAGTGACCTTAAACATTCCCCTGGTAAACTCGACGGAACAAACATGGAGCGTTTGGGAAGAGCATGTATTCAATCCAGCTTCGTAACCTTTTTTAAAGTTTTCATCAGCAAAGCTTGCTGACACGAAAAGACTCAAACATAGTAGAAACTTAATCACCTTAAAATCCTCCAATACACCTATCCTCACATTTTTTTACTAGCTATAAAAGTTCTTAAAGAATTGTTACATGACGGTGTCAGGAATCTGTCGGTGCCAATAAAAGCGGTAAGTGCTGATACTTAGAGATGTTTGATAAGGACTTCGACAATAAAGATAGGCACTCAGTTCTCCTGAGTAAATACCTCTAGGCAACCCTTAAGCCCTCTTTCAATCACAGACTTAAGACCTATACGGTAAATCTCATCAAGGCTTCTTTCTATATACTCCGGAGTGAATTTTCCATTTCGATTTCTAAATCTTAATAAGAGATAGTTATCACCACGCTGTCCCACAACTCTAAAGCCGTCTTTGGTTAAGTATCCATCTGGTAATAAGCTTCTTTGTCCAACACTTTTCGAGACCACATCGCCTAACTGAGGGGAATATGACTCAATTAGAGTGCCATTAGGTTCAAGTTTTATAAGAGGGAGCTCATCACTATAAGCACTAGAAACATCACTCATTATGATTTCAAACTTGTGACTCTTAATAATTGTTGCAACTTCACCTACTGGTGTATGGGCACTCACGGCCCGTTTGATTTTTGAATTTTCAAATTTCTTCAATAGCCCAGAGGAAGGTAACTTGGGGTTACCACTTGAATCAGAATACCTATGGTAAAACACGCTTTCCTTAGAACTTTTTCCAGAAATTCGAGGGGCATGATAGTCCAAAAGAGCTTTCCCCCTTCGAAAATCCTCACTCCAGTTCGAAATCTCGGAGTTGGCCCATTCATTCATGGCCGTTATCCATTCTCTTGTATCACTATATCGCGTTGCAACTCCTGGGACCTTTCCAAAGTTTTCATTTGAGATCCCTCCATGAACGAATACACTATCGCCTATTACATGCATCACTTGCCCAAGTTTAAGAAACTCTAGAAACTCCCCGCCCTTTTCCATTGAACGTATAAACTCTCTATAAACCATAGAGTCATCGACAAGTGGTGTGTTAAGAAGTTCTTTAAGTTCCTCCCTCATGAACTCAAAAGCATTCTCCGCATTCATTCCCTTCAAGATCACTTTAAGTCTTAGCTCTTCGGAGTCAAAAGGCTCTAGGATGCTAGTTAGCGCATTTAAGCTCAGCGACTCTTCCAGGTGCATTCCCGTCTCTTTAAGATATCTAATATATGGCAATCTAAGAATCTCGGAAGGGCCCATTCCCTGGGTCTTTTTGAGCAAGGTATACACAAGCATTTTGTTAATATCTCGATTGCCTAAAATTAAGGACACTTGATCTGGCTGTGCCTTCTTTAATTGGTTAAGGAGCCTAACAATCTTAATACCGCCAGGACCTTTATCTACAGCATCGCCCATAAAAACTAATTGATGCCCGTCTCTAACACTCCACCCTTCTTCAGGCTCAAATTGAAAATACTCAGTGTTCTTCTTTAGATAGCTTTCAAGCTTTTCGAAATCCCCCTCCAGATCTCCTACAACGAGAACAGCTGCATAGCTTAGATTGGCAAAAAATATTAAGAGGGAAGTCAAAAATTTCATAATAATACTCTATGAAACTTATCGGTAAGCATAGTTAACTCTTGACCCTGAAAACCATGTAAAATCAAGCAATTACAACAATTGGTTTATAGTTTGCATTTATTAATAATGGTATTAGGAGGGATTTATGGGTATTGCATCTAAACTAATTAAGTTTAAGCTGCTAAAAAAAGGCTACGATTATTACAAAGAGTATAAGAGGAAGAACAAAAGCTCAAATCTTAATAGGCCTAGAACAACCTAAATCAGGGCAGGTACCTTGCCTGCCCTAAACATTATTTATCTCATGGTCAGGTCTTCAAATGCCGCCAATGCAGCCTTGGCCCCCTCTCCCATTGCGATAATAATTTGTTTAAATGGCGTGGTTGTAACATCTCCAGCAGCATAAATCCCTTCAACACTTGTCTTACATTTTTCATCTGTCTCAATCTCACCAATCTTATTAGTTTTAACCAATTCCCTAATGAATGAGCTGTTTGGAGCCAAACCGATTTGAACAAACACACCATCCAAATCCAAAGTTTTTAGTTCTTTACTCGTTAGGTCTTCATATTCAAGGCCCACCACCCTCTCATCATTTCCGGCAACCATGGTAGAGCGTGCATCGGTGATAATATTTATATTTGCTAGCGACCTTGCTTTCTCAACTAGTACTTTGTCTGCTTTAAGCTCGGAAGAGAATTCTAGAAGCGTCACCTCATTTACTATGCCTGCTAAGTCTATTGCGGCCTCTACTCCTGAGTTTCCACCACCAACAACTGCGACCTTTTTTCCCTTATACATTGGACCGTCGCAGTGGGGACAGTAGGCAACTCCCCTTCCAACATATTCTCGCTCTCCGGGAACACCAAGCTCTCGCCACTTTGCTCCGGTAGTAACAATTATTGACTTTGCCTTGAGTGTTTCACCGCTATCAAGCTCAACAAGTTTTAGCTTATCATTAACAATGTTCTTCACTCTTCTATGCTCTAAAACATTTATCTCATACTCTGCTATATGTTGTGCCAACTGCGCTGAGAGCTGTGGGCCCTCTGTGTAGGTGACAGAGATTAAGTTTTCGATGCCCTTTGTATCCTGAACCTGGCCACCGATTTTCTCGGCGATTATTGCAGTTCTCAATCCCTTCCTGGCTGAATAAATTGCAGCTGAAGCTCCAGCAGGGCCACCTCCAATAACCACTACGTCATATTGTCCAAGTTCTTGCGATTCTGCCTGTTCGGAGCCAAACTTTTCTTCAAGCTTTGAAAGCAGTTCTCCAAGACCTGTCTTTCCGGCACTTATAAGTTGACCGTTGCTTTCAACCACACTTGGCACACTTTGAATCCCCAAAGACTCAACTTCATCGCTAAAAAATGCTCCATCAATCATTTCATGTTCAAAGTCTGAATGAAAGATCGACATTAAATTTAACGCCTGGACAACCTCAGGGCAATTCTCACAGGAAAGAGAGATGAACGTTTTTAAGCGAATAGGACCCTTTAGCCGTTGAATTCTTCCAATTAAACTCTCATCTGGGAGTTTCCCTTTTTTATCAGAGTTTAAAATTGCAAGGATTAAAGAGCTGAATTCATGGCCTCCAGGTATACCTGAAAAAACGATACCATTATGCTTTCCATTTGTTTTTAAACTAAACCGTGGACTCCTTGAAATCTCACCACTTTGACTAACACTAATATTTGCCGAGGTTTCCGAAAGCGTATTCAGCATGTCCACTAACTCTTTCTGCTTTGAGTGCTCAGACTGGTCATAAGACAACTCTACTTTCCCCTCCAGCCTAGTAAAAACTTCTTTTAATTGGTTCAGCATATTCGTATCGATCATAACTAATTCCTTTTTAAAATGGGCCTCATAAAGAGGCCCGTTGGTTATCCCTTAGATTTTCCCTACGAGGTCTAGCCCAGGAGTAAGAGTCTCTGCTCCCTCCTTCCATTTTGCAGGACACGCCTCATTTGGATTTGCGGCAATGAATTGAGCAGCTTTAGTTTTCCTTAGTAGTTCATCAGCATT
>CEUD01123535.1_pt1 | contig 10169 bp, 9 predicted proteins | sample 356481 | NCBI WGS metagenome assembly CEUD01 (sample SAMEA2623314, study PRJEB7988) | marine metagenome | isolation source: saline water (ENVO:00002010), including | reverse complement strand
CCACCACGCGCACCGTGCCATCGGCAGGAATTTCAAATGTCTTATCGTGCGAGCCATACTCTTCTGCTTTCTGAGCCATCAGACCGACATTGGGCACAGTGCCCATGGTCTTCGGATCAAAAGCGCCATTCTTTTTGCAGAATTCAACGGTTTCCGCATACACGCCAGCATAGCAACGATCAGGGATCACAAAATTGCTGTCTTGCTGCTCCCCTGCGGCGTTCCACATTTGGCCCGAGCTACGGATAGCTGCCGGCATAGACGCATCGATGATCACATCGCTCGGCACATGTAGATTGGTGATGCCCTTGTCAGAATCAACCATCGCGATCGCAGGACTGTTACTGTAGACAGCGTCTAAATCAGCCTCAATCGCCGCCTTTTCTGCAGCAGGTAAACTTGCGATCTTAGCATAAAGGTCGCCAAGACCGTTCTTCACATCCACACCGAGCTTTGCGATGGTGTCGGCGTATTTCTCAAAAACGTCTTTATAGAAGACTTCGACTGCATGGCCAAAAATGATGGGGTCCGAGACCTTCATCATGGTCGCTTTCATGTGCAGCGAAAAGAGCACACCCGCTTCCTTAGAAGCTTCGATTTGCTCCGCGAGGAATGTGCGCAATGCTTTTGCACTCATAAAAGTGCCATCGAGCACTTCGCCCGCTTGCAGAGCCAAACCCTCTTTCAAAACAGTGGTGCTACCGTCCGCAGCAACCAACTCAATCTTGGCAGTGGTCGCCTCAGACAGTGTGACCGACTTTTCGTTGGCATAAAAATCAGAATCCGGCATGCTCGACACAGTCGACTTAGAATCCGCAGACCAAGCACCCATGCGGTGTGGATTGTTTTTAGCATATTGCTTGACTGCAGCCGCCGCACGACGATCCGAGTTACCTTCACGTAGAACCGGATTCACGGCACTGCCACGCACTCGGTCGTAGGCAGCCTGAATCGCTTTTTCTTCATCAGTCTTGGCATCACTCGGATAATCCGGCAGTGCAAAGCCCTGTGCTTGCAACTCTTTGATGCAAGCAATCAACTGCGGCATCGAAGCTGAAATATTTGGCAACTTAATGATATTAGCGTCCGGAGCCTTGGCCAAATCTCCTAACTCGGCGAGGTGATCTGCAGTCTTTTGATCGGCTGGCAAAAACTCAGACAGGCTCGCCAATACGCGGCCTGCCAGCGAGATGTCGCGCGTTTCAACAGCGACTCCAGCCGCAGCGGTGTATGCCTCGATAATCGGCAAAAAGGAGTGCGTGGCCAAGGCCGGCGCTTCGTCCGTGATAGTGTAGATGATTTTTGCTTTGTCGCTCATAGTAGTAAAATTTCTGATAGCAGCTTGCAGATGGTTTACGCTTTTAACTTCGTGCAAAACTTAACCAAACGATCCAAGCCCTTTTCAATGACGTCGTCGGAGGTGGCATAGCTCAAGCGAATATAGCCCGGCGCACCAAAGCCCTCACCGGGCACGACGGCCACCTTCTCTTCCTCTAGGAGGCGGGCCGCAAATTCGGCAGCACTCAAACCGATTTTTTCAATATTTGGAAATAAGTAGAAAGCACCCTGCGCCCGAGCGCACTCGATACCATCGATGCCGCGCAGACCTTCCAAGAGTGTGAGACGACGACGATCGAAGACCGTTAACATTTCGTTCACTGCAGCCATCGATTGATCCCAGTTTTGCATAGCAGCCAATGCGCCATATTGGGCAAAGGTAGTCGCATTCGAGCTGGTTTGACTTTGCAAACTCGCGACTGCTTTAGCCACTGCGGGAGGCGCCATCAGGGTGCCAAGGCGCCAACCTGTCATGGAAAAAGTCTTACTAAAGCCAGCCACAGTAATCACAGCATTCGCGGCTTCCTTAGAAAATGACGCAGGGCTGACATGCTTGACACCATCATAGAGCAAATACTCATAAATCTCGTCTGACATGATGTAGATGCCAGCTTCCAGCGCCACCTCAGTCAGAGCTTGCAACTCTTCCGACGAATAAATCGCGCCCGTTGGGTTGGACGGGCTGTTGATGATCATCAAGCGTGTCTTAGGCGTAATGGCTGCGCGCAATTGATCTGGAGTAATCTTAAAGCCATTGTCCAAACCTGCAAAGATAGTCTTAGGCACCCCACCTGCCAGTTTCACCATTTCAGGGTAGCTCACCCAATAAGGCGCGGGAATGATCACTTCATCCCCGGGGCTGATAACCGCGAGAATCGCCAAGTAGCAAGAATACTTTCCGCCGGGGCTGACCACACACTGTGCCGCAGTCACGCCCTCAACACCTTGATTGCGATATTTTTCCGCGAGCGCGTCACGCAAAGCAGGAATCCCTGGAGCGGGCGCATACTTCGTCTTGCCCTCCTGAATGGCTTGGATGCAGGCCTCTTTAATGAACTCAGGTGTATCAAAATCGGGCTCCCCCGCACCGAAGCCACATACGTCTTCGCCTGCAGCCTTGAGTTCTTTGGCCTTAGCATCGACGGCGAGAGTAGGAGATGGAGCGATGTTACTCGCCCAAGTAGAGAGTTTAGCTTGCTTTGACATAGGTAGAATAAATAAAAAAACGCTCTGGTAGCACCGATATAAACAGTGCTACGAGAGCGCAGAATCAAAACTTTTGCGTGGCTAAAAGCAAGCCTTGCCTAAGATTCGTATAAAAAGTGGCACTACTTCTTCGAAGTCTTACGCTTCGCGGCCTTCTTCTTGACGGACCTTTTGGCCGTTTTCTTAGCCGCAAGCTTGCGAGTCGATGGAGCCTTCACAGACTTTTTAGCCACCTTCTTCGCTGTTTTCTTCACAGCCGCCTTCGCTATTTTCTTAACGACCTTCTTCGCTGTTTTCTTCGCGGCAGTTTTCTTAGCGACCTTCTTTTTCACGGCCTTCTTCGCTGCTTTTTTCTTAATAGCAGTTTTCTTAACAGCTTTCTTTTTGACAGCCTTCTTCGCCACCGTCTTCACCGCCTTTTTTGCAGCTTTCTTAGCGACAGTTTTCTTCACAGCAGTTTTCTTAGCGACCTTCTTTTTCACCGCCTTCTTGGAGGCTACTTTCTTCTTTGCTACTTTCTTCTTTGCTACTTTCTTCACAGTCTTCTTGGCCGCTTTCTTCGTTGCCTTCTTCTTGCTAGTAACTTTGCGAGCTTGCTTCTTTTTAGCTACTTTCTTTTTAACGACCTTGCTGGCCGGTTCAAAATCAGGAAGATCATCTGGCAGAGAATCCAAAGCAGCCCGCAACAATTCGCCTACGCTTACCTTCTTGCGCTGGCTCATCTTAACCAAGCCTTGGCGCAACTCATCTGACAAACGCACCGAAATTTGCCGGTGCGCTGCATTTGCGAACTTCAATTCTGAAGCCTTCAAATGACTAACCGCATAACGAACCACCTCACTTAGGGAACGGGCTCCAGTTTTAACTTGAAGTTCCTTAAGCTTAACCAGTAGGTCCTGCCTAATGTCAAAAGTTAGCGGTGTAGTAGTTTTGCTGCTCATAATCAATGTGTTACGTTTGCATAAACGCTGTTTCGAAGAATGCACAAGTCAACATAATTTCACCAAACGTGACAATGCTTCAATAAGGTGATAACCCTACTAAGCAGTAACGCCGAATAAATCTTACAAATTTTCCAATATGTAGGCTTCAAAATCACCCGCAGCTCGCATAGACACTGGAGAAAAGATCTCACGGTCTAGAGATATTCCAACCGTTGCAGACTTCACATCAAAGGTAGTCCGATCCTTGCTAGGATAGTCCGTCAACGTAATACGCTTAACAATGTATTGCTCCTGCACCTTCTGAAAGCTCTCGACAGCAAAGCGCGAGACGACCTCCCCCGCGGTATCCACGACCTCAATACGCCACAATGCATTATAGGTATCGTCGAGCCCCACGCGCACCCCCGAGATGCCACGCGCCGCACTCGCCGAGCCGGCGGGAGGCTGCATCAGAAACTGCTGCGCAACCCGAGTCGCTCCTACTAGAGTAGGCCCCTCATAGGTAAACTGATCCCAATACACAAATGGCATCTGCAGGTCAAAAGGCGAGTAAAGCAAGTCCGGCAGGATCGGATCAAAAAGTGCCTGCCCCTGCACCAACTGAAAAGGCTCACTATCGGAACGACGAATCCACACCTGAGGCGAAACACCATTTTGTATAATCAGTTCGACAGCTTGCTGCTCATGCGACTGCCCATCGACCGTCGCACTAGCAGGCTCCACCCTAAAGCGAGTGATCGGCCCCAGCTCATTCCACGAGCCCCACATCATGCCCTGATAGCGAACTGTGCGCGCTCGGCGAGGCTTATGCTCTAACTCAAACTCAAAACAGAAATCGCCATCGAGCCGCTGTCGACGAAACGCCTCAAGACGCTGCGCCCCCTCTTCAGCATCGATACGCTCCATGAAGCGCGAAGGACGACTATCGCGATCTCCGCCAGCTCGTTGCGCACTCAATGACACACAGGCACAAAAAAGGCCAGCCGCGGATAAACCGTAAACAGCTGACCTTTTAAAAAGTGATAGAAAAACCGTTTTCTGAAATCGCATTAATTCGTGGCGGGCTGCAGATCACTCGCAGCGGCATCGATGGATTCGACAGCCTCTTGGACCTGAGCTTCAACTTCTGCAGCACCTGCTTCTACAGACTCGACTACCGCAGCAGAAGTTCCCTCGACAGCATCAGTAACTGCAGCCACATCGGCATTCGCATCAGCAGATACAGCAGATACAGCAGATACGTCTGCAGATTCAACCACCTGCGTGATTGTTTCTGCGACCGACTCCTCGTCCTTAGACGAAATCAAAGTGCTCATATCAACATCAGCCACCGCATTTGCAGCCTGCGCTTGGTACAGCAGGTAGAGTCCCAAGGCTACCAAGAAGAAGGCAATAATACCATAGACAGTCCCCTTAGTCAGGATGTTATTAGTCTCTGAACCGAATGCAGACTCAGCCGCCCCACCGCCAAGCGCAGCCCCCATACCACCATTCTGACTGGTGCGCTGCATCAGCACGATTAAAATGACGAATGCCGAAATCAGCAAAAGGACGAGAGTTAAAAGACTGATGAGTAATGTGCTCATAATGGAAATCCGTTGATAATGAGAAAAGCAGGGTAAAATGCCTAGCCTTTACCTGAGTTCAAGCGAAAAGGAAGAATTGAACGTCGAACATCGAACGTCCAATGGTAAATGGTGAATAAATCACGCCTCACCCTTCACTTTGGCCGTACGCAAGCGCTCTTCGAGCATCTGCATGTCGCCGGGAATTTTGGACTGAAACTTCACCTTTTTACCACTGGTCGGGTGAATAATGCCGATCATGGCGGCGTGTAGCGCTTGCCGCTGGAAGCCATAGGGAAGCTTCGCGCCTTTTTTAGCAACTGCCTTCTGGGTGCTTGGGTGATAAATGCGATCACCAACAAGAGGCAGTCCGTTCGCAGCTGCCTGAATACGAATCTGGTGCTTCAAACCTGTTTCCAGACGAATACGCAGCTTAGTGACATGATGCCGCTCAAAGACTTCCTCGGTCTGATAATGAGTGATCGCCGTTGTCGCCCCTTCGACTGGCTCTTCTAGTAATTGTTGATTATACCCGCGCTCATCGAGCTGTAAATAGTTAGTCCAAGTGCCCTCAGACTCCAGCGCATCCCCATCCCCATAGGCAATATACTCTCTCAAAAAATCATGACTCCGGAGCTGCTTGATCAGATTCTGCCGAGAACTGTCGTTGAGCGCGATGCACAACAGACCACTGGTATATTGATCCAAGCGATGCACGGGCAGCGGTTTGACCGCATCAGGCGAGCCAAAGAAACTGCGTCGGGTCGCCTCACCGCGCGAATCGTTCAAATAATTGGACAACACTTCAATTGCAGAAATCTTACCCTGTTTCTCAGTCGGCACAGAGAGCAACCCCGACTCCTTATCGACGATCGCTAAATCGCTATCCAGATAAACCAATACTAGCTTCGGGTGAATCCGTTTGCGATGCCCCAAAGCCGCGGCCGATTTTTCTGGCGTACCCAGTGTCAAAGTATCCCCCGGATCTGCGAGCCGCAGGCCAGCCTTCGTCACCACGCACCCATCGAGGCAGAATCGACCTGACGCGATCCACTCCTTCAGTCGCTTGCGCGGGGAATCGGGACATAGGCGCGCCGCCCAGTCGAGGAGCGTCTTTTCGGTTTGATTGGAGTCTTCTATCATCAATGCATAGTGCGCCAAGTCTGCCCCGTTCAAGCAAGCTCATTCAGCACAAGACAACTCGTCACGGAGTAATGAAATGGAGCCGGAAGCTGGGGACCACTAATGTTCACTCATTCAACACTAATTATGAGTATTCTGCCATTCCCGTTGGTGCTTTAAATGAGTGAAGATCAGTGTGGATTAGTGGTTAAAAAACACGCCCTACTAGCTTTCGTTTTTTGATTCATTGCCTGACCTGACTCCCGTAGCGAACTCGCGCTAGACACAGTCCATGAGCCTGTCGAATGGCGAGGTCTCCGGCATCTCTACAAGCACACCGCAAAGACGCGACTAGCGTCGCATCGCTACAACTCCAACAGGCTCGTGTAGCGAACTCGCGCTTACTTAGTCCGCCGAAGCTCGAAGAGCGAAGCCTGCGACTGTTCACCAAGCCAGAAACCCACACACAAAAAAGCCCTCCGGATAACCGGAGGGCTTTAGAAATAATATTTCTTTACGTTCTAATCAGGCTAGGCCCAATTAGAAAGAGAAGATAAGCTCAACTGCTGCAGTAAGCTGGTCGAAATCGCCGTCAGCGAAACCATTGCTATCATCAACACTGCCATCAGCAAAGCTGATTTCATTTACGAGAAGAAGATTATCAGTGAAAGCATAGCTATGAGCAAGTGTGTACTTGATCAAGTCACCATCAACATCAGAAGCACCAGCATTCTTGAATGATTGTGTCGCGTCGATATAGCTAACACGACCTGTGATCGAAGCAACATCGCTGTATGCGAAGTTAGCCATCAGCAGAGCGCTGAAGATCTCTGTGTCGTCATGAATAGCGCCAAAAGGAGCAAGACCATAAGGGTCATTCTCTGTTTCACCATAATTCACTTCAGCAGCGAAGATCCAAGCACCTGTTTCGTAAGTAACGTAGGTATTGATAACATAAGAATCACCATTATCACCATCTTCAACAGCACCGCCAAGGAAGAAAGAGAGGCCGTTATCCATGTAGCTAGCATAAGCAACTTCAACACCAAAACCACCATCATCCTGGAAAACGTTTCCATTATTATTACCACCAAGACGACCTGAGTAAAGGCCAGTCACTGTATCTTGCACAGAGATACCGAAGAAGGTATTGTCACCCTCAAGAGTATACTTAACACCTTGGCCATAACGAGGGCCCACTAAAGTATTAACATCATAAGCAGTCGAGTATTGGTACAGGCCAGTAGGCTCGAAAGCTTCGAAACCAAGCATGGATGCATAACGACCAGCGGTAATCGCAGAGCCATTTTCCATGTGATAAGTTGCGAAAGCTTGCTCTACGTCACTATTCGCGGCGTTAGTTCCTTGGTCACCGAGATAGTTAAGGTCGATTTGAGCCGTTACAGCGTCAAAATCGAACAACCAGCTGATTTCGACTTGGTCGACAGCAAAGTTATTATCTGAGTAAGATTTTCCATCTGCTGGATTACCATAGAAGCCGACTTCGTCATCGCCACCCACATGGGCGTAGGACATGTCGACGAAGCCTTCGAAAGAAAGAAAATCGTTAACAACGATTTCCGCAGTCGAAAAGCTAGAAGCTGCAATAAATGCAGATGCGATAGCAATTTTGTTTTTCATATTGTGTGTTTGTTTTTTTGTGTTTTGTTTGTTTGTCCAACCCCAATCGCACGAACTGAAATGCTCATACAACTAAGGTTAAAAGTAATTCAGCAAAGAAATAAGCTCATTTCAATCAATGGCGAATTATTGCTGGCGAGAAAGAACTAAGGCAGGCGCTCGCGCGTGACAGCGCTTTTGTCAACAGCGGGAACAGCACTAAAGTTAGGCAGGTCAACCGCAACGACTCGCCCTCTCTTAAAGGACACTTTACCGTGCATCCCAGTGCTCGTATCACGGATGCTAGTTTCATACCAATAGACCTTGTCCACACGTGGCTTAAGCGAATCCACTGAGCGAGGCGGATAACCGAGCAACTCAATGACTTTCTCCTCAGTCACACCACGCTTTACCCCTGCCCACTGCTCTTCTTGAGTCCAGCGAAGGTTGCGCCACGCACTACCGGCAAGAATGTCAAAAGTCGCGCCATTTCCCAAAATCGAAGAATTGGCACTGCCCCCTGACGCTACAGAATTCGTCGCCAAAACCTTAACTTCTTTGGTCGTTTGCTCCGTCTCTGCAAGTCGTTGCTCCAGTTGAGCAAGCCGCTGCTCTAGGCGCGCAACTCGTTCCGAATCTGCATCCGTTTCGGCAAAAGTTGATTGCAGGGGCAGAGTCATGGCCACAGCCGATGCAGCAAGCACAGATATATTGAATAAACTAATACGCATATTTGACTCACCTGCATAGTTAGTACCGCAATTAACGCAAGTAAAAAATGCTTTATTTAAGAGAATGGTGTGCAAGTCTTATAGAATCAATTGACCCGTTAGTCATTTGCAGATAAGACTGCCCTCACTTATGAGTCATCAGCGGAAATTTATAGTCATTGGAGGTTTACTTGCCCTCACTGCCGTCCTACTGGGCGCATTCGGGGCACACGCACTGGAGAGCCGCTTAGACGCCAACGGAACACGCGCAGTTTGGAAGACTGCGGTCGACTACCAGATGTGGCACGCGCTCGCCTTACTCATTCTGGCGAATTACAAATTCGCTGGGCGTGCCTATCGCATCTCGCTGGGCTGTTTTTGCTTAGGCATCCCACTGTTTTCAGGCTCACTCTACTGGCTAGCGCTCGATGGCCCTCGCTGGCTGGGGCCCATCACACCGCTGGGCGGCCTACTATTCATCGTTGGCTGGAGCGCCTGCATCATCGCGGCACTCAAGATGCGGAATGAATAAAATTTGCGAAAAGCATGTGTTAAAGTCATGCAAAACCCTAAAAACAAATTTGCTCCAAACCGTTTCACATGCAATGTGGAACGCCTATGTCAAACACACTCGATTCCCTCAAAAAGCTAACCACGGTAGTCGCTGACACGGGCGACTTTGAAACGCTCGCCGCCTACACGCCACAGGACGCGACCACCAATCCGTCTTTAATACTAAAGGCGCTACAAAAGGCGGAATACGCCAGCGTCTTGGACGACGCGCTCCAATCGACTGCAGAATCCGCCACAACGGGCGAAGAACGAATCGATCTGGTGATTGATCACCTATTAGTAGGTTTCGGTCTGAAGATTTTGGAAATCGTGCCAGGTCGGGTCTCCACAGAAGTGGATGCCCGCTTGTCATTCGACACGGAAGCCACCATAGTCAAGGCACGCGAATTAATCGCACTATACGAAGCCGCCGGGATCCAGCGTGAACGTGTATTGATTAAAATCGCCTCGACCTGGGAGGGCATTCGCGCCGCCGAGGTGCTGCAGAAAGAAGGCATTCGCTGCAACATGACACTACTGTTCTCGCTGGCACAAGCTGTCGCTTGCGCCGAAGCGGGCGCACAACTCATATCCCCTTTCGTCGGGCGTATTCTCGACTGGTTCAAGGCAAACACAGACACCAGCTACGACCGCTCCAACGACCCAGGCATCCTCAGCGTGAAGGAAATCTACACCTACTATAAGAAATTTGGACACGACACTGAGGTCATGGGGGCCAGCTTCCGCAACCTCGGCGAAATTCTCGAGCTGGCTGGTTGCGACCTGCTAACCATCAGCCCTAATCTACTTGAAGAGCTACAAGGCATGGACGAAGCCGTCGAACGCAAACTAGACGCTCAAAGCGCCAAGAGTGCCGACATCGAGCGCTTAGACGTCAGTGAGAAATCCTTCCGCTGGCTCATGAACGAAGACGCCATGGCGACCGAAAAGCTCTCGCAAGGCATTCGCGTATTTGGGCAAGATATGGTCAAGGTGCGCGAAATCGTAGCGAATAAACTGTAACGAGGTCTCGGGGAACGTCGAACATCCAACACTCAACGACCAATATGGTATGCCTGGACCACGCAGACGCGACTGGCGTCGCATCGCTA
>CEUD01023006.1_pt1 | contig 10256 bp, 3 predicted proteins | sample 356481 | NCBI WGS metagenome assembly CEUD01 (sample SAMEA2623314, study PRJEB7988) | marine metagenome | isolation source: saline water (ENVO:00002010), including | reverse complement strand
AGTCGGCCAAGGCTTGGAGTCCCGCTTTTAAGCGGCCACGCAAAAGGAGGGAACATCGAACGCCCAACATCGAACATCGAATGTAGAGGCGCCCCAAAGTAGCGGGGCTCTTTAGACCCCGTTTCAGCGCAGCCCCGTCACGCAGATCCTGACTGCAGGCAGTCGTCCAAGGCTTGGAGTCCCGCTTTTAAGCGGCCACGTAAAGGGCGGGAACGCCCAACATCGAAGGTAGGGCTAGGGAATACTGACTGCACGGCTTTCCCCCGGGATCGCCAATCTCCGCATTGGCTGCAGTGGCACTGGCTGCGGTCCCGAGGCCGAAACGACGCTCCCCGATCCGAAGGATCGAGGCTACGGAATCACATGGGCGCTTCAACGGGTCACTTTGAGTCGCCAGAACATCTTAGCGGCGTCTTCGATGGCGGGGGTAATCACATAGCGGCGGATTTCGGTGCTTCCGTTAGCCGTGGGGGTGCCGACTTCGGTTGCGCTGGCGTCGCCGCTGAAGCTGAGATCCTGGCTGGCTTCGAGGGTCACGCTCAAGCCTTGCAGATCCACGGGAATCTCGACTTCAACCACGCGGTAGCTCTTGGCCGTGTCGAGGGACAATCCGTAACTGCTGTTCAAGCTGCTACCTGTCAGCGTCGAACCAATGGAAAGCGGCGCGGGCGCGGCGGTGGCATCATCCGGTGCGGTGCCGAAGAGGAATTCCACGAGATTGCCCCAGCCGTCGCCATCGGCGTCGTCGTCCTCACCTTGTTGATCCATGGGCAGCGCGGCGACGAAGGCATCGAACGGATCACTGGCCAGCTCTTCACCCTTAAGAAGGACAAGCTTCGTCGTGTTAATGCCATTATAAGAGCTAAAGCCCCCGCCCACCCAAATGCGCCCGGTGCTGGTGACGGCGATATCAAAGACACTGCTGTCAAAGCCCGTGCCAGTATCGAAGTTGAAGTCGCGGTTGCCGGCCGAATCGAGACGAATGAGTCGTCCGGCGGCTTGCCCAGCGGCACTGGTGATATCGCCTCCGATATAAATGTCACCTGCGGGGCTTTCGGCAAACGCACGAGCGACCCCAACAATCCCCCCTCCAACGGGGAATGGAGTGATCGCTGAACCGGTAGTGGACAGACGCAAAACACCGTTACCATAGTAATAAGCTGCGAGCAGATCGCCGTTGGCCAGCTGAATTGAGTCGTTGGTATAGAAGAAACCTGTATCATAATCGGTGGAGGTCTCCTGCGCACCCGAAGCATCGGTACAAGCAATGTATTCATCTCCGGATCCGCCCCATGCATCGAACCATCCGGTGAAGATTAGCTGACCATCCGCCTGCGGGAAGACGCGATAAATATAACTGCCCGCGCCGGAGGTGAAGCTGCTGTTATAGGAGCCGTCATCATTGAGGCGGACGGCATAGTCGGCAGTCGGTTCGCCTCCGAAGTCGAAGAAAGAGCCGACAGCAATGATCGTGCCGCCGACTTCTTGAGCGATGTCGAACGCACTATAATAAGAGCCCACCAAGCCAGTTGGATTGAACACGGAGTCGAGACTCAGGTCGGCATTCAGGCGAGCGAGCTTAGCGCGGGCAGTCGTGCCAATATTGTTAAACCCTCCGGCGAGCAGAATTTTCCCGTCCGATTGTAAGCGCAGCGATTCGATCGTCCCGTCGGCGGACAAGCCGGCCACGGGAATCACTGCACCGGTTTCGTCGACCACGGCCAAGCGAGCTCCGGAGGTATTCACTCCGTCGCTAATCGAGGCGAAGGTGCCCCCAACCAGTGCGCGACCACCTGGCAACGGCAGGACTTGATTGACCGCGCCACCAGTGACGGTGAGCGGCATAAAGCCCGGCGCGATAGCGGCGGCATTGGCCAACACGCTGACCTCGATGCTGGCACTGGGCGTCGCGTCAATCACATTGGTCACCACGACTGAATAGCTGCCGGCATCCGCCTCGGAGACGGAGGCGATCGTCAACGTGGCCGAGGTTTGCGCAGGCAGTGGATCACTGTCGCGATACCATTGGTATTCCAAGCTGCCGGCCCCCAGCGCTTCAACTTCGAGAGTCAGAGTGCCGCCTTCGAGCTGAGAGACGTCCCCGGAAAGACTGAGAATTTCCGGTGCCCCCAAAACGATGAGCTGAGCGGTCTCGCTGGTGCGATTGCCGGAGGCATTACTGATTTCGACGGTATAATCGCCGCCATCCAAATCATCGACAGCCGTGAGCACCAAGGTATCAGTCTGACTGCCGGCGATGCCGGCACCATCGACGAGCGGATCACCATCGAGGAACCACTGATAACTCAGCGCCGTGGTGCCCACTGCGCCAACTGAGAGCGTCACGTCTTCACCGGGATCCACGATCGTGAGCGCTGCGGGCTGCACGGTCAGGGCCAGCGGAATGGGATCGCCATTGAGCAGTGCAAGGTAGCTGACAGGCGTGCCGTTGAAATTGGTAAAATTGCCTCCCACCCAGACCTGACCGTCGGGGCGAATACCGAGGTCCGTCACCGAACTGTTGAAACCAGACCCGTCGGCAAACGAAGGATCGACCGTGCCATCGGAAAGGTAACGAACCGTCCGCGGGCTGCCCGAACCGCCGGCTGCGATGTATTTGCCGTTGAGTTGGCCGACGATCTCGGTGGCGCTGTAAAGCGTGGTGGATTGATCCGTGGTGCCATCGGGATTGATCTTGAGCACCTGTCCATTGCCGGCAAAGAGGTAATCTCCATCGGCAGTCACATCAATCGCATCCACGCGGGTGCGACCGGACGAGTAAGTAAAGCTCTGCCCGCTCAAGTCAGATCCGTATTTATACACCTGTTGGCGAGACGAAGAAGTGGTGTTGGCCGAAACCAGGACACCGCCATCGGGAAGGGCTTTAATCGCCTTGATCGTTTGAGAATCGTTTTTCGACAACTTGCCTGCGTAGCTGCCGTCGGCATTGGCCACAGCAGCGCTATAGGCACCGATGTATTCGTTGTTCCAGGATGTAAAACTGCCCCCGAAAACGATGCGCCCATCGGTGAGAATATCCACGGCATTGGCCGCGCCCGTTGTTCCCGCGCTGATATTGGCGGCGAAGGCTGTATCCAGCGAGCCGTCGGCATTGAGGCGCGCCATACCGCGCAGGCTCACCCCATCCACGTTGTAAAAAGAACCCACGATCACGACCTTGCCGTCTGCTTGCAAGGCGACGTCATAAACAGATCCGCTCGTGATGGCGGCAGGAACGAAGGAGGTATCGAGAGCGCCACTGGCATCGACCTTGGCCACGTAGTCGATGGCAGCATTGCCGCCGACGTCAGTGAAATTACCGACAATCACAACACTGCCATCGACGGCCACATCAAGCGCGACAACTCCACTGTTGAGGGAGACCCCAGTGTATCCGCTCACGAGGGCAGCGGGATCGGGAATGATCGTGAGCGACACTTCATCGGAATCAAGACTGCCATAATCATTCGTGATGCGCACGCTGTAGCTGCCTTCGTCGGAGGCGGCAACGGAGGCGATCGCGTAGCTGGCGTCAGTCGCAGCGGGAATGGGTTGCCCATCGAGATACCACTGATAACTCATCGCACTCGGGCTGGTGGCAGTGACGGTGAACGTGGCGGCTTGTCCCAGCACTGCGAAGGTCTCCGCGGGCTGTGTGGTGATTTGCGGCAGGGAATCATCGTCGTGCAAAGTCACGGCTAAGTCACTGGAAATGAGACCAGCGCCGACAACTTCGGAGAGCTGCAGGGTGAGCGTTTCGTCACCTTCGATAGCGGCATCGTCGACGAGTGTGAGCGACACGGACTTCGGCGTCGCATCGCCGGCGGCCCAGGTGAGCGTCTGATCGAGCGCGGCAAAATCATCCGGCGAGCTCGCACTGCCATCGACACTGGTCACGCGAACCGAGGCGGCGTCGCTGCTATCGCCGTAGCGAACGAGCTCGACGCTCAGTGTGCCTTCATCCTCAAAGGGGCTCGCCGCAGTCAGCGCAAAGCCGAGTTCTGCACCTTCGACTAAAAGTCGGGCAAATCCATCGGCGGCCACACCATTCCAAGTCGTGAATGAACCGGAAACCAGGATGCGCCCTTGAGCATCGACGACGGCGTTCGTCACATAACCATTGGGCCCGGCGCCACCGGGGAAGTTGTCGTCCACCGTGCCGTCGAGCGAAAAGAGCGCGATGCCAGGCAGCGTGGTCGAACCGAATGCGGAGGCACCCGTGAGCAGCAGACGTCCGCGGTAGGACTGGATCGATGTGAGCGTGCCAGTGAAAGTATGCGTTTCCAGCACGGTGCCATCGGCCAGATTGTGGATCGTCAACTCGTTACCATGGATGGCCGCAAAGCGGTCGTCGCCGAGCAGAGCAAAGCCAGTGGTATTACTGCTCGTAGCCACATGCGAAAAGTCAGAGTCGAAGCTGCCGTCGGGTAAGAGTCGACGAATCCCACGCACAAGACCACCGTAGCCACCGGCGGTGTAACCGATCAGCAGTGAATCATCCGGCAGCTCTTTCAGGGCGGTAAAATTGGCGTAGGTGCTGTAGTTATAAGCGATACTGAAGCTCGGATCCGCAGATCCGTCCGCAAGCAAACGATAGAGATGGTTGCCTTGATTACTGCTAGCCACCAGGGCATAGACGGTGCCACTCTCGCCGACATGCACGCCTCTCAAGCCATTATAGTAACCGGTATAGCTGCCTACGGGGAAACTGCCGCCGTTGTAGAAAGGGACGAAGGCGTTATCGAGCGTGCCATCGGCATTCATCCGAGCCAAGTTCAGGCGCGACGTGCCGTTAATCTCTGAAAAATTGCCAGTCGCGAGGAACTGCCCGTTCGGCAAGGCGATGGGTGAAGGATAGGCTGAGTTGGCGTAATAACCGCTCGCCGGCGTTGTGGTCACCGTGAAGCTGGGATCGACGGTGAAGCTGCTGTCCAATTTGCGCAAGGTATAGCCTATGGAATAGTTCCCATCCAGCATCAGCAGCGATCCGTCGGTGAGTAATGTAAAGGCTCCCGGAGTCGTGACACCGGTCAAAGAGACGCCCGCCTCAGGCAAGGCTGCGGGCGGAATGACAGTCAAACTTGCCGCGGCGCTGGGAGTCGATCCGGCGGGCGTGCTCACGACGACGCTGTAGTCGGCAGCAGAACTCGGCTCGGTGGCAGCGATGCTGTAGCTGGATGAAGTCGCGCCAGGGATGTCGACGCCGTCTTTTTGCCATTGGTAGCTGACAGGAACCGGACTCGAAACCCCGACAGAAAAGGTCGCGGAGGCACCTTCTTTGACTGCAAGGGAAACAGGGTCCGCCGTGATCACGGGCAAGGCTTCGTCGTCGATGATCGTCACGCTCACACTGCTGGGCCCTGCGATGGGATCGCCAACAGCTGAGCTGAGGTTGACGCTAAAGTTCTCATCCCCCTCCGAAAGCGCGTCCTGACTGATCGGAATGACCAGGCTTTGCACTCCGCCCAAGCCATCGGCCCAGTGGAGCGTGCCCGAAGTCGCGGTCAAATCGCTCGCGCCGGCACTGCCAAAGCTGGTACTGTAGTCGACACTCACAGCACCGCTCAGTGGCCCCGTGCGGCGCACGCTCAATGTAATCGAGCCGGCATTTTCCACCACGCTGGGCGCCGTCGCGGTCCAAGTCAGCGCAGCGGGCATGCTATCGCCCTCGAAAGCGACCAGCTTCACCGTGGGCGTGCCGTTGACCGAGTCAAAAGCGCTGCCAGCGTAGATCTTACCATTGGGCGCAGTGGTGGCATTTGAAAAATAGCCGCTTTCCGCCGTGCCGGAGGGATGATCGGTCCATAAAGAACTGGCATCGAAGCTCGGATCGAGCGAACCGTCCGACAAAATGCGCTGCATGCGATCCCGCGTGCCGCTAGCACTGGTGACCAGTAAATACTTGCCCGCAGGATCGCGCTGTAAGGGACGCGCGGATACAACGCCCAAGGCGGGGTCGAGCGTAAACGAAGGATCCACCGAGCCGTCGGGGTTCAAGCGCACCATCCAGGACGAGCTGGCGGGGCTTTCGTATTGCCCCAGCACCACAAGCTTTCCATCCGGTTCGACCACCACCCCGCGCGCTTCCTCCAGATTAACGGGCAGAGTGGGATTGAAGGAAGGGTCACGGTGACCGTCGGGAAACAGGCGAGCCACAACGTGAATCCTGGGCGCAGGATAAGAATAGCCCCACTCAAAATATCCAGTCACATAGATCTTACCCGAAGCATCCAAAGCGGCAGCGCCAAAAAATCCCCGCACCGCATACACGCCCGACGGCACTCCAAACTCGCTGGGATCAATCTCAAAACCGGTGTCCACAGAGCCGTCCACATTTAATCGAGCAATCCCGTAGCGCGCAATATACGGCGAGGTGGACGCATCTTGAAAGCCAGCAAAACCGCCGACCGCGATTGTCTTGTCGTCCGGCTGAATGGTGACCGCTTCGATGTAGTTCAAGCCACCTGTGGGCCAGCCAATCGTGCCTGCAGTTTGAAAGCTGGTGTCAATCGTGCCATCCGCATTAAAGCGGACGATGGAGTTGGATTCGAGGTAAGTACCGGGACTTGAATAAGTGCCGGTGCGCACCCCCTGCATCACGCCGGCCGCAACGATTTTGCCATCGGACAGCAGACCCAAGGCGTGGACTTCGGGCCAGCCGTTACTGTCGTAATAGATACCGGCATCCGAGCCCGTCGCATGATTGTCCGCGTAAAAGGTGTTGTCCACCGTGCCATCCGGATTGAAACGAATCAACGGAAGCGCCAATGACGTCTCTCCCGGCGTGCCACGATCGAGCACTGCCGGCATTTCATTAGAGCCAAAGAGGATCTTGCCATCCGGCTGCACCAGCACCGAGGCGATGCCCCCGTATTCAGCAGCCTCAAACACCTGCCCCGCCGAATTGGCAAAGACGGCATCGACCGTGTCGGGCGCGGCGCGTAGAGCGCTAATAGAGAGCGAACTGGCCGCAAAAAGAGATACGACTGAAAGAAAGACGTTTCTATACATGGTAGAGGATCGGGTTTGGTAGGTAGGTGGTGGTCTGAAGCGCTTCCCGCCTTCCGCCGGCGATACGGGAAGCGCCAACACCACACGCACAAAAGAATTCTTAACACTTGTCGAGTGTCGTGAACCTAAGCATTGATAATAGCATTTATAAGTAGTATCCCTCAATCCCCTGAACAGAGGATTTTGACATCTCATCAGTATGACCCTAGTTCCACCTCATCCACGACGTCAGATTCCTCCAATCACGATTTTAACGATGGCACTCAGCCTGGGAATCGCAGTCATCGCCGTCGTCACCTTTCTCGCACTGCAACGTCCTTGGCTCGGACTCAGGCTAGGCCCCATGCCGGAGAATGCTCCGGGGGCGAGCGTGCGCGCCAGCATGGGACCGTCAGCCGCGATCCCTGTAGGCAGCGTTCTGATACAAATCGAGACCGATACGGATCAAATCGAACTCAGCTCACTGGACCTCACCGTCGAGCCGGACGGTGCAATGGGCGACTATGCCACCTATCGCCGCTTTCTCGCACGCCAAGATCGGCTGGCCCGCATGCAAGCCAGCGAGCAGCTCACATTCGTCGCTGCCGACAGTCAGCGCTACATCGTGCAGCCTGAGCAAACTGGCCGGCCCATTAGCGATCTACCGCCGGACTTTTGGGTGCAATGCATGGTCGGCCTGCTGGCGTGGCTGGTGTCGGCTGCGGTGTTTGCCTTTCGTCCGAATGAAGCCAGCGCGCGCTATTTACTATTAAGCGGAGCCGCCACCCTGCTGTTTGCCCCCGCAGCCGCCAGCTACACCACCCGCGAACTGGCGGTGCCCGGCACACTCTTGCAATGGGCCAGCGACCTAAACTTCCTGGGCGGCAGCCTATTTGCCGCCAGCTTCGTGGCCCTGCTACTCGTCTATCCGCGCCGTATCGCACCACGCTGGCTGGGCCCCGGCGTGGTGGCGCTCTATGTGCTTTGGTTCGTGGCACAACAGCTCGGCCTGTTTGAATCGATGACTTTTGCGCGCCGCTTCCTAGTCATACTCGGGGTGCTCACCACCTTTGGCCTGGCCGCCGTGCACTGGCGCATCAGTCGCCATCACCCACTGGAGCGCGCCAAGCTGCAGTGGTTTTTACTCTCTTGGGTGCTTGGGACGAGTATGTTTTCCTTCTTCATCCTGTTACCTCAAAGCTTCGGTGTGGATACCTCGCCGATTCAAGGCTATGCCTTTCTACTGTTTTTATTGGTCTACGGCGGACTCGCACTCGGGATACTGCGCTACCGCTTGTTTAACTTGGGCGATTGGTGGCGCGGCGTGATGGCTTGGGCGGCCGCCGTGCTGCTGTTCGTGATCATGGACTTGTTTTTCCTCTACGGCCTACAACTCTCCACCAGCACCTCGCTCGCCGTCACTTTGCTCGTCTGCGGCCTGGTTTGGCTACCGGCACGCAGCTGGCTCTGGCAACGTCTCGCCGCACGCAAACAGCAAACCGCGCCCCACCTGTTTCAACGAGTGCTCGAAGTCGCGCTCGCCCCACCTGGCAGCGAAAACCATCGCGAGCGCTGGCGCACCGTCGTTCACTCCGTCTTCGTCCCCTTGGAGATACTCGAAATCGCCCCGCATGAAAGCCCCTCTGAAAACTCCGTCGTATTGGAAGACGACGGGCTCAGTATGACACTGCCTCCCGTCGAGGGCTTCCCAGGCCTGCGGCTTCAATACGCCCGCAGTGGACGCGCCCTCTTCAACCCGCGCGACGTCGCCCAAGCCGGCGAACTGATCTCGATGCTCAGCCACGCGCTCAGCAGCCTGGCCGCCTACCAGCAAGGCGTCGCCGAAGAGCGCACGCGGATCGCCCGCGACATACACGACAATATCGGTGCCCAATTACTCAGCGCACTCCATAGTCCAGAGCCCGCCAACAAAGATGCCCGCATTCGTGAATCACTGGCCGACTTGCGCGCTGTCATCAATCAATCACATGAGCAGAGCGATTCCCTCGCAGCCACACTGGCCGACCTACGGGCCGAAAGCGTAGAACGTTTAGAGGCCGTCGGCATCCGATTCACCTGGAGCGTCCCCGAAAAGATTCCCGCGACAGACAACACCGCCCTCACCCACGCCCTACGCTCATTCTTGCGCGAAGCATTGAGTAATACGATCCGTCACGCCCAAGCCACGCAAGTCACCATCCAGATCGAAATTCAGCAGCAGCTCTGCTTAAAAATCAGCGACAACGGATGCGGCTTCGATGCCACCACATCCACCGGCAACGGCCTGGCCAACATGCGCGCGCGTGTGGCCGCACTTGACGGTTGCCTCGAAATAAATAGCCTAGTTGGTGGCACAATCTTAGAAGCCCGAATTCCACTCGAAGCCACGCCAAGCAAATAATGAAAAGCTGCCTCATCATTGAAGATAAAGCCGACTGCCAACGCTGGCTGCACCAGATCGTGAGCGAGGCCTTTCCAAACTGCGAGATTGCGCTCGCCGGCGACCAAGCAAGCGCTCGTATCCATATTGCTGAGACGTCCTTCGAACTAGCAATTATCGACCTCGCCCTCCCCGATGGCTGTGGCCTTGAGACCGTTCGCGCACTCAAACGCATCGCCCCAGAAACCAAATCCGTCATTATGACCGCCATAGGCGAAGATGCCAAAATTGTGGCCGCCCTCTCCGCAGGCGCCCAGGGCTATTTACTAAAAGACTACCCCGCCGAGCAATTGATCCGTCAACTACGTGAACTCAGCCACGGCGTGCCCGCACTCTCACCCGCGATCGCCCGTCGCATCATGGAGCACTTTCAACACACCGGCCCCATCCAATCCGAAGATACGCCACTCACCAAACGCGAACGCGAGACCCTCACACTCATCTCCCGCGGCTACCGCAACAACGAAGTCGCCGAACAACTCGGTATTGCCCCCACCACCGTAGCCAGCCACATCAAAGCGATTTACCGCAAGCTCGGCATCTCCACCCGCGCCGAAGCCTCATGGTACGCCACCCGACTCGGGTTATAAAGTTGAGAACGGCCAAGGTCAAATTTGTATAAAGAGGCCCATAGGCTCATGGGCCCAAAGTAGCGGGGCTCTTTAGACCCCGTTCCAGCGCAGCCCCGTCACGCAGATGCTGACTGCAGGCAGTCGGCCGAGGCTTGGAGTCCCGCTTTTAAGCGGCCACGCATGAGAAGACAGAGAGTTCAACGTTCCCTAACCCAAGTTTCTTATGACTGTCGTCTATGGTGCATAAACAAGGG
>CEUD01102291.1_pt1 | contig 10281 bp, 6 predicted proteins | sample 356481 | NCBI WGS metagenome assembly CEUD01 (sample SAMEA2623314, study PRJEB7988) | marine metagenome | isolation source: saline water (ENVO:00002010), including | reverse complement strand
CGGCAACCGCGCAAGCGGCGCGGGTGACATCGCCGCCGGCCCCGACCGTTTTGACTTTGGCAAATGGAACGACGTCAAAGATGTGTTCTTCGGTCGCTACGATTCGCTCGTCGAATACGACTCAGAACCGGAACGCTCCAGCTATAACAGCGAAGGCGATTGGTTCGACTTCACCGACAGCGACTGGACAAACGACGACGATACAGTGGCCCCAGGTCTGCAAAATGTTACCCGCCGCGTCTGGGATTACTTTGCTGAATACGCAGTCTTCTGGCTCGATCAAACGGGCTACGTCGACGGCACCCCAAAGACAGAAGCCAACCGCCACCTCGGCATCGACGGTCTGCGTTGCGACTTTGGCCAAGGCCTCCCTCCCCGCGCCTGGGAATACATGATCAACGTCGCCCGCACCCGCAAATGGAACTTCGTGATGATGTCCGAATCCCTCGACGGTGGCGCAGTGACCTACCGCTCCAATCGTCACTTCGACATTCTAAACGAGAACATCACCTTCTCGCTCAACTCTGCGAGCGATAAGGCCAGCTACCGCTCCATCTTCGATGATCGTCGCAACGCCTACGGCCAAGGCCTCGTGCTCCTCAACAATACCTCGCACGACGAAGCCACCCCCAGCGACCCTTGGGAATCCGTGGTGCGCACCGCAGCCGTCGGGATGATGGATGGCAGCAGCATGATCTTTCCCGGCCAAGAGCTCGGCATCGCCGGCACCTTCGGTTACAGCCACTACGAAAACAATTTTGGCAAAGACATTCCACATTTCAAACGCTGGAACTCTATGATGCCGATCTGGAACGATGGCAACTTCGGCAACGATCAACTCTACCCGGTCTATTCCGGCATTCAAACCGCACGTAAAAATAGCCCCGCCCTCACTAGTTCCAATCGTTGGTTCCTCGACGGTGACGGCAACAACACCAAGATATTTGCGGCCGCCAAATACGAAACAGCCAACGCCTCGCCTGCCAGTAGCGACGTCGTGCTCGGCTTCGTCAACGTCGACCGCAACAACGCTCAAAGTGATAACTTTAAAATTCCTGAAAGTCTCGCTCCCCTGCTCGGCTTACAAGATGGACGCAGCTATAACGTCAAAAACATCGCCGCTTACTTAAACGACTCCCTCGGCATGAGCGGACGCCGCGACACTTGGCTGTGGGGCAGCGGCATCACCGGCGCCGACCTCAAGAACAGCGGTTTCTTCGTCAGCCTCAACAAAGTGCCGACCACCGATGGCGACTGGAGCAGTGCACCCTACGAAGCGCAATACCTCAAAATTTACGACGTCACCGCACCAACCATGACACCCGCCACTCCGGACATGCCGAATAATTACGCCTACGAAATCGGCACCGAGGCCACCTTCGACTGGGAAGACGTGGCTGCGGATTCGGCAGGCATTGTGCCCGACTACGAAGTCACCGTGATTATCAACAGCGGCGATCCCACCACCTACATCACCTCTGAAAGCGAATACACCGTCAGCGCCTCTGAGGGTCAGCAAGTCTCTATCTCGATCCGCGCGGTCAATCCAAACGCCACCGAGAACAAAGGCCCCACCAGTTCGCAGAGCCAGTTCGTCAAACTGCTTTCCGCAAACGGCGACGAAGACCACGACGGCCTCTCCAATGCCGACGAAAAAATCGCAGGCACCAACCCGCTGGATAATAGTTCGAGATTCGTCATCGGCGACCAGACAGTAGCAAGCAACGGCGACTTCACCCTCACCTGGGATCCAGTTGCCGGGAAGACGTACACCATTCAATCCCGCGTCGACTTAGTCGCAGGCGATTGGATCTATGACGCCACCGGCCAAAGCTCCGGCAGCTGGACCGACACCAACCCCGATCCCGAAAAGAAATTCTATCGCATCGTAGTGGAATAAAGCCCCTACAAAAGAATCCCTTCAAAAATCCGTGCTAAAAAAAGCCCTCACCTCTTGCCTATTCGCCGCCAGCCTCTGCACCACCACGCAGGCCGCCCCCGATTGGGCGAAGGACATAATCTGGTATCAAATCTTCCCGGAGCGCTTTAACAACGGTGATCCAAGCAACGATCCCACCCGTGCCTCACTGGACGACCCGCGCAATGTTTCGCCCAAGTGGGAAATTACCCCGTGGGATTCCGAATGGTTCGACCGCGCGGATTGGGAAAAGGAGATGAGCTATCATTTCCCCGACACGCTGCAGCACCGCCGTTACGGCGGCGACCTGCAAGGTGTCATCGACAAGCTCGACTACTTGAAAGAGCTCGGCATCACTGGCATTTATTTCAACCCGATCTTTTACGCCAACTCACTGCATAAATACGACGGCAACAGCTTTCACCACATCGATCCGCACTTCGGCCCCGCCCCCGCAGGTGACCTCGCACTGATCGCCGAAGAATCCAGCAATCCGCGCAGCTGGCAATGGACCGCCGCCGACAAGCTTTTCCTCAAGCTGCTGGCAGAAGCCAAAGCGCGCGGCATACGCGTCATTATCGACGGCGTATGGAACCATACCGGGCGCGACTTCTTCGCCTTCGCCGACATTCGCACTACCTTTCAAAAGTCCCGTTACGCGCGCTGGTATCACATCAAAGAGTTCGACGATCCCCGCACCGCGCGCAACGAGTTCGACTACCACGGCTGGTATGGTTTCAAGAGCCTACCCGAATTTGCCAACGATCCCAGCGGCAACAACCTCGCCCCAGGGCCCAAGCGCTACATTTTCAACGCAACGAAGCGCTGGATGGACCCCAACAACGACGGCGATCCCAGCGACGGCATCGCCGGCTGGCGCCTCGACGTGGCTGAAGAAGTGCCAGCCGGATTTTGGAAGGAATGGCACGCCTACATCCGCGAGATCAACCCCGAGGTCTTCACCTCCGCCGAAATCTGGGGCAGCGCGGCGAACTACCTCAAAGACACCCACTTCGCCTCCGCCATGAACTACCGTGGCTTCGCCATCCCCGTCAAAGGCTGGCTGATCGACGGCAAAATCACCGCCAGCGAATTCGCCGCACGACTCAACCAAGAGCGCAACAGCCACGGCGACAGCGCCTATATTTTGCAAAACCTCGTCGATTCACACGACACCCAGCGCGTGGCCTCCGCCATCGCCAACCGCGATAGTTTCCCCCAATACAAGAACGCCGACTGGTTCGACTACGACGACGGCGAACGCGTGCACGCCCGCACCCAGGGCTACAACAACGGCCCCCCCGACGCCGACGGACGCCGCATCTGGAAAATGCTCACTCTCTTTCAAGCCACCTATGTCGGCGCACCCATGATCTACTACGGCAGCGAAGTCGGCATGTGGGGCGCGGACGACCCCGAAGACCGCATGCCCACCTGGTGGCACCGCTTCGACCCAGAAATCCACAACAGCTATCAAAGCGCGTTCCAATTACGTCACGCCCAGCCCGCCCTGCGCAGAGGTGATTTCAAAGTCCTCGAAACCCGCGACGGTAGCCAGCTCTTCGCCTTCGAACGCACACTCGGCGACCAACGCTTAGTGATCGTCCTCAATCGCGGCAAAGGCGATGTCACCCTCGACGGCGATTACCTCGACGGCTTAAAAGTCATCCACAGCACCGATCCCAAAGCCAGCACTCGCCGCCTGCCCCCGCTCAGCGCCGCGGTATTTGGCCCCTAAATATCATAGCTACGCTTTACCGTCAAAGCTCCCTCATCATTACGGAGTGCCCTTGAAATGTAAGTCGTCGGCCTTGGCCGCCACAAACATATCGCTCCACGGCTGCACGGCTGCGATCGTCGCGGGCACTGCGTCGATTTGAGTATTGAGCACCCCCACCACCGCGATGCTCTCTTTGCGATTAAACATGCGTAGACGCAAACCCAACTTATCCAACATTGGCTTGAGTTCAGTCACATCGACACCTTCCGCCAAGTAAATCGAGATCTGATCGGCCGCCATAAAACTAAATTCACCGCTATCCAACGACTCAACCGCACGCACATAAGGGTAGCTCTCCTCGAAGTTCAGTAGCCACACACGCTGTTCAGGCTGCTCCATATTGGGCAAATAGCCGAAATCGATAATCTGCCCCTGATAAATAGCCGCAGGCATACCACTCGGTAAAGGCTCCGCTCCAGCCGCCACCATCTCGGCATTATGCGCCACCCATGGGTCCACAGTTGCTTCCTCTTTCTGTGAGCGGCGTGCCAACAGCATAGAAACAATTAACATACCGATAAAGAAGCCGACGCCATAGACGATAATACGATCTGAAGTTTTCATAAAGCCTCTACTGTTCTGATTCCCCGTGCCGCTGCAAGTACTCCTTACGCGCCCGCATCACGCAGAGCACAATCGCCAAGCCACCAGCCCAGACGCCTCCGTAGGTCAGCCCATTCGTAAAACCAAAGGCCGCCAAAAACCCGAAGTCAGGGCCATCCATGCAACAAAGCCCAAACAACAGATGCGAGAGCACCCCGAGCATGGCCCCTGTAAAACAGATGATCAGCACAAAATAAAGCCAAGTCAGCAACCAGTGGAAAATTTGAAGTAAGATTCGAAGCATTATGCCCGAAACTTGGAAGCCTCCTCCTAAGCTGGCAAGTCATTCATCTATTTTGCCGATTTCGAGCTCACCGCAGACGCTATTGGCATAGCGTCGCTACAGCCCAGATAATTTGACTTCAAGCAACTTCACTTTTTGGGATTTTGCCAGACGCTTAATACGTCGTTCCTCAATGGTGGCTTCCGACTGCGTGCCCACCTCTTTGCTGTAGATCAATTCCAGCGGCGCGCGCCCACGCACGTATTTCGCCGACTTGGGACTGCCGCTCGCATGCTCTTCAAAACGCCGTGCCACATCGGTGGAAATTCCGGTGTAGAAAGTACCATCCGCACAGCGAATCATATAGACCCACCACTGACTCACAGCGCTTGGTCGTCTACGACTCCATCCAATCCACTCTCACAAGGGCATTTCATAGATCCCCGATAATAAGCATCCGAAATCTGAACCGCAATAATGAAGCGTTAAAAACATGTCCCGCTCCCCATCCTAAGTCTAAGTTTGGATTTACATCGAGTGACGATTCGGCATTACTGCACCTCATGCGCCCTTTCTATACCCTAATTCTAACTGCTGCTCTCTGCTTTGTCGCTGGCTATACGATCGGCAAAAAACACAAGCCCATCCCGACAGCTCCAGCCACTGAGCAAGCCGAAGCTGTGCCAGTAAGCGAGCCAGCGCCCATCCCCGCCCCCATTCCGGAGACAAGACAACCAACAGCCCCCGAGGTGATCCCCCCAAAGCCCACCGAACCTGAACGATTTGCGGCCCGCGCACTACAAGCCGAGATTACCCTGACGGACTCCATCGCACGCTCGCTGATCTGTGAACTACTCACCGCCACCGAAAAACACCTCAAAGTGCGTAGAAAATCAGATAACCGCATCGTCGAAGTGCCAGTCACCATGCTCAGCCAAGAGGATCAAGCCTTCGCCGCCTATTTATATAAAGTTGAACAGGAGAAACAGCTGCCGGCTTCGATCAGCGATGCGGATAAAATTTGGGACGAACTGTTTAAAGGGATGTAGGCTTTGCCAATTATGGAGTTTGCGTGATTTGTAGACGCAAGAAGATCTGTGCCACGGAAGCTTCCAAACGAAGCGTCAATTCACTCGCATCGTCTGTTGTGATACTGGCTCCGCTGACTTCGCTCGGAGATTTCCAATCTTCATTCAAGTCTGTGGTCGCCTGAATCAGATAACTCACATCCGTTGCTCCACTGCGCTTGCTCACGCTGAAGACACGAGAACCATCCGGATTCGCCTCCAAACTGGGGAAGTTTTCGTGATCAATGCTGCTTGCGGACATGCCGGCCACCGCATACTCGATTAGATTCACAATGCCATCGTGATCGTCATCATCATTGGCTGCACCAACTAATTCGTTCTCATAAGCCCACAAGGCATAGCCAGATAGAGCGACTGGTTGATAGTCAAACTTCGTATTCAAACCACCTGCGATCACAATCGATGTCGTAAAAGTCTCCAGCCCATCGCCAGAAAACGTCACTGTGTAGCTGCCATCTTCGGACACCGGAATGGCATAGGCGCCTGAGCTAGTGCTCAGGGTATAGAGAGCACTACCTTCGACATCAATGCGCACGCCCCCGTAACCTTCATGCTCAATGTGATTCGTCACCGTGTAAAAGCCATCCTCATTCGTATCATTGTAGACAAGCCCAGTGATATAAGTCACACCATTCGCAATTCCCAAATCTTGAGTGACCAGCTGTGCTCCGACAGAGCCATTGCTACCATTGACCACACCGATGCCCGCTTCGTTAAATGACGCGTTGTGTATATTCATACGGTGCCCCGCAGGATTCTGCATCCCCTGCCCCACGAAGTCTGCGTTATAATTAGCTGCCCCGGTGTCGACGGTATTTCCCCAGTCCACGTCAAAGCTCGCATGCCCGTGCTCCACTGAATCCGCATAGGAATACACATTCTCGCCCGCACCGCCCGAGTAGCCGACTCGATTCAAACGCGTGCCCAAGCTATCACCCGCCAGAAAGGGCGCAATCGGATTACTCGAACTATCATGCCCTTGAAATTGGTTTAGATACATATCTTGACTGTGCTTAGTCGCCGTCTCCATCAGAAGGGCGTTAAAGGCTAAAGGTTGCGCACTGGCCGCAAAATAGCCGTTGTTAATCGAGGTCTGAAACTGACTGATAATGTCGGATGGATTGACACTAAAGTAAGTGTACGCATTCGTCACATCCGGATCAGTCAAGGCCGCAAGACGCGCGGCTTCAGCCATCGCATCCGCACGTGAGCGATTGAGGAATTCCAAATACAGCACCTCATCAGGCGTGGGGTCCCCAATCACCCACTCGGTTTTTTGTAATTCACCACCGATCTGAATGTCATCGATCAACCAGCCATAATAAACTTCGGTATTTGTCCATGCAGAGCTACTTAAAAAATCATAATAGAAGCGAATCCGAATCTGTTGATTCTCATAGCTTGCACCCAGATTCACCGACCGTAAGACATAGACACCCTCCCCACTATCACCACTCCCCGCTTGAGAATAAATCGTATCGGGCCAAGTGCTGCCACCGTCATGCGAAACCTGCACTTTGGCAATTTGGTAAGAGGTCGCATACTGCAAGCGAGATTGAAAAAATAACTGGGTATCCGCCAGCACGTCGATATCCACATCCAATTCAAACCAATTGTCATTAAAAGACGGATTTGCCAGATGGAAGGCGTAGCTCCCTTTCGCGACACGCTCCGACTGGATCAAGTCATAATCTGCATCACTAAAATCAGAAACATCCGTCAACCCATTCTCAGCACCTTCCGCCCAATTACTAACGCCCGCGCCGAAGAGTGCAGCCGATGGTGCATCCAATGGCTGCTCACTGCTTCGCACCTGACTCCTCGCAGAGAAATCTAACTCGTTCTCTCGCAAGTCAACCGGTGCCCCTGTAACAAGGGGCACCTCCGGCTGGTAAAAGACAGGCGGCGGTGCCGCACGCTCCTGCGCCGTCAAAGCGAATGAGGTGAATAGCAAAAGGAAACAACCCACTCCACCGAGGCGGAAACAACCCTTAATAAGCATGACTACTAGCATCCATAAGACGATAGCCATTTTAATTCATTCGGCAAGCACTACCGCCTACCAGAAGCACCCAGACCGCCATTTAATCAGCCTTCAGCCTCAGTTCAGACTTTGCTTTGACATTAATTTCACCCAGAACTAAGCATTCCCCGCAGCCAGATGCATAGCCAACTAGAACTCACACCGCACGGAGTCGTCATCGCGCAACGCCCCGTGGCGGCCTCACTCGAAGCCTTTAACGGCTCCGAGTCGGCCGGGCTGTTTCAGATTGCGGGACATAAACTCCCCAGCGACCTAGATGCCTCGGTCCATTTTTGGAAAGCCTTCACTGAATCTTTTATCCGCGCACTTTGTCACCTACCAGAGACAACGAGCACTACGATCAATATTTCCGCCCCGGATCCAAGCACACTGACCGAGCGCATACTCACCGCGCCGCCCATGCGGGGGGCGGAATACCTCTCGAGTGACTGTCTATTGGCGATCTGGCAACGGCTGAACGAATGGGCCGCAGCGCAAATCGCCCGCGATGGGCTGGCTCCTTTTCTAGCCGAGCATGCGCCGCGCTGGGCACGCGTCGGGCGGGTCACCCTACACCTAGCCGAGAACAAGAGCGACCCCGAGTATCCTTTCGCATTTATGGCCTCCTACGCCTCGGGGCTCACAACTTCGGGACAAGTGCAACAGCTCCCGCTCGGCAAAGCGCTGCAAGAATACGCAGGCGCGCAAGATAAGGGCGCTCTGTTAAAGCTGCTCTCACCGCTACATGCGGCCGCGCAGCAGTGCGACTTCCTCAACGAATTAATCGAGACGGGCGACATTTTCCACCCGCTGGTCTGGTTACCGGAAGAGGCCTTCCGCTTTCTGAAAAATGCGCCGATCTACGAAGATGCAGGCCTGCTGGTGCGCCTACCGAACTGGTGGAAAAAGCGCGGCAAGCGGCCTCAAGTGAGCGCGACGCTGGGACAAAAAAAGCACAGCTCCGTCGGCAAAGACGCGCTGTTGGATTTCAAATTGGAGGTCGTCATTGATGGCGTGCCACTCTCGGCAGCGGAAATAGAACAGCTGCTCGCCGGCGAAGATGGTCTGGTGCTACTGAGTGGGCAGTGGATCGAAGTCGACCGCGCCAAACTGCAGCAAGCCCTCGAGCACTGGCAGGCAGTCGCAGCACAAGGTGGCCTCTCCTTAATCGAGGGCATGCGCCTATTGGCAGGCGCGCCCGCCGACCTGAGTCCGGAAGCGGACAGCGAAGGCAGCCAAGAATGGGCCTTCGCCCAGGCAGGCGACTGGCTCCAGGAAACACTTGATCAGTTGCGCAATCCGGAGCGAACGGCACCACCTGAAACTTTGCAGGCCACCTTACGCCCCTATCAGGAAAAAGGGCTCAACTGGCTCTGGTTCTGTGCGCAGACAGGTCTGGGTGCCTGCTTGGCCGACGACATGGGACTGGGAAAGACCATTCAAGTGCTGGCCGCCCTGCTACACAAACAAGCCGAGCTGCCCGACACGCCCCCGAGCCTACTGGTGGTTCCCGCCTCTCTGATAGGGAACTGGCAACGCGAAGCACAGAAATTTGCACCCTCGTTGCGAATCGGCGTCGCCCACCGCTCTTCCGCAGCCAGCGACACGATGCGACACTCCGCCGAAGGACTCGCCGACGGCGCATACGATTTGATCATCACCACCTACGGCATGCTCTCGCGCCTCGATTGGCTCAGCAAAGTCGCATGGCACTGGGTGGTATTGGACGAAGCGCAGGCAATTAAAAACCACAGCACACGTCAGAGCAAAGCCGTGCGCCAACTGCAGGCCCACGCGCGCTTCGCCCTCACTGGCACGCCGATCGAGAACCACCTCGGCGACCTCTGGTCACTCTTCGACTTCCTCAATCCCGGCCTGCTCGGCAACGCCAACCAATTTAAACGGTTCGCCAAATCCCTAGCATCCGGCGACGGCGAGAACTACGCCCCGCTACGCCGGCTGGTGGCTCCGTATATTCTGCGCCGGCTCAAAACTGACAAAAGTATCATTAACGACCTGCCCGATAAGACCGAGATGAAGGTCTTCTGCGGCCTCTCCACAAAGCAGGCCAAACTCTACCAGCAGACAGCCAAAACTTTAGAGACGGAACTCAAAAGCACCGCGGGCATCCAGCGCAAGGGCCTAGTGCTCGCTTACCTAATGCGCTTCAAGCAGATATGCAACCACCCCGACCAACTCACCAAGACCGGCGATTACACGCCCAAAGATAGCGCAAAATTCACCCGACTCGCCGAGCTTTGCAGTGAGATTGAATCGCGCGGCGAAAAAGTTCTCATATTCACACAGTTCAAAGAAATCACCGATCCACTCGAAGCCTGCTTGGCCGAGGTATTCGGCCGCAACGGCCTCATTCTGCATGGCGGCACCCCGATTACAGAGCGTCAAAGCATGGTCGAGCGCTTTCAACGCGAAGACGGCCCGCCCTTTTTCATACTCTCTCTCAAGGCCGGCGGCACGGGGCTCAATCTGACAGCTGCCTCACATGTCATTCACTTCGACCGCTGGTGGAACCCCGCCATTGAAAACCAGGCCACCGACCGCGCCTACCGCATTGGCCAACGACGCAATGTCTTAGTGCATAAGTTTATCACCACAGGCACCCTCGAAGAAAGAATCGACAAACTG
>CEUD01115143.1_pt1 | contig 10303 bp, 12 predicted proteins | sample 356481 | NCBI WGS metagenome assembly CEUD01 (sample SAMEA2623314, study PRJEB7988) | marine metagenome | isolation source: saline water (ENVO:00002010), including | reverse complement strand
TGAGCATGCCCATATACCCGTACAGAGCGGCAGTAACCGCATGCTCAAGTTGATGCATCGCGGCTATACTAGGGAGCGCTTCACTGAATTGATTGACAAACTTCTGGACATCAATCTCTCCATGGGTATCGGTACCGATATCATTGTCGGATTTCCCGGAGAGACTGAAGAAAACTTCGGGGAGACCTTGGCACTGTGTCGTGAGATCGAGTTTGATAACGCCTTTATCTTCAAATACAGCCAGCGTCGCAATACACCAGCAGCTACCATGCCAGGGCAGTTACGGGAGGAGGAAATCGAATCACGCCATGCCCGGCTGCTGAAGCTTGTTGACGAAATTCGAGCCCGTAAACTCAGCGAGCAAATCGGAGCTGAATTGGAAGTTCTTGTTGAGGGGCCCAGTCGCCGCAACCCTGCGCGCCTAGAGGGTCGTACACGCTGCAACAAGATCGTGGTCTTTGAAGGCTCTGAGCGCCATATTGGCCAGATCATGAAACTCCGAATCACTGAGACCACAAAGACCACGCTCTATGGCGATTCAGCTATTATGAATCTCAACTGATATGCCGGAAATCTCCCTTGCCAACTTATCCATGTTCCTCGGGATTTTGGCCCTCTCAACAGGTGTGTATTTCATCACGGCTGGCAAAAAGGCACGTGAACTGATCAAGGCGTTTCCGCGCAACGACAATGTTGGTTATCTGCTCATCCTCATTTCAATGGTGTGGTTCCTGCTCATTCTCAAAGACGAAAACATGGCGGATTTTGAGAAATATCGAACTCACTTTAATATTCTAATTCTAATCACAGGGATTGGTTCATGCTTATACCTGAAGGATTTACTTGCTGTACGAGGAGCGGCTGTGTTGATGATGCTGATTGCCAAGCTCATCGTGGACGCGGCGCGGTTTCACGAGAGCGAATGGCGCCTAGTGCTTGTCACCGCGGCATACCTGATGGTCATCGGCGGCATGTGGTTTACCGTTTCGCCCTGGCGTATGCGTGATCTCTTTGCGTGGGGCATCGCCGATGAAAAACGCTTCAAGATTCTTTGCGGCATTCGCATTGGTTTTGGAGTTTTACTTTTGATATTGGGGCTTTTTGAGTTCAAATAATTATCTGTTTTATCCAAGCACTTTCATTTTCGATCGGCAAGAGTGGCTGACAATGACAGTGAAAATACACTTCGCACCGAACCCCCCCAAGCGAATTCTCGTTGCTCGTGGTGGGGCAATTGGAGATTTCATTCTCACCTTACCTGTATTTCAGGCGCTGAAGGCATCGTTTCCTCAAGCAACTTTGGCGTGCCTATCCCCGGTCGGCCGCGGAGAAATCGCGCAAATGGCCGGCTTGGCCGATGAAATTCGCAATGTGGATGATCGATGTTGGACGTCATTTTTTGTGAGAGACGGGCAGTTTGATGGAGCCGCTTGTGAATGGTTATCATCGTTTGATTGTATAATTTCATTTCTTTATGATCCGGAAGAAATTTGGAAGAACAATGTGGCCCGTGTTGCTGATGCATTCTATTTGAGCGGTTGTCATCGCCCGGTGGATGAGGTGAGGGAACCTGCTTCGGTGATTTTGCTGAGAGCCCTTGAGCCAATAGGGATATTCAAGGCCGATACGGTGCCGCGGATTCACCTGTCATTGCCAAAACTGGATTCCTGCACAATTGCCCTTCATCCCGGGAGCGGAAGTGAATCAAAAAACTGGCCCGTGGAAAATTGGTGTGAGCTAATTTCACTTTTACTCCGGCAGGGTAATGTGGAGTTGATAATTGTTGGAGGGGAAGCCGAAACGAAGAAAACACGTTATCTCGGAAACAAATTCCTCGATTCCAAGCTTCGCGTGTTGCTGAATGAACCTTTAACGAACGTGGCGCGCGAATTGGCGGCCTGTCAAATTTTTGTTGGCCATGATTCGGGCATTACGCACTTGGCTGCTGCATTGGGTCTTCCCTGTGCTGTGCTCTGGGCGCAGACCAATGAGGAAGTGTGGCGGCCAGTTGGTAAGAGAGTTCAAATATTGAAAGGCTCTGGTGATGTCACAATGATCAATCCACATACGGTCTTTGAGGTGGTAAATGATATGATTCTGTCTATTGACAAGACCTAGACCTATGACAGTAACGCGCGCATCTTTAAGGGCCCGGAGTTTTTCATAATCCTTCCCACCAAAGAAAAACGGGCCACTATCAAATTCCTCACGTAACAGTGAGAGGCCTAGAAATACAGAACGTGTCCTAATCAGCTTCGTCAACATTTTTCACTATTTTGACAGAAATCATCGCGCGCGTGCGTACTAACATAACAATAATGAGCGTTGCATCAGGATCTGGAAAATCGTGAAAAACCAAAGTAAACAGAGCGTTCAGGATGCATTCACCCTGACTGAGGTGCTTGTGACCAACGGCCTCTCTCGTCTTTACATAGATCGCTATAGGAACATGGCCAATAACATAGCCGGTATGGACGGTAGTGATGGAAACGTAAAACTTTTGGATTTGTGGAAACAGAAACGGCACAGCGAATGGAAGGCGCCGAAACATGTGCACGGGTTTGGGTTAGATATTGAACGGAAGGAATGATATGATAAAAAACATTCTTTTAAGCATTTTTCTTCTAAATTTGGCAGCTTGCTCCAAACAGATGATGCCAGTGGTTGGGCGGAATGAGGGTCATGTGGTTGCGCCGAGCAACGGTAATATCAAGATGACAGGGGAGCGGGGTGAAAAGATCCTAAGTGCTGAGCCGATGCAGAAGCTTGCAGCACGGCGTTTAACCAGTGCGAAGCCGAAGTTAATTCCATCGTCCCCACCAAGAGCAAAGGGTGCCTCGCTAACAATTCGGCCGGCTATCAATTCATTTACAATATCCCGGCCTGTAGAACAAATTATGCCGTTGTACGGCCGCAAAGCTGTCTGGAGCATAAACCCGGACAAGTACATTTCAAGAGATGTTGTTGATTGCCCAAAGAACCGGATCGATTCGTTCTGCATGGGGAGGGATTACAAGGTGATCCAGAAAATATTCGGATGGCCTACAAAAGCTACTCATTACACTTGGTCCTACAATAATATGAATGTGAAATACTTGGCTGGAGGGGGAAGACATTCGATTGTGAATATTGGCTTTATAAACGGCAAGGTATGCCGCGTGACGACGGCTCCTTGAAGCGGCGGGGAATTTGCCGAACAAATACAGAAAACCTAAAAATGACAGTCTGATTTAGGCAATGATCGCTGCACAAATATACATATCTAGCCAAGGGAAACAATGGGGCCCTTACAGCCCGAAGCAAGTCGTTATAGGATGAAAAAGCTACTACTTACCAGTCTATTACTAACTCTGGCTCTTGGTCAGGCGCAACCCCTTAAAGGTGCGTCTAGCGAGGAGTCTCGTAAGTTGCGGATGTATCTGCGACTCCCCTATCAGGCGCCGACTTCTAAACCCTCGACGGTAACCAAGCCCAAGCCCAAGCCTAGCAAGCCCAAGTCCAAGCCAAAACCACCAGCGGCGGGTTCTTCTACGGATTCGTGGCCAATAGGATACCCCACTAGGTATTATGACGGTTTTAAAATCGTAGGAGGAGCGCAGGAATTCTTTGACGCTGTCGTTGTGAACCTTAAACGAATGGAGAAAGAAACCCCAATTTTTTATAAAATGGCTAAAAAGAAAATAGCGGGTAGAGGACACATTCACTGGAATAAAGGGGGGAGCAAAGCGTTCTGCCCGTTGGGTAAAATTACCCTTGGCCAGCGTGATTGGGATTTCCATAAGCGCAGGGGTTGCCATGACTGGTTCTTAATCACAATGATTCATGAATTTCAGCATTGCAATATCCCAGGAGACGAAGATGAAGGTGGCGCGAGCTGGGCGGGGCATTATTACGGAGAGATAATGAAGTGCCGCAAATTCTTTACTAACTATTCTAAACGTTTGGCTGTAAAGCGTGGGTACAGTAACACTAAATGGCAAGACCAGCTACGTAGAACTAAGGCTTATGTAAATAAATAATTATGAAAAAAACAATACTAATAATGCTAGGGTGTGTGTGGTTGGGTTTTGGGTGTGGGACCGTTAAGTCGTGGTTGGGTTTTGATAAAGAGCCCCATGAAGAAATGCAGCCTCCGCCCCCGCCTCAGTCTGTGCCTGTTGACTCGGATGGAAACCCAGCCTTTACAGACGAGCAACTAGCCCCAGCCGAGAAGCCGTGGAATAGTTGGGGCGTCGCGTGGTTTGCTGGTTTTCTGGTAAGCACGGGTTTGCTGGTTCGTTATGTAAGTGATATGGATTCAGCTCGGTTGTTTATTTGTACCCATTGACAACCTGAAAACCTGTGGCACGTTGTATTAGTTGAATGTTATACCCTGCGTTGGCAGGGGAGAATTCGACGGATGGATATGTCATGAAAAGCTTCCGGCAACTATCCGATCAAAGACGCGGGTTCCTTCACAGGGGAAAATTTCATCGCCCGGATCCCCGAAGAAACGGCAAGGGAATTCCCAATGGTAAGGGCGCAGGAGGTCACCGTGTAAATTTTTTTCATAAAACTGACAGAAAAAAACAAGTCGTTGAGTACTAACTAACACAACAGTAATGGACGTTCCCTCAGGAGCAACGAAAAATATGAAGTATCAAGGAAAGCAAAGAATGCACGGCAAGCTCAGTGACCAAAACGCCTTCACCCTGACCGAGTTGCTTGTGACTATTGGTATCGTTGGAGTGTTGGGCACAATTTTGTTGACGACGCTAGGCCGAGCCAAGCTCAAGGGCTACACGGTGTACAGTCAGAACAATCTTCGCCAGCTTTCTGCGGCCTACATTGCCCATGATGCAGAGATGGGTGGGTTCATGAATTTCAAGCAGGTGCGACAGGGTAATTGGGTTAAGACGATTAGTGATCGTGAGGGTTACAAGAAAGAGCTGTTTCACAGTCCGGGTGCTATTGACAAACGTCGGGCTGGCCCCGGAACTGCCCGCGAGGATTGGTGTGTTGAAGGGCCAGAAATCACCTACGAATATCGACGCTATATATGACCGTCTATTTCTTGGCAGTCTGCCAAGAATATAGCGGAAACGCGCGGTGGTAGACTGTTCACCCCTGGTAGCGAAGAGGAATGGAATAAATTTATGGATAAGGTTAAGGCTGGGGAATTGAGGTGGAGGGGATTGGCCTGGGTGGGGGCAATTTCTGAGAGTGTGCCAGGTGTGGGAGGCAATGGGCGCTGGGTTTGGAAAAATGGTCGTGATACCGAAATAGAACCTAGATTTTTTGCGCAAAATGAAATGGATGACGGCCAATATTTTGGAGCATTACCTTTGCCAAAAAACCTTAAGAAGGGTGCTGATGGTAACTATACGAAAGGAAGCCTTTGCAGCATGGCAAGTTTTGACTGGAAGGTGCAGGGGTTGATAATGGAATCTAGGCCGAACTTCAGCAGTTCATATACTTTTAACGGTTGGGCGTTGAATGATCATCCGAGGATGAATGGCGCAGAGGAGGGTAAATTTTGTCGATCGTTCGAAGAAGCGGGTAGCGAGGTGCCTCTTTTCAGCGAAGGCACTGGACCAATGATTATGCCTGATGTATCAGACCGACCAGCAGCCGATTTGCGAATGGGTGGGCAAACTGGCCAAGGCCTTTCGCGTGCAACCATTAACCGTTATTTCAATCGTGCCAACAACGTGGCGTTTGCAGATGGCGGAGTGGAGAGCGTGAAATTGCCGGACTTGTGGAGATTGAAATGGCACCGTGAGTGGCAGACGCCCAACCGTTTGCCCGATATGCCGGAGGATTGAGGCAATGCAAGTATACATATCAAAGGACAATCGACAGTGGGGCCCGTATGATGCAAAACAGGCTAATTTCCTGATAGGGAAAGGCTCGTTTACGTTGCAAGACTGGGCGTGGGTTGAAGGGGGCACCGAATGGATTCCTGTAAGCCAGATTTTGGAGATGCTTCATTGCGAAGAGGGATTGCAGAAGGAAACAACGCACCAAAAGGTGGAGCTAGCAAAGGAAAAATGGCGGTCCAAATTGACGAGTCCGGCATCAACCACGAATGAGCCGGTTCTTGTGGCGCGCGCTGTACATAACCACCCTGTGGAGTCTACTTCTGCTGGAGGTTCGTGGTGGAAGCGGAATTTCTTTTATCCGGCGCTCGGTTTTGGAATTGCGGGATTCGTGATAATGTTGGTGTTAGGTGGCCCTGATATGGCCGACTACAATTCACTAATCAACGAGGGCGGGATAGCTTTCGCGCCAGATTCTGAAAAACCTTTTGACGGAAAAGCGGTTACACTTTATCCGAGCGGCCAGCTGATGTACGAGGCAGAGTATAAGGATGGGAGGCAGCACGGGACAATTAATTCCTTTTTCAAAGATGGGGCCAAGCAGAGCGAGGGCACCATGGAAAATGGGGTATTTCACGGTAAAGTCATTCATTACCATCCTAATGGCCAAATGCAGTCTCACTATTTATATCGCAAAGGTATTGCCACTAGTCGAAAAAACTGGGATGAAACCGGCAAGGCAGTGGATCGTGGCGAATAGAGTCATCCCTACTTGATTTTTCCTAAAAATACCTTGCTTCCAGTATCTCTTCCCCATATCCTGCGCGCCCTTTTTGAGGTAAGTAAGGGACATTGATGCCAAACAAAGTTGTCAACAAAACACGCAAGGCAGTGTCAAAGCGGTTTAAAATAACCGCCAATGGCAAGGTAAAGCGCAATCGGCAAGGGAAGCGTCACTTGCTTTCCAGCAAGAACGCCAAGCGCCGTCGTCGCTTGGGCACATCCGCTCTGGTAGATAAGGCCGATATGCGTCGGATCACGGAGAGCCTGCCCTTCAGTCATTAAGGATTGTCATGCGAGTAACAAATGCCTCTGCCTCACGCAAACGCCGCCGCCGCTGGATTAAGGCGGCCAAGGGGTTTTGGCTGCGCCGCAGTAAACTTCACCGCTACGCCAAAAACGCGGTGGATCATGGCCGGCAATATGCCTATCGAGATCGCAGAAATAAGAAGCGCACCTTCCGCGGCTTGTGGAATGTTCGCATCAACGCCGCCTGCCGCGCCGAAGGCCTCAACTATAGTCGTTTCATTGAAGGCCTGAAAGCTGCCAGTGTGGAGGTCAACCGAAAGATGCTGGCCGACCTTGCTGCGCAAGATGAAGTGGCCTTTGCTGAGCTCATCAAGGTCGCCCAAAGCGCCTTGGAAGAGAAGGCTGCCAAAAGCTAGGCCGAAACACTTCTCTGACGGGCGCCCTACTGGTCGCCCGTTTTTTGTTTGTCGGCAAAACTGTAAGCACTACATTCCCTGCACGACATGTCGTTTCTGAATGAAATCGAACCATTGAAGGCCGAGGCGCTGGCCGAGTTGGATGCTGCTGCGAACCAAGCTTCGCTGGATCGGGCCAAGGGGGAATGGTTGGGGCCGCAGGGGCGTTTCACGAGTTTGATGAAGCAGTTGGGTGCGCTGCCTAAAGAGGACCGGCCCTCAGCCGGCAAGATAATCAATATTGCTAAGGGTGAATTGGAAACAGCCCTGCAAGCTGCGAGAGATCGTATTGAGTTGGCCGGCGCGGCGCCAACGGAGCCGACGGATTTCACCGCGCCTGGTCGTCGCCCTTCACTCGGCAAACTCCACCCACTTACTCAGGCTACTGAGGATATCGTCAAGAGCTTTCGTAAGCTTGGCTTTGTGGTTGCCGATGGCCCCGAGGTGGAGGATGAGTATCACTGCTTCGATGCTCTCAACACACCCGTTGATCATCCCGCTCGTGATGCGCAGGATACTTTTTACGTCGCCACAGATGGTCGGCCTTTGCTGCGCACGCACACTTCCAGTGTGCAGATTCGTGTGATGAAGAAACAGAAGCCACCGGTGCGTATCATTGTGCCGGGCCGCGTGTATCGTCGTGATACCGCCGATGCGACACATAATCCAACCTTTAACCAGGTTGAAGGACTGTACGTGGACAAGGGCGTCACAGTGGCTGATCTCAAGGGTACGGTGGAGTTCGTTTTCCGTGAGTTGATGGGGCCTAAAACACAGATACGTTTTCGCCCGCATTACTTCAGCTACACCGAGCCAAGCTTCGAGATCGATTTTTCCAACGCGCTCACTCGTAAGATGGGCAAGGATTGGCTGGAGATTGCCGGTTGCGGGATGGTACATCCAGCTGTGTTTGAGGAGGTGGAAATCGATCCGGAGGATTGGAGTGGATGGGCTTTTGGATTTGGGGTCGAGCGTATTGCGATGCTTCTATATGGTATCAATGACATCAGGCTTTTCTACGAAAATGATGTTCGTTTTCTGCGGCAATTTTAGGGCATTATGAAAGTCACCTACAACTGGCTCAAGCAGTACGTCGATTTTGATTGGACGGTGGAAGAGCTTGCCGAACGTATTACCATGCTAGGCGTGGAAGTTGAAGGCATGGAGTCAACCGGTGGCACGTTTGAGAAAATCGTCGTCGGCGAAGTAATCACGCGCGATCAACATCCGAATGCTGACCGGTTGACACTCTGCAAGGTGAATGACGGTAACGGCGAACGTCAGATTGTTTGCGGTGCAACAAATTTTGAGGCCGGCGACAAGGTTGCATTGGCCTTGCCGGGCACGTCTATGCCGGTTGAAGAGGGCGAAAAACCATTTATTCTCAAGGAAGGCAAAATACGCGGCGAGCTCTCTCAGGGTATGATGTGCTCTGGTCGTGAGCTTAATCTAAGCGACGAACATGGAGGAATCCTCGTTCTGCCGAACGATGCCCAAGTTGGTCAATCCTTTGCTGAGCACTTGGGTCAAGCTGAGAGCGATGTGGTTTATGATCTGGAAATCACTCCCAATCGTCCCGATCTCAACGGCGTGATTGGTCTCGCACGTGAGGTTGCCGCGCTTACTGGAAATCCGCTGAAAATTCCTGAAGTCACCAAGGCGTCACCCGGGAACAAGGCTTCCGATCTGATTGATGTGCGTATTGAAGATGTCACGCTTTGTCCGCGTTATAACGCGCGTGTGATTGAAGGTGTTCGTATTGGTCAAAGTCCGGAATGGCTGACAAGTGCTCTCGAAAAGGTAGGAATTCGCAGCATCAACAATATCGTCGATATCACAAATTATGTAATGATGGAAACCGGGCAACCTTTGCACGCCTTTGATCTGCATTTGCTCGCCAAGGTGAACGGCAAGCCAACGGTCGTAGTGCGCCGCGCCAGTGATGGCGAGAAATTCACAACGCTCGATGAACAGGAACGCGAACTCACTTCAGATAATCTCCTGATTGCTGACCCGGAAAAGGGTATCGCGCTTGCAGGTGTGATGGGCGGTTTCAACACTGAGATCAAAGCGAATACCCGTGATGTGTTGCTGGAGACGGCGTATTTTTGCCCAAAAAACATTCGCGCCACAGCGAAGAATGCCGGTCTCCATACGGATGCGAGCTATCGGTTCGAACGAGGTGCTGATGTGGGCGTGGTGGAATGGGCAAGTCAACGAGCCGCGCAACTCATCGCGGAAGTCAGCGGTGGCACCGTGGCTGAAGGAGATGTGGATGCCTTTCCCAAGCCTCTGGAACCGTGCGAGATAACATTGCGCCATCATCGCACGGATGAATTGTTGGGCATTACGATTGATCCCAAGCAGAGCGTGGCTTACCTGCAGGGACTCCAGTTGCAGTTATCCGCGCAAGACGATTTATCAGCGACGTTCCTCATTCCAACATGGCGCGTTGATTTGAAGCGGGAAATCGATCTGGTTGAAGAGATTTGTCGCTTGCATGGCATTGATCGAATTCCCGCCACGCCACCGCGTGGTTGTATCGGTGAAAATGAATTTGATTCCATACACGATGACATAGCTGAGGTACGCCGGATTCTCACGGGGATAGGCCTTGATGAGGCGCAAGGCCAAACGCTCATCAGCGATACTTCGGCCCAGCTTGTGACGGATGAATTCGTGGGGCTAGAGCATCCTCTTTCGAACGATATGGACGTGCTGCGGCCTAGTTTACTGCCGGGATTGCTTGATTCATTGCGCAATAATTTCACCCACCAGAATCACGATGTAGCTCTGTTCGAGATTGGTCGAGTCTTCGAGGCCGGCCTGAAGGAATGTCGGAAGTTGGGGGTTGCGATCGCGGGTTGCAGGCAAAGGAAAGATGCAAAGGTGGATGTTGCGGATTTGAAAGGCATCATAGAGGAATTGCTCGAACGGATCGGCGCATTCGGGGTCAACTATGAACGGCGGGAAGCTGGCACTAGTTTGCTTCTCGAATCGGCAGAACTCAAGATGGGCAAG
>CEUD01124227.1_pt1 | contig 10317 bp, 10 predicted proteins | sample 356481 | NCBI WGS metagenome assembly CEUD01 (sample SAMEA2623314, study PRJEB7988) | marine metagenome | isolation source: saline water (ENVO:00002010), including | reverse complement strand
AATTGTGGGGTTAAAATATTTATAATATCCACATCACTTCTGGTTCTCTTTTCCAAGTCTTCAAGATTCACAATGACCCTAGCATTCTCGTAGCCATCCTCGCCTACAATGGATAAAAAGCTTGATACTTCAGGCACCTCATCTACATAGTTTTCAATCTGCTCTACGGCCTTTACTGTTTCGCTAAGAGCAGACCCCTGAGGCATTTCAACAGAAACACGGATGATGTCTTCATCAGACGTGGAGAAAAATTCTCCACCAATATAAGGCATGATAAAGGCCGGAGAAGCAACAATTAAGAAGATCACAATCAAACTAGTCTTTGGGATTCTAAATAGCAGATTGAAAATTCTTTGGTATTCTTTTAAAAGAAAGTTAAGAGTTGCATCTACAGGTCTTACAATTAGTTTTTGTAGAAGTTTTCTAATAGGCCCATCATTTTGATGTTCCTTATGCTCAACCATTTTACGATTTAAAAGGGCCCCACACATCATCGGGGTTAGGGTAAACGAGCCAATTACAGAGAAGATTGTGGCAAAAACAACGGTAAGACCAAATTGATTCATAAACTGTCCTACCATTCCCCCCATAAATGCAATTGGTGTAAACACTACCAAGTTTGTTCCGGCAGATGCAAGAACTGCCAAGGCCACGTCTTTTGTTCCCTGGATTGCGGCTTCTTGAGAGTCAAGTCCTTGTTCAAGTTTGCTGACAACTGACTCTATAATAACAATCGCGTTGGCAATTAGGGTTCCCAATGCAGTACCCACGGCCAAAAGGGTCATCATATTTATACTGAAATTCGCGAAGTCCATTAAGAGAAAACTTGAGATGATCGAGGTTGGAATTACAATCGCGGCAATGAATGTAACTCTGAAGTTTCCAAGAAACATAAAGAGAATTACAACGGTTAAGATAACCCCTATTGCGATGTTATTTAGGGTGTTATTTGTATTTGTAATAATTCTCTCAGTAGAGTCGGAGGCCACTTCAAGCTTTGTACCTTCAGGCAAAGTGGTAGCAATATTCTCGATTTCAGTTCTTGCTCTGGCGGCAATCGAAATGGCATCACCGTCTGAGAGCTTATTAATTGCCAATGTAACTGATTTTTTACCATTCCATCTTGATTCAGTTTCTACCTCCTCAGCGCCGTCGACGACGGTTGCTACGTCGCTAAGTTTAATACTTATCCCCTCCTGAGTAACGATAGGCATATCTCTAATATCTTTTACTGTCTGAAACTCGCCTTGAAAGCGAACTGTTACTTCGTTCTTACCCTGGGTGATTGAACCACCAGGTACGTTCAAGTTACGTTTTTTAATAGCACTCGAAATATCTGGCAAGGTAACAAAGTATCTCTGCATTAGGTTTCTATTAAGATTAATATTGATTTGACGCTCAAGCCCACCAGAAATCTCTACAGAAGCAACACCTGGTACAGTAGATAGAAGTGGTTTAACTTTGTTATCTGCCATTTGATAGAGCTCTCTTGCATCCAAACTATCAGAAGAGAGGGTTAAATAGAAAATTGGAGTTACCAACGGATCAAACTTTGAAATAATTGGTCTTTCAGCAGCTTCTGGCAGTTCATTCAAGATAGCTTCGACCTTATCTTTTACCTCAATCGCTTTATTGTTAACGTCTGCCTTAATCTCAAACTCGATCATTAATAGACCAAAACTTTCATAAGCATTTCCATTAATTTTTTTAATATCCGAAATTTCGGCAACGGCGTCTTCAACTTTTTTCAAAAGCTGGGTTTCGACTTCAATCGGAGTGGCACCAGGGTAAGGCATGTTTATACTTACAATTGGGTACTCAATTCTCGGAGTCGCTTCAATAATTAAGTTTTTATATGAAAATAGTCCCAAAACGACAAAAACCAAAATAAAGACAATGGTCATCGCCGGACGTTTTACGAATGTTTCAATCATTTTTGCTCTCCTGTTACAATTCTTGCCACGTCACCTTTATTTAGGGAGCTAGCTCCCCTCACTATTAATTTTTCACCAATTGAAAGACCATCCACAATCTCAACGTACATTTGAGACTCGTCCCCTTTCTTCACAGCCCGCTTAACAGCTTTTCCATCATCGGTAAGAACCCAAACATAACTCTCCTTATCCTCTTGCTTAATCGAGGTTGAAGGAATTGTGATTACATCTCTAAGAGTTTTTGTGTTTATATCAACAACTATATTCTTGGTAGTTTTAGCTTTTATTGCGTCATCAGTTTTTACTACGACTTTATAAAGTCCAGTATTTGTATCCGGCAGTTTATTTTTAATAATGACTTCTCCATCAATAACGCCATTGCCTGTATAAACTATGGCCTGCTGGGAGTTTTTTATTTTTTGCCACTGAATTTTTGAAACCATAAGCTCAACTTTGTTGTTGTGAGATTCGCCAGTCACTCTTTCAAAAAATTTAAGATCGTCGGTTTTAACTTTAAATGTTTCAACGGGTTTTCCAAACTTCTTATACTCATTAGTTATCGAGATTGTAGGTGCGTTTCTTTTGTCTTTAATCACACCAATTTTCCAATTCACAGATATCGCGATTAACGCAACCAGCCCTATATAAAAGATAGCTCTAATCATTTTGCCACCACCCCTTTAGTAAATCTTTTTATTGACGCCTTGTTTTGGTAAATCTGAAACAAGGCTGTTTGTTGTTGAATTCGCGCGTTGGTTAATGAGCTTTCAGCCGTGTTTAGATCATTCCTGGTGGCACCACCAGTTGCAAAACGAGTTCTTGTAAGTTCATAACCTCTTTTAGCAAGGCCAACAGCTTTTTTAGTTGCTGCATACTTTTGAATATTTGCTTTATATTCTTCAATCGATGACGCCAGTTGCACTTCAAGCATCTCCTTCTGCTTTTTTAACTCTATTTTAGCCTTAACAGCCTCCAATGCAGCTTGTTGATGACGTGCCTTAACTGCACCACCTTCAAATATTGGTATATTCAAACTTAGACCAATGGCCGATGAAGTGAACATGCGATCATCTTCAGGTTGGAAGGTATCACCTGTACCTCCATGATTGAGTTGTCCAAAAGCGGAAATTGTCGGATAGTGCTCGGCCTTGGCAAGCATAGTTTGTTTTTGTGCTATTTCTGCTGCCAGTTCTATGGACTTAAGTGAAGGATTTTCATAAGCTTCGTTCAAAAGTTCACTATTATTCAAGGCTGGAAAAAGAGTGGACATGCTAGTAGTCAAGCTTGGTCTTGACTCTATTGGCATCTCTGTAAGTAAGTTTAACTGAAGAAAAGCTAGCTTTAAATTCTTTTCAGCATCCGATACGATTGGAGCTCTACTAGCTATATCAGCGGCCATTCTAATATTATCAAACCTTGGAACTCGTCCACCTTGAAATCTCTTTTGTAGTGCTTCAAGGTTTTTCTTGGCATTAGCATGAGAGTCTTTTGCAATTTGTAGAACTTCCTGAGCTGATAAAGCATTAAAGTAAGCAACCTCGACAGCGTACCTTATCTCCCTCTCAACGGCATCTTTTGCTGACTGTCTGGCCTGTTGAGAGATTTTTGCCAAATCAAGAGCGTGACTTACTCTCCCAAAGCTATAGATTACCTGGTTTAACTGAAGGCTAGATAACATCTCCCAGTCCTCTTTAATGGGAGCACTTGTATCACCAATTTGAATTACTGGTGATTTTGTATGCCTAATAGACTGAAAATTTGCAGAGATTTGTGGCAAGACACTCGCCCATGCTTCTTTAATTTGTGCCTGTGCCCTTTCAATTTCGATTGCGGCCTGCTGAACATTCTCACTTCTCTTTAAAGCAAGCCCTGTCGCATCTTCCAAGCTTAGCTGGTCTTGCCCAAAAACACTTGGACTAATAACCCAAGCACAAATGAGCGCCATCATTAACCAGATATTTTTCATTCTTAAACTCCTCATATAGCACCTATGCCGTTAGTAAAAATTTCTGTTATGTGTGTTGAATATTCTTCTCTGTAGTTGTTATCTTCTTTAATAGAACAGCCAAACAAGGCTTCGCGGTGGAAATCATAACAAACGCCTTGAAAGAAGCTTGACATAAAAATAGACGCGACTGTAAACGGGCTCAAACTCTCTTTGATTATTCTTTTGTCTTTTGCCGATTGAAAAAATTCTACAAGTTTTTCAAATAGCCGCACAAAAGATTCACCGACAATCGTTGGACCTTTAGATTCATCACGTTGCAGTTCTTTAAAAACTAATCTTACGAGCTCTGGTCTTTGGGTATAGATTTCAAAAATATGTTCAGTAAAACTTGATAATCTCTTTTTGAAGTCAGCGAAGTCCGCGGGAGAGACTAGGACTTTCTCAACAAAAGAAAGTGTCTCAAGTCCAAAGTCTTCAATACAGGCACGATAAAGTCCATCTTTGCCGGAGAAGTAGTAACTAATTGCGGAAATGTTTACACCAGCACTATTGGCAATTTCTCTAATCGAGGTGCCATCAGGGCCTTTATCCAAGAAAAGCTTCTGAGCATGTTTAATCAATTTTTTCTTAGGTGTATTTTCCATTTTTAATCAAACGTCCGTTTTAAGTAAACGCCATAGTTTACCTAGTCAAAAAGTAAACGATAACGTTTACCAGTTCAAGAAAATAATGGTATAATATTAGTAAGTGAAACGATTACAAGGGGTTAGAGATGTCACCAGAGGTAAAACAGATGAGTAAAAAAGAGGAAATCATCTCTGCATCTATTGAAATTTTCGTAAACGAGGGTTTTGACCGCCCAACAATGGACTCTATTGCTTCTCGGGCCGGAGTTTCAAAGAGAACACTATATAAGTACTTCCCAAACAAGCATGCACTACTCGATGATATTCTTATTCAGCTTGTGGATGAAAAACAAAGCGGTCTAAACTTTAAGTACAGCAAAGAAGAAGACATACTTATTCAAGTTCAGGGTATCATTAAACACAAGACTGATCACATTCTCTGTCCCAGCAACCTCAAACTCGCCAAAATTATTTTATCTGAGGCACTGAAAGGCGAAGGTTTCTTAAAAGATATGCTCGAAGAGGTTCTGAAGACTGAAAAGGTTACGCTTGAATGGATTCAGCATGCTCAAGATGATGGAAAACTATCTAAAGAAGAAGAGCCTCTAATTGTTTTAGATTTCTTAAACGAACTCGTGAATGGAATTATTTTCTTTCCAATTCTATTTGGGAAGAAAGACAACGTGACAGACAAGGAAATCGAAGATGTTGCAAAAATGTTCTTGTTTTTGAAGGGCGTTTAGAAAAAAGTAAATCTTTTACTTATTGGTTTAGTTTTTTAATGTATTCTACGTAGGCCTTATAGTTGTCAGTAACACATCTATTCATAAATTGCTCATGCTCTTCTTCATGGCCTGATAAGAAGTTCTCTTTGTCTGCGTAATCCTGGCAATGCTTTGTAAACTTAGGATAAGAACACTCTACCCAATCAACCCATTCCAACACCTCATTAACACAATCAATTTGATTTTCACCCTCTTTACATAAATCGGGTACGCTAACAGTAGTATTATAAACAAGAGATGTTACCGCCTGCTCAATACTTATATATATCCCTTCGGGTTTAGCACAAGACTTGATCGTACTTGCTTGCAGAGTGCCTAAGAACGTTAACGTTAGAATTGCTGCCAGTAGTTTCACTAAAATTCCCCTTAAGTTTAACTAATACTTACCGTACCAGTCACACATAGAAAAGGTTGCTTATAATATATATATGGTAGATGGCCTGAGAGGGTGCTCAAAGATATGAACCCCCTGTAAAATTTACAATAATTTAAATAAGGCCAGGTTGAACAATTTCAATCCAATAGCCATCTGGATCCTTAATAAAGGCCAAGTTTTTCATGCCACCCTGTCCAAGCTTCTTCTGAAACTCAACTCCCATTTCCTCAAAGCGGGTACATGCCTTATGAATGTCTGGGACTGAAATACATATGTGACCAAAGCCCTGTGGCTCCTTATTGCCATCATGATATGGGCTACTGTCTAACTCTTCAGTGCCCCAGTTATGAGTTAATTCCAACACCCCTTCTCTTCCAAAGGTAAACTTAGAATTTTTCTCTTCCTCTTTTGGCGGATTCTGATCGGATGGAAGATATCCTAGAAAAAACAAAGAAAACTTCCACTCTTCAAAATCCAGCTTTCTTAAAAGTCGCATACCCAAAACTTCTTCATAGAATTTCAATGAGTTTATAGGGTCTTTGATTCTCAACATTGTATGATTAAACGCGTAGCCCTTTGTTTGAGCTTCGATATCTTTGCGATCCATAACTTCCTCCATATTCAAATATTACTCAACTCTGGAAAGTTCCACCATATTCTCTTCAATCCGATTTGTTAAGAGCAGGTAGTTTTATGCCAAACTTGATGGCGCTATACCTCGTTACAAAAGCAACTAAGATCGATGCCGCCGCACAATAGACCCACTCCAACCCAAGACTGGTTAGAAATATAAACAACAGAGATGACATCGCGGCAACCGTGGCATAAAGCTCTTTTTGATAAAGGATAGATTCCTCACCGCTAAAAGCGGATCTTAAAATCCCTCCCAGAACAGCGCTAATTGTCCCCATAATCAAGGCCGTCTCGCTGTTAAAGCCCAACATTATCGTTTTTTGAGTTCCAACCACAACGAAGAACCCAAGTCCCAGGGTGTCTAAAAACAGTAAGACCGACTTTTGCTTCTCGTAGAAGTTAAGCATAAAGAAGGTGGAAATAGTGCCTATAAGAATGATGTATAAGTATATAGGGTTAAGTGTCCAGAAAACGGATTCAGAAATAATTAGGTCTCTTACCGTTCCACCACCAACAGCAGTAAGGAAGGCCAAAAATAGCATTCCAAAAAAATCAAACCTAGAATTTCCTCCAATCGAGGCTCCAGTCACTGCAAAAACAAAAGTACCCAAATAATCTATAAAATTGAAAAGGTTCAACTGCCCCTCCCCTAAAGAGTTCTCAATAACACAAATAACTTAACATCTCTTGGGCCGTTGTAAATCAAAAGCTGTTACAAAAAACTAAAATACTTATTTGAGACGATCTTTAATATCAGGACTTAGCGCTCGACCAATTCGATAACTGTGCATATCTTTGAGCTCTGGACTATGACTATAGCTTAACTGAACAGTAAGACCATACTTTGGTAAAACTTCCATGCCAGTTATAAAGAAGCCCTGTTTAAGCTTAGCTATGATAACGGCATTATTATCTGTGTGGTGGTTACTATAGAGTTCCAAGAACCCTTGTTTTTTTGTTTCTTCAATGACCACCTTTAGCAACTCAGTGTATAGACCTTGAGATCTAAATTTGGGCAGAATCCCTGAGTTTTTCATGTAGTAGCGATTATCACTTGTTTGGATACCATTGCTCCATCCAATGAATTCATCTTTATGAAAAAGACCTAGGTTAAGTGTGTAAAGACTGGACTTGTTAGAATCAAGCTCTTGGGAGTTCCAATGAAGACCTTCAGTGCTAAATGTAGGGTAAGTGTTATAAACCTCCCCCATCAAAGGCTTAATGAGAGCTCTAAGCTTACTGTCCTCCAGTGCTTCTATTCGGAAATGGTCTTTTTGATACAAGGTTGGGCTCAAGCTTTCTTAACCACTGAGCATTTTAAATACATGGACCCGTGTCCATCAACTTTGCAGGAGATATCATGTCCATTCACAGGTGTATCCAGCAGACGAATATTTTTAACCTTGGTTCCTGCCTTAATGGTGCCCTTTCCGGCCTTGAGATCCTTAATTGTTGTAACTGAATCACCATCACACAGTGGATTTCCATTGGCATCTATAAATGGGCTTTCTATTTCTTCTTCAGAGGAATCCAAGGACCACTCATGGAAACATTCAGGGCACACCCATAAAGATCCATCTGGGTAGCCATAGGGTGAGTTGCACTTAGGACAATTTTGAGTTTCATCAGTCATAAGCTAAATAATATCCAGTTAAGACACTTTTGTCATTACAAACACTTATAATGTGTGAAGATTTCTTCACAGAACTTTCCACTCTACAAAACAATGAGAATTTAACAATTTTTCCGACAAAAACCATTCAATATTGAGTCAGATCAATAACCATCAAGTATTTGATATCATTGTTCTTTTTTTTAACTTCTTAAAAAATTATCAATCTTTTTTGGCACTTAAGTTATTTTAATTTTCATAACTACATTTTCTAAACCGCCTAACCTATTAAAATTATGAATTAAATATATTAACTCAGTTACCGATGGAGCAAAGGAATATAATAAGAAAATGTTAATATATGAAAAAACAAGTAATAAGTATTTCAACATTTTTAGCCTGTTCTTTAACCTTCGCGGATGTTTACGTGGTTAGGCCAGGCGACACAGCAAGCGACATTCTTTTCAAAAATGTCGAAGGCCGAATATATGGCAGAAATGGCAACCTGTTAAAACTGCTGGAGCATAATCCCCATATTGGGGATCCAAACAATATCGTGCCTGGTGAAACTCTTAGATTCCCAAAAGAGTTTAACCTTCTTACAAATAAAGGTAAACCAGAACATCAACCTCCATTTAAGCTAGAGGAACAAGCAAACAAAGTTGCAGAAGAACAAGTGAACTACCAGTCTCTATTAATTGGTCTTAGTCTAAGTTCAAGAAGTTTAAGTGCCACAGAATCTGCAACTGGTGAGAACGAGATCGCAGCATCAGACCTAGCATATGGGGCATCTATCAAATGGGTACACAAGTGGAGTGATCGATTTAATTTTTTCTTAAATGGTTCAATCTCTAAATACAATTTTTCAGTGTCGGAAGGAAAGAGCCTAAAAGAAGAAAGCTTAACAAAAACATATGGTGGTGTAGGGATTAGCTATAAATACAGCAATAAGCACAACTTTGAGGTGGAAGCAGGACTTAATGAGACCCTACTCCTTACTTCAAATAGTAATACAGAGCTTGAGATAGAAAAAGTTGTAATCCCAAAGCTTACAGTTTCAGGAGCCCATACTTTAACAAGTTTTAATAGTGGCTACGGCCTTAAGGCCTTTTGGGGTCTTGGAGCCTTTTTACCATCATCCCAACCAAGCTATGATACAGAGCTCACCTCTTTTTGGAAGTTAGGAGCTAGTTCATACTATGAAAAAAATGGAAAAACCTTCAGCATTTCATTTTCTTATGGCCAAGAATCAATTGAAACAGACGACATTGAACAGACGAACAAAGAGATCACTATTAGTGCGGAAACAGGAGTTAAGTTTTGAAAGACTTTTTCAAATTAATCACAGTCTCTCTGTTACTCTTGGGCCTTACAAGCTGTGTGGATGAGTTGCCTGAACTTGCCAATCTAAATTACTGTCCAGGCCAGAGGCTAGAAGACGGAACCTGTCCGGAACCCAAACAAGACTCTGAAGATGATAGCAGTGTCTCAAGCTCAGTAGGTTGGGATTTTTCAAACTCCTCTAACTACACGTTTGATTCAAATGTTATAGAAGTAAGTGGAAACAAAGCACAGCTTAAAAGTATAAGTACTCAGTTTTCCGGCAGCGATTTTAATAGCGGCACTCACTTAGGAAGTGATGTTGTAAGCAACAAACTAACCCTATTAACTTCCCCAAGTGTAGATCAAACCCATATAAACACGATCCTGCCTTCTAGATCTTCATCGCTTATTGGATATTGGCGATTTGATGGAAACTTAAATGATGCATCTTCTCTCGGTAACAATGGCAGCCTAAATGGGAACACCGCCCTTGCAACTTCTCCTACAAAAATCGGATCAGGTTCGGTTCAAATCAATGGCAGTGGCGGTGATTCGATCTCATTTGGGGATATTCAAGAAATTGACGATGCAACGGCCTTTACAGGCTGTATTTGGGTTTATCACAACACTATCTCTAATGATGATTATATTTTCTCAAAAAGCCAAAGCTCTGGCGGAACAAACCAGAGGTTTTTATTTCTAAGAGACGACGTAGGTGGTGAAACAGGTAGAACAGATACTTACACCATATACATGAGAGACGGCAGTTCTGAAGCTAGAATTGAGGGTGCTTCAAAAATCTCCGTTCAAAACCAATGGACGCATGTTTGTATATCCTTTCAAGCAAACAGTTCATCAGGCCTGCGTCTTTATGTTAATGGAGTCGAGGATGCCAATAGCCCTGACTCAACGGTTGGAATCAATAGTCTAGACAGCGGAACAAGGCCGTTTCTAATTGGCGACACTTTTACACAAGGCTCTGCACTTAACGGGTTTTATGATGAACTGGTAGTGTACAATACAAAGTTAAACGCAGAAGAAATAAGAAGTATATATGAATCTCAGCATGGGAACTTTTCC
>CEUD01342276.1_pt1 | contig 10324 bp, 8 predicted proteins | sample 356481 | NCBI WGS metagenome assembly CEUD01 (sample SAMEA2623314, study PRJEB7988) | marine metagenome | isolation source: saline water (ENVO:00002010), including | reverse complement strand
TGTCCTTCTCGAAGAAACAGGGTAAGTGGTGTGCCGATATTGTTCATGTGTGACTGCCCTCCTTACACCAACTGGCTGGCGTGGTGAGCTGCTCCAAGCAATGCCGACTTCGGGTTGAGAATAAGCTGAACTGGAATGTTGGCAAGGATGTCGTGATAGCGTCCTTTTCCGGTAAACCTCTCCATGAATTCTTCATCTTGAAGGTAGGGGAGAATTTTTGGTCCGATGCCGCCGCCGATGTACAATCCGCCGGTTGCCATCGCTTTCAGTGCCAGATTTCCCGCTTCTGCTCCATAGAGACGAACGAAGAGGCGCACGGCTGCGACACAGGGTTCAAAGGTGTGATCTAGCGCGTTTTTCGTAATCACTACTCCGGCGTCTTCGGCTTTCAGTTGTGTGGTCAACCACTCTGGTTCTGTAGCTTTCTGATCCGCGAGCATAAACCGGTAGAGATTGGCGAGCCCCATCCCAGACACAACGCGTTCCCAACTTACATGGCCGAATTCATTTCGAAGAAACTGAAGTAACCGAATTTCTTCATCTGTCTCTGGAGCAAAGTCACAATGTCCCCCCTCTGAAGCTGAAGGGTGATAACAGTTCCCGTCGTAAAAGATGAGTGATTGGCCAAGACCTGTTCCTGCGGCGATGAGCGCTCGATTTCCTATTGAGTTGGCGTTTCCTTCGTTGAGGGTGAAAAGGTCGTTTTTTTGCAGCCGTTCAATGCTATTGGCCATTGCTTCCAAGTCATTGAGTAGCGTAACAGAACGGACATTGATCGTCTGTGCCAGCTTGTGTGCGTCGATGATCCAGGGAAGGTTGGTCGTTTCGCAATAGCCATTGACCACTGGACCGGCAACACCAAAACAGACTCCGGAAAGTTCAAGTGCTATGGATCCAATTGCGGCGTGTACTACGGCTTCAAGCCCGTCGTATTCACGGCTGGGGAATGACCACTCTTTGACCGTGGTCAGACGGTTTTCGTCTGAATTCATCAGGGCCAGAAGGGTCTTGGTGCCGCCGACGTCTCCAGCCAGAATCATTGTGTCAACAAGGCTGACGCGGATTTCTCGATTAGCCAGAGCTGAAAACCGCGTTTTTGGCGAACAAGCTGGGCAGGGAATTCTTGAGGGTTACTCGGTCCTTCGAGAACTTGGCGCAGGGCCTCTGCTTTGTCCTCACCGGCGACAAGGAAGAGGAGTTGCTTCGCTTCGTTGATGATGGGAAAGGTCATGGTAATGCGCCAGTTCTCCGTTTCTGGAATTTTGTTGGCCGTCGCCATCTGCGTTGTGACATGAAGCGCCTCACTATGGGGAAAAAGTGAGGCGATATGGCCATCTGCTCCGACACCTAAGAACATGAGATCAAAAACAGGTAGCTCACCTGGAGCTAAATTAAATGCTTTCATGAGTGTCAATTCATACTTTAGGGCGATGGCCTGAGGGTCTGGACGTTCAGTCATAATCCGATGGATATTGCCGGTTGGAATGGGAACTTTAGAGAGGAGACTGTCCGAGGCCATTTTATAATTACTGTCGTCGTGGTCCGGTGGTACGTGACGCTCATCGCCGAAAAACCAATAGGTGGATTCCCAGGGAATGCGAGACTCAAATTCTTTACTGGCCAGGCGTTCATAGAGTTTTCGCGGTGTCTTTCCTCCCGAGAGCGCGATCATGCATTTTTTTCGCTCTTGGACCGCACGTTCAATGATTTCGGCCATGTGGTTCGCACCACGCTGGCTCATCTCTTCAACATCAGCCACGATAATTCGTTCACTCATTGATAACTCCTCATCGAAAGGGGGTTCATCGTCTGCCCATTCGCAGGGTGTGCAAAAAGGCTTGTCCAACCAGTCAGGATTGCATGGGCGTACGTGCAGACAACAAGGGGGCAACAAGATCTGCCACTGGTAACCTTTTTCAACATCCTGCTAAAGTTTACGCCATTTACGTAGATCTTTTCGAATCAGATCGTCGGATTCATCCGGGCCCCAACTGCCCGATTGATATTCGGGAAGTTGGGGGCGTGGAATGCCATTCCAGACATGGAGGATGCGAGTCACTAGGTCCCATGCATGTTCAATTTCGTCGCGTCGTGCAAAAAGGGTAGAGTCGCCGGTCAAGCAGTCAGACAATAATCGCTCGTATGCTTCCGGTTGCGCATCTTGAAAAGACGTTTCGTACAGAAAATCCATTTGTACGGGATCAATGCGAATGGTTGTGCCGGGCGCTTTGCTTCCAAATCCAAGGGAGATGCCTTCGTTTGGCTGAATACGCAGTGCCAACACGTTGGGTTCAAGCGTATAACATCCTGCAGATCGGAAGAGGGCATAAGGGGCGTGCTTAAAGTAAATCGCCACCTCTGTGAGGCGTTTCGCCAGCCGCTTGCCAACGCGCAAGTAGAACGGAACCCCAGCCCACCGCCAATTGTCGATATCCAGACGCATGGCTACAAAGGTCTCGGTGGTTGACTTCGGATTCACCTCAGGCTCTTGTCGGTAGCCAACCATTGCGTTCCCGTCGATATTTTTGGCCACGTATTGCGCTCGAACCACATGGTCGGTCACATCGGTTTGCGAATAGGGGCGGATTGCATGGAGGACTTTTACTTTTTCGTCTCGGATGGCATTGGCTTCGAATGCTACTGGTGGTTCCATGGCAATGAGCGTGAGTAGTTGCAGGACGTGGCTCTGGATCATGTCTCGCAGAATTCCAGCTTCTTCAAAATATGATCCGCGTTCTTCAACGCCGAGTGGCTCGGCAACTGTAATCTGAACGTGATCTATATAGTGATTGTTCCAGAGCGGTTCAAAAATTCCATTGCTCATCCGGAAGACCAAAATATTCTGAACGGTTTCTTTCCCAAGGTAATGGTCGATACGATAAATCTGGTCTTCTTGAAACACGGCAGCAATTTGCTCATTGAGTATTCTCGCAGTTTCAAGGTCACTTCCAAACGGTTTCTCAACGATGATCCGTGTCCATCCATCATCATTGGCTTCTTTGGTGACAAGGCCTGCCCCCCCAAGGCGCTGAATGATGACCGAAAAGACGCTTGGGGGTGTGGCGAGATAAAACAGACGGTTGCTTGGCCCCGTATTCTTTGGGGGAAGAGAGTCTAAGAATTTCAGAAGGCTAGCGTAGTCTTCCGCGTTGGCAAAATCCCCCTTGTGGTAATAGACACGTTCGGCGAATGTTTTCCACGGGCATTTCCCGCTTTCCTCTGCCTTATCTTTGAATCGCGAATGTTGTTTGATCGCCTCACCTAGCTCTGTCCTAAACTGCTCATGGCTTTTTTCTTTTCGCGCAAAGCCGACAATCACCACATCGTCAGCAATGAGGGTTTCACAGCTAAGTGCATAGAGTGCTGGAAGAAGCTTGCGTTTGGTGAGGTCTCCGGAGGCACCGAAAATCACGATATGAGTAGGAGATGACATCGTTCGGTCTTTACGAGAATGATTCGTGTATGGTCGGAGAAGGCCTCAACTCAGAACATGCGGTGCGATACAATCGTTCTGTCGCTTCGATCATATGATCAAGACTGTAGCTTTTCTCTATCAGGCGTCTGCCGTTGATTCCCATTTGTTTACTTGTGTATGTGTCTTTGATGCCCTGCTCAACACTTTGCGCCAAAGCCAGTGCGTCCGCTGGAGGAACGAGTAACCCGGTGTAGCCGTGGAGCACCACCTCCTTAGTCCCTCCTGTATCGGTTGCCACCACTGGTTTTTCCAGTCCAAGGGCTTGGAGGAGGACCTGCGAGATGCCTTCACTGCCGGTGGTGGGGAGCACGAGGACATCGAGTGCAGCCAAAATCTGCGGGACGTCCTCACGGTATCCCAACAAGTGCACGCGATTCTCTAGTCCAAGCTCACGAATGCGTGCTCGGACCTTTTCCTTGATTGGCCCATCTCCAGCAATGCAAAACCAGCAATTCTTGACCGATTGGAGCAGGTGTTTGGCGGCATCCACGAAGTAGAGCACTCCTTTTTCAAAACGAAGAAATCCTACCATTCCCACCAAAATCGCGTCTGCAGGAAGTGATAGTTCTTTACGAAGATGGGAATTGCGGCTGCCATTTTGCAACTTTAGAAGATCTACTCCCGTTGGAATGGAGAATATGCGTGTTTGGTCAAAGCCGTTTTGAATATGCATTGCGTTTCGGATCGTTTCACCTGTCGTAATGATGCGATCAGCGAGCTTCTCGTAGAGAAACCGACTCAGCCAGCCAGTCGAGATTGGTGTGGCTTTGTGTCGTGTCCGAATCAGGATCGGGCGTTGCGGGGCCAAGCGGGCTGCAATGCCAGCGATCCATGTGTCAGTTGACCCGTGAGTGTGGACAATATCAGGAGAAAATCGGTCGATCAGTTTGTAGACCATGTGTACTCCGCAGGGAAGTGTCCAACGATTCATGTTGATCGGTTCCACTGCAAGTCCGGCGTTTCGAGCGAGGCTCTCCATTTGACTGTCGATCTGAGTTACGAGGAGAACGTCATGTCCTCTTCGAGCCATGCTTTCTGACTCAGCAAGGGTTCTGAACTCTTGTCCCCCTAGTCCTTCTGAGCTTTCGGTATGCATAATTCTCATGGCATGGCGTTTACTTGAGTGGTATGTCGAAACGCCGAATGTTACCAAATCCTGACCAATGCTGTAACTGTTTTTATGGTCTGATGGGGGGGCGTGTGTGGCGTTAGTAAATTCCAGAAAATGCTATGGGTTTATCTGAGTGCGTTAACGGTATTTAGCCCAACCTTGCCGTCGACTACCATTCCCTTCTGCTTTTGGAAGGTTCTGACGGCACGATCGGTTTCCTTGCCAAAAATACCGTCGATGCGATCAGCTGGAAATCCGAGGGCGCGTTGTAGCGCAGCAACATCCTCTCCGCGCATGAGTGGCGTCTTCAGAAATAAAATGCGGTTTTGCTGTAGTGAAGTCCGCTGTTTACGCGCTTCATATTTGGTGTGAATTGCTTGTGTCTGTGCTTTGATTTTGCGTTCCAATCTCTGGATGTGGTCGTCTTCAACGGCGGTGATGCGATCTGTGGCATCATCCGATGAATCTTCTTGTTCCAAAGGTTGTTGCTGTATTTTTGATGAGACCATTTGTTCTGGACGAGAGGGAGGTGTCTCTACTGTGGGTGGGTGTATCGGTTTTGATTTCTGTAACGTTGTGTTCATGGGGAGTAATTGGCCAATACTGGACGGTCCTTCACTGGCCATATTTGTTGCCAATGGTGTGGCTGATGACTGGATAGAGGTGTAGTCGATGATAATCTCTTTTCTTTCCTGTCCGAAGAAGTGCTTGCCAAAACCGACGAAATGTTCCTTCCTGGTAAAACTCAGATCATATGTCTGAGGGCGTATCGCTGACGGGTGAGGGGATACATATGTCCTTCCGCAGAGTGAACTCGGACTATTATCAGCGTCAATCGATTGAAAACAGTTGAGGGTGAGGTGGAGCGTATTTTCTTTAACGAACATTTCTCCCGCCGTGACCTCATAGCGGTTTCCGACCGGATTGATCATTGCAAAAATGACACGTTCCTGTGGTGTGGCTTGCAGAAAAGCCTTATGGATGTGGGGTGCGAAGAGCGTGATGTCGTGTTTGGAAAAGACCCTCATCTGTTTGGCGGGTCCCTTAAACGCGTGCTGAAAAAATGACCGATGTTCTTCAACGCGTGTTGAGTCGAAAATGGTGTGGATCTGGCCCGTCTCAATGTCTATCGGATGGGTATAGCGGCGGGGGTCATCTGGTCCCCCAATGCTTCGATCAAGATCCAGACGCACAAGGTACGGGTCGCCTTGAAAAATGATTGTAGGGGGCATCTTTATTCCGGCGCATCCGGTGATGAGAAGGGTGGCTAGGATGACGACGACGCGTTGAAAAGATGGGAGCAATACCATCATCAGCTCTCCTCCAGTTATAGATTTATGAGGGATGGGGCTACGTGCCAAAACGAGAGGGTTTCAGAACTCTTTAAGCCTTCCCACAGCCTCTGTGGCTGAGCGAAGACCTTTCCTCTCGACAATGGTCGTGAGTTCCTGCTCAAGTCGGACAAACACTTGCGGGCCTTCTTCGACGAATGCGGTGCCAATCTGTACTGCCGATGCGCCTGCTAGTAGGTGCTCATAGATATCCTGTCCAGTTTCAATGCCACCCACGCCGATGATTGGGATATGGCCCTGAAATCTGAGGGCAAAGGCCCGAACATTTGCCAGCGCGACGGGCTTGATAATAGCTCCACCTAGTCCTCCAAATCCACCTTTAGGTTTAATGATGACGGCATCTGTTTCTGGATTGATGACCAGTCCATTGCCTATTGAGTTGATTACGGAGATGAAGTTAACGCCACATCGCTTGAGGATTGTTGCCATGTGGTCGTGGTGAGCGGGATCGAAGTATGGAGGAAGTTTTGCGCCCATCGGACGATTTACCACGTTTCGAATTCGGGTGAGGAGTTGCTCTGCAGTTTCGAAGTCGTATGCGATTTGAGGATGTCCCTCGATGTTTGGGCAGGAGAGGTTGATTTCCATCAGGTCAGGTTTTACAGCATCAATTGCCGTTGCAATGTCAAGAAACTCAGCGGGGCTGAAACCTGCGATGCTCGCAATGACAGGTTTCTTGAATTCCTTGAGACGGGGAATGAGGTCGACATATGCCTGATATCCGAGATTCGGGAGTCCCATTGAGTTGATCGAACCGTGTGGGAACGTGACATATCGTGGGGTTGGGTTTCCGTCTCGTGCATTGAGTGTCATCGACTTTGTCACGATGGCACCTGATCGCGAATTTCCAATTGCCTCAAGCTCTTCAGCGGTCACACAACGAGCACCAGCGGCATTCATGATGCAAGTAGGGAATGTGATACCAGCAATTTCAACAGTAGGGTTCATGCTCTTGGGTCCTGACTTTTCATGAGGCGCTCACTGGCGGTTGTCTAAGCAGACCCGGATGAGATCGAGGATTTTCATGGCCATTCCACGTTTGGGCATCAGAGGCATATCTTCAACAATGCCGTGCGCATCTAAGACAATGGCTGCATTGGTATCGGAGCCAAATCCAGCGTCGGGTTGGGTGACATCGTTTGCAACGATCATGTCGAGCCCTTTCTCCTTAAGCTTTCGTGTGGCTTCTTCAATGAGGTTTTCCGTTTCTGCTGCAAATCCCACCATGAATTGCCCGGTTTTTTTTGCGGCCAAGTTGCCCACAATATCTGGGGTTAGAGATAACGCGAGTGACAAGTGCTTTTGTCCTTGTTTTTTGAGCTTGGTTTCTGCAGGGTGAGTGAGTCGGTAGTCTGCAACGGCCGCGGCCATGATGACAACCGTTGCGCGTGCAAAATGTTTGTGCACTTCATCCTGCATTTCCTCAGCCGTTGAAACCGATATGGTGTGAACGCCTGGTGGTGGTGTGAGGGATGTCGGCCCCGTAATGAAGGTGACTTGGGCTCCTCGTTTCTGGGCAGATTGTGCCAGAGCGTATCCCATTTTTCCCGACGATCGGTTTGTGATATATCGAACTGGATCAATTGCCTCGTGTGTCGGTCCGGCAGTGATCAACAGCACTTCGTTGTGATAGTCACCAGGCATCGTGAGCAGGGAGATGATTGACGACATGATTGTCTCTTCGGATGGGAACCGGCCCCATCCAATATGTCCAGAAGCGAGAGTGCCAAATTCCGGATCGAGGACCTCCACGCCAGTCTCGCGTAGGGTTTTCACATTTTGCTGGACCAGCGGATGTTGCCACATGCCCCCATCCATGGCTGGGACAAGTAATAGCGGTGCATGTGACGCGAGGATAAGCGTAGACAACAAGTCATCGGCTAGCCCTTGTGCAAAGCGCCCTATCAAATTTGCTGTCGCGGGACTAACCAAGATGAGATCTGCAGTTTCTGCCAGTCTGAGGTGAGTCATATTGTCGTCAGTGGCAAACAAATCGGTATGGACTGGATGACCGGATAAGGTTTGAAAGGTGAGAGGAGTGATAAATTGACGGGCGGACGCCGTCATCACTACTTCCACGTCAGCGCCTAGGTCAGTAAGTCGTCGAAGCAGAAGGATTGCCTTATATGCGGCAATGCTCCCACCCACTCCGAGCACGATACGCTTTCCAAATAGTTGTTTTGTGGTCACTCGAGGGGTTCGACCGTGGTGTGAAAATGAGCAAATCAGAGCAATGCTGGTCTAACCACACACTATATCAACCATGTTCCATTGAGGTCAAAGTCGGAGTCCTCTTGCACCGTTTTTGGAGCAGACGAGCATTGCTGCATTAAGTAAACTAAGATTGGGACGCAGCTTGACGGGGATTGAACGGTTTGATTCAATGATAATAGCAATCAAGAGCGTTTTCGGCGGAGAATTGGGATATTGCTACCGCAACACTTGGAAGTTGGTTTTGTGACTGGAGGAATGTTGTGAGGTGTACTATCAGGATGACCACGGTTATTGTGGCCGGGGTGATGCTTTTTTTGGCGACGGTCCCAGTGTTTGGGGCCGACATGATTTTGTATTCTGGGAGAAAAGAAAAGGCCATCAAGCCGGTGGCAGATGCCTTTACCGCAAAGACTGGTATTACGATTGCTCTCAAAACTGGAAAAACCTCAGGGTTGGCGAACACTCTTCTTCTTGAAAAGCGTAGACCGCGTGCGGATGTGTTCATCGCAACTGTGGGTGGTGTGATGGAGATCTTGGCCGAGAAAGGTGTGTTGTCTTCCTATAGCTCCTTGGCGACGGAACGATTGCCGGCGGAATTTAAAAGTGCATCGGGGCATTGGGCTGGGATTTCGGGGCGGGCGAGGATCATCATTTACAATACTGAGCTCGTTGCCACAGATGATGTTCCACAATCGGTGTTCGAACTGGTTGATCCTAAATGGCAGGGAAAGGTTGCCGTGGCTGGGACGAGAGAGCGAACCACTCTGAGTTGGGCTTCTTGGCTTGTTCATGAAAGGGGCAAAGATTCGATCCAAAAGTATTTTCAGCAACTAGGATTGAATGGTCTCACAATCCTGTCTGACAATTCTGAGGTGTGGCGTGGGGTAGGACGAGGAGAGTTTGTGATTGGACTGACGAACTCTCCAAACTCTCATTTGGCTGTTAAGGCGGGATTGCCGGTTGGTGAAGTGTATCCCGATCAGGATACGATTGGCACGTTGGTCAATCTTAATGCCATCGCGGTCGTTCAGGGTGCTCCACATCCTGAGAAGGCGAAGCGATTTGTCGATTTCGTGCTTTCGCCCAACGGACAACGATTGTTGGTTGAAAATGCCTATGAGATCCCATTACTGGCAAACGTTGACTCCGGATCGGTGAAACCACTTTCAGCGATGAAAACACCGTCAATCACCGTCCGTAGCCTTGCCGCAGCCGCCGACTCTACGATGGATCTTCTCCGAAACATCGACCCACGCTGGTAAACCTGGTTTTGCTATGTGGGGCTTTCGACCGGTATTTCAGCGTATCCTTCTGTTCCGACTCTACCATGGAACCGAGGCGTTTAACACCGTACAATGCCACGTTCGGTCAAGGGATGAGGATGTTATGAATAGAACCTTATGTGAGAGGGCATCGTGTCTAAACTAATGTGGCCAGTGGCGATTGGGGGTGTTTGTGCGGTTGTGACGTGGATTGTCTCTGGGATGCTCCACTTTCCTCTGATCTTTCAATGGATGTTCATGTTCTATATCGCGCTTGGGACAGGGGTGTTTCTCTTGCTCGCGGCGCCGGAGCTTCCCCTATTGCGTACTGGGAAAGCGATCGTAGGGCTTGTCGCATTTTATCTCTTCACTTCGGGGGTTTTTTTAGCGGGTGGTGCAATTCTTCCTCAATTCGATCCGACGGTTGAACAGGAGAAGATCAATAAAATTCTGAAACATCGGCGCGCGCAATTTGAGGCGCCGGATAACACTGAACAACTTCTTAAGAAAGCTCAAGTTTTGTCAGTGCAAGCCAACGACTTGATGGGACGTGTTGCAAAATTGCAAGGTACGGCTGCCCCCATTCTTGTTGCTTCGGCGGGGGCAACGCTTTCTCCTGTTGAACGAGGCAAGGAAGTCTACAACCTCTATGAGTGTTACAATTGCCATAAAATTGGAGGTGAAGGGGGAACCAAGAAACGCGGGCCTGAAATGGGCAATCTTGGCAATCTTCTCACTCCAAAGCAAATCATTAAGAAGATCCTGAGTACGAAGGCCGATCCGTACTTCTACGCGGAGGGGTTTGAAAAAGAACACAAGAAGGGGTTGATGCCGGAAAAATACCGCGAGCTGATGACCGAGGAGGAATTGAGTACTCTCGCGGCGTACTTAATGACACTTAAGAACCCGG
>CEUD01342277.1_pt1 | contig 10330 bp, 7 predicted proteins | sample 356481 | NCBI WGS metagenome assembly CEUD01 (sample SAMEA2623314, study PRJEB7988) | marine metagenome | isolation source: saline water (ENVO:00002010), including | reverse complement strand
TAGTAGCACCGGTGCAAAGAGACAACTCCAAGTCTACTAACGATTCGAATGAATTTAAGCTTGTTGGGTTCGAATTTGATCATAAACAAGTGAATCCTCCGAAAGATTTTATTATTGAGGATAAAGAATATGATCTGACAAATGAAGTGGAAAACTGGAAACTAGTTCTATTTGCCATTATATCTTTGATGTTGGGGATCTTTGGTTTTAAGTTCATTTTGAAGAAAACTGAAGAGCGAAGAAGGAGAAGGGAGTTAAGAATTAGAGCTGAAAATGCACTTTCAGAAACACAAGGTATAAAAACGAGAACAGAAATTGAAGACTTTTATAGAAATAGAAATGAGTTTGCAAAGCTTTTGGACTGGGGACAGAAAGAGTATAGCTCCTTTGTCTATACACTTAATACTCACCAGTATAAGCAGAGCTGGAGCGAGGATGACGAGAGTGAGGTTAATCAGAAATTTTTGCTATTAAAGAAAAGTATGAGTGTGAAAAGTGGAATATAAGAGTACTACATTTGCAATCTTTGGACTTCTAGGTCTATTGTTCTGGGCCCTCGAATTTTGGAAGGTGTTTAAAAAACCTCAACTAGTTGCTCCTGCGAATTTAAATGTTGGTGGTCCCAAGCTTCTAAGATGGTTTTTATTTTTTCTTGGTTTGTGTGGATGGTTGTTAATTAGTTATTCAATGACTGGACCTCGTAAGGCATTAAAGTTTATCCCTTCAAATATTGAAGTGAACGATATCTTTTTTGTCGTGGATGTATCGAGATCCATGCTTGCTGACGATATAAAGCCAAACCGATTGGAGGTTGCTAAGCAAAAGTTAAGAGAGTTTGCAGCTTTGCGTCCAACAGACAGGGTTGGTGTAATTATATTTTCTGAAAAAGTCTTTACGATGTTGCCATTAACTACAGATCCTGGCCTTGTAGACAAAATTTTATCTGATATTCAAGTTGGTTTCTTAGGCAGTGGAACAAATATTGGTGATGGATTGGCACTTGCTGTTGCAAGGGCACAGGATAGTAAAACTAAAAATAAAGTTGTCGTATTACTTACAGATGGTGTCAATAATGTCGGAAAGGTTACTCCTATTCAAGCAGCTGAGTTGGCAAAAGAGAACAATATAAGAGTGTACACAATTACTTTGGGAACTAGAAGTGATGCTAAGATACCAGTCGGACGAGGAATGTTTGGAACTCAGTATCAGACGATACCTGGTGGATCGTTTGATTTGAAAACGATGAAAGAGATTTCAGACATGACAAATGGAAAAAGCTACATGGCAGAGAGTGAGGAAAGTCTGAAAGAGATTCTAGGCGAAATTCAAGGCCTGGAAAAAACGGAAATCAAAAGCTCTAACCAAGTCGTTTATGATGAGCTCTTCTATAAATTCCTTTTTTTGGGCGTACTGCTGCTTATATCATGTGAGCTTATGCGAAGACACCTTTTAAAGGAGGTATCATGAGTTTTAATCAGCTAAACCTTCTGCCGCTTGTCATTGTTGGACTCGTTATTTTTTGGCTTGCGACACTTCGGGCCGAAAAAAAATATTATCAATGGGTTCTTGACCATTGGTTTTTTAAACAAAGCCTATTAAGTAAAGTTTCTAGTATATTTTACTTTCTTGGTTTCACTTTCTTGCTCTTGGCTCTTCTTGACTTGCGTGGCAAGGAACAAAGGGTGACGGGTAAAAGTGTCGACCAAAAAACTGTTGTTCTTATTGATGCTTCGGCAAGTATGCTGGCGGAGGATGTTCGGCCAAATAGATTCGAAAAAGCCACTTTGTTGGCGAAACACTTCATTAAAAAGGCCGTAGGACATCAAGTATCTGTAGTCGTATTTTCAGACGGGCAAAAAAGGATCGTTCCTTTTACAAAAGATATGGATTTGGTTGAGGCAAGGCTCAATACATTAAAGGAGCTAGACTTAGATCGAGGCGGAACCGGATTGTCTATGGCGTTACAGGAATCGATCCAATATTTTATAAACAGCGAACAGCGGCCATTTGGCAACATTCTTGTGATCACCGATGCTGAGGAGACTGATGGTGGTCTAAATTTGAATGTACCCGATGGAATAAGTGTTGCTATCGTTGGGGTTGGAACTGCTAAGGGAGCCCCCATACCAATTCGAAACTCAAGAGGGGTCTTTCGAGGCAACAAGAAATTTAAGGGGGAAACTGTCATATCAAAGCTTGATGAAACCTTTCTTAAAAAGCTGGGTGAGAAAATTAAGCACTTTCAGTATTGGGTGGCAAGCTCCTACTCTCTACCAACAGAGCAAATATTAAATTTTTTTAGTAGAAGTTATAAAACTAAAAAATCTGAGGATGATTTTAGAATTAAGCCTGTGCTAGCAAATTATTTGCTATTACCAGGGGTTTTTATGTTGATTTTAGCCTTTGTAATGAAAAACGGAAAAAGCTTTGCAGTGGCAGCTCTTTTAATTTGTTCAATGGATTCATTTGGTAATAATAGCCCACCAGAGCCACAAAAAAATGAAGTCATCCTAGAGCTGGAAGAGCGTTTTGCAAGAAATGAACTTGGGCCAAAGGGTAAAAAAAAATTGGCCTCCGAATTACTCCGGCAGGGATTTTCAGAAGAAGCTACGACTCTTTACAAGGAGGTCTTGCCTGAAACGATTACCGATGAAAATTCTGTAGAGAAATTCAACTTGGGCGCCGCTCAACTAAAGGCTGGGAAAGTTAAAGATGGGCTAAAAACTTATACTGAACTTGTTGATTATTTGGAGAATAATACAAGTGAAAACAACCTAGATCTTCTTGAAAAATCAAAGTTGAATATGCTAAAGGCGATTCAAACTCAGACCCAGAAAAAGAAACAACAAAACAAAAATAGCAAAAGCAAAGAAGAGAAGGGCAAAAATCAAGAAAATAAGGACAAAGACCAAGGTGAAGGCCAGTCTAAAGACCAAAAAGACCAAAAGGGTCAAGGTCAGGGCAATAAGAAAGATAAAAAGAAAAATGAAGATAAGTCTGATCAAGAGAAAAATCAAAAGAAAGAGCGCGATAAAAAAGATGGCAAAGGTGAAAGTGGTAAAAATGAAAAACAGAAAGTTCCATCTATTTTAAAGCAACTGCTGTCTGATGATAATCAGTTGCAAAAAAAAGTTATAGACGCGAACACGGTTAAAGGTAAGGCTAGGGATAAGAAGGATTGGTAGCATGATTAAAATTATAATATTGGCCGCTTTGTATGCTATTACAGCGTTTTCCGACACATTGAAAATAACTGTGGACCCAAAGGAGCCTTTGATAAATGAAAACTTTAGAGTCCAGTTTGAGATAAGTACCCAAGAAGGTACAGATCCTGTAATCAGCTTTGATCCTCTCAATGTAGATGTTATTTCGCGACAGGAAACTGGAGTTAAAACTAGAACAACATATATTAACGGACAACTTAGCACTGAACGAAGTGTAACTGTTGAATATGAGATGATCGCAAAACGATCGGGAAGTGCTTTTTTAAGAGACATAATCGTAGAAATAGGAGGCAAGCGCCTAAAACACAATACAATTCGGATAAATGTGCTTAGTACCCCAAGAAAAGCACGTAATATACTGGTTAGAGCAGAAGTGAGCAAAGAGGAGGCTTTTGTTGGAGAATCAATTCTTGTTCGCTACTACCTTTACAACAAAGTGCCAGTTTCAAGTACTGACATTAAAAAATTTCCAAAGTTGGATAAATTCCTAAAACGGTACCACCAAGAAAAAATGACAGCTGAGAGAGCTTCTGTGGATGGAGAGATCTACACACGAAGGGTCATTTATACTGCTCAGCTTTACGGAACAGAGCCAGGCACTTATACCGTGGATCCGATAACTCTTGGAATCCAATATTCAACTAGGGGAAATAACCCATTTAACACTTTTGGTTTCGGTTCTAGAATGGGAGGGTTGAGAAAGATGACCCTTTCTAGCAAACCAGTAGAAGTTAAAATCAAATCCTTACCTAAAGAGAATGTACCTAAAAGTTTCACTGGCCTCGTGGGGGAGCATTCTTTTAACTTGGAGCTTAATAAAAACAAATTTGTCGTCAACGAGCCAATTGAGTTAAAGTTAGTCGTTTCAGGCCCAGGCGCTTTGGAGTTATTTGAGGCTCCTAAGATATTCACCTCCCAAGCGGTCGAAGAGTTTGAAAAGAATAATGACCTAAAAGTTGCTGCTGATTTCTCTGCAACAAAAACAGTGCTCTATACCTACCTTGGAAGAGAACCGGTCAATATTGAGAACAAAGTTATTCCATTTACTTACTTTGATCCAAACAGTCTAGACTTTAAGACTAAGAATGTAGACTTGGGGAGGATTGTTGTTGCTGGCGGAGTGCGTTTAGGTCATAACACGACAACTGGTGAGTCAAGAACGGATGCTAAACCGGAACGGCCTGCTGCAGAACAAGATTTAATTCCTTCTCAAGCTTTAACTCCAATGTATAAGCTCGGGAATACATATACCTACAATGCTTTTAGAATAACTTTAATCCTATTGGTTGTATTTCTCTTTGGGGGGCTATGGATTTTTAAGGATGCAATTTTGTCTATACGGGGAAATAGAACAAATATATTAGCTGAACTTATTAAAGAGGGAGCTGACTACTCTAAGCTTCATCAAGTTGTTCAAAAACTTGGCCATGGTGCTGATATGGAGAGCATAATAAGTGAGAGTAAATTGAATGAGGCAAGCAAAAAAGAACTACTTGAGCTTGTCCGAAAGTGTGAAAAAGAGTTTGAGATGAACGGAAAAACCAAAAAGCACAGAATTTCAAAGAGCACCGCTAAGGATTTAGTAAAAGCTGGGAATGTTGAGTCATGACTAGCTTTGAGGAATTCAAAAGTATAATTGGAGATAACAAATTTGGAGTCAGTATTGGAAACTTTGATGGTGTTCATTTAGGTCATCAAAACCTTCTTGGAGAATTTCTCGCGGAGTGTGGTAAAAAATCTCTTGCCTCGGTTGTATATACATTTACACCACACCCTGCTTTATATTTTGATCCTGCAAAAAATCATTTAATAACAAGCTACAAAAAGAAAGTAGCTTTGATAAAAGAGCTTGGCGTAGACTATGTTGTGGAACTTGAATTTAATAAAGACCTCCAGAATATGACAGCTAAGGAATTTTCACAATCAAATCTTTTATGCTTTAAAAGCCTAAAACTCCTTTGGGTTGGACATGACTTTACATTTGGAAAGGATAAGAAAGATCCTAAGTGGATTGAAGAACTCAAACAGGATGTTCAGTTTAAAAGACATAGTGCATTTCAAGTAAATCATGAAACTGTTTCATCCTCCCTCATAAGAAATTATTTAATGGAGGGAAGTATTGCGTTGGCAAATACTCTTCTTGGAAGGGAGTTTTCCATCGTGGGAGAGGTGGTCAAAGGGAAACAATTAGGGAGAGAGTTAGGGTTTCCTACTCTTAATATCATGCCGGAATATCCCTTTTTGATACCCGCACTGGGTGTTTACAAAGTTAGGTGTAAAATAGATAGCGAGATTTACCTCGGACTAATGAATTTGGGAAGAAATCCATCAGTTGACTCTGATGGAAAGATTAAGATTGAAGTGCACTTACTAGATTTCGCCAGGGATGTATATGGTGAAGAGGTTGAAGTGATTGTCGATGACTATATTAGGGAAGAGCGAAAGTTTGATAATATTGAAGAGTTAAAACTTCAAATAAAGCGAGATAAAAAAGTATATGGGAATTGAGAAAGAAAAATATGCCCTAATTGGGAAAAATATTCAACACTCCAGGTCTCCTGAAATCTACGAAAAACTCTTAGGTCATAAGGTGGATTATACTTTTTTAGATTATGAGAATGAAAGGGATGTTGAGAGGCTTGATGTTCTTTTACGGCAATTTGGGCGAATCAGCATTACGGCACCCTATAAGAATCATGTTTTTAAGAACTGCAACCAAGTTTCTGATCACGCCAAAGAATTAGAGGCAGTTAATGCAATTAAGCTTAAGGATGGAATTGTTATGGGTACAAATACAGATGCTTTGGCGTTTGAAGAAATCTATAATGAAGATTACTTAGGCTACTACCCTATAATCCTCGGGGATGGAGCTATGTCTAGATTGGCCCAAAACTTCTTCAAGATTGGAGGAATCAACTACCTGGTTTTGAGTAGAAAGAAGAGGAATCTTGATAAAATCAATCAGTATTTAAAGGAAAGCTCCGAAAAAAATATTGTACTCATAAATGCATGCGGAAGGTCTTACAAATTCAATTATCAAAGCTCTAAGTCCTTAAAAGTATGGGACCTAAACTATTCAATGCCTGAACAAAAAGATTATGTTTTAGCACAGGGGCATGATTACACTGATGGGCAAGAGTTATTAATCCGACAAGCGCAGTATGCGTTAAGCTTCTGGAATTCCTAAATATATTCAAACTTTTTTTACAGATTCCGATACTTTAACCAACACAAGGAAAAGTAGATGGTTCGTAAAGAATTTATTGAGGTCATTACCAACACAGGTATGGCAACTCTAAAAGAGTTGCGTCGACTAATGATGAACAAAGATGAGGATGAAGTTACTGAATTTGAACTTCTATCCTTGCCGGGGTTTGATGAAAACAAATTTGCAAAGTCTATTTCTGAAAAGTATGGGCTAACATTTATTGATTTAAAGAATGCAAAAGTTGCCAAAGACACCATCAAATATCTAAAAAAGAGACTGGTAATAAATCATAGGGCCATTCCTATCCAAGTTACGGCTGGGAAAGTGACAGTTGCCACATTTGATCCCACAGTTATCGGACATAAAGCTAAATTAGGTCAAGAATTAAAAAAACCAGTAGAGTTTATATTAACTAATATTTCATCTTGGCAAAAACTATTTTCGAATGTTGAGGATTCGGTTGAGGATCTTGTACATAGTGTAGTTGAGGTAAAGGCCAATGCTGAAACGGAGCCGGATCTAAAAGCTGAAGATATTGGGCAGGATACAGTAACTTTTGTTAATAGAATCCTTGCTGAAGCTTTTGTGAAAGGTGTTTCCGATATTCACGTTGAGCCCTACGAAAAAGCCTTTAGGGTCAGATTTAGACTTGATGGTTCCCTGGTAGAGGTTGCAAGACCACCAAAGTCAATGATGGGACCTATGATATCTAGGTTGAAGATTATGGCCTCGCTTGATATTTCAGAAAAAAGAAAGCCTCAAGATGGAAGAATAAAACTCTCAATTGGAGGTAAGCCAATAGACTACAGGGTTTCCTCATTACCGACTCTTTTTGGTGAGAAAGTTGTTTTACGTCTCCTTGATCAGTCTAACCTCCAGTTGGATATGACAAAACTAGGCTTCGAAGCAAAACAAATTGAAGTTTTTCAAAGAGGTATCCACAACCCTTACGGAATGGTTTTAGTTACTGGCCCGACTGGATCGGGAAAAACAACCACACTTTATTCTGCATTAGCGGAGTTGAATACGGAAGACACCAATATATCAACAGCAGAAGACCCATGTGAGTTTAACTTAGAAGGTATTAACCAGGTTAACGTAAAAAAAGAGGTTGGCCTTACTTTTGCCTCAGCTCTAAAAGCGTTCTTACGTCAAGACCCAGACATAATTATGGTGGGAGAGATTAGAGACTTCGAAGTTGGAGAAATTGCAGTTGAAGCCGCTCTGACTGGCCATATGGTTCTATCAACTCTGCACACAAATGATGCTCCATCAACTGTTACAAGATTGTTAAATATGGGGATTGAGCCCTTTCTTGTTGTTGCCGCACTGAATGTGGTTGTTGCTCAAAGACTTTGTAGAAAAATCTGCATTAACTGTAGAGAGCCTCACAAGGTTTCATTAAGTGAGCTCGTGGCCTGCGGATTTGCTCCGGCCTCTGCTGAGAAGATCAAAGTTTATAAGGGAAAAGGTTGCGATGTTTGCAATGGTACAGGTTACAAGGGAAGAGTTGCAATCTATGAGGTTTTGGAGATGTCTCCAAGACTTAGAGAATTAGTGCTTAAACACGCTTCCTCTGATGACATAAAGGCACAAGCAATCAAAGAGGGAATGAAGACTTTGCGTATGTGTGCTCTAACAAAGGTTGCTCAGGGACTAACTACCATTGAAGAGGCCTTATCTAACTCAGCTTCGGATAATATGTAAGGAGATAAGTATATGAGTGATGAAACTAAAACACGAACCCAATCGGTGCAAGGCACTCAAAATTTACAGATCCAACAGTTATTCAAAGTTATGGTGGATAACGGTGCTTCTGATTTACACATCACTGTGGGCACCTCTCCTGGAATGAGAATTTCCGGTGAAGTTATTAGAGTGAAAACTGGTCCATTATCTTCAGATGACACTAAAAGACTTATTTATCAAATTTTAACCGAAGCACAACGCTCTGAACTGGAGAAAAACCTCGAGTTGGACTTCTCGTTTGGAGTAAAGGGGCTCGCCAGGTTTAGAGCTAACTGCTTTTACTCAAAAGGTGCTGTTGCCGCTGTATTTAGGCAAATTCCCACACAAGTTCCAGACTTTGATTCACTAGGACTTCCTCAGGTTTTATTAGATATGACTGATGTTTCAAATGGCCTAATGCTTGTCACTGGACCTACTGGTTCTGGTAAATCCACGACGTTGGCATCAATTATAGATCGTCTCAATACCACAGAGCCTGGCCACATTATAACTTTAGAGGATCCGATCGAATTTGTTCATACTCACAAACAAAGTATTGTGAACCAAAGAGAGATTGGCGTGGACACCCTTAAGTTTAAGAACGGACTTAAAAGTTTACTAAGACAAGACCCAGATATTGTTCTTGTTGGAGAACTAAGAGATGTTGAAACTATTGAGGCTGCATTGGAGATTGCCGAGACTGGGCACTTAGTTTTTGGAACACTTCACACTAACTCTACAATTCAAACTATATCAAGGGTTATTAATGTTTTCCCTGCTGATCAGCAGGAACAAGTTAGAACTCTTCTATCATTCGTTCTTCAGGGGGTTGTAGCTCAACAGCTATTACCAAAAAAAGGCGGTGGACGAGTTCTGGCACAAGAGATTTTAAGAATGACCCCTGCAATTAGAAATTTAGTTCGTGAGGATAAGTTGCATCAAGTTTATTCCCAGATGCAGATTAATCAAGATGCCACCCACATGGTTACAATGAATCAAAGTATAAAGCGTGCACTTGATAAGGGGTTTATTGATCCAGACACTGCAATGTCTTACTCAAACAACCCTGAGGAAATGGCGAAAATGTTGGGGATACAAAAAAAGTAGGAATGAAACATGGCCAAGGGTAAGTTTAAATATGAAGGTGTGAACTCTGAAGGACGTAGCGTCCAGGGAGAGATTGATGGTAAGGATCTACGCCATGTTAAGCGCCTTCTAAGACGCAAAGGAATACGTGCCAAGAAAGTAACGGCACCTAACCCCTTGGACATCGACCTTGGAATGTGGATGGTTGAAAAAGGTCTTGCGAAGGCCTTTGGGAAAGCAGAGCTTAATAGGTTTACAAGACAACTTTCAATTCTAATAAATGCCGGTGTCCCGATTCTTGAATGTATGGAAATATTGGCCAAACAAGAGCAGAACCCTTCTCTAAAGGCAACGATAAGAAAAGTTATGGAAGATGTCGGAAGTGGAAAATCTTTGCATGAGGGTCTAAGCTCTCATAAAGGCTTTGACAAGCTTTATTGCTCTCTGGTTAAGGCCGGAGAAGCAGCAGGTATTTTGGATACTATTCTTGTAAAGCTTAGTGAGTTTATGGACAAACAAGAGGGTATCAAGAAAAAGATTAAAGGTGCTCTGACCTATCCAATTATTGTTGTTGTTATTGGTATCGCTGTTGTTTGGGGCCTAATGGTTTTCGTTGTTCCCCAATTTGTTGGAATGCTAAAAGAGTCGGGACAAGAAGTACCTGCGGTTACACAGTTTGTAATTGATACTTCAAACTTCTTCCAAGAGTACACTTTGATAATGGTGCCGATAGGCTTTGTTGGTTCCATCCTGTTTTTAAATTTTATCAGAAGCAAGGATGGAAAGGTTAAGTGGGATAGGTTCACAATGAAGTCGCCAGTTTTTGGTGATATCATTATTAAGGGAAATCTTTCAAGCTTTTCAAGAACGCTCTCCACAATGCTGAGTTCTGGTGTGGACCTTCTTGAGTCTCTTGAGGTTTGCATTGATACAGTTGATAACACCCAAATTCAGAAAGACCTAAGAGTTGTTAGAAGTGCCGTTTTAAAGGGTAAATCTATTACTGAACCTTTGGGGAGAATTAAATACTTTCCTCCTTTAGTAAATCAAATGGTTAAGGTTGGAGAATCCACTGGTAACTTGG
>CEUD01076681.1_pt1 | contig 10333 bp, 8 predicted proteins | sample 356481 | NCBI WGS metagenome assembly CEUD01 (sample SAMEA2623314, study PRJEB7988) | marine metagenome | isolation source: saline water (ENVO:00002010), including | reverse complement strand
CCCCCCCGCCACAATCGTGTGGCTCGCAGTCGCGCCCTTGGCGAGGCAAGCTTGATCAATAATTGTGCGCAAACGTTCCGAAGTCAGCGTGCGCCCTTCGTAGACTATACGCTTCCCCTCGATCTTAGCAGCCCGCAGCACCGCCTCCGCCGCACGTATACCCGCAGCAGAGGCCGCATTACCTTGCTTGATGGCACGTGCTTCTGCATCAGTCTTCTTGATACGTTTCGGGAAAAACGCTCCTTCGACGATCTCAACACGATAGCCCGCATCAAATAGTTTGGCATAATAAATCGCCGGAAAATCGGCCGGCACTTCAATCTTCTTCACGGCAAAACGTTGTGCAAAATAAACCATCAACTCCCCGGGCCCCACATCCGCGAGCTCGATCTGTAGATTCTCTGCGGCCTTCTCACGAATCGACTCTAAAAGTAAAACTTCATCAAACTTGGACTGCTTCGCCACACGCCCATATTCGAGCTGACTCACCACCGCATAGCTTTTCTTTTGAGCAATGATCGCTAAATACGGGTCTGGCACGAAGACCCCGGAAAGATAGAGCGAGTCAGCCGAAGACTCGGAAGCGGCGTAAAGAAGACGGATTGTGGAGGATTTACTTTTCATTGTTCAGTGAATGTTCTAATGATCCTGAGCATTCCCGTGAAGCTGTCACGCATCGAACCTTAAAAATTTAACATTGAAACCACAAATTAACATTCTCGTAACATTACTGTCACTCGCGCTATTAGCCTGCCAGCCAAACAGGCAGGCTGATTTAGCGCCGGCAGATGGACAAACCCACTTTGCAATCGCGATCGGCGGCCAGGAATTACAACTGCAACTAGCAGTTAATTCCGCCGAACAACAGAAGGGCCTGATGCACCGTGACAGCATGCCCGAAGACCACGGCATGTTGTTCCTCTTCGATCAGCCGGCGCAGCGCTCCTTCTGGATGCGTAACACTCGCATCCCGCTGGACATCGGCTACTTCGATGCCAGTGGGCACTTACTGGAAGTGCACAAACTCTTCCCTTACGATGAAACACCCGTGCCCTCTGCCAACGATCAAGTTCTAATCGCAGTCGAAACCAATCGTGGTTGGTACGCCGCCCATGGCGTCAAGCCCGGCGCACGCATCGACATGACCGCACTACAAACGGCACTCAAACGTCGCCAACACGCCAACTCGGCGCTCAAACCATAATGTCTGAAACGAAGCCCCCAACCCCACGAGTGCCGCGTCAGGGCAACCTCATCAAACCGCCCGCAACGAAGTCTAGCAATGCCGCGAAACAGCGCCGACGCGCCAAAACTATACCGCCCAAACCAGCGGGATGGTTGGCATACCTCGCGCTCATCCTACTCACCATTGCGAGTTATATCCCGATTTTTAACTCTGGTCTCATTTGGTCGGAATACGATGAAGTCGAGCGCAGCGCCTACCAATCCCTCGACTCGTGGACGCAGGCCTGGTCGCCCGAGATGCTTCGTCACGAAGATCCGATCAGTCTAAACTCCTATTTCCTAGAGCAAAAACTGCCCTTCCCTCCCGCGCTCACGCATCATACGATCAACTTGCTGCTGCACATCTGCGCGGCCATCTTCCTACTCAAGAGCCTAGACGCACTCAAGCTGCCAGCGGCCTTCTCAGCCTCGCTGCTATTTGCGCTTCATCCTACCGTGTTGCAAACTATATATTGGTCAGGCTATCGAGAAGACTTAGTCGGGCTCACTCTACTACTGGCAGCACTTTACTTTGGCATTCGCAATCGTGGCGCGGGCGACTTCGTCAGGGTGATTGTAATCAGTATCCTCGCCTACCTCGCGCACCCAGCGACACTCTTACTACCGCTGGTGCTGGGGCTTTGCATCTTTCAACAGCAGGCGAACTTTCATCTCAAAAACTATAATCGACTGCTGCCCTTACTTTGCCTCGCACTCTTCATTGGGGTCTGGACACAGAGCAATCAAGCCGTAGCAGAGATCGAGCTCAGTGATCGGCTAAGCATCTACGCGCAAAACTTATTCTTTTACCTAAAGCAAGCCATCGCGCCGGTAGAGCTCTCACTCTTCCATCCCTTCGATCACTCGCAAGGCTACAGTGTGGGCGCCCAGTATAGCTTCCTCCCCTTCCTACTCTTTATTCCGTTTTACATTCTGATTGCCATCAACTTCCGTAAGTCGTGGACCCGTGGCATCCTGCTCGGCCTGACCGCCTACCTACTCCTAATACTCTATGGACTCTCCCAAACGGGCACTTTCATTGACGGCAGCCTCGCAAACGAAGATCACCTACACTACATTGCGCTGCCCTTCATGATCGCACTGCTCACCTGCACCGCTGGCGGCATTGTGCGCAACATGGGCTCGGGGGGCAAAATCCTTTGGTATATTGGCTTCCCACTATTTGCGTTACTAGAACTCTCTCTCACCCTTTCTTATGCCAGCTCCGTGAGTGATCGCGCGCAAATGTGGCACACACTCTCCAAGCAATGGCCCCAAGCTTGGCAGCCCAAGATCGCACTCCTCCAAACCATTCAAGCCAGCGGGGAAGAAAGCAATCTACTTGACCGCAATCAGATGATCGAGATGCTAGAGAATATTTTGAAGCTCCAGCCAAATCGCATGCAGGAGCGCATCGCGCTAGCTCGCATCTACCGCGACAGCGAACAAAAAACAAACGCCCTGCGCGAATACAAACGCATCCTACGTGACTTCGAGCCTGAACGAGAGTTCCTCAGCGAAGCGGCCGAATTTTATGATCAGCTCGGGCTCAGTTGGGACGCCAACAACGCACGTGCACGTATGCGCGAATAAACCACTTCTTCCACTCAATCATAATCGCAAGCGGCTCAGCCTTCGCGCCCTACCGGTCGCCCTGAGCCAATTGCTCAATCACCCAAACACACGAAATATGACAACAGAAAGAACCCCCGGCCTAGGAACCCTCGCACTGCACGCAGGACACACACCCGATAAAGACACTGGCTCACGCGCAGTCCCGATTTATCAAACGACCAGCTACATGTTCAACGACACCGCACATGCGGCGCGTCTCTTCGGTCTCGAAGAGTTGGGTAATATCTATACCCGCATCATGAACCCGACCACCGACGTGCTCGAAAAACGCGTCGCTGCACTCGAAGGCGGCGTCGCCGCACTGGCACACTCCAGTGGCCAAGCCGCGATCACGAGTGCGATTCTAAACATCGCTTCAGCCGGCGACAATATCGTATCCGCAGCGCAACTCTACGGCGGCACGTATACACTATTCAAATACACTCTGCCCAAGCTTGGCATCGAAGTGCGATTCGCCGATGCCACCGATCCGGCCAGCTTCGCGCCCCTGATCGACGACAAGACCAAAGCCATTTACGGCGACACCGTCGGCAACCCCAGCCTCAACATCTTTCCATTTGAAGAAGTCTCTGCGATCGCCAAAGAGGCTAAACTGCCCCTCATCATTGATAGCACCGTGGCCTCTCCCATCCTCTGCCGCCCGCTCGAGCACGGTGCCAACATCGTGGTGCACAGCTTGACCAAATTTATCGGCGGGCACGGCACCAGCATCGGTGGCATTGTCGTCGACGGTGGCAACTTCGACTGGGGCAGCGGCCGCTTCAGCGAGTTCACTGAGCCCGACCCCAGCTACCACGGCCTCGTGCACTGGGATGCCTTCGGCGCCTTCGAACCAGCCGGTGGCGCCAACATCGCCTACATCATGAAAATGCGTCTGCAATGGCTACGCGACGTAGGTAACTGCCCGGCTCCCTTCAACTCCTTCATGCACATCATGGGCCTCGAAACCCTCCACTTGCGCATGGAACGCCACTGCGAGAATGCACTCAAAGTCGCCGAATTCTTAGACGCACACGAGGCAGTCAGCTGGGTCAACTACCCCGGGTTGAAAGGCAGTCCCCACTACGCGGCAGCTCAGAAATATTTCACGGCTGGCCAATACGGGGCCATGGTAGGCTTCGGCGTCAAAGGAGGCCTCGAAGCGGGCGGCAAGTTCATAGATAATCTCAAGCTATTCAGCCATCTGGCAAACATCGGCGACGCCAAGTCGCTAGCGATCCACCCCGCCACCACTACGCACTCTCAGCTCGATGAAGCACAACAAATCGCCGCAGGCGTGACTCCAGACTTCGTGCGTCTATCTGTCGGCACCGAAAATATCGAAGATTTGCTCGTCGACCTCGACCAAGCACTCAAAGCGTAATTCAAACATAGCTAGCTGGTAGAGGCATGCACCTCTACCAGTTAGCTATATGGATCCTCAGCTGATAAATGGAGCGGCACAATGCTCATTTGCAGTGAGGATCACTGCTGCTCAATTCACTCGAAAAAAGTAAATCTACCCCAGCTCGACTTGTTTAGAAGCGCCAACCCATATTGAGTGATAACAAGTGGAGCTTAACTTGCATTTCTCCCGAAAAACCACCGACATTTGCCTCACGACGATCATATTCCACGTAGGAATATGCGAAGCCCCAATAGGCCCGATCCCATTGCTTCGTCAATCCAATCGTATAGGCCATCTGATCTGCATCTGGAATCGTAGTGCTCAAGGTACTATCGGGCACAGGACTCTTAAAGAGTTGACAGCTAGCGTGGCTACGCAGGCCCTCACCATGGTCGTAACGTAAAGCAATACCGAAGGTTTCAGAATCGTCCCAATCCTGTGGCGTAACATTGGCGCCGCCAAGAAGTGGCGTATTATTAGCAAGGTCGATGTTAAGCTCTTCGAAATCAGAAAACCCGACACGTTCATATTGCAGTTCAAGCGTCAGTGCTTCAGTCAATTGACGTCCATAGCCGATGCCCAAAATCCATGGATAAGTGATACGCGTCGAAGCATCGCTTTTATCCGTAGCACCTGCTGTATACCCGTCCCCACTTAACGAGCCAATCTTCCCGTGCCCCTGATGATCAATCGTCGTCTCAGAACGTATGCTAAGCGCAAGCCGATCCTTCTCAGTCACATCCCAACTGAGTGCAAAATTAGCTCCAATGCCCCAACCGTCCACCTCCGCCTCCGCGACAGTCTCCTGAGTCACATAGACATTGTCAGGATAAAACTGCTCAAAGCGAAGTTTAGAATACATCGCGCTCAAGCCCACAGCCATAGTCAGATTGTCAGTGACACGAAAAGCCATCACTGGATTGAGTTGCATGGTCAGCATTTCACTTTTATAGGGAGTCAAGTAGCGTAGTTCGCCCCCAGGCCCAAAGGCCCCCGCATTCTCCCACTCAGTCGCAAGGCCGTAAGGAACGGTCACAGATAGACCGAAAACAAAACGTTCTGAAACAATTGGGCTGACAGCAAAAAAGCTAGGCAACAGCTTAATCGGCTCTTCGCTACGAGCGAGATTTCCGCCATCCACTTGAAATTCCGATTCGATATGCACAATAGTGGGGCTAAAGAGAAGCGAGCTTTCACCGTCTAGATCCATCAGATTCGCAGGATTATGTAACGCAGCCGAGGGATCGTCTATATAGGCATAGCGCCCGCCCGACTGCCCGAGCCCATAAGCTCCGGGAGCGGAATTACGAAACCCTTCACCCCACGCAAACTGCGAGATAAGAAACAAAAAAAGAAATCGAAGGGTACATTGCGTTGAAGGAAGCTGAATTTTCATAGTAGTAACGAGATATAGACAAGGGGGTATATATCCTATAAAAAAGATAGTGACTTTGCACGCTTTTAGTCGATTACAGTAGACATTTTACCAAGCATTTATATTTCGTCCAATAAGCACCAAAAAGTTACAGAAAGCAGAGTATCCTGAATGCTCGAGACGGGTATTCATCGTTTTCGTACAAAAAAAGCACTCCGTCCAAAAATGGAAACGGAGTGCTTCGTGAAAATCTCTTCTTCTTCTTCTTCTTCTTCTTCTTCTTCTTCTTCGACTAATTAAAATAGCCAGACGAATAGAAATAAAAGCTGATCAGCGGGCGACGACAGCCGACTTTTTACGCTTCACCCAATAAAGCCCCGCAGAGCCCATCAGCATGGAAACGGCGACACCCGGCAAAGGCTGACCACTGGTCGCTGGGCTTGATGGAGCACCTCCACTAACGCGAAACGCAAGTTGAGTATATTGACTCCCATAGGTATCATAGTTGCCACCAAAAAATAGTGACTCGGGACCATTAAAAGTGCTACTATACTCCCATCCACGATGCCCCAAATCTTTGGCAGCAGATGTTAGTGTAGTCCCCTCGGAGCCTGTGACGTAGAAAAACAAACTTTGGCCAGCAACAAAATTACCGATATCGATCGAGACTCCATCAATAGCCACTTCACGCAAGGACTTTGCGCCCGTGGCACCATCTGTAATCTCCACAGTCAGCGTGTCCCAATCTGTAATGACATATCCTGCAGCCGATGATTCGGTGAAGAAGTCCAGTGTTAAACTACTGTCTTCAATCACATTCAATTTACTATAATCATAATTTACGTAGTCACCATACTGATAGGCGCCCATCAAAGAATATGCGCCAGTGAGCAATCCGAACATTGCGAGTGAGAGTGTCTTTTTCATAGTGTTATTTTTTAAATATTTAAAGTTTCAGCTAACCACGAGTAGGTTCACAGTTAATTTACAATGCAATATAGCAAAAAATATGCCCGCGATCAAACAAAGGCTCAAACAGGAATCGACCAAGAGCCCACAAAAACGCACATACAACTACACTACAAGAAGTTAAGAATAAAAAATTCATCTAAAAATAAATCAAAAAAAGATAAAAAACACCGAGAGTATTGCAGAAAAATTCATCAGCAACTAAGCTCAATGACAATATTTCAGCAAAAAATACCGACACATGTAATAAATACAGAAGGCTACAACCACTTGCTACAAATACAAACAACGGAGCAACCAATCAAAACACAGCAAGTAAGCGCAAGGATATAGCAGCTCATGCTATAAAAGACTTGTCCACGTAAAATAGGCTGCTCATAGTCCCGCCCCGTGCTAGTTAACGCCCGGAATACCTCAATTTTATTTTCTCTGACGCTTTCAATGACCTTGAATGCGGCTCTGCCTGAACTCAGTTCGCTCGAACCCTTGGAATTCGACGAAGCCTCGCAGCGCTTAGTTGCGCGTGGCGATGCACGCTTGGATTTCGACGGAACTCGAATACGCGCGGATCGTATTACCTACTACCAAGATTACTCACTGGCAGACGCCAATGGCAATGTTGTCATTTCACGAGACGGTGGACGCCTACTGGCAGACCGCCTCAGTTACGACGGGCAAGAGAGTATCTTTTCAGTAGATTTGCTGCGCACGGGCCAATGGCCTTATTACGTAACAGGGGTGAGCGCAGGCGGCAGCAGCGAAGATGTAACGATTGACGGCGCGACACTTTACTACGGGGCCCCCAGTCGCTTCGGACTCAGCGCGAGTTCAGATAATGTCCACTACAAAAAAGAAGGCACCAGCGAGTATGTGGCGATGACAGGCACAACCTTCCGCGTCGGCTCTGTGCCCTTTTTCTATCTGCCCAGCTACCGGCACTACTTAGAAGGTTCGCCCTACTTACTAGACCTAAATGCCGGCTCTGACAGCTCACTCGGCTACTACCTGCAAACGACCAGCCTCTTGCCTGTCACATCCTGGCTGCGCGCGGGTGCCAACCTCGATTTCTATAGCCAACGTGGTGTCCTTGCAGGTCCGACCGCGCAATACACATACAGCTCCACAACTCAAACTATCGTCGGAGCGCTAAGCACTGGTGCCATTCACGACAATGGCAGCGAATCGGATCGCGGCGTCGATTCCTTTGGCGAAACGATCGATGCGGAACGTGGATTTGCCGAGTGGCGCCACAAACATCACATCGGCGATCGCTTCACAGCCACTGCCTCGATCAGTTATTGGTCTGACTCCGAAGTGACCCGCGACTTTCGCGACGACATCTATAATGACAATGAGCGCCCCGATTCCTTTGCCGAAGCCGCATATGCCGGCGACAATTACTTGATTTCCGCATTCGGCCGCTTCAAGACCAATGATTTTCAGACTGTGCAGGAACGCAGCCCCGAAGTAAGTTTCGACCTACTGCCAGTGCCGATCTTTAATACAGGTGCCTACCATCGCGCCTCCGCCAGCTATGTTCAACTGAACGAAGACTTTGGCAACTATGCCCCACTGCTGACAGTCGAAGGCGAATCAGACCGCTTCGATCTGAGCTATCGTATCGAGCGCCCCTTCTCTCTGACAGACTGGCTCACTTTCAAACCTCTAGCGGGTGCTCGCTTCACCCATTACGAAAACCAGCAAATCGACCCAGGCGTCTACTCGCCGGCGGCCGCACTCATCGACGACAACTTCAGCCGTCAAATTTACGAGCTCGGCTTCGACTTGGAAGCGCGTGCCTATGCCAGCTACCCAACCGTCAATAAGACTTGGGGTATCGATGGCCTGCGCCACCTCGTGCGCCCCGTATTACGCTACCGCTACTACTCCGACCCCGACGACCTGAACGAAATCGCCACGATCGACCGACAGGTATTCGACTTACAGCGTCCACTGCTGGATTTAAGTGACTTGCGCAACGTCGACGAAATCGCCGAAACCCATCTCGTACGTCTCGGCGTCGAAAATCTCTTTCAAACACGTGCAAAAGGCTACGGCTCTCGCACATTGGCAGCACTGAACTTCTACCAAGACATTCTCTTCGAAAAGGACCTGCGCTACGATGGCGACGAAGAGGACACTTTCAACGCCACTTGGGTGGAACTAGTATTGAGTCCTGCCCCATGGTTGAAATTCGACTTAGCGAGCCGCTTTAAGACCGAGAGTATGAGCTTGGAAGAACTGCGCACCCGCACCACCCTGACCAGCGGTGAAGCATGGGAACTGGGCCTCTCGACCGACCTACTCAACCATCAGATCGATCAATACCGCCTCGACTTCATTTACCGCATCAACGAGCGCTACGCCTTTCTTTCCGATGTCAACTTCGATGCAGACACCGGCGAATTCACCAAAGTTAAGCTAGGTCTACGCACCCGTATCGGCAGCACTTGGGAGCTAGTTTACGCCATCACCTTCCGCGAAGATGCGCAACGCGAGAGCGATGTTGAGTTCCAAGTACAACTGCGCCTCACGGGCGACGAGTAAACCACTCGCTCAAGCCGATGGAAGAAGCACTCATCCCAGATAACGACTTTGCCATTCGGCTCCCCGCATTCGAGGGGCCCTTAGACCTCTTACTGTATCTGATCCGGCGCAATGAAGTCGATATATACGACATCCCGATCGCACGCGTCACTGAGCAATACATCGAAATCCTAGGCTCGATGGAGAAGCTCGACCTGGAGGTCGCTGGCGAATTCTTCGTAATGGCCTCCACCTTAATGTATATTAAGAGCCGCATGCTTCTGCCTAAAAAAGATCAAGGCAGCAATCTGGATGTGGAAGAAGATGATATCGACCCACGTTGGGAACTCGTACAGCAACTGCTCGAATACCGAAAATTCAAAGAAGCCGCCGAAGACATTCGTAAACTGATCCTGAATAGCAACGACCTGATCGCGCGCATCGGCCCTCAAGATGCAGTCGAAGCCGTCGAGCGCCCCCTAAAGCCAGTCGACCGCGTTGACCTCTGGAACACATTCAATCAAGTCTTGCGCCGCCTAGCCGAGCGCATCGACGAGGGGCAGATCAATGCCGAACAAGTCACCGTCTCGGACCGGATGGAGGTGGTACTCCTACGCATCCGGCACCAACCACATTTCCTCTTCTCAGAACTCTTCGAAGCCAGCACCACAATCACCACAATAGTAGCAAGCTTCCTTGCGGTTCTCGAATTGACGCGTCTAAATAAGATCCTAATACAACAAGACAGCGCCTTCGGCGACATCCGCTGCATGCGCGTGGAACATCCTGATCTCACCGCTCCCAAATTTGATTAAGCATTATGAACCGTATCGGCAAGCCACACAGTTATCCGTCAAATAAGCCTCCAGCGCATCTGATTGGAGTAGGCTTGGATAATAAAGACGGACATAAGCGCATCACAAAAGCTGAGCGCTTCGCCATCGTCGGCGGCTCACAAGAAACGCACGAACGTATGACAGAGACCGTGGTAAAAACCTTTGAAGCACTTGATCGCAAGGGCAAGACCCTCGATTCTATAGATAAAAAGGAACTCAACGACATCATTAAAGATAGCACACCTAAATAAGGTCCACTTGACAGCCAGCAAAGCCCCCATAGCTTACATAACACTATGACAGACCCCGAAAACAAAAACTCAGCCAACACCCCAGCTAATAACGGCACCAGCAATGGATCGGACGCGCCCAAGCCCGTAA
>CEUD01342278.1_pt1 | contig 10337 bp, 7 predicted proteins | sample 356481 | NCBI WGS metagenome assembly CEUD01 (sample SAMEA2623314, study PRJEB7988) | marine metagenome | isolation source: saline water (ENVO:00002010), including | reverse complement strand
ATACCTCAAATATCTCTAATCATGGGACCTTGTGCTGGGGGAGCTGTTTATTCTCCGGCCATGACAGATTTTATTTTCATGGTTGATAAGACATCCTATATGTTTGTAACTGGTCCAGATGTAGTCAAAACTGTAACTCATGAAGAAGTGACGAAGGATGAACTTGGAGGAGCACATACACATAATGAGAGGTCCGGTGTCGCCCACTTCCTGTGCCAAGATGAGGATGACTGTCTAGAGAGAGTTAGAGAGTTAATGTTTTTCCTTCCAAGCTCAAACTTTAAGCCTCAAGCACAAAGCTATACAACTGATTCTATAGATAGAAAAAATGCCAAACTCAAAGACTTTGTACCTGTAAACTCAAAAAAGCCCTACGACATGAAAGAGTTAATCATGGAAGTGGTGGATGAGGAGCACTTTCTTGAGGTTCAAGAGGGCTTTGCTAAAAATATTATTTGCGGTTTTGCACGTGTAGGCGGAAACAAAATAGGTATTATTGCAAATCAACCGGCCGTATTGGCGGGCTGTCTAGATATTGAATCCTCGAATAAAGCTGCAAGATTTGTACGATTCTGTGATGCATTTGAAATTCCACTGCTTACACTAGTTGATGTTCCAGGCTTTCTTCCGGGTACCACTCAGGAGTATGGGGGCATTATCAGGCATGGAGCGAAGCTTCTATATGCATTCAGTGAAGCATCAGTTCCAATGATAACACTTATTACTAGAAAGGCTTATGGTGGTGCTTATGATGTCATGGCATCCAAGCACATTGGAGCAGACATTAACCTTGCTTATCCTACTTCAGAGATTGCTGTTATGGGAGCGGAAGGTGCCGTAAATATTATTTTTAGAAATGAGTTAAAAGGTCTTGAGGGAGAAGAGTTTGATCAGAAAAAAGCCCAACTTGTTGAAAGCTATGAGAAAGAATTTGCCAACCCTTATAAGGCAGCTTCACTAGGTTATCTAGATGAGGTTATTTATCCTGAGCATACAAGAGAAAAAATATATAAGTACCTTGAGTTTCTAAAAGATAAGAAAATTCAAAGACCTAATCGTAAACATGGCAATATCCCACTGTAGGAGAATTTTATGAAAAAGATACTTATTTGCAACAGAGGTGAAATTGCCATTAGAGTGGCAAAGGCCGTCCGCGAGTTAGGTCATATTGCTGTTGGTTTTTATACCGACAGTGAACCTGAAGCCTCTCATTTGGAGTACTGTCATGAATGGGTACATCTGAAGGGCTCTAGCAATACTGAGACATACCTAAATATTGAACAAATTATAGAGATCGTAAAAACTCACAGGATAGATGCAGTTCATCCTGGATACGGATTTTTATCAGAGAATACGGAATTCTGTAAAAGACTTGAAGAATTAGGCACGACCTTTATTGGCCCTCATTCTGAAGCAATTCACAAGATGGGAGATAAGGCCGTCTCTAAGCAGATGGCCAAAGAGGCCGGAGTGCCTGTAGTACCGGGGTCTACTGGAGAAATTGAGTCAGCTGAGGAAGCGGCATCTATTGCAAAAGATATTGGTTACCCTGTCCTGTTAAAAGCAGTGGCTGGTGGTGGCGGAAAAGGCATGAGGGTAGTTAATAGTGAAAATGAGCTGTCAAATAGCTTTGATGCTGTTAGAAGAGAGGCTCTTTCCTCATTTGGGAATCCAGGAGTTCTCGTTGAAAAGTTTATAGTTAATCCTCACCATATTGAAGTTCAGATTATTGCAGATAATAAAGGCAATGTTTTTCACTGTTTTGAAAGAGAGTGCTCTATTCAAAGAAGACATCAAAAAATTGTTGAAGAAGCTCCCTCTCCCTTTATTGGAGATGATGAGGAGTTGAGACTTAATGTTTGTAACACCGCCATAAAGTTAGCGAAAGCGGTAAACTATAATTCTGCAGGAACAGTAGAGTTTATAATGGGTGAAGACAAGTCGTTCTATTTCTTAGAGATGAACACAAGGATCCAGGTAGAGCATCCTATCACTGAAGAAGTTACGGGAATAGACCTCTTGGTAAACATGATAAAGTCTGCACTTGGAGAAACACTGGATTTTAAATCTCAAGAGGAAATTACTATTAAAGGGCACGCTATTGAGTGCAGAATTTGTGCAGAGGATCCAATAACTATGTTGCCTGCGCCAGGTCAAGTGAATGGATTTGAATTCACATTTCCTCAGGGGATTAGATTTGACCACTGCATCTACAATGGCCTGGAAGTGAAATCCGACTTTGACCCTATGATCGGAAAACTCATTGCCTATGGACATAATAGAAATGTTGTTATACGAAAGTTAGACAACGCTCTGGAAGGTCTAATTATCGAGGGGTTAAAGACTAATATTCCATTGCATAAAGTTATCATGAAAGAGAATAACTTTAAGAGTGGTCATTACACGACAAACTATATAGCCGAAGTTTCTCCACAAGAGGGTGTGGAGGAGACAAAAAAGGTGGAGAGTCTGTTTAAGAAGGCCATCGCAATAGAGATGAAAGCGTTACAAGAGGGAAGAGAAAGATGAGATATTATATTATCAATTCAGAGGGAAAAGAAGTTTTCTTTGATGTCAGCTCAATGGGACCTAGACAGTCTGAGGCTATTGGCTTCAAAGTCGAGGCTGAAGGCAGTGAAGTTAAAGAGTATTATGTTAGATCTCTTGCTGGTAAGAACTATATTTCTGAGGATATGATTTCATGGGAGAAAGCACCAAGAATCTCAAACTCCAAGGGCCTGGTGAATGTAAATGAATCTCTTAAAGTCTACAGGGGCTTTAAACCTTCAGGCCTAGGCCAAGCAAGTGCCGGAACCCTAAAGACTGATATGCCAGGAAAAGTGGTGAAATTATTAACCGCAGAGGGTGCGACAGTTAACAAGGGTGATACTCTACTCATTTTAGAGGCCATGAAGATGGAAAATGAGATTAAGGCCGGTGTTGATGGAGTTGTTAAAACTGTTAATGTGTCAGAGGGACAAAATTTGGAATCTGGTCATGTCATGATCGAGATAGAAGAGTAAGTACTTAATATTTCAATGGCCTTCGAAGCTTTTACCTAACTTAAAAAATATAGCATGCTGTGTTATAATGTTAGGTGATGAATAAAAGTGGAAAAGGTCACATTATCCTATCAGAGAGCTTAAAATCATACTTCTTTAAGCAGTTAAAAGAAATTAACCAAAAATCCCTTTGTCCCGTTCCAGAGGAAACTATTTACTATTCAAGTGAAGTCCTTGAAAACTGTGCATTCTCTTCAAGTCTTTTTAATTTTGAAGATGGCAGGGTAAAACATAAGATCTTGGGTAAGAAGTTACTAGAAGCTTCAGCATGCTCTTCTGAGACTAAAAAAAGAACTTATAAAGAAGTTGGAGATACGGCCCTCATCATGTCGGGTTATTTCTCAAGGTCCATAAATGATAAGATTTTAGGCCATGACTACTATTACAGACTCGGTCAAATGGCCTATGAAAAGCTCAATGCGAGTCAGCCCGCATGCTTTGATATCCCCAGTTTCTATAAAATCATGTCTACTTGTTTTGAGAACTTGGCAAGTATGATGGCCATCGTTATGGATCTAAATACAAGTAACCAAGACACTCCTTATTTACTTAAAGAAGGAGCGCCTAAGTATAATTCAATAATGGGAATATCCCCAAATCATTCAAAGAAAGTATCTTAGTTGGATTTACCAACCTGAATTATATTCCAGTCTGTGCTCAAGAACCTCTTCAGGAATCTATTGAAATCCTCGTGTGTAAAATTTCTTATTTTTTCAAAACTAATATGCTGATAATCTAGGCCAAGCTGATGTAGAACAGGGATTGCATAGAAATTTGCGTAATCGTCATTGGTTTGAATATTCAATAGGTTCTGACCATCAATCATATTTTTAATTCTGTTGAATTCTTTCTTCGAAAGACCGCGGTCTCGAAGTTTATTAAGAATTTTAATAATGGCATCAATCGCTAGTTCACTCTTCTCATTGCCAGCTCCAATATATATGCCCCAGTATCCGGCCTCAAGTGCTGTATGGTGAAGAGGTTGAACTGCATAGCAAAGCCCTTTGCGATCCCGAACATCGACGAATAATTCAGAAGACTGTCCAGAGAGGTAGGATGTGAGCATTTTTAAATATAAGTCTTCTGTCGTACCTACTTTAAAGGAAGGCCTTCCAACAAAAATATGCGTCTGCTCTCTGTCAAATTCAACTTTGATATCTCTTCCAAATAAAGGCTCTAGTTTATTTTTCTTCTTTGCTTTTGGTTGCCTAGGGGCAAGGCTCTGAATTATAGGTTGAAGCTTTTCAATAACATTTTCGAGCTCATCACTTCCACAGTAAACTAAGGCGATTTCACTCTTTTTAAGTCTTTCTTGGTGTGTGTCCATCAAGCTACTTCGCTTAATTTTTTTTAAAGACTTCTCGTTGCCTATTAGATCCATCGCATAGGGATGTTGATTAAATACTGTTTGATTAAGATTGTTAAAGCAAATCTTAACAGGATCCTCTTTCTGAATGAGCAATTGCCTTTTTACCAGTTCCTTTTCAATTTTTAGGTGCTGGTTGGGAAAAGAAGGATGGAGAAGAGAGCCGGCAAAGTGATCGACAAGCCCCTCAAAATGTTCGCTCAGTCCATGTAAGTTAAGGCCATATGCATTCTTACCAGAGAAGCCGTGCATGTAGGCGGACTTTTTTTCAAGCTCATTTTTTAAACTTTCAAATTTAACCTTCCCATGCCCGTAGGTTAAAAGCTTTGATGTGAAGTGAAAGATACCATTATCTGAATGAGTCTCGTGGGCAAGTCCACCTTTTAAGTAAGCATGTAGGACAAACGTTGGCGAAACTTTGTTTTTTCTATAAACTAGCTTCACTCCCTTTTTAAGCTCTAGCACCTTAACTTCAGGATCGAACTTTGATTCAATCTTTCGGTACTTCGAGGTTTTTTGCTTAATAGACTTTGTCACTGATGCTAGTTTTGTCTGAAATTGCTCCAGTTGTTTCTTGATCTTCTCGGCATCTGCCGCTTTTGGAACCTGAGCATTTATGTGTGCCGGCTTGCTGAAAATATCGATTAAAGCTTTGGAGACTGATACCCTGCTAGTGTTTTTTATTTTCTGAATGAATTCTTCTTCACAGTGAATGTCTCCAGACTGTGCAAATCCATGTCCTAAGGTAAATGCAAAAGACTCTATAGACTCTCTTTCATAGATTTTGGATGCAACATACTGGTTTTTTATTCTTAAAACCTCATCTTCCTGAAAGCCATTATTTAAAGAATCTTTTAACGACTTGAGAAACTCGCTTAAAGCTCCTTGAAGGTTTTCCTCAGGAAGGGCCAATCTAATAAAATGGGAACCCCCATCATTAAAAAACATTGTTGAGCCGGATATGTTGGATGCAAGTTGAGTTTGAGACACGAGCCTTTTATAAATTGGTGATATCTCACCATAGGAAAGGCAGTTTAAAGCTAGGTCTTCAATTGGACCTTCATCTGAGGTATAAGTTGGAGCCTGGATGTTCAAAGTTAGTGTAATCTGATTAACATCTTTTTTGTGAACGTTAACTTTTGCCTCAGGCTTAAGACTGAACACAGGGAACTTAGTTTCCTTGCCCGCTGGCAATTTAAATTTCTCAATAAGACCAGAAAGCTTTTCTTCATGCTGAATGTCACCTGAAACAATTAAAAGTGCGTTGGAGCTATTATAGTTTTCATTTCTAAAGTTAATAAGCTGGTCTCGTGTGAAATTTTTAATTGTTTTTTCGGTTCCTAAAATTGGATACTTGTAATTTTTTGTGAAACAGTTTTTTTGCAGGTGAAAAAAGTTGAACTGGCTTGGGTTGTCAAGTGACCTTCTATATTCTTCAAAAACAACTTCTCTTTCTGGTACCAGTTCTTTTTCCTCAAATAATGGATTAGTAACCATGTCCATTAAGATTTCAACAGTTTTACTTAATTTTCTATTCGGTGTGTTGATGTAATAACAAGTGTAGTCAAATGAGGTGAAAGCATTGATCTCTCCACCGTAAGACTCTACGTCTCGTGCTATTTGAGCTCCAGGTCTTTTCTTTGTTCCTTTAAAAAACATATGCTCCAAAAAGTGTGCAATCCCAAGGTCTTTTGTCTTTTCAAGGGCACTACCAGCCCTAAACCACATTTGCACGCTGGCAGATGTGCTTCCTGGTGAATGAATAAAGAGTGTGTTTAGATTGTTTGCCAATATTTTTTGTTCAATTTTCATAAGAGTTCCAATTCTAATGTTTTATAATTTGTGTATTATAGTATCATATTAATTTATTTAAAACCGCAGAGATAAGATGAAAGTTGGATTAGTATATTCATTTGAAGATTCTAATTGGTTTAGTGTCACTAAAATAGTTGGTAATCTTATAAAGGCATATCAAATAAATGCTCCTGAAATTAACTTTGTCCATATCAACTTTTCAAACAGTCATTCTAATGATGAGGTAGCAGAAACTGCGAAGAAAGCATTTGATGGCAGCTTGGATAAACTGATCTTTCTAGATCATCGTCCACATCCTTACAGCTTTTTGTCTAGTGTGGGGCCTTCAGAGTTAGATGCTCTTAAGGAGATTGTTTTTCATATCTATGGTGATTTTACTCTCTATTTGAAGTTGTGGAAATCGACTGAGAAATTGTTGATAGGTAGAAAAATTAAATTCATTTGTGCTTCTGAAAAACAGGCTAAACTTGTTAGAAAGTTTACTCAGAACGATTGCGTGACAACATGTCCATTCCCTGTTGATGACAAAGAGTTTAAGTTTTTTAATAAGAGTTACAAAGAGTTAAGATCTACAATCGGTCTGCAAGAAAATGACTTTGTTTTCTTGTACACCGGCAGGCTTTCAGAACAGAAAAAAAGTAAGGAACTAATAGAAGTGTTTCTACAGGCCCAGTCTGACAAAAGACTTTCTAGAAACACCAAGCTTTTAATGGCAGGGAAGTTTGACAGTTTAGGATCACCTTATCTTGAGGAGGAACAACTCCTTGGAGAGTACTTCAGAAAAACTAAAAAAGTGTTGGAGAAGTTTTCAAAAGACTTGGCTAAAAACGTAATATTTTTAGGCAATATCCCGAATGAGGATTTAGCTGATTACTATAACCTCGCTGATAGGTTTATAAGTTTTAGCTGTTATCACGACGAAGACTATGGCATGTCTGTTGCCGAATCCTTAATGTCAGGACTTCCATGTCTATTAACTAATTGGGCCGGATACAGCTCATTCAAGCTTGAGGATTTTTCAATCGCAACCAAGCATATATCTGTAAAACTGGGAGAAAAACGAGCTACTTTTGATATTGAAGAGGCCCTGAAGAATCTGGAAGATTGCTCGAAGGGCAAGTTGAATGCTACCGATAGGTTGAACGTCGCTAAGTGTGCACACGAAAAACTTTCAACTCAGGCCTGTGCTAGAGCACTTAAAATTATTTTAAGTGATAAGGTGGATTGCTTTGAGGGATTTAGTAAGCTTATGCGCGAGCTTGGTTCAGTTAGTGAGTTTAAGCGTTCTCCGTTCATGAATGAATCGACCAAAACTTACAATCAATTTTATTATAGGGTTTATGATGTCTATGCTGAGTAAGGTTGATGAACTAATAGAGAGTTCTCACGACGAAGTATTAATGTGCAAAAAGTGGAACGTCTTCTATCGAGATAATTTATATAAGGAAGTTTACGGAAGAATTTGGCCCAGTACGCATAGATATTACTTTGAGGCCAATCCAAGTTTTCTAACAGAGTACAAAAACTTCGCAGACATGCAGCGCTTTCCTATTATCATGTTGAGAGATGGACTTATAACTCTATCTGCATTTTTTCTTAGTAACCCGAAGCCACCTGCTGATCTAGAATCGATTTTTTTGGTTTCCAAAAAATGGGAACATATCGTACCCAAACCTTGGCATAAGAATGTAGCACTCTACTCTTTTAGCAGACCTAAAGTGGCTAAAAAGCCTATAACTGTCCTAGGGTTTGGGATTTTTAACGAATATAGTTTTTGGAAAAATACGCCAGAAGAGTGCTTTTTAAGGGTGAAAGATCTAATTCCTGCAGATTCGAAAAAGGTTTTTTATATGCCTATGCGGGAGAGAAGTGTTTTTCAAAGTGTTGACGAGTCTCCTGTGTACACAAATTCCCTGAAATTATTATTCCAGCACTTTGGATCCGACTTTGAGCTTATTACAAATAATAATAAAGTTTTAAGCACCAAGTTGGAAGCTGGTGATGCTATTCTAAACATAACACCTGACAATTTACTTTGCTCAGACAATTATTTAAATCATTTTTTCTCATCTAAAAATATTGGGGAGCTTGGCCTTGAGGAAACGAAATCTGCCTCAAGTGGGAGAAAGTATGCACTCTCTTTATACCATGATGTTTGTATCTCTGAAATCAATTCAGAAGGAGAGGCATTTGCATCCATGTTCTATAAGATGAGAATTCTAAATGTGAAGCCAAGCGAGCTAAATCCAAAGTTCCACATCTTTTTAAAGGAACTTAATCGGAAGGGAAGTCTTAAGATCTAGAATAAGAACTTCATAAGAAACTTCTTCCATTGGGGAAGACTGGGTTTGATTACAACGCCTAGGATATCATCTTCTGTTAAGGGGCTGTCTAATTTTTTTGAATTTAATGCTTTGGCATAGTATATCCATTTATTTTGTTTCAATTCCTTCTTGTAGAAAAAGTGACAAATCAATTTATCCTCTTGCCAAAAAATAATGGTATCCAGCTTCTTAAGAGAGTTTGGGTCAAATGGCCTTATAAGAACTTTTTCCCCTGCTTTTATGAATGGGTCCATGGAGCCGGTTAAAATTTTAACCTGCGTAGGTGTTCTTAAGTTGGATTTAATTTCGTAAAATCGATCTCTTGTTACTTTCAAAAGGCTGGCCCTTGAGTTTTACTAAGATAGTATTCAAGGCCATCGGAAGTTGGTCCATCGAAAGCAATTTTTTTGTCATCCAATACGATGACGCGATTGCAAACTTTCTCTATGAGATCATTGTGATGCGAGATAAAAATCACTGCACCCGAGTCATGAATCATATCCTCAACGCGTTTAGAAATCTTTTCATTGAAGAAGGTGTCGGCCCCACTAAAGACTTCATCCATGATGAGAAGGTCGCTAGGTCTTGCGGAAATGATGCTTAGAAAAAGTCTTGCCTTCATTCCTTTACTGTAGTGCTTGAAAGGTGTGTAGATGAATTCATTAAGTTCAGAAAATTCCACAGCATCCTTAACAATCTCTTCACGATCATTTCGGGAATGATTGTGAAAAATTAGATTTGTTAAAATCTTGGCATTTTCAATCCCAGAGAGTTCAGGTTGAACAACGACAGAAGTTTCAAATATTGCTCGTACAACTCCTCTAAGGTGTATGTTGGGGGTCTTTCCGTGCATTCCTGCAATTGTCCGGCATAGGGAAGTCTTTCCAGCTCCGTTAACACCTAAAAGTCCGAGCCTTTCACCTTTCTTTAGCTCAAAGCTTAGTCCCTTGAGAAGCTCTAATTGATTTTTTTCCCTAAATAGCAGCTTAACTGGATTGCTTAACGCTTTAATAAAAACATTTCTCAATGAATCCATTCCAGCATATGCAAGACGATAAGTAATATCCAAGTTTTCGACTTTTAATACAATGTCTGGATCAAATGTAGAGGTATAGTTCATTTCTTTTTCTTGTCCATGTTAAATAACTTGCAATACTCACGATTCCCACGAAAACAGCAGCGGCGAAAATAGACTCATGAAGCTGACCTTGATTAAAGTTCCATAAACTATTTTGAAAAGGTTTTATGACCGCATAAAACGGATTTATTTGCATGATCCATCTATAGTTTAAAGGAACCAAACTCTCAGGATAAAAAATGGGAGTTAAAAAATATAGTATGCTAAAACCAAACTGAATAACATACTGAATATCCCGATAAAAAACTTGCAAAGTACTAACCAGTATATTTAATGACAACGTCATCAAAAGCATTAAAAATAAATTAATTGGCAAGTATAGAATTCCTCTTAATGGGATACCTTCGTTGTAAAAGACAAAAAAGAACAAGCAAAAAAATGGAATGATAAAATTTATAAAGTTGTCTAAAAGCTTGGAAAGCAATAATGAAAGTGGATTAATTTGAAAGGACATTAATACATCTCTCATTGTTACAAAAGTATTGGCGGTCGCCTGAATGGTTGAAGTCATGAATACCCAAGGAAGAAGGCCTGCCAAAAGAAAAACAAAGTATCTATCAATATCAAGCTTCAGAATGTGCTTAAAAACAATAGAGTGGACAGCGAACATGATTAATGGATTGAACATTACC
>CEUD01342279.1_pt1 | contig 10374 bp, 11 predicted proteins | sample 356481 | NCBI WGS metagenome assembly CEUD01 (sample SAMEA2623314, study PRJEB7988) | marine metagenome | isolation source: saline water (ENVO:00002010), including | reverse complement strand
CATTATTCCTACTCTTAGAGGAAAGCTTCGATCTCGCTCTGTGGAGTCTCTTGTGAAAGAGGCCAAAAGTCTAACTGAGTCTGGTGTAAAAGAATTGAACCTAATATCTCAAGACTTCTCTGATTATGGATCTGACTTCAAAGGCTTTGAAAAAACTGATGGAAAGAATCCTCAGATTCATGGAATGCTAAAAGCACTTCAAGATGAGTCTGGAGCCGAGTGGGTAAGAGTATTCTATTTCTACCCAGACGATCTAACTGAAGATGTTATGGATCTCATGGCAAGCTCAGACAAGATCTGTAAATACCTGGACATGCCAGTTCAGCACTTCTCTGACAAAGTTCTAAAGAGAATGAATAGAAGAGTTACTGGAGATGTAATTCATCAAAAGATTAAAACTCTTAGAGAAAAGATTCCTGGAATTGTTTTAAGAACCTCAATTATTGTTGGTTTTCCTGGTGAAACTGAAGAAGACTTTCAAAAGCTAATTGACGGGATTCAAACTGTAAGGTTTAACCACCTAGGTGTGTTTAAGTATTCTGATGAGGATGGAACTCCAGCTCTAAGACTTAAAGATAAGGTTCCGCAAGAAGTAATCGATGAAAGATTTGAAAGACTTTATGAAGCTCAAAAAGAAATCGCTAGAGAGCTTAACCAAGAATATCTTGGCAAGACCTTAGATGTTCTTGTTGAAGGCGCTCATGAGGAAACAAACCTTTTACTTCAAGGCCGTCACCAAGGACAAGCTCCAGACATCGATGGAAAAGTAATTATCAATGATGGTGTGGCAAAGGCCGGTGAAATCGTTAGAGTTGAAATCACCGACGTGCTTGATTATGACCTTGTTGGAAGGATTGTTGAGTAGCTACTCTTTAAGTAGTCGATCTATTGTTGAATTAAATTCCAAAATAAAATCTTCATAATACTTTCCAGTTGCAGGCCCTGAAAAGCCTGCATGAATCTTTCTTACACGGTTGTTCTTGTCGAGAATAATCGTTGTTGGAAACGATATGAAGTTTTTTAATTGCGGCAGAACATCTTCAACTTTTGTATCTCTAGTATATCCCCCAATTAAAATTGGATAATCAATTTCTAACAAATTCTTAGTCTTTTTTAACTGCTTTAGTGCTTCCTTTTTATTGGGACTTCTTTCAAAAGCAATTATAGAAAAACTAACGTCTTTGTTTTTGTTTCTTTCTCTCCATTGTTTGATAAATCTTGTCTCATCCATACAGTTAGGACACCAAGAGCCAAAAACTTGGAAAACCTTTACTTTATTTTTATTCGTCTCATTTATTAAGCTCTCTGTTTTGCCTGATAGAGTTTTTAAATAAATTTCATCAAGATTCCCTGCAAGAGTTGTTGTTTTTGTGGCATCTGGAAGCTCAAAGCCTGAGTTCACCTGGGCATTAAAAGGTTTTTTACTGCTGAGCCCTGAGTACATCATGCCTTTATATACCTCATCCGTTAGTTTTCCTTCAAAGTAAAAAGAAAACACTCCATCAAAGCCGTGAAGAATCAACTTATCTCCTTTAAGTGAGGGCGTTAAAAAACGATAATCACCAGTTTGGGTAAGAACACTTGCAAAGGTGTAGTCATCTCTTTGAGTGAACAAAAGAATTCCTTCGTTTACGTCTTCATTCTGTCCAATATCAATTTTCCACTTTTCATTAATTTTAAGCTTTGGAATTTTAAGTTCATTCTCAACCTTTGTTCCTGTGATAGGGACACGAAACTCTTCTTTTCGATTTGGTTTAATCCAGTTGCCTGTTATAAAACTTCCATCCTGTTTCAGTTCTAAAACAGCATCAAAGTTTAAAATAGGAATGAGCACTATATTGTTTAATAAGTCATATCTTAAGTTTATGATTTCAGGACCGTTATGCAGATCCACTTGATTACTTTTTTTGAAGTGAAGTTGAAAAGGTATTTCTTTATTTTGAATGTTAAGCTTTAAGTTCCAAATCCCTTCCAGATTTGCTTCTTTTTTAGAGCATGCATATAGCACAAGTGAGAATATCAGAATCAGTATTTTTGACATATTACCCCTTTGACCGGCGTATCCTCGCAGGCCAGTGTAGGGATTGTCAAATATCGCTGTTAAATATCAATTAGGCTAGTTTTTGGACAGGTCTGTTTGAAGCTCTGAAATCTTATATTGAATATGACCATATGTTTGGCGATCTTTAAGCTCTTTGTTGTTAAGTCTCTTTTCTAGAGAGTCTATTTTATCAACTAGGGCAGTTAAAGCATGTTTAATATCGCTTAATTGTTGCGTGTGACTGCTATTAACTGTGTCTAGCTCTTTTGCTGTTTCTTGAGCAATCTCTTTGGCCAAATCCTTAACCATTTTCTTATTTCTAAACGCAAAATTAAACATGATTCCTCCTGCACTTATCTTACTATTTTTAGAAATTTGTTTGTAGCTGGAAACTTTGTCCCTTAAAATGGTGTTGCAAATTAATTAAATCAAGGAGTTGTCGTGGCCAAGTATTTAGGCTTATTAATAGTTTTAACATCATTTTCCTCCTATTCCCTAGATTTGGATAAATATAAAGAGCAAATCAGAGGACATTTAAAAAGCATGTTTGGCGAGGATGTTTCAAATAAACTCCTTGGAGAAGAGGAGAGGACAGTAGAGTTGCCTGACATCCCGAAGGTTGAAATAGATGCAACTTCAACCAAAGTTTACTCGGACAAAAACAGAAAAATCGAAAAACAGGGAAGTGCCTTCAGTTCTCTATCAGATAAACAAAAGAGAAAGTATCAGGTTGCCTTTATCCAAGAGCTTTATGAGGTAACCCGAAACTCTGAACCAAAACAGGACGATATAATTAAGTACTTAAATGTCCTAGAGCAAGGGGGCTCCAGAGAGGGTGTTTACAGGGCCATAACATTGGATGATGTTTATTCTAGCTTAGAGTCTTATGACGAAACTCCAGAGAAGGCATTAACCGATTTCACCGTAAAATACGGAGAAAAGTATCTTGGAAGAGTATTCGATGGAAGCTCAATTCGAAAGCTTAATCTTTGGTCAATCAAACGAATCGTTACTGAAAAGAGTTTGGAAGTTATGGATGTTTTAGCGAATAAGCCTGAAGATCTCCATGCTTGGTACGCGGTCTTTTCAGCCGAGCTTGCAAAAGAGTATCCAAAACTATGGCAGACAAAGATAAGAAGCACTCAAGACCCAAGAGTTCATTTAAACTGGGCATCGCAAGCCCCCTTTCAGCATGTAAAATCTGAAACTATTATTAAGCTGCACAAATTAATGAATTTTTTAAATCAATCCTCCCTGTAAAGTTTTTATAGTACGACAAGTCTTTGCATGTAAATAATTCACCTGGGCAAGTTTGCCCAGACTTTGCTCTCCCTTTGCCCAAATAAGTCTGGTTTCTGACCTGGTTGAACTATATATTGATCGGCATGAAACACAGATTACAAACATACACAAACTACAAAGCGTTCCTACTCTCATATAGCGAGGACGCTAAGAAAAGAAACAAGAAATGGACTATGGGTGTTTGGGCCAGACAACTAGGCCTACAAGACACATCTTCCATTACTAAGATCTTAAATGGACAAAGACATCCTGGAAGCAAACTCACTCGCAAACTAAGTGACTTTTTTGAGTTTGAACATGATGAGTGTCAATACTTTGAAGATCTAGTGCGACTGCAAAAACATGGGAACGACCCAAAGCTTTGCATCGCTATTTTGGAGCGCATGGAAAAACTGCACCCTAATGCCCACATGCGCATTATCGATCTAAGCACGTTCAACCTAATTTCTCATTGGTATTGTTTAGTCATTAGGGAGATGGTTCGACTAGAGAGTTTTAAAGAAGACTATGAATGGATTAGCTCAAAGCTTAATTTTAAAGTCACTCCCAAAGAAGTTAAAAAAACAATAAATCTACTCTTGGAGCTTGATCTACTTCAAAGAGATGATGCTGGCAAACTTGATGTTAACCAACATGGCAGGGTTCACGCCGGTAATGATATCGCAAGTGAGGCGATTAAGCGCTATCACGAACAAACACTTGAAAATGCCAAAAATGCGATTAGACAGTTCTCCCCTGAGGATCGGGAGTTTCAGGCATCTTGTTTTAATATGTCTAAGCAAAATATGCCCAAGGCCAAAGAACTCATAAGAGAATTTAAATCAAAGTTTGTAAAACTATTGGAAGAAGATAAAGCGGATGACGTCTTTCAAGTACAAATACAGTTTTATCCATTAACAAAAATATTGAATTCATAAAACAAGGAGAAAAAATGTTTAAGAAAACTTTATGTGTAATGATGCTGGCAGGACTTGTGCAGGCCAGAGAAGGAAGTGTAGGAAATGGCGGTGGAGCCTGGGTTTGTCAAAACAATGACCAATTACAGAGTATTCGCTGGGCAAGACTTGTAGATCTATACGAGGCTGAAAAGGAATTCGGACTCCCTATGAAAGTCTTTGAAGCTTTTGATTATCGCCAAATTGTGGATCTTCAGAAGGCCAAATTATTCTCTGTAAATAAAAAACTCTATGAGGCATTGGTCCCATACTTTGATGACATTGAAAGGAATCTACGCGAGGTGGATGGAGATCTGGAAGTGATTGACGATGCTCTTTATAGGATGAAGCCAAGTGCTAGAGATTGTAGCGGTGGAAAAGTAAAATACACACAACTTGCAAACTACACCCACTATGGAAGCATTTTGGTAAACGAACACCTCTTCAACAGTTCAAAGCTAGCCGAAGTGGATAAAGCAGCACTGATGTTTCATGAAGCGATGTACGCCTACCTTCGAGACCGCTATGGAGACTCAGATTCTGTGCGGGCAAGAGAAATCGTAGGGTATGTCTTCTCCAATCTAAAAAACATAGAGATTTCTGAAAAAATAGATGAAGTCCTTGGCTACATGTCTGGTAGTACTGTAGGAATGGAATTCGTTACAATTCCTGCTGGAAGCTTTACTATGGGATCTTCAAGTGACGAAGTAGATAGACACAGCGAGGATCAACAGCGTGATGTCATTATCACTCAAGATTATGAGATGATGAGAACTGAGGTTACACAGTTAATGTATTTTGAAGTGACGGGAGATAATCCATCACGGTTCAATAAACAAGAGAATTGCCCTCAAAGCTTTAAGGTTAGAGTAAGCCACACTACTGGAAAAATTGTTTTTCTGTGCCCAAACAACCCTGTAGAGAGGGTATCCTATAACAACGTCCAAAGTTTTATAAGCTTATTGAATAGCAAGACAGGAATGAATTATCGTCTGCCAACTGAAGCTGAGTGGGAGTATGCCTCAAGAGCTGGCTCACAAAGTGCCTATTCTTTTGGTGATAGCGCTGCATATCTTTCAAAACATGCAATCTATAGAGACAATTCAGGTGATAAAACTCATGAGGTGGGACCTATTCGAACTTACTCAAACCTGCCAAACGCTTTTGGTCTCTATGATATGCATGGCAATGTCTGGGAGTGGACTCAGGATTGGTACACTAACTCGCCACGTGGTAATGTTGACCCTGTGGGTCCAAGCACAGGTGCCAATCGCGTTATTCGTGGCGGCAGCTTCTACAATGGTGCCGGAGGCTTGCGTTTGGCTTATCGTGGCAGTAACAAGCCGTCTTACGGGTACAACTATGTGGGCTTCCGCCTTGTGAGGACATTACACTAAGCTCTTTTACTCTTTTATATGCCGCCCCCAGGATTAGTGCAACGGAAACCTAAGGGGCGGTTTTTTTATAGGTGGTGACAAGTTGGGAACAAACTCTCGGAGGGACATGCAAGAGATTAAGCATGAGCTCAAAAGGGACACTGAAGAGCTTCATCAAGAGCTCAAACGAGATATGGGAGAGCTTCGTCAACAAATACTTCAGGGTTTTAAAAGTATTAATGAGCGCTTTGAACTTTATGCGACCAAAGAAGACTTAGCCACACTTCAGGATAGACTTACCATTCCCATGGGGGCCATGCTTGTCGCGACTACCGCTATTCTTGGTTCACTTAAATTTATATAAACCTAGTTGTAAAACGGATTGGTCACTCCAGTTAAGTTGGCCAAAAGCCTCTCCACACCAAGTGCCACACCGGCCGAGGGAGGCAGACCTTTTTCAAGTGCTGAATAGAGCACCTCAGGCTTTGGAAGTTCATAGCCGTAAAGCCTTTTTTTATCCACTTCCTGTTGTTTAAATCTTTTCTTTTGCATTTCTAAATCTGTTAGCTCATTAAAACAATTACAGAGCTCAACTCCATTCATATAAATCTCGAACCTTTCGCAAACTCGTGGCTCATCTTCCTTTAAAGTTGAAAGAGCTGCTAATGGTGCTGGAAATTCATAAAGCAGTAAGTAGGGAATGCTTTCAAATTTTGGCTCGACCTTATTTAAAAAAAGAAGAAAGAAATAATCGTCCCAGTCGCAATAACTTGAAGGAAGGGGAACGTCTTTAAAATCTTTTTCTATTTTTCTTTTAAGCTCTGAAGTGTCTAGGAAATTTAGTATATCAAATTTGCATTCATCTTTAATGAGCTCTTGTACAGTTGCTTTTACGGGAGAGAAGTTTTGAAGAGACTTCTTAATAGGAGAACCGGAATTTTCTAATTCTTGAAGACAATGGCGGACTAACCTCTCGCAATCTTCCATAATTTTCTCATAACGCTCATTTTTTCTATACCACTCAAGCATTAGAAACTGAGATCTATGAATGGGTGAGCTTGGCTCGTCTCTAAAGCAGTAAGAAATATTAAAGATCTTATCAAAGCCTTCCTCTTCGAGTGAGAGGAGCTCTTTCATATGGAACTCTGGAGATGTGTGCAAGAATTGACCTGAGCTTTTGTTATTCTTTTTAGCAAACACCTCGAAAGGATGGATATGGGTTTCCATTCCTGGATTTTGAACCATCGGTGGAGTTAGAACATCAATGAATCCATTTTGTGTGAAATAATTTCTAATGGCCTGAACAAGGGCGAATTGATATCTTAAACGCATAAATGAAGTCACTTTTTAATTTAAATCTTCCAAAAGATCTTATTCCTAGCGCAAAATTGGACGAGCGGCCAGACAAGGATTGGGCCGGAGCGGTCGTGTTCCTATTTGTTGGAGAATACCTTCTTTTGATAAAAAGAAGCGAAAGCATGCCTAGCCATAGCGGACAGATAGCTTTCATTGGTGGTCACAAACTCGAGGGAGAGAGCCCAAGACAAACTGCCGTGCGAGAATTCGAAGAAGAGACTGGTCTTGAAGCTAGAAATTTAAAAGTTATAGGTATTCTGGATACTGTCAAAACTGCATCGAGCTCTTTAATTTATCCGTGCTTATGCCATATCGATATGGAGCCTGCTGATTTTATTAAAACAATTAAATCCAACGGGGAGTGGGATGAGGCAATGCTTGTTCCATTTCGCGATCTCTTAAAGTACGAAAAATGGACTTTTGCCAAAAGCATAAGGCCAGATGAGCAAAATCCAATATTTTTCTATCCTATAATGCGCAATACCTATATCTCCCGCACTGGCGAAGAAGGCAAAGATCATCTACTCTGGGGAGCGACCGCCAAAATGATTTGGAACTTCTTCAAATTTTATGAACTAAGTGTTACATCTGTTTCAAAATAAAGGGTGAACTATGATTGATTATATTGGACTATCAGGCCTGATCCTCACTGTTTGTGGATCTTTCTATTTTCTATTTTTCTCTAAATCGAGCTCAAAGCCTCAAATTGAGTATAAAGAGACGCCTAAACTTGAGGAAGCTAAGGAAGTGGCTCCGGACGAAAAGAAAGTTGAGCCGCCTCAAAAAAGTTGGACTCAGCGCTTAAGTGATGGTTTATCCAAAACTCGTAGCGAAGTTTGGGGAAAAGTCACAGGACTTCTTGGGAAAAGCAATCTTACTGACGAAGAGTTTGAACAAATAGAGGAAATCCTCTACTCGAGTGATTTAGCACCTGCAATGATCTCTGAGTTACTTGAGAGACTTGAAAAAGAATATAAAAAAGAAGACGGCGACAAAGACTACCTTGCCCTTATCAAAAACTTTCTAGCTGAAAAAATGGAAGCTGCACAGCAAAAGACTCCACAAGATTTGTATGAATTTAAAGGGGAACATACTGGCACTAAAGTAATTATGATTGTTGGAGTGAACGGGGCAGGCAAAACGACCACAATTGGAAAGCTTGCAACCAAACTGAAATCTCAAGGAGCCAAAGTTGTCGTAGGAGCTTGTGATACCTTTAGGGCGGCTGCAGTTGAGCAGTTAGAGGTTTGGTGTCAAAGGGCCGGTGTGGACATAGTGAAGGCCGCTGAAGGAGCAAATCCAAGCGGTGTGGCCTATGAGGCGGTTGAGAGGGCAGTGAAGGCCGAAGCTGACTACTGCATAATCGATACTGCGGGTCGACTGCATACTGCAGCAAACTTGATGGAAGAGCTTGCAAAAACAAAAAGAGTTATGAGCAAGGTTTTAGCAGATGCACCTCATGAGGTTTTGTTAGTTGTTGATGCAATCACAGGACAAAATGCTTTGCGTCAGGCTCAGGAATTTCATAAAACACTAGATTTGACGGGTCTAATTTTTACAAAGTGTGATGGTTCTTCAAAAGCAGGTAGTGCTGTAAGTATTGTAAATGCACTGAGCGTTCCAGTCACCTATATTGGTGTTGGAGAAAATGTTGAAGATTTAAATCAGTTTGAACTTGGAGCCTATTTAGACGCACTGCTAGGACTAAATGTCGCGGCACATGGCTAAATCTGACCCCTGTCAAAGAAATTGACTTGTTTTGCCACTTTCATTAATCTGATTCTATGACCGCTAAAAATGAAGGTTTAGAATTTAATATATTGGGATGTCAAATCCGCATCAAGCAAGATGAGGCTCGTGATGAACAGGCCAAAAGAGCTGTAGATATAGTAAATCAAGAAATTGAATCACTAAAAAAGCAAAATCCTAATTTAAAGGACTTGGACTGTGGCGTCTTGGCCGCTCTGAAAATTGCTTCAGCAAAACTTGATGTAGAGAAAGAATTTAAAGAGACAACGTTGTCCCTTAAAGCGGGAATAAATGATGCGTTGGATTTTATAGAAGAAGTTTCACCGGGAACTATGCAGGCCAGAAGTTAAATCGCGTGAAAAAACACGAATTGCGAACTATTGGAAAGCAAAAGATTCTCGACTTAGATAAGGAGCAAAAGCTTGAAATATCTAGGAAACTTTCAAAAAATTTAAAGACATTTCTTGAGTCCTTAAATTCCGAAACTGATTTATTAGCGAACAAAATGCTAGGAGGCTTTGCTCCTCTTAAAGATGAACTTGACTGGTACCTTGAACTCCAAGAATCAGGCATGTGGCCTTGTGTTCCCTGCTTGGTTGATGAAATAAATATGGAGTTTTATAAGGTTAGTTGGAAGCTCTTGACCAAAGACTTCCTAAGTGTGAACTGGGCCGGAAGGTTCCCTAAAGCACTACCAAAAGTCTTGTTGGTGCCTGGACTTATGTTTGACCCAAAGGGTGGAAGATTAGGCAGAGGCAAAGGCTGTTATGACAAATACTTGTCTAACAAAGAAGTTTTAAAGATTGGTGTGTGCTCTGAGGAGCAGATTATTAAAGAACTAACTTTGGAGGATCATGATATCAGAATGGATGTTGTGATTACCGACCAAAATATATATAGAAGGGGTTAAATAAAGATGAATACTGAAACAATTCTTGCTAGTGCCCTTTCCTTAATTGTGGGTGGAGTTGTCGCTTATATCGTGGCAATGGGAAAAGTAAAAAACCTGCAAGCGGAAAGTGAAAAAGAGGCCGGAGAAATAATTAAAAAGGCCAAAGATCGCGCTCATGAGATTAAAAGAGACGCAAAAAAAGAGGCCAAAGAAATTATAAATGAGGAAAGGGAGGCCCTTGATAAAGAATATCATAAAAGAACCCAATCCCTTCAGGACCAAGAAAGAGGTCTTGCAAAAAAAGAAGTAACTTTAGATCAAAAGATCGAAGCAAAAGATCGAGAGTTGGACAAGCTAAAGGACAAAGAGCGTGACCTAGAAAAAGAAAAGCACGCTGCAATTGCCGAGCGTGAAAGACTAAAAGTTAAGCAAGAAGAAATCTCTACAAAACTTGAAACTGTTGCACAGATGACTAAAGAAGAGGCCAAGGATCAACTGATTTCAGTTATGGAAGAAGAGGCCAAGGTTGATGCTGCAAAACGAATCCGAGTTGTAGAGGACGAGGCCAATGAAGAAGCTGAAAAGAGGGCCAAAAGAATTTTAGGTATCGCACTTCAGAGATTTGCTGGTGAGTATGTTGCTGAGCAGACTATTACATCTGTTGAGCTTCCTGGAGATGAAATCAAAGGTAGGCTAATCGGTAGAGAAGGGCGAAATATCCGT
>CEUD01024382.1_pt1 | contig 10395 bp, 11 predicted proteins | sample 356481 | NCBI WGS metagenome assembly CEUD01 (sample SAMEA2623314, study PRJEB7988) | marine metagenome | isolation source: saline water (ENVO:00002010), including | reverse complement strand
ACGCTCTACCGAGCTGAGCCACGGCGGCAAAGTCTACAAGCATATGGTAATACCCATATTAATCTTTGACTAGTATCGGTCGGCTACAATTCTAGACACTAAATCCCATATTTATCCTATTTTTATTGGATGCAAACAGTTTTTCACCGTTTTCCAAATTATTGAGAACGCGACAAACTTTTAATAGGTACGTTCAACAAGTAGCACACCTAAATCTAAGATATTTGGAGGAGTCAAAATGTCGAGATCGAACACCGTTTTCATTGGTAGAAAACCGGTCCTAAACTATGTGCTAGCTTGCTTGATCTTGCTCAAGAGCGCTGAGAAGGAAGTCTTCATTAAGGCGAGGGGAAGATCGATCAGCACAGCGGTTGACGTGGTAGAAGTGACCAAGAATAGGTTCGTAAACGACTTGAAGGTCTTGGACATCAGCATTGGAACCGAGAGGCTTACATCTCCTGACCGAGATCAACCAACTAATGTGAGCAGTATCGAGATAAAGGTCATGAAATGAGAATAGCCAACTTGGTGTCTGACATCTGGCTTCTCTGGGAATCGCCGGAGGAACGGCCAAGTGCAAACACAACTATGTGAGTTCTGCTTGAAGAGTGGGATGCTCTGCAACATGTGTCAGGAAAAGGTCAATACAGGTGTAGTTAACGATCTTTATCTGAAGGTGGCCCAGTATCTGCTAAAAGTCGAGAGAAAGAATCCCCAGCTCCAGAAGGGGAGGCTGGAGAAGGTGATCGATGTGGGGGGCTTCCTCGTCCTCGTGGTTGGACGGGGGGACCGTAACAAATTCATGGGGGATACCGGGAGGCTCCCCAGGGACGTGGGCGATGAGTTCAATCGAAGGGGCTTAGTCATAGAGGATGGTCTCAACGACCGGGGGTTCCTCGAGGACCTGTTCACGGGGCAGCACATTATTACCATAAACATTATCTGGCTCCCAGATGGCACCACGGAGACTCGAGTCGTACTTCAGGGACGCGGGGCTCGGCGCCTGAGCCTAAAGAGGCTTAACGCTTTGACGAGGATCGCGAAGGGGGTCCGGAACATGGACCTCAGGGTAGAGTACGTCTTCTGATCCACCAAAGTTCTTATTACTCAAGAGATTGTTAGCCCATAGGCTCTACAAGGATAGGTGTGTTACCTAGATTGTTTGAACGAGTTTACATTGAGGACTCCAAGGGGATGTTGGGGGAAACGGTCACCATCGCCGGATGGGTCACCCGGTCCCGAGATCTCAGGAAGATCATATTCATTGTGCTCCGGGACAAGACTGGAGACATCCAGATCACGGTGAAGAAAAATGGTTCCAATGATTTCGGTGATCTCGTCTTGGGCCGGGAGGATGTCCTCAAGGTCACTGGGAGGGTGGTGGAGACCCAGGTCGCCCAGGCAGGGATCGAGTTCATCCCGGACAGTATCGAGGTCCTGAATAAGGCACAGCAGCCTCTCCCTTTTGACCTGTTCGGCCCGGTGAAGGCAGAGATTGATACGAGACTCAACTATCGTTTCATGGATTTCAGGAGGCCAAGAAGCAACGCAATCTTTAGGGTACAGGACACTCTTCTGACGTCTTTCAGGAGGTTTCTCACGGACCAGAACTACCTTGAGTTTCAGCCCCCCTGTGTTATAGCTTCTGCGTCTGAAGGGGGAGCCGACCTGTTCAGACTCCCCTACTTCGAGAAGGAGGCGTTCCTCGCACAGAGTCCCCAGCTCTACAAGCAGATGTGTGCTATCAGTTTCGAGAAGGTATACACCATCACACCGATCTGGAGAGCGGAAAAGTTCAACACCCCTACCCATCTCAACGAGGTACGTCAGATGGATATTGAACAGGCCTTCGCCGACGACGAGACGGTGATGAAAGTACTGGAGGAGATCTTTGTCCATATGCTCACAGATGTTAATGAAAAGTGCCCCAAGGAAATGGAGCTCCTGGAACGGGAGATCATCATTCCCGAGTTACCCTTGAAGAGGATCACATACACCGAGGCTGTGGAGATGCTACAAGCCTCCGGAGAGGAGATAGCATGGGGTGACGACTTCTCGAAGCCCCAGGAGAGGAAACTCACAGAGCTGGTGGGGGATGAGGCGTTCTTCATGAAGGATTGGCCCAGTGTCCAGAAGGCCTTCTATGCTATGCCTTATGAAGATAACCCCGAGGTAGTCCACGCCTTCGACCTATTATACAGCGGAGTTGAGATTAGCAGTGGCACCATGAGGATTCACATCCCTGATCTTCTGAGGGAGCAGCTCCGGAAGAAGGGGCTCAATCCAGACAACTTTTTCCACTACATCGAGAGCTTCAGTTACGGGGCGCCCCCCCACGCAGGGTGGAGCATCGGGTTAGAGAGGCTCACCATGACTGTAACGGGGATGAAAAACATCCGGGAATGCTGCATGTTTCCTAGGGACAGAGACCGGTTGGTGCCCTAGGTGGGCAAAAACTCCTTCGGGTACAAGATGTGCATCGTTCTCCGAATGGACCTCGGGATGAGCACCGGGAAGCTTATCGCCCAGGCAGCACATGCCGCCGTCGGGGCATCGGATCTCGGTAAGAAAGAGAACCATAAGGCTTGGCGCAACTGGAGGGATAAAGGGGCCAAGAAGGTGTCATTAGAGGCCGAGTCCCTCAAGGAGCTCAAAGAACTCCAGAGTAAGGCAGTTGATCTCGATATCGTTAACATCATCATCCAGGACGCTGGCCACACCGAGGTGCCAACAGGTACCATCACCGCCCTGGGGTTGGGCCCGGATAAGTCTGATCTGCTAGACAAGGTTACGGGCTCGCTGCCGCTCATCTAGTAGGACGCCTAGTCTTTTCCCTTGACGAACATGGGCTTGAATCCGTCGAGTAGGGTGATTAGTGTGTCAGCGAACCCAGGAAGAAACCACTTGCTAATAGTAATAATAAGGATCGCAATGCCAATGACTCCATAGATGAAGCTTATCGGATAGTGGTAGGTATCTACCGTGGGATTCGTGAAGAACCATGTGAACGGAGGCAGATTGAAAGCCGTTAGGTAGACTATGATGAAGATTCGGGACAAATTCATGAGAAAGACAAGGACCCACCCGAATGCGAGGCTAATGGCCTTCCTTTGCCAGCTCCCTCTGTTAAGGGGTAGGATCAGGGCGACTAGGACACCCCAAACATGAATCGCTGTGCACTCCCGTATGATGATGACGTAGACGTCCCGGGCGCCCCCCATAAGGCTCAAATATGCGAGTCCATTGTCGACCCCGTTGCTTGAGGAGAGTTTCAGTAAGGTAAAAATTCCCGTCATGATCTCGGCTGTGAGCCTTTCGAGCCATGCGCTTGGGACGAGCTCGAACCCCCATGCAATAGTAAGGAATAATAGGATATAGAACAGAGTAGCCCGCATAGGCTCTGGGAGGCCTCTGACCGTCATTTTCTGTAATAGTTGTCCGACAATGAAATATATTTTTTTTGGCAATTCTGAAGTATCCCCAACAGAGCTCAAGGAAACGTTTCTCGCGGGAGTTTTCTGTAATGCTTAACAATCTACATTATATCAACCAAAACCCAGTATCACCAAATGGTGATCTGTGTAAATGTGCTGTTTGCGACGAAAAAACTCAAGCCTAGGGACCTTTAAACCCACATCCAGGACAGGTGTATGCCCTCCCAAAGAGTCTACACCTTTCACATCGTAAGATGGAGACGTTACCGCAGCTGGGGCACTGAAACTTTACGGTCTTCTCGCCGGGGGCTGTCCTCTTACTGCAGGAGATACAGGATGGCATTTTGCTCAGCTTACTATCAAGCCCACAGCCGATTATTTAAAGGTTAAATCGGCTCTTGAACTCCTCCAAGGCGAGGTGGCCAACAGTGCCCGTTAGGACCCGAAGCATCCCAGGGTGGGTGAGAGCCTTCCTGAGAAACTCGCTTTGAAGGTCCATATCGCCTTCTGCAATGAACTTCTCCAGGATCGGCTCAAGGCCAGCTGACTTGACTGATGCGAAAATCTTATTCATCCGGGGATCAGGAATGGAGTTTAGGAACCTCCGCATCCTGAGCATTGAGGAGAACTCCCCTCCAAGAGCCTCCCGCCACCTTTTATCGTATCGTCTGAGGAAACTCGCAGAGTAGTCTCCCTCTTCGAGGGCCTGAATCGCCGTCTCAGCAGCTATTATCGCGCACATACCCCCTAAGATGACTCCTCCCCCCGTGGTAGGTTTCGTGTGACCAGCAACATCCCCAACCAGGAGTATTCCTTCCCCGTGTGTCTTGTCAATAGGTCCCCCGGTTAGCACGGGCCATCTCGTGGGCTCTTCGCACTTCGAGAGCCCAAATCGGGCCTTGATGAAGCTCCTGAGGAGTTCCAAGGCGTCCCCCTTACTAGTAGCAAGGCCGCAGCGTATCTCGTCCTCTCCGTTTGGCACCGCCCAGGCGAACATTCCCTCTGCTAGTTTCTTCCCCAACCAGACTTCTACCATGTCAGATTCCAGTTGGGCGCCGGGGACGTTGGCGTTGATGCCCGCCAAGATACCGCTTTCCGGTTTATGGAGCCTCACTTTTTTAGCTAGAGCGCCAGAAACGCCCTCTGCATCGATCACTATACTTGCTTCGATTTCTAGGTCTCCCCTGACCCCGACAACCTTGCCGTTCGTAATGATAAAATCTCGGATACGGTGTTTTGTCTCGATCTCAGCCCCTGCGTCCCTCGCGGCATCAGCAAGATGTTTGTCAAAGACGGTTCTGTCCACGATGTAAGCCCGGGTCTTCCTGCCCATTATCCTGATCCCAGTGCCGTTCGGGGCGAAGGCTGTGCCTCCCTTGATCTCATGCCTGAGAAAATCGATGTTTGGTTCCACCCCGATGCGATTGAGTCCCTCGATGCTCAGGACCCCTGCACAGTGGTTAGGGGTACCTATCTTCGGATGCTCCTCGAAGACCTTGACTCGAATGCCTTGAGCAGCAAGCTCCCGGGCAGTGATGAGTCCCGCGGGCCCACCGCCGACGACGGCTACCTCCGTCCTCAAGGGGACTTCCCTAGCCGGCCCGCTTTATGACCTCGGTGTATTCGACCATGGCGATATCATCATAGTAGCGTTGGATATCGAGGGCAACGCCACTCTTCGCGATCTGGATGTTATCCCCAAAGAAGATCTCGTAGGGAATCTCGATTTTGACCTTTGTCTTCATTATCTTGATCTTGAAGAGGCTTAGATCAATTCCCATGAACCGACGCCCTAGGAGAGCCCTAATCTTATCCTCGTCGTTATCATGTTTGACACTAGGCTTGACATGGTAGACGATTCTTCTGCCTGCAAGAGGATGGTTGTAATCAAGCTGGATTCTACCCCCACCCATACTCCGAACAACTGCGGTTCTACCGTCTAGCGTCAATTGCTGCCCTACGACAGGGTTGATCCCTTTTGATCTGAGGACCCTGAAGGGGACCATCCTCACATTCTCCGGGTTCCTCTCTCCGAAGGCCTCCTCGGGGGGAATTTCTACCTCGGCTGTCTCCTGGAGCTTGAGGCCGACGAGGCGATCATCTAAGCCCTTGAGGACCCAGCCTTCTCCTATGACAACTAGCTTTGAGCCGTAGGTTTTCTCTTCTTCATGTATGTTCTCTCTCTTAGCGAGCTCCTCGTCTGTGGTGTCAAAAATCTCGTCAGTTTCCAGTGTCCTCCCGGTCATCTCCACTAGGATAAAGTCACCCTTCTCGATGACGGGCTCCTTCTTCTTTTTCTTGAGTTTCTCTTCTTTCACTGGCTGCTCTTCGGGAGCCGCCACAGGACCCTCTACGGGGTTTTCTTCCTGTTCCTCTTTGAACTTATCCTCTTCACTCATCGTGATTCCTTCAATGTTAACGTCTGATGACATCTGCCACTAAATGCTTGGACCCACCTCAGAAAAACATATTGAGGTTTAAAGTCTTTCTGTAAGGAGGAGGCATTACCGTTTAGGCTGTGCATCTTAGCTTGGATAACCGTTTAAAAAACTACGATTCAGATCCTTCTTTGTAAAATTTTCTGACAAGGACTCACCATCTGGAATACTATGAAAGAGTAACACATCAGATACCTCTGTGCGATAAGCCGTTCGGTGAGGAGGGAGATTCTCTGGGCCTCAAAAGAGGAGAGGTTAACCCCGAGGTGCTCAGTGAACCGACAAGGATTGATGAAAAATCACTCGCATAGCATCTGAGCATACTAGAATACGATTTCTTTATCCAAAAGCTAGAGATGGACGTCGTGGTCATCTATGGTCTAACCCAAGAGGGAGGCCATGGACTACGTGGACAAGTGAACAATAGCCGAAATGACGGAGACCCTAAATAGACCCGATCCGAAGAAACCTCTTCCCATTTCGTTCTAATCAAGGGAACCTGGGGTAGTTGCGCAGAGGATTTTGGGGAAGCGCCTCGTTCGTGTGCTTTACCGCGAGGTCCTGGAGGAGGATACCCTGGAGACCGGAGCATACTTTGGGGCCGGGGATATCGAATTGAGGGTCTTCCACGGGAGGAAGAAATACAATACCCTCATATGATGAGAACCTAGGCAGATCTTCATCTACACCATGCACTGGGTGTTCAATGTCGTTGTCCTTAAAGTCAATAAGATCGGTGCGGTGCTCATCAGGGCGATTGAGCCCACCCTGAGGATGGAGTCCATGCCAAACTATAGGCCCATAGACTCCTCGAGAGCTCTCACGAGCGACCCTCGGGAGCTGGTCCTCGCCTAGAGATCCATCTGGGCACTCGTGGTTCCTCTGTTCTAGGAACTAGAAGCGAGATCCGAATACTGAACTTAGGCTCAGATCCCGTAATCAGAACTTTGTAGGATCGGTATCACGAAAGACTAGACTTGGATCTCAGGTTCTACGTCAAAGAGAACCTGTAAGTGTCCCGGTGAGGGCGCCATCAATCTATGAGGGAGAAAAAGTCATCAGTAAGATAGCGGATGAATTCGTCGAGGCTGCTCTTACTGAACAGGGTGACAACGCAGTTCCGTGACACACCAACGGTGATTCCCCGCTTTTGTATCCCGAACACTACATACCAGATTTTCCCGTGCTCCTTGTAATCCTTGTAGAGTCCGGTGTCAGCTAGGCTTTCCCCGGCGAGGCAGAGCTTGTTGACCCCTGGGATGTCGACGTTGTCAAACCAGATAAGCCGAGTGGCCTGTGGGTTCGACTCGTGAAGGTTCATCAGGATTTCGTCAGGGATTCTGACCTCGACGATAGCTCCAGTGACCCCGAAGAGGATCTCGCTGACCTTGTTGGCAACATGGTTGGTGAGGAGCTTTTTGACCCCTCTGGCAACGCTGGGGGCCACTACAATTAGGAAGGTTCGCTTTTCATAGGGCTTTACCCAGAATGGGGCTTCCTCGGTAACGGGGGTCTCCACCATCTTCCTCTTGTAGTGCCGGGGCTTCACATAATCCCTCGCGAAGACCCCCTTAATGGAGTCCTCCGCCAGCTCTAGGTCGAGGACCTCCGTGAGGAGGGATATGACCTCCTCCCCTTCCCAGTCCTCCTCTTCCCTGAATGCCTGTAACTTTTCATAGACCTTAGCGAGGGATATCTTCTCTCTGATCTCGAACGTCTTGGCGGGCAGGACCATTTAAAAGAGTTATGAGGATCCTCAGTTTTAAGGTGAACGGACCTAGGATATTTTTTACGTTAAAAAATAAGAGATACAATCAGTGATTCAAAGTCTTATATCGCGGCGGACTTGGGTCTTCTCAACTGTAGATTCGTAACTATGGATGAGGATGATTCCATCGCGGAAGCAGTGGCCGTGAAGTTCAGGAGGATAACTTAAGTGGGAATAAGCAAGGGGGTAGAGGTCCTCATCGGAGAGAGGACTGTCTTGTGGATCTCTGGGGAATGACCGTGATCCCGAGGCGTATAAACTCTCCCTGCCACATCTTTTAGGAGTGGTGGTGAGAGAAATTCTGATGGATTCAGCAAGGAGGCGGGCTATTCCATTGCGGATCTCCAGACCCGTCTCGCAGAGAAGACTGCGGAGACTCCTAAAGGTGAGGGGGTCATGGGCTATAGGGAGGACAACTCCAAGCTGACTGAAAAGCGGTATCCCCCCCGGGGGGGGATCTTGATAGGACTATCAAGGATAATCCAGTACTCCTCTCCACGGTAGGAGGGCATTTTTCCATCTCTAACAGACTCGCGTTTGAGCTAGTAAAAGTGAGCAAGGACTCCCTTAATCCAGTTAGTGGGAGGTTTGACTGGAACCTCGAGACAGAGGATGTGACCGGAAATGGTGGTCTTAGAGGGACATCCTAACTGTGCCAAAAATGGAGAACGTCGACATCCCGGTAGACATGGCTATCCTCGACAGGAGGGTGATCTACCGACGGATGACCGCCTGAGCCTCGTGGGTTTCTCCTGAAAAGCATTTATCAGCGGAGTGTCAACCCTACATGGGAGATTCTAAATGAAAGTTTTCATCTCAGTGGATATGGAAGGGATATCCGGCGTCGTAGACGGGAGCCAAACGGGCCGTGATAAGGCTGAGTACAGGACGGGGAGGGCCCTTATGGTGGCCGACGTGAACGCTGCCATTGACGGTATCTTGGAGGTAGTCCCAGAGGCCGAGATCGTGGTGAGCGACGCCCATGGAGGTATGAGGAACATCGAGCCCGAAGTTCTCAATAAGGCGGCGGTGCTGGTCCGGGGGACCCCCAAGCCCCTCACCCAGATGGCAGGGATCGACAGCAGCTTCGATGCCGTTTTCTTTGTGGGATACCATGCTAAGAAGGGGACTAAGCATGGGGTGCTAAGCCACACGATCTCAGGGCGCACCATTGAGAGCGTCACCATCAACGGGATGGAGGTGGGTGAGACCGCTATCAATGCGGGGATCGCAGGCCACTTTGGAGTCCCATTGGTTTTCCTAGCGGGGGATCAGTCGACAGCTCAGGAAGCGAAGGAGCTGGATCCCGGCATTGAGGTAGCGGTGGTGAAAGAAGCCATTGGGCGAACCTCAGCTAGGTGCCTCCACCCCGATATCGCGAGGGCCCTTATCCGGGAGAATGCCACAAAGGCCTTGAAAGGGGGAGTGACCGTGAAGCCATTCGTGTTTAAGACTCCAGTGGAGATAGTCGTCAGGTTTACCAACTCAAGATTAGGGGATGCTGTTGAGTTTATGCCCTCCGCTGAGAGGCTCGACGGAAAAGGGTTCAGGTTTATTCAAAATGACTTCCTCGGGGCCTTTAACGCACTGAGAGCCTCAATCTTCATTGCCAGTGCCGTCTCCACTTAATCTCATCTTTTCGCGGGCGTGAGAAAAAAGACGGCTTTAGACTCGTGCATGAATCAATGATTTTAAATGGTGGGCCCGGAGGGATTTGAACCCACCACCACCTGGTTATGAGCCAGGTGCTCTAACCAAACTGAGCTACGGGCCCCCAACAAGATACCTGGCCAACCCAGATAAAAACACCACCCCAACCCGGGAAAACATATAAACGCCCCAATACCAATAACCCCCCCTGGCTCCGGTGGTGTAGTCCGGTCAAGCATTCCAGCCTTTCGAGTTGGAGATCCCGGGTTCGAATCCCGGCCGGAGCACCTATCCAGGGATGAAAGCTTCTATTTCCCATGTCCTCGGGCTAAATCCTTAGAATAACTTCATCTACGTAGCTTTCCATAAGCTCCCCGAACCCTTTAATCACTCCCCTTCCGAAAGGCTTTACCTCTCGAAATTCCGGGTCCAATGTGTCACCAGAGACAAACTGCTGGAACGCGAACCGTCTAGCTCCTGATACAGCCCTTCCCATCTCTAAAACTGCTCCTTCATCCACTAAGCCTGGAACCACGGTGCACCTGAACTCATAATCCTCTCCCTTCGCAAGCAGCAGCCCCACGCTCTCTATTAACGCCTCAGAGGAACCACCTATCTCACCGTAACGCCCGGGCGCAGTCTTAATATCCATGGCAACATAGTCAACGAGCGCCAGACACTCCCCCAGCACGTCTGGCCTCATTCCATTAGTGTCTAGTTTTACCGAGAAGCACTTTTCCTTCAGCCTCTTGAGAAACTTCGGGAGCCCTTCTTGATAGGTGGGTTCTCCCCCTGTTATCACCACAGAGTCGATGAACCTTCGTCTCTTTCCTAATATGTCTAATGCCTCATCCTCTGATAGGAAAGGCCCCTCAGGCTCAATTACGATTCTCCAATTTTGACAAAAAGGGCACCGGAGATTACATTCCGGCACAAAAAGAATAGAGGACACCCGATCAGGGTAGTCCACGAGAGTAGATTTCTTGAACCCGCAGAACCTCACTCTTGATTAGCCTCAACCAGGCTCACGCCCCTATCATAGGTCTCACGCATTCGCCACTCCGATCGCTTCCCGTCGTTCCATTGATCAACAGGCCTGAGATAT
>CEUD01125364.1_pt1 | contig 10441 bp, 10 predicted proteins | sample 356481 | NCBI WGS metagenome assembly CEUD01 (sample SAMEA2623314, study PRJEB7988) | marine metagenome | isolation source: saline water (ENVO:00002010), including | reverse complement strand
GCTTAAAGTATCAACAGGTCGCCGCCTGTTTAACGGCATGATTCGCAACAACTGGAAAGTCTGCGAATACAGTGATCGCGACATTGCGAAATTTGAAGCACCATTGGCCATCAAGCCTTTAGGCGTTAAGGCAGCCAACAAACGCTTCATCGAAACCGTTGAAAACTTCACCCCAGACGCCATACTAATGGGGCACTGCGATCTGCTAACCAACCAGACCCTCAAAATCATAAAGCAGCGCTTCCCGAGCATTCCCATAATCTATCGTAATATTGATCCACTCTGGCGCGAACGTAATGTTGCAATGATCGAACACCGCAAAGAAGTCGTCGACGCGATCTTTGTGAGCACCGCAGGCGAACCCTTAAAACAATTTGCCACTGGCAAAAATGTCGTCGGATACATACCGAACGCCACAGACCCAGGGATGGACGATCAGGACAATTCACAAAAAGACAAGTTCGAGCGCGACTTACTCTTCGTTGGCCGCGGCAACAAGTCGGATGACCGTTACAGCTTCTTGGAAGCAATCAGCCCAGAGCTAAAAGATCATCTTACTTTTGAATCCTATGGTCTATACGGCAAGCCCTGCATCTATGGCAATGGCTACGACGAACTCCTCGCCACTAGCAAAATGGCTCTAAACCTCAACCGTTATGAGGGCTGGCCACTCTACTCGTCCGACCGCATCGCACAGTTAATGGGAAATGGATTACTCACCTTTCTCTGGGACAAAGGAGACATGCGCAAATTCTTTACCGACGAGCACGTCGCCTTTTTCAAAGACAAAGACGATCTAGTCCGAAAAGCAAAGGCATTCAACAGTGACGATGCCCTGCGCCAATCCGTAGCCGCAGCAGGCCGCGCGCACTATCACGAACATTTTTCAGGACAACACGTCGTCAGCTTCATGGTAGAGACAGCATTAGGGCTGCCCTATTCTCATGATTACATTTGGAAGGAAGCCGTATTCCGGTAGCGACAAATGCTAAAAATCAGCCACAACATACCATTCGGTTCAGGAGGAAATCGGATTTGCTACCGCCATCCCCACCACGCTGACCGTTGCTTAAAAGTGCTGCGCCAGGACCGGACACCCGAACTGCGCCGTAAAGAAAAAAAATTCCCATCGAACCTGCGCCCGCTCAAATACTTTGACGAGAACCTAGTTGAACTCGAAGTCCTCAACCACCTGAACACGAATTATCCTGAAGCCATTCGCCGCCATATCCCCCAGAGCTTTGGCATGATTGAAACCGACTTAGGCCTCGCTCACTCCACCAGCTTGATCTCCGATTCAGATGGCCTGATCTCTCAGACACTCGAGCAATACATCTGGAAACACGGACTAGACGCCGCAGCCGAAAGAAGCATCGAAAACTTTAAGGACGATTGGAGCATACAGCCCCCCCCAACCAGGGACCTCATTCCCCACAATTTGGTCATTAAAAACCTTGGAGATGAGATGCGCCTGATTTTGATCGACGGCCTCGGCCGCAAACCACGCTCAGCAAACCGTTGGACTGCATTCACAAGCCGCAAGCGCTACCAACGCCGCATGAAGGACTTTGACCAACGTATCCAACTTATCCTACACCGCAAAACCACCAATACGGGCCCGACAGAACGCTTAAACAACTTGAAGCGAAACCTAGCCGAAACGATCCCTGAGGCTTGAGCACCACGCGTATCCCCCACTGCGAGCCCCGACAAGTCACACATCTAGCCTAAGCGATACTGCCCTCAAGTCATCACTGATCAGTGCTCATAGGCTTCACTCTGACTCGCTCGAAAATAAGAGTTCTTTTGCTTTGATATACTTACCAGGCATTTGCCCGAAATCAATCGCTTGGTATCCTTCACAGCCCAATTCATGCGCCATAACTGTCGCAGTAGGCCCCAGAACTAAGAGAAACAGGTAAGAAGATTTATCATAGCTCCTGATTTCAGCCATAATACGCTCATACTCGCTGAAGGCATTCTTACTCGGGCCATAGACATAATCCACCGATTCTACATTATCAAAGAGTTCATGCTCAAAATGAAAGCGACTCCCTTTCCCAACGACTATCACAACTTTTCGCCCCGCCCAAAGGCTCTTGATGAGTTGCACACGTTGTGTAAACTCCGCGCGGCTGCCAGTGGGCAAACGATGAAAAAGGCCGGTTGAATCATAAATGCGGTCAGTATCCAAAAGACCGAGAACCTCTCTACCGATACGAATAATGAACTTCTGCCAAATACGCCCCAAGTTGTCAAAATCATTCACAGGATGGATGGCGACCAAAACATTTGGATGCGAAGAGCGCAGAACCTCTAGCATCCTCCGATTCAGGGCCTCATTGACATCCTGAAAAGACTTATGCCTCTCCCCGATAATTAGTTTGAACTCTCCATCACCAAAGCGTGCGATACTTTTCCCCCCTTGGATCAATCTTTCCAAGGATTGCTCTTCCGAATACACTCTAGGGTATTCACTCACAAATGACTCAATCTGCGAGCGGAAGAGTCGGATCACCCAAGCATCGCCAGTCTCCCGCACCCTCTTCCGTAAAGAAGCTGAAGGAAGGAAACAGGACACTAACAAACAAGTCTTGCGAATAATCGCCCTAAGCATCATTTTCAAAATGGTCATCATACTGTTTTATTTCATTAAAAATGCCGAAACCAAGCAAATATGGCCCCCTCAAGCCTATTTATCAGCTAACTTTCAATTTGAGCCAATCATCTGCTTCGAAATGCTCGTTGACATATTCAGGACGCGAAGACGGTATCGGTGCACAAATCCACTCACTTTTCTCCTTACACGCATACGCAAAACTTCGAGGAATGACGGTACTACCGCAAGCCTTGTCCAAGATTGCGCATAACGACCAAGAAGACCCTGATTGGGATGACAAGTGGAACCGTTTTTTTAATTTACCAAGATCCAGGACGACGCCCCAAGAACCGTATATTAAACGCATAAAGCTCGAACGTCTTTTTTTTCCGACATCGGGCACTTGTTATGTCACCCAGAAAGCGCATACAATCACAGATCTGTTTCCCGAATCCTACCATGCAGTCATGCCTGAGCTAAGAAAGCAATATGACCAGGCCCCCATCGAGAAAACCAACTTTCTAAAGGATGATACGATCAGTGTCGCGATACATTTACGCCTAGGAGATGTCGCCAACCATAGCGGCCGCTCCAGTCGAATAGACCGTGCAGTGCAACAAATAAGCACGATTCGTAAATATCTAGAAGAAAAGGGAGAAAATTTTGAAATTCTCGTGTTATCCCAAGGCTCTCCAGCGAGTTTCACTCCGTTAGTCGACTTAGGCGCTCAACTCCACTTAAATGAAGATTTATTCAAAACATTTCACACATTAGTCTGCGCTGACATACTCTGTATGGCAAAAAGCTCGCTCTCTTACGCAGCAGCCTTACTCAATCAAAAAACAGTAATCTACGAACCCTTCTGGCACCCCAAATTACCGAATTGGCTCAATGATGCCAATCAGTTAGCAAAATAACATAACCGATTCCATGAATCCAATTCGAGTTCTACACATAGGCACATCAAGCAAAGGCGGCGCCTCCCATGCGATGCTAAGAATCGTCAGTGCACAAGAATCAGATGACATTAAAACCTATGGTTGTTTTCATCTCGGCAAAACACCAGGCCCCAATTGGCACCGTCTAGATGCCCCCAAAAAGAATTGGAATTTCTCACTAAGACGCTTGCGTATGAGCACGGCGAAAAAAGGCCGCGATCCAAGCCTAGAGAGCTTCACGCCCGCCACCCCAGGACGCAGCCTTCATATCCCAGCCCATCTACTGGCTCAGGTGCAAATCGTAAATTTCCACTATTTGGGCGGACAAATATGGAATCTATCCGACCTCTTTGCATCCATCCCGAAGCATATACCGATTGTCGTCACGATGCACGACATGAATCAAATTACGGGCGGATGCCATTACTCCAATGGGTGCACTCAATATACAAATACATGCAGTGTATGCCCGCAACTCCCAAGTCTGTTTGGCAACAAGATTAGCAGCGAAACCTTTCGAACGAAACAGTCCCTATACCGAGAAAGGGAAACCAACTTAGTCCTACCCTCGAAATGGCTCGAACGAATCACTCGGGAAAGTACCCTAGGTCAACTGGCCCATCGCATTGACTACATTGGCTACCCGTTTCCACAACTCAAACCGCTCATCAAACGCGAGCATGCTCAATCTCAATTACAACTGAAGCCGAGTTCAAAAAAACGAATCTTAATCGTCGCTCAAGACCTCGCAAACCGTCGCAAAGGAACCCATCTACTCATCGACGCGCTGCTACAAAATCGACTACCGCAATGCACACTGCTACTGATGGGCAAAAAAATTGACATCAAAGATGATCGTATTGAACAGCTCGGGTTCATTAACGATGATGAAACACTGAGGAGCGCCTATGCCTCTGCAGATGCACTCTGCCTCCCCTCACTAGAAGAAAACCTAGCACAAACTGGCATCGAAAGTCTGGCCGAAGGCACCCCTGTCGTCTGCTTCGATAAAACAGGCCCAGCCGATTATGTTATAAATGGCGAGACCGGCATTCGATCAACTCAACCCACAGCTGCCTCCCTAGCCAAAGCGCTGCTTGAGTGCCTAAATCATCGCCAAATGTCCGATCAGATATATGTGCGTGAAGCTTACAATCGAATTTACGAGAGCACCTATTCTGCAAAACTCATCCGAGAACGCTACCGAGGAGTCTATCAAGAACTCTTAGCAGAGGCACAAGCATAAGCACACCCCGAAATACCGTATAGCGTTCAACTCCAGATCGAATACTGACATATTCGCATGACATCTAGTAAATCAAATTTGCATAAACTCAAAGCAAGAAGACCCGCCGCAGCGATAATCACCTTAAAAAAATAACTTTACCTGCCATATTCTCAATTATTTAACTCCACTCCTAAAGCCCTGCAAAAAACACACCACACACAATGAAGAACAGACAGATTGAAACCACTTGGAAAGACCGAGAAGCAGGCACATTAAAAACCCAACTGATTGAGTCTAAAACACCCGCTCTACAACCAGGTGAAATCTTAGTCAAACTGCTACATGTGCCCATGCATGGGAGTTTTTGGTTGGCCACACACCCGAACGGCATTCATCCGCGCAAGGAAGAGTTCTTAAGCGAAGGACGCTTTGTATTCGGCAACGGCGGCGTCGCGCAAGTCGTTGATACGACGCTAGACGAGCGAGACTTTCGCAAAGGCGACTACGTTTGCATCTTTGGGCACATCCCATGCCGTCGATACAATTGCTATGCCTGTACGGTGCTTCATCGTTATTCAGAATGTGATTTCGGAGAAAGCTCTATTTTAGGTCACGGCAAAGGCTCGACCGAAGGAACTTACGCTGAATATGCCGTGCTCCCACGCCACTCATACGAAATTTGCTTTCGCAAAGAAGAGTCCCCCTCACCGACCATTCTAAAATCATTCATGTTCGGATTTCTTTTTGCAGATGTTCGCAATGCCCTGACTCGGCACATGGATTCCTTACGCATGCGCCGCATGCTACTGATCGGAGCTGGGTTTTCCGGTATGATTGCAGCATACATTCACAATCGAACATGCCCAGAATCTAAAATATTCGTAGTTGATTCCTCGCCCGAACGTTTAGCGCACTTAAAATCAATCGACCCAGAAGGGATCGGCACCTACCTACTGCCAAAGTCTATTGCTGCTGAATTAAATAGTCGCCACCAACATGTTGGCCTCAGACACGAGCTATCCAGCATAATAGATGACGTATCTAAAGAAATGCATGCTCATTTCGGAGGGAGAAGCTGCAATTTACTATTCGATAGTTCATCAGGCAACACCACTCCGATCTGGGACAATCCACAGATACTATCTCCATCGGCACACTGCATACCTTTTGGCTTTGGTTCTCAATACATCTTGCTCAGTAAGGAGCTCATACAGATGTCTGGCCTGACGATCATGATGTCACGAGGCGTCGGCAACATCCGGAATCGTAAAGAAGTCATCGAACTGATCAAAGCTGGCGCAGGTAAATTCATAAATGAAAACCTCTTGGCAGAAACTAAAGAGCTTCATGGTTTAGATGCAGCGACTGCATTCATCGAGGAGATGCAGAATCCGCCACGTCAACTTCACGAAATATCACATGCGTATATCTCTTTTTAATCATTATGCGCGTAGACTGGATCTTACTACTGTATAACCGACCGAAGCACAGCAAGCGAGTGCTAGAGAGCTTAGCGAATAATCAGATAAATGGCGTTTTCGTCTACATAGACTATCCACAAGACTCGGCAGCAAGATCCGCGCAAAAAGAATTACTCCAAATACTGGAGGAGCCATGGCCATTTGATATTCATTTAACGCAGCGCCAAGAAAGTTTCGGGCTGGCACGCAGTGTCTGTACGGCACTCAACGATGCATTTAGAGATGGAGCCGAAGCTGCCGTATTGCTCGAGGACGACTGCGTATTAAAAGATAATGGTAAGCACTTCTTCGAAGCCGGACTAAAGCACCTGAGGGACAAAAAGGATGTCCGCAGCCTATGTGGCTATACGAATCCACAATGCCCTTTTGTATTTGAACCTGGAAGCGACCTATTATCACTCCATCGTTTCTCAACTTGGGGCTGGGCCACATGGTCAGATCGCTGGCAAGACTACAACCACGACAGCAACCTCGGTGAGCTCTTAGAGCGCACAATGACCTCGGTGGAATCCATCAAACATTTCGCGCCAGATCTCTCATCACTTTGTGAAGATAAAGATTATTTACACGGATTAATAGACATATGGAGCGTTCCTTGGACTCTACTACACTTTTTGACGGATACATATGCCATATTTCCAATCGAATCTGTAATCGAGAATATAGGTTTAGACGGCAGCGGTTCGAATTGCTCAGAAACAGATGTTTTTAATATAAAAAATGCACCGACCACTGTAAAATCAGCCTATACATGGGAGCGAAGAAACTACATCTTCCAAAATGAGGACCTAATACGCATATTTATGGAATCTCATGGCTTGAAAACCTTCCCAACAAAATCTTAAGTAAAACCAATTCACGCATGCCAAAACAAACCATTGAAGAAATAGAGATTATCCCAGTCGCGGGTTACGACAGCATGCTACTCAATTTGAGCGGTGCGCACACCCCCACATTCTCGCGCATTCTAGTAATAATAACGGATAACGTCGGGCGCGAAGGAATCGGAGAGATCCCATGCAGCCAATCCATCTTAGACATTCTCGACTTGATGGCCAACCCCTTACGGGGCGAACCAGTCGAAAACTATAGATCCATACTTCGATCTCTACTCGATCGTTATAAACGGCACGACGCGGGGGGACGCGGCCTACAGACTTTCGACCAACGCACAACGATCCACGCCGTGACCGCCATCGAGGCAGCACTACTCGACCTCAGAGGCAAGGCTCTAGGCATGCCAGTCTGCGAACTACTTGGGCGTGGAAAAGTCAGAGACTCCATCCCCTTCCTTGCTTATTTATTTTTCGTCGGAGACTCCCAGGCGACAGAATTTGATTATCCGCAAGAGGTAGCACACCCTAATCGCTGGCAGTCGGCCCGCCGCTCACCTGCGATGGATACGAATGCAATTATTGAGCAAGCGGGGCTTGTTGCTGAAACTTATGGCTTCAAAGACTTCAAACTAAAAGGAGGCGTCTTTGCTCCAGATAAAGAAATCGAGGCGGTCATCAGCCTCAGTCAAACATTCCCGAAGGCACGCTTAACCTTAGATCCAAATGGCTGTTGGGACCTGTCAACTGCACTCAAAGCAGCAACGCAGCTAAAAGGAAAGGTTAGCTACCTCGAAGACCCATGCGGAGCAGAAGGACGCTTCTCCTCGCGCGAAATAATGGCAGAATTCAAGCAACGGAGTGGCATACCGACCGCGACAAACATGGTCGCCACAGACAGCCGAGAACTCGCCCATGCAATCAAGCAATCCGCCCTCGATATCCCCCTAGCCGACCCACATTTCTGGGGAATGGAAGGCGCGGTCCAGGTTTCAAGCCTGTGCGATCAAAACGGATTGAGTTGGGGCGCACACTCCAATAACCATTTTGACATTTCACTCGCGATGGTGAGTCAAGTTGCAGCTGCAGCTGAAGGCACGATCACTGCCATCGATACACATTGGATCTGGCAAGAAGGCCAGCACCTCACTTTAAATCCACCCCAAATAACCGATGGTGCGATTCAAATAGGCAATACCGTTGGCTTAGGCGTCGAAATCGATCGATCGGCAGTCGAACAAGCACATGCACTCTACAAACGAGTAGGACAGTCTGACAGAGACGACAGTCTCGCGATGCAAGGTCTAATCAAGAACTGGGAATTCGACCCTAAACGCCCTTGCATGGTGAGATAGACAGAGCGACATCTTGAATGGTCCAACGAAGCAAACATTACCGCCCCCACATCAACACCTAAATTTTATGAAAAAAAACATCAGCCTAGCCATCATTCCAGCGCGCGGAGGTTCTCGCGGAATCCCTCGAAAGAACCTAGAGTTAATCGGCGATAAACCACTGGTCGCACATACTATAGAGCACGCAAAAAAGGCCAAAAACGTAGATGTATTTCTAGTAAACAGCGATGATGCTGAGATCCGGACAGTTGCTGAATCCTATGGTGCCCTGACGATGGACCGGCCGGACATGTATGCACACGACAAGATCCTACAAGAAGTCGACCTACTACTGAAATGGACTGTCGAAGCCTACGAGACAGCACACCCAGAGGAGCGAGTGGATATAGTGGTGCTACTCTACCCGACCGCTCCACTCCGCGATGTCAAAGCAATCGATCAGGCGATCGAGTTAGTTCGAGACGAGGACTATGACTCAGCTCTTTCCCTCTACTACGATGACTCCTATCTGTGGCAAATCAATGAAGACGGAAAAACTGTTCGCCCCACGAACTACGATCCCAATAAACGCATGCCACGACAAAAGGAATCGTGGAATCAATGGGTTGAAAATAAGGCCGTCTATGCAATCAAGCGAAGTGTTCTATTCGAGGTCGGCCGCATCGGCCCCAAGACGGGCTTAGTTGAGATGGACAAATGGCGTTCCATCGACATCGACAACCCTAGCGATTTAGAATTAGCGAGAGCAGTCTATAAAGATAAGCAGAACGAACTCGATTCGTAGAATACTGTGATATGGAAACTAAAAAAACAAAAGTCCTCCTAGTGATCGCTGGAGATTTATTTGTTCGAAATTACATACGCTCCGGTGTTGCCAATAGAATTTCAGAGGCATTTCAGCTATCAATTATCGCCAACGACTCGTGTAGCTTAAAGTCAGATCTTGAAAGCGCCCGGAACTTCTCAGGTTACTTTAAGACCGATCCAAGCCTTGAGGCTGCCCATTATAATTATTTCACCCTATTGATTTTTCGATTCAGACATAGGTCAATGACCTTCCCGTTTCGGTTGAAAAGAGATATAGGATGGAACCTTCCAGATGAACGACATTCACGGATCAAAAAGTTTAAGCTTTTATTGAAAAAAGGAAAAAAAGGACGCGAAGCCCGTCGATGTGCCTTGCTGGGAAATCGTTTAATTTTCAAATTTTTCAAAAATCGAATTGAAGCAAAACTCCCGATTAATGGAGATTTATTAAAGCAAATTAGCATAATCCGTCCGGACATCGTGCTATTTCCATCATCTGCCTATGATCCTGCAGGAAATGACGTGGCTAGGATTTGCACAAAATTGGACATAAAAAGCGTATACTTAATCGACAATTGGGACAACTTAAGTAGCAAATCAGTCTTTTGGGCGCGACCTGACTTCTTAGGCGTCTGGAGTGAACAGCATAAAGAACACGCAATTAGAATCCACGATTTTGAATCCACAAAAGTCTGCCCGATCGGCACACCTCGTTTTGACGAATATTTTTCCCAAAGAGGTGCCACGACATCGAAGCCTTTTGATTTCCCATACGTGGTTTTCTCTGGATGCTGTCTGCCTTTTGATGAGACCACGCCATTAAAGGCTCTCGATAAAGAAATAAGAGAACACCCTGAAATATACAAAGACCTTCGAATCGTCTACAGGCCACACCCATGGAGACAAAAAAGGAAAACTGAAGCCGTCTTCAAAGAGTCAGAGTTTACTCATGTAGTGATTGATCCGCAAATCCGAGATCAGTTTCTCAGAAACTCAGAGAATATGTCTGAACAGGTATCTTTTCAACCTAGCACCGACTATTACCCTCTACTCTTAGATAACGCACAATTCGTCTGCGGCCCGCTGACTACATTTCTATTGGAAAGTTTAATCTTCAAGAAACACTACATAGGGCTTAGCTACGACGACGGAACGGCCGCGCAAAATTCCGTCTGTAAATTCGTCTAATCAGGCTGAGAG
>CEUD01022405.1_pt1 | contig 10444 bp, 9 predicted proteins | sample 356481 | NCBI WGS metagenome assembly CEUD01 (sample SAMEA2623314, study PRJEB7988) | marine metagenome | isolation source: saline water (ENVO:00002010), including | reverse complement strand
AAATTGTTCAGCTAGGTAGTAAATCAATACCGAGAAACTCCAGTAACACCCGGTTGACCTGCGGCGGGTCTTCAAGAGGTGCCAAATGGCGCAAGCCGGGCAAGATGACGACCTGCGCGTCGCCTAGATCCGCGGCCATTCTATAAGCCAGTTCCGGGGTCGAACCCGTGTCGAGCTCACCGGTCATCACCAGTGTGGGGCATCGCACCTGCTTAAGTGCTGCACCGATTTCCCGGTCCGCTTCCACAAATATCCCGTAAGCCGTGGAGTAAGCCGTAAGGTCGTTGGATATCAAGCGATTTCTTATGCTGCTAACAACATCCGGGTTAGCCCGCCTGAATGCGTCATCAAACCAGCGGTCAAGCGCCAAATCGGCAACAGGTTTGAGTCCTTTATCGACGGTGATCTTGAGGCGGCTGCGAACCCCTTTAAGCTCCGCATCCGTTCGCCGGTACACGGTGTTCATCAGTATCAGCTTTTCAAGCCGCTCGTGTGCATCAGCCGCAAACCCCTGTGCAATGACCCCACCCATCGACAACCCGACAAGGGTCAGTTTCGAGATTTCGAGAAAATCCAGCAATTCCTTCAACTGCGCAACAAAATCACCTATTGCCGAAACGTCCGGACGCGCCGCTGTACGGCCGTGCCCCAACATATCGTAACGCACGACCCGAAAATACGGTGCCAAAGCAGTGACCTGCCTATCCCACATCGTGTGGTCAAGACCGACACCGTGACAAAGCACGATCGCCTGGTTGCCCTCACCAACCTCCTCAAAGAAGGTCCCGGCAGCTGTGTAGTTTGTTGTTCGATCCAAAGTATATAAAACCACCTGAATCACAGACAGATTCAGAGCAAAACTCAACTGGAATGTAAGCTATGATACTTTATTGCCTATTGTCCACTAACCCAAGACGAGACTCATGTCCCTTTCTGTAAAACAGATTATCGGTGAACCGCTGATTATCAATGGCCGGCAATTGTCGTTGTCCCGGGCTGTACGCGCCGGCGACTTTGTATTTCTAACCGGTCAGATTCCCATGCAGGACGGAATTCCCATGACCAGCGGCACGATTGAAGAACAGACCCGGGCCTGCCTGGACGCCATCAGTGAGACGCTTGCACTCGCCGGATGCGATCTGGGAGACGTCGTTAAATCCATGGTCTGGCTTAAATCCCGCGAGGACTTCCCCGGCTTCGATACCGTTTATGCAGAATATTTTCCAGAGTCGCCACCGGCACGTTCCGGCCTGGTCAGCGATTTTCTGGTTGACATCCGCGTAGAAATTGAATGCGTTGCTTACAAACCTCTATAAACCAAGGAAACCCAGATGGCTGAGCTAAAGAATTACCAGATGTACATCAATGGAGAGTGGGTAGCAGCTCAAAGTGGCAAGACATTTGACAGCATCAACCCTTCCAACGGAAAACCCTGGGCGGTGGTCCCCGAAGCAGATGAAGTCGATGTCGACACCGCAGTCAAGGCTGCACACCGTGCATTTACTGAAGGCCCCTGGTCCACAATGACCGCCACAGAACGAGGCAAGCTACTACGCCGTCTCGGTGATGTCCTTGCTGAACACTCCGAATCGCTCGGCCATTGCGAAACCGTGGACACCGGCAAACTGTTCAAAGAAACCCGCTGGCAGGCGCGTTATATCTCGGACTACTTTTACTACTATGCCGGCCTGGCCGACAAGGTCAGTGGAGAGACCCTTCCCATAGACAAACCCAATATGTGGACCATGACAATACGTGAGCCCCTGGGAGTCGTTGCCGCTGTCGTCCCTTGGAATTCACAACTATTTCTGGTTGCCGTCAAAATCGGCCCTGCCCTGGCCGCCGGCAACACAGTCGTACTCAAGGCATCCGAACATGCCTCAGCGCCCATGTTGGAATTCGCCAAGGTATTCGAAGAGGCCGGTTTCCCGCCCGGGGTTTTCAACGTAATCTCAGGTCTCGGTGAACCGTGCGGCCGCGCCCTCACAACCCATCCGTTGGTCGATAGGATCAGTTTTACCGGCGGCCCTGAAACAGCCCGCCACGTGGTGAGAAATTCTGCAGAAAATTTCGCACAGGTGTCACTGGAGTTAGGAGGAAAATCACCGGTGGTGGTATTCGACGATGCCGACCTTGAAAGTGCAACCAACGGTGTACTGCTGAGCATATTCAGTGCCAGCGGTCAGAGCTGTGTTGCCGGTTCAAGGCTGCTCCTGCACGAATCTATTCACGACGAAGTCCTTGCGCGGGTCGCAGAAAAAGCAAGCAAAATCCGGATTGGGGATCCTCTTGACGACAACAGCCAGATGGGTCCTCTGGCAACCCGGGCACAGCTCGACAATATCGACTCCACGGTCGCTGATGCCAAAGCCAATGGCGCGACCCTTATCCATGGGGGTCAACAGCCTGCCGGCATGGGAGACGGTTGGTACTACGAACCCACGGTCGTGGCATGTCCGGACCAGCAGATCGGCATCGTCCAGCGCGAGCTCTTCGGACCGGTTGTCAGTGCACTTAGGTTTACCGATGAAGCCCACGCACTCCAGCTCGCCAACGACAGTCGTTTTGGACTCGCTGCAGGCGTCTTCACAGCAGATATCGGGCGTGCTCTGCGAATAACCAAGGGCATTCGCAGTGGTATTGTCTGGGTCAATACTTACCGGATGGTCTCACCACTTGCCCCATTCGGTGGGTATAAGGACAGTGGCTACGGCCGCGAATCCGGCCTTGAGGCGATCTATGACTATACTCGGCCCAAAACCGTCTGGCTGAATACTTCGCCCGATCCTATCGCCGATCCCTTTGTCATGCAGTGATCCCTCGCAGGCCGAACAGAGGAATGTAAGAAAAGCTGACCTGAGTCAGGACAACAAGCATTACTGGTTCCATTCGGGCTGATCGATAGTGCTAGACTTCAAGCAGCTACGTCCTGCCTTTTGCGAGCTTTGAGCGTATCGAAACGACGTTAAACATGAAATTTCAACTCGTCATCAACATGGAGCGCATGTCGGCTGAAGCCGATATGAAAGATGTGGCCCAGCACACGCTGGAGATGGTGCAAATGGCAGATAAGGCAGGATTTGAAAGCGCCTGGGCTGCCGAACACCACGCACTGGAGATGACAATCGCACCCAATCCTTTCCAGATCCTGACCTGGTGGGCCGCACACACCAGCCGAATCCGCCTTGGAACTGCAGTGGTTGTTGCGCCCTATTGGCACCCGATCGATGTGGCCGGCGAAGCTGCCCTGCTCGACCTGTACAGTGGCGGACGACTTGAATTTGGCATCGGATCAGGTGCCTACCAGCGTGAATTCGACCGCCTGCAGCCCGGTCTTAAACAATCTGAGGGTTACAAGTATGTACAGGAAATGCTGCCCGTCGTTAAATCGCTCTGGGCTGGTGACTATGCCCACGACGGGGAGTTCTGGTCGTTCCCGACCGCCACGTCGGTACCTAAACCGCTGCAACAGCCTCATCCCCCTATATGGGTCGCAGCCCGGGCCCCGGTAACCTACGATTTTGCAGTAAAGAACAATTGCAACATCATGTCGTGGGCTCTCACCCGCCCGTTCTCGGAGGTGGAAACCTACATGGACCGCTTCGAGACCGCACTTCGGGACAACCCCGGCACCGCCCGACCGATCTTCTCAACAATGCGTTACACCGCTGTGGTAGAAAATACGGAACAGATCGATGAAGCCGTCACGTCCGTGTACCGGCAGCTGGGTCAGTTCGAAAACCTGTTCAAAAACCTAGGGGGCGTTAACGATGGTTTCCCTCAGGAAATAGACCTTGCTGATCTGAGCAGTCGCAAAGAATTCAATCGGGATGAACTGGTAAACAACCTGATGTTCGGCACGCCGGATCAGGTTATTTCCAAGCTCAAACAATACCAGGATATCGGTGTCGATCAATTCACCTATTGTGCAAGTTTTGGCCTCGGTCAGGCTGCACAAAAACGCTCGCTGGAACTGTTCATCAACGAAGTAATGCCAGCATTTGACCAAAGTGCGACCGCTACTGCCGAACAACAGACGGCCAGCTGAGCTGTCCACGGGGGACCCGAGTCCCCCGAACTTGCAACCAGCCCCTACTTTATTCCCAGCTTAGCCCGGGTTTCATCTGCGCTGCAGGGTCGACCGCCCAGCTCACGAATTATCCGAACTGCTTTATCGACCAGTTCACCGTTACTCGCGAAGACACCTTTCTCCAGATAGAGATTGTCTTCCAAACCGACCCGTACGTTGCCACCGAGCAGCATCGCCTGTGCCACCATCGGCATCTGGGCACGGCTGATGCCGAATCCAGACCAGAACACATCGGGCGGTAGGTGTCCGACCATCGCGTTCATGGTCGCTGGATCAGCACCTGCACCCCAAGGAATTCCAAGACATATCTGGAACATGGCAGGGGAATTGATGAGTCCCTCGCTCAACATCTGGTTGGCAAACCTCAGGTGACCCAGATCGAACACCTCCATCTCAGGCTTAACACCGATTTCCTGGTAACGCGCGGCCATACTGCGGAGCATGTTGGGGGTCTGCACGTAGATGTAGTTGCTGTCGCTGAAATTGATGGTGCCGCAATCGAGCGTCGCAATATCCGGCCGCAGTAATTCGACATGAGCAATTCGTGTTTGTGCATTGACCATATCGGAGCCAGGTCCTGCAATGGTGGGGTCATCATCATCCACCACAAGATCACCCCCCATGCCTGCCGTCAGGTTGATCAATACATCCCGACCACTGTTCCGAACCCGCTCCACCGCATCTTTGAACAGGTCGACGTCACGACTGCCAATACCCGTTTCTGGGTCACGTACGTGGATATGGACGATCGCGGCCCCGGCATCCGCCGCCTCGATTGCCGCGTTAGCAATCTGTTCCGGCGTGACCGGCACGTCGGGGTGCTTGCCAACCGTATCTCCTGCTCCTGTCACCGCACAAGTGACGACCACTTCTCTGTTCATCTCCATGGTGTTCTCCTTAGTACTGCTTTCAGTTCCGCTCCATTAACAACACTTGTTTTCGCATCTTCATTCTGTGCTCATCTCAGGCCAACCATCCTGCCCGGGTGGGTACCAGTATTTCTCCAGTACTTTCTGGATTTCCGCCAGACACTGATCCCGTCGTCGTTCCAGTTCATTGAAATCTCGATCGCCCGATTCGACCTCGCAGCCCTCCACAATCCTGTTCTTGAGTTCCTCAGTCAGCTTGGGGGCCTTCATGTGTGACCACGGTAGTTCAAGGGCCGGCCCGAACTGCTCGATAGTATGACGCATACCGCCTGGCCCCCCACCCAGATGCCACGCCATAAAGGTTCCCATGAACGCCCACCTCAAACCCGGACCCCCGGTAACGGCGGCGTCGATCTCGGGCACAGTCGCTAGACCGTCATTGATGAGGTGAAGTGCTTCTCGGTAAAGCGACTCCTGGAGTCTATCGGCAATATAAGCCTCGACTTCCTTTCGGACATGCAACGGGCGCATGCCGATCTTGCGGTAGAACGCACCCGCGGCACGCACAAACTCGAGGCTGGTCTGCTCACCGCCCACGACTTCAACCAACGGCAATAGATAGACCGGGGCAAAGGGATGACCGATTACCAGTCGCTCCGGTCTCCGGCAGCGGGACTGGAGACGGCTGGGCAGTAAACCCGATGAACTCGAGGCAACCACGATGTCGCCTTTGGCGTGCCGGCCGATCTCTTCGTGCACAGCAATCTTGAGATCCTCGCGCTCAGGTACGTTTTCCTGAACAAAATCCGCATCCGCAACAGCCGTCTCGATATCAGGGGCAAATTCCAGTTTGCTGCGATCAGCTTTTTCGCCGAGGCCCGCCTCTTCGAGTATCGGCCAGGCGCTGTCGACAGTCTTCAAGACCATCTCAGCCGCAGCAGGGGAGGGGTCTGTCACGACCACCGACAGCCCGTGGGCAAGACATCGTGTTGCCCATCCGCTACCGATTACCCCGCCCCCGATCAGCGCTACGCGTTGGATGTTTTTAGCCTTCATATGTCATCAATTCCTATTCACCCCGAAAAATCGGTTTTCGCTTCTCTACGAAAGCCCGTACACCCTCTTTCGCATCCTCTGACTTGAGCATTTTGCGATAAACCGGCAAGTCTCCGGTACGCATGGTCTGAAAGGCATTCTCCACCGTATCGCCTTCGATCGCGCGCAGCACTTCTTTTACGGTCTGGACAGCCAGTGGTGCCGAATCGGCAATCTGATCCGCCCATTCACGCGCACGTGTCATTAGTGTGTCGGCCGGGACCACTGCGTTGACCAGCCCGCGTTGGGCTGCCTCCTCAGCCGACATCCGGCGACCCAGAAGCAACATCTCCATCGCTATGTTGTAAGGGAGTCGGCGGGGCAGACGCTGTATGGCCCCTGCATCCGGCACCATGCCCAACGGCATTTCAGGTAACGCGAACTCGACGTGATCAGCAGCAATGATCAGGTCGCAGGCCATCGCCAGTTCAAACCCGCCGCCTATGGTCAGTCCGTTCAGAGCCACGATCACCGGTTTGTTGAGATCCCACATTTCCGTGAGGCCCGCAAAACCGCCGGGCAGATCAACATCGGCCTCCCACCAGTTATCCAGCTGCTGCTCGCCACTGTCTACTGCTTTTAAGTCCCAGCCGGCTGAAAAAACCCGATCACCCGCTGCGGTCAGCAAGCCGACGCGCAAACCTGGATCATCGCGCAGAGTCACGATTGCATCGTTGAGCATCCGGCTCAGGGTAAAATCTATTGCGTTAACTTTGGGCCTGTTCAACGTGATCTCCAGAACCGCACCACGTCGCTCTACCATCAGTTCTTCCCTTCGGTCCGTCATTTTTTTCCTCACTGCGACCAGCGTTCAGGGGTCGCTCAGCCTGGTATCTCTAGTTTAAAGCTAGCGCGATAATAGCGCCTGGGTCTGATCTAGGGGCAGCTGATTCTAGGGCATCGACGTAAAATCGTCTGTACTCCGATGGAAATTGACGCTATCCCACAATAAGATGGTGTACTGAACACAACTCTCAAGCGCCGTTGTCCGCTGATTCCGAGGCGGTTGTCAACAGCGCCATACAATCAAGGTGCGAAGCAAATGGATCTTGAACTTACTGAAGAACAGCGCATGCTGGCTGATTCCGCACGAGCTTTTGTCTCTGAGGAACTTCTGCCCCACGAAAACGAAGTCGAAAAACAAGGCGAAGTACCCCCTGATCTTGGGCAGCAGATCACTCGTAAAGCAATCGAAATGGGCTTCTATGCTGCCAACCTGCCCGAATCGGTTGGAGGCGGCGGTCTTGACTACACCAGTCTTACGGTTATTGAACGGGAATTCGGTAAAGTCTCGCACGCTCTCAACGGCTTTGCGTGGCGCCCCACGGAACTGCTGATGGCCTGCGAGGGCAACCAGATAGAGCGTTATCTGGACCCCTGCGTTCGAGCAGAAAAAACCGAATGTTTTGCCATCACCGAACCCGGTGCCGGATCCGACATCTTGTCCATGGCAACCCGGGCGGAAAAGGTCGGGAACGACTGGGTCATCAATGGTTCAAAACATTTCGTCAGCAGTCACATCCTGCCGGATTTCGCCATTGTTTTTGCAGTGACTGGAATCGATCAAACCGATCGCGGTCCGCGCAAGCGGGTCACGGCGTTTCTGGTTGACCGCGGACATCCGGGTTTTGATATCGTCCGCGGACCCCGCTGTGTCAGCCAGCGTGCTTATCTGAACTTTGTACTGTCTTTCAATGACTGCCGTGTCGGACCCGGTCAAGTACTGGGAGAAGAAGGCGAAGGTCTGATCCTGGCAGATAAGTGGATCAAGATGGGGCGGGTCTGGGTGGGCGCCGGTTGCTGCGGGCGGGCGGATCGTCTGCTGGAACTATCGATCGACTGGGCGGCTAATCGTAAACAGTTCGGCCAGAGTATTGGCAAATTCCAGGGCACATCTTTCAAACTGGCTGATATGGCGACCGAACTGCAGGCCGCAGACCTGCTGGTCATGCACGCTGCACACAAAGCAGATCAGGGCCGGATGACACCTACAGATGCAGCCATGTGCAAGCTGTATGCTTCTGAAATGCTGCACCGACTGGCCGACCACGCCGTTCAGATTTATGGTGGCATGGGCCTGATGGAAGATCTGCCCGTTGAACGACTGTGGCGGGATTCCCGTCTGGAGCGAATCTGGGAGGGTACCTCTGAAATTCAGCGGCATATCATCAGCCGCGCTCTATTGCGTCCGCTTGGAGCATGACTCCCAGCCAGAAAAAAAACCTGCAGCGACTGCTCGCCCCCAGGCACATCGCATTTATCGGGGGGAGTGAGGCGCTGTATGCTTCTCGCCAATGTGCAGCCGGTGGCTTCAGCGGTCAGATCTGGGGCGTCAATCCGAAGCGCCGTAAATTGGACGAACATCCCTGTTTCGCCAGTGTGGATGATCTTCCGGAAGCACCCGATGCGGCATTTGTTGCGGTGCCCGGGTCCGTGGTCCCCACGGTAGTCAGCCAGCTGCACCAGCGGGGTGCTGGTGGTGTTGTCTGTTACAGCGCGGGTTTCGGAGAACTGGGGGTCGATGGTGAAGCGTTGGAACAAAAATTGATCGAAGTGTCCGGTGACTTGGCCCTCGTTGGACCCAATGTGTTTGGCCTGCTCAATTACATTCAAGGTGCCCATCTGTGGCCTTACAGCCACGGTGGTCAGCGGGTAACCCGAGGCCCGGCAATCATCTCGCAGTCTGGAATGCTCTCTGGATATTTGCTCACCAACCGGCGATCGGTAAATTTTTCCTACGTGATTGGTGCAGGCAATCAGTCTGTCCTGGGTGTCGAAGACTATCTTGAAGCATTACTGACACGGTCAGAAGTCACCGCCTTCGGTATCTATCTCGAATCGCTTCGAGACATTCCGCAGTTTGCGAAAGCCGCCCTGAACGCACTGGACCGAAACATACCGCTGGTCGTGCTCAAGGTCGGTAGCTCTGATCTTGCTGCCCGCACTACACTGACTCACACCGGGTCCCTGGCCGGCAGCGATACTCTTTACCAGGCGCTGTTCGATCGACTGGGTGTAGTTCGGGTACCCACACCTAGCCTGATGCTAGAAACACTTAACCTGTTGACGATCGCCGGGGCACCAACTGGTCAGCGACTGGCCGCTTTTACCTGCTCCGGCGGTGACGTTGCCATGCTGGCTGACCGGGGAGAGGAGTGCGGAATCGACTTCAAAGCCCCTTCACCTGCAGCCAGTCACAAGCTCAAGAGCCTACTGCCGGCCATTGCAACCGTATCCAATCCCCTGGATTACACCACTCCGCTGTGGGGCCACGAGGAAAAGCTCAAGCCGGTCTTCAGCGCACTGGTCGGGGATGATTACGATGCGGCGTTGCTGGTCCAGGATTATCCTCCACCGCATCTTGAAGAAGACCGCCACCTGTACCAGGCCGACGCGCGCGCATTTATGCAGGCCACACGTGAGGCAGGCATCCCGGGCGCAGTATGCAGCAGCCTGCCAGAGAACCTTGATACCCAGATCCAGCAATTCCTGAAAGACCACGATACGGCCCCGCTACAGGGTATTGGTGAGTCCGTACAGGCAATTGCCGCGGCAACTGTGTTTGGTAGGCAACGCAAAAAACATCTGACTCAGGCACGATCAATTTCCTTTGCGATTGCGGGTCGAACTGCCAACAGCATCACCCTGGATGAATGGCAGGGCAAAAAACTGCTGGAAAACGCCGGCATCCCGATTCCGGCTGGAGAACTGGTCACAGTTGACGGTGTCTCGGCTGCGGCTGATCGACTGGGCTATCCTGTGGCCCTGAAACTAGTCAGTGCAGACCTGCCGCATAAAACCGAAGCGGGCGCAGTGAGACTAAACCTTGAGTCGGCAACCCAGGTGAGCGATGCAGCAAAGGCAATCCAGCGGGCTGTTCAAGACTATTCGGCAGACCTATCGCAAGAGTGCTTCCTGGTTGAAAAGATGGTGGCCAATTCAATCGCGGAACTGCTGGTTGGTATTCACAATGACGGACAATTCGGCCACACCCTAACACTGGCCAGTGGCGGTGCACTGGTAGAACTGGTAGCCGACAGTGTGACCGTACTTCTACCGACGCCACGCGAAGACATTACTACAGCATTGCACTCACTGCAGGTGGCCAAACTGCTGCGAGGGTTCAGGAATCGGCCAGCCGCAGACTTTGACCGGCTTGTAGACGCCATCTGTACCATCGTTGCCTTTGCCCAGCAGCTTGGTGCCAAACTCGATGAACTCGACATCAACCCGTTGATTGTCCACCCGGACGGCTGTACTGCGGCCGATGTGTTGCTTTGCGTGGATCCAGAGGCGCTTTAGTCTTTTTTCCAATTCCCCAGTATCGGTGCCATATGTTCTGCCAGAGCGACCGTGGGCAGGTTGGTGTTAGAACGCATAACGGTCGGGA
>CEUD01342282.1_pt1 | contig 10445 bp, 12 predicted proteins | sample 356481 | NCBI WGS metagenome assembly CEUD01 (sample SAMEA2623314, study PRJEB7988) | marine metagenome | isolation source: saline water (ENVO:00002010), including | reverse complement strand
CGCTATACTGAGCTCATTGAACCGCTCTCACTCGATGAAGCCTACTTGGATGTCAGCCACCTACGCCGCCCCGGTGCCGAGATTGCAGCCGAGATCCGAGCGGCCATATTCGACGAAACAGGCCTGACGGCATCAGCCGGTATCGGCCCCAACAAACTGATCGCGAAAGTCGCCAGCGACTGGAATAAGCCGAATGGGCAATGTGTCGTGGCCCCGTCTAAGGTCGATCTATTTATGCAAACGCTGCCCGTTCGACGGATCTGGGGCGTGGGCCCCAAAAGCGCAGCACGACTCACCGAACATGGCATCGAAACCTGCGCACAGCTACAGCGCAAAGACAAAGCCTGGCTCGCTCATGAGTTTGGCAGTTTCGGGCTGGAACTCTACCAGCTCTGCCGCGGAATCGACGAACGTCCGGTGCAAGCCAACCGCATTCGCAAAAGTCTCAGCAACGAACGCACTTTTTCCAAAAACCTCGAGAGCCTCACTGCCTGTCAGGAAGAATTGATGCGCCAACACGAAGAAATGATCGACGATCTCCGGCAAAGCGCGCCCGATCGAAAGATCGCCAAACTACTGGTCAAACTCAAGTTCAGCGACTTCCGTCGCACCACCGCAGAGATGCCCGGCCAACAGCCCGAACTAAAACACTACATGAACTTACTCGATGAAGCCTGGGGCCGCAGTGGCGAACCCGTGCGCTTACTCGGCATTGGTGTTCGCTTTGCCGAAAGCGAAGGCGGCAGTGAGCAACTCGAATTAGCGTTATAATCGAACGTTTGCTTATTCTTAAATATTGATAACAAGAGCTCCCAATACTAGCATCTACACCGATGAGCCGTGATCCTTCCTCTTTACCTAAATACAAACTGTCCAATCCAAGGACAGACAATACAGACAGTTCAGCGGCGTCGCTCGTAACGAAAAAAGCAACAGCCCCAGCCTCCCCCAAGCAGCCTCTTCAACTCAGGCAATCCGACGCCCGCAGCGCCCCCAAAGATTCGATGTTGAGCACCGCCGACATGCTTGAAGGCGCCTATGGTGCCGAAACTCGCACCCGCCAGCGCAAAAACATCATCGAGAAACTGAAAAACTGCGGCGTAGCGCTCTTAGTCATGTGCCTATTCTTCGCAGGCACCCTCGCCTATGCCCACCTGTATAAAGAATGGCCACCACTCAAACCTCTCAATTGGTACCTCCCATTTTTACTCGGGTCCATCTTCGCTGCCTGGCTCTGCCTGAAATCAATTCATTTCGTCGAAAAAAGAGACCGCTCGCTGGCAATCACCGGAATTGTGCTCACATCTTGCGTGGTCTATTGGAACACCTATGTCCTAGAATATGCAATCCGAGGCGAAAGCATACGCCCTAGCAATGCCCTTTGGGTGCCCAAAGATGTTAAGGACCTAGCCATTATCACCGAGCTAAATGCACTGCGCGGCGTCAGCAAAAGCGAGGCCGCCTATACCGAACTCTCCAGCCAAGCCTACTATAACGCCTTCAATGCTCTAGGGCGCAAACATTGGCGCCCCCTATTCAAGCAATTCCTGAGCCCCAGCGAAATTGAACAGGTCAATAATGTTAATGTGAACGATTATATGCGCATCGTCGTCGAGCGCATGCGCGCGCAGCGCGTGACCGTATGGACCCAATACAAAGAGCAAGTACAGCAGGCAAGCCTGGGCTGGCAGCTGCAACAGGCATTGCTAAAGCCCTACACCTGGCTACTGAGTTACTTGTAACAAGGCATAAAAAAAGCCGACAGCATGAATTGCGTCGGCTATGAAAATCCGTAAACAAAATGGCGCAGTCCCTACCCCTAAGGACTGCGCCAACCATTGTCTACTTTATGCCTCCGAAGAGGACTTATTCTGTTACCCCAAACTCCCTTGCGGGAGAAAAGTTGATGGACGGAATAGATCACACAGATTCCGTCGCTGCAAGTTTTATTTGAATCAATTTTGATTTTTCTTATTTAGCTAATAATAAGAATAAGACTCGCTTATGAAGTAGGCATTACAGAAAGTGGCGCGAGGGATACCCCTAAACCCCGCGCCACACTATTTTCTGCTTTGTCTTATTACCCCAACTCCCATACACGGGAGAAATAGAAAGATTTGAAAGAACTGATATAGACTATATCATCTATCGTGCCAACTTTTAGCAGGGTGCGATAATTAATCTAATTTTCCCTCATTTCTCTAAAACAAGAAGACTCGCGTGAAATTTTCCAAAAACATCGAAGACATTATAGCCGATTTTCGCGGTCTCCCCCACACGGTGAGCGCAGCGTCACGGCGTGAACCCACGCCACTGGACAATATCTTAGACTTATTGCAGGAGAAATATAAGCTAGAAAAACCTAGCCCCGAACGCACTTTAGTCGAAAATTGGGAAAAAATCTTCGGCCCCAGCCTATGCGAACGCTGCCATCCCGTGCGCATCAAAGACGAACGAACCCTCATCATTTCAGTCACGAATCAAACACTGCGCTCCGAACTTCAATTTATGAAGCGCTCCTTCTTGAAAAAAATTCAAGCACTCGAACACTGCAGCGACATTAAAGATCTGGTGATACGAAGCTGAAGCGCTCCCGTCTAAAAGCCGGCTGCGAACAGGAACGAGGACGTTTTTTTGAAGACTTTGAGGTTTGAATCGCGGGGATCATGCCGCAAAGCTGCCCCATTATTATGAAAAGCTACCTTGATCTCCTTCGCACCGTCCTTGAGACGGGCACCTACCGCGATGACCGCACGGGCACGGGCACCTACTCAATCTTCGGGGCCCAAGCACGCTTTTCGCTCGACTCTGAATTTCCGCTGCTCACCACAAAAAAGCTACACCTGCGCTCCATCATCCATGAGCTACTGTGGTTCATTCAAGGCAACACCAACATCAGCTACTTAAAAGAAAACAAAGTGCGCATTTGGGATGAATGGGCCGACGCAGACGGCAATCTCGGCCGCGTCTATGGCGCACAATGGCGCGACTGGGCCGGCCCCGATGGCGAACGCGTCGATCAACTGGCCGAAGTCATCGACTCTCTCAGAAACAATCCCGACAGCCGCCGCCACATGGTTTGCGCATGGAATCCGGGCGAGATCAAGCACATGGCCCTCCCCCCCTGCCACGCGCTGTTCCAATTCTACGTCGCCAACGGCGAGCTCAGCTGCCAGCTCTACCAACGCAGCGCCGACATCTTTCTAGGCGTGCCTTTCAACATCGCCTCCTACGCCCTACTCACCCAAATGGTGGCACAAGTCTGCGGACTCAAAGCTAAAGAGTTCATCCACACCTTCGGCGACTTGCACCTTTACTCGAATCACCTCGAGCAAGCGAAAGAACAACTCTCCCGTGAGCCACGGGCATTGCCACAAATGAAAATCAACCCCGCGATCAAGGAAATCGATGACTTCAAATTCGAAGACTTTGAATTGGTAAACTACAATCCACATCCTGCAATCAAAGCGCCGATTGCGGTGTAAGCCGCCAGCGCCTTAGTTCCCTAGTTTCCAGTTTACCAGTGCCCGGTTACGAGCCACATAAACCAATAACTAGAAAACTGATAACCAATAAACCGAAAACTGATGAACTCCTATAAAGCAATCGCCGCCATGTCTGAAAATCGCGTCATCGGGCACGCGGGCAAGATCCCCTGGCATTTGCCGGCAGATTTCAAATGGTTCAAGCAAACAACTATCGGCGGCATCTTGATCATGGGACGCAAGACCTACGAGTCGATCGGACGCCCCTTACCAGGCCGCGACACCTACGTCCTCAGTCGCAGCCCTCAGCACATTCCGGGCGTACAACTCTTCCACGAGCTCACAGAACTTGAAGCGCTTCAAACCGATAAGACCATCTGGATCGCGGGCGGTGGCGAAATATACGCACAAATGCTCGCTAAATGCAGCGAGCTTTACCTGACACGTGTGCACCGCACAGTGGAAGGCGATGCCTTCTTCCCCGAATTTGAAGATCAATTCAACTTCGACACCAATATTGATACAAATAAGGATTTTACCATCGAGCGCTGGATCCGAAAATAATTAAGTGATAGGACATTCTCTATTTCGCAAAAATAGAAATACAACTTGATTATTTCGCATATTCGCGAAATCAATCTAGTCAATGTCAAATTCCGCTTCAGATGTGTTCAAAGCTTTAGGCCATCCAGCTCGGGTGCAGTTCGTCAAACTCTTAGGCGAGGGCGAGAAATGTGTCTGCGATTTGGTCGAAAGTGTGGATCTGGGCTGGTCGACTGTATCGCGTCACCTCTCGGTGTTGAAGGAGGCCGGTATTGTGACCGATGAGAAACGTGGCTTGCAGGTTTTCTACAGACTGAGCCTGCCCTGCGTGAGTCAGTTCATCGCTTGCCTGGAGCTGGATGGCAAAACGGTCCAAACGGACTGCGCTTGCCACAGCATGGAGACCTGAAACTTTTTTTTAATCCTTTATTTCGCTATTTCGCGCAATAGTAATATGAATTCTAAAACTGAATATAAAATCGCCGCCTATTTGGGCGCGATCTTTCTGGCCTTTTACTTTCTTCCGGTGGGCAGCGCTCGCTTTGATCACTCTGTCACGGAAGCCTTGGCTTTGACCAAGAGGTATGCGCGTGAGCACGTCGTGCTTTGTCTTTTGCCGGCATTTTGGATAGCGGGCGGCATCGCTGCCTTTGTGTCGCAGTCATCAGTGATGCGCTACTTGGGGCCGAAGGCCCCCAAACCGCTGGCTTATGGCTTCGGCGCGATCTCGGGCACCATCCTTGCCGTTTGTTCCTGCACGGTACTTCCCTTGTTTGCGGGGATTTATCGTATGGGCGCGGGACTGGGTCCAGCCACGGCCTTTCTCTATTCCGGGCCTGCGATCAACGCGCTGGCCATCATCCTCACTGCCAAAGTACTCGGCGCACAGATTGGATTGGCTAGGGCGATTGGCGCGGTGAGCTTTAGCCTGCTGATCGGTTTATTGATGGCTTTCTTCTTTCGCAAGGAGGAGCAGCAAAAAGCGGCCGCGGCAGTGGCCATGCCGGACGATAAAGCGGCGCGTCCGCTATGGCAGACGGCTGCCTTCTTTGCCAGTATGGTGGCCATCTTGGTTTTTGCCAATTGGGGAGGCGCGGACGATGCCGGCTTCTTTGGCGCGGTCTATGCGATGAAGTGGTGGTTGAGTTCGGCCTTTGCCTTGCTGTTTATGTGGATGCTCTGGCGTTGGATGCATGTCTCGGGTCTGCGTGTCTGCATTACCATTGCTGCGGTCGCTCTAGTTGCGATACTCACGCAGGGACATGCGACTTGGGCGGTGTTCACCGGGGTGCTCGGACTGGTTTGGATGACCGCGGGCCAAAAAGGTGAGACGGGGGAATGGTTTGAGCAGACCTGGTCTTATACCAAACAAATCATGCCGCTCTTACTCGGTGGGGTGTTGGTGGCAGGGCTCTTACTCGGACGGCCAGGCGCGGAGGGATGGATCCCTTCGGAGTGGATCAGCCAGTCGGTCGGAGGCAACTCACTGGGAGCCAACCTGTTTGCCTCCTTGGCGGGCGCCTTCATGTATTTCGCAACGCTCACTGAAATCCCGATTCTGCAAGGCCTGCTTGGCAACGGCATGGGCAGCGGTCCCGCCTTGGCGCTGCTGCTGGCGGGCCCCGCGCTGAGTCTGCCCAACATGCTGGTGATCAATTCCATCATCGGGCCCAAGAAGACCACCGTCTACGTCAGCTTGGTGGTGACCATAGCCACCCTCAGCGGCTGGATCTACGGCTTTCTTTTTTCTTAGTCATCCGCAAGTCAAACAGGACACATTATGAAACAAATACAAATCCTCGGCACGGGATGTGCCAAATGCAATCAACTCACCGTAGCGGCCGAAGCGGCTGCCAGCGAACTCGGCATCGAATATACCATCGAGAAGGTCACCGACATGATGCGCTTTGCTGATTTCGGCGTCATGATCACCCCTGCCATGGTAGTGGACGGCGTGGTCAAAGTCGCAGGCAAGGTTCCGTCTGCGGAAGATTTAAAACAAATGCTCCAATAGTGCTGCCATGAAACGTATTCTACAAAGCCTACTTTTATTGCTGGTTCTCCTGGGCATAGGCGCGGGTATTTACCAAAAACTGCAGCCTGTGCCGTCTGTCAGCGCTGAGCCGACAGTCACGGCCGCCGAGGATGCAGTCGCTTCAGCGCCGGTGCGATCCGAACGCGTTACGGTCACTTATTTTACCTCCGACGTGCGTTGTATCTCCTGCAAAAAGATCGAAGCCCTCACGCGTGAAACCTTAAACGAGCGCTTTGCCGATGCGCTCGCTGACGGCGCACTGGTGTTTGAAACGCACAACATCGACCGCCCGGAAAACAAGCACTACGTCGAAGACTATGAGCTCTCCTTTAAAACCGTGGTCATCGCCAAAGAATCAGCCGATCCGAAACAAGTCCGCTGGCAGCGCATGGACGATGTTTGGACCTACTTAAATGAGCCCGAGAGTTTTAAAGATTATCTCGATGCCGGTATCCGCGAAGTGCTACCGAAAACGATCTAATTCACGGTTATGGCTTTATTGATATCCAGCTTCACCGCGCTTTGGCTCGGGATCGTGACCTCGGTCAGCCCCTGTCCTTTGGCGACCAATGTGGCCGCCATCTCGATGCTCAGCTGAAAGGTCGGTAATCAAAGATACGCAGTGCTGGGCGCGCTCGCATATACCCTCGGTAGGATGGTCGTCTATCTGGCCTTGGCGCTCATTCTCTTGGGAGGGCTGAGTTCCATGCCTGGACTGTCGGCGTTTCTGCGTAACGGGATCGGCCCCTTTATTGGCCCCCTACTTATTTTGACGGGGATGGCGATAGTCGGTTGGGTGCCCTTGCCTTTTGAATTAAAGCTCGCCAGTGCCGCCACCACCGAACGCTTGTCCCGCTGGGGATTGCTGGGCGAATTCATGATCGGTGCCATCTTTGCCCTTTCGTTTTGCCCCGTTTCCGCAGCCTTGTTTTTTGGTTCACTCATTCCACTGTCACTAGAATCATCCCTGCCTCCCGTGCCGGTCTTGCTCTACGGCCTGGGTACGTCGCTCCCGGTCGGGATCATCGCGCTGGTCATCGTCTTCAGCACCCGCAAGGCCAGCGCACTGCTGGGCGGCTTGCAAGCCGTACAACAAACATTGCTCTGGATCACCGCAGCCTTGTTAATCGGCATCGGCGTTTGGTTGACGTTCGATAGTCTGCTGAAGTATTCAATCAATATAGCCTTTGGCCTTCTTCGCTTGAATACTTAAGACAAGCGCAGCATACGGAGCCAGTTCAACAACTCCTGAATACTCCTGACCAGACTCGGTCTCGACATACCGCGCGTCGCCGACATCGCATCTCACTGCACTGTCATTGAAGTTCATCAAAAACAACAAACGCTGTCCCTCGCACTCCCGGGTTTGGGCGGAAACGCCCTCAGGCAAGGCCGCCGGAACACTTCGCGGAATTTTAAGTTCCTGAACCATATGTGCGAGTAAATCAGAGGTAAAGCGATGCTCATTGCGAGAGGCGATATACCAGGCGCACCCCTTGCCGAAACGATTCCGCGTTAGGGCAGGACGACCCGCGTAGAAATCGTCGTCATAGACCGCCAACGCTTCCGCTCCCTCCAGGTGCAAAAGATCCAAATAATGCCGCGCCACATAGGTTCCCGATAGACCACAGTCCTCAGTCGTCGCTCGAACCTGCCGACGGCACTCATCCGGCAAAGCATCCGACTCTTCGACCCAAATACCGAGTGCTTTACGCAGCGGACCAGGCACACCGCCCGTGACTGCCAGCCCGGATGCATCAACGATTCCAGTCCCATAGGTTGTCACCAAAGTGCCGCCCGCTTCGACATAGGCAGTCAAACGCTGCGCGGTCTCTTGACTCAACAGAAATAACATCGGAAGCACCACAAGGTCGTAGGCAGTCCAATTCGATTTCGAGTCCACCACATCGACATTGATTCCCAAATCCCAGAACGGTTTGTAGTGCGCTAAGACCGTTTCCTCATACTGCTTGACTGCATTGTGCTGCGTCGCGGCTGCATCATACATCCAACGCGATTCCCAATCAAAGACAAGAGCCACTTTGGCCGGACTCTTGGAGTCGACCACGGCATCCATCTGCGAGAGTGCATGCCCAAGCGAGCGAACTTCGCGAAACATCCGAGTATTGCCATGACCAACGTGGTCAATCACCGCGGCATGAAACTGCTCATAACTGCCTCTCCCTTTGCGCATTTGAAAATAGCACACCGAATCCGAACCATGCGCCAGAGCTTGCACCGCCGCCAAGCGTAACATACCGGGACGTAAGGCAGGTGACAGGTTTTTCCAATTCACAGGCCCAGGGGAGGACTCCATCAACAAGAATGGCTGCTGTTTCAAACTTCGCGTCAGATCATGTTTGAAGGCTGCGAATAACGCCTGATGACTTTGCAGCGAATCCTGCTGCGGCATGTGCCAATGCGGGTAGGCATCCCAGGACGCGACATCGATCTCCTTCGCCAGTTGATGATAGTCATAGTCGGAATGAATCCCCATGAAATTAGTCGTCGCCGGAATATTCGGCGTGATTCGGCGGATCGGCGTGAGCTCATTACGAATAAAACTACGACATTGATCTGTCATGAAACGCTTCCAGTCCAAGACCAAAGCTCCCACGGTTTTATCGATAGTTTGAATCTGCTCCCATTCGGTATAAGTGTGACTCCAGAAGCGACTCCAATAGGCATCATTCAACGCTTCCAGACTATCGTATTTTGCTTTTAGCCAATCGCGAAAAGCCGCAAAGCATAAGTCGCAATAACAATAACCACTAAACTCATTAGAAATATGCCAAAGTAAAAGTGACTCGCGTTCGCCATAACGCTCGGCCAGTTTTCCATTAATCGCTTGAATTTTTTGCCGGTAAACAGGGGAAGTCAGACAATGATTATGTCGTCGTCCCTGAACCTCCCGCTGCCCATCCGGCGTCACACGCCGAATCTCGGGATACTTCATCGCCATCCAATTCGGCTTCCCCCCACTCGGAGTTGCCAAAATGATCCGCATCTCTTGTTGTTCGGCACGATCAAAGATGGTATCCATCCAGTCAAATTCGTAACGCCCCTCTTCAGGCTCTAGCGCAGCCCAAGAAAAAACTCCGATCGTCAGGGTATTTATTTTCGCCTCTTCAAAGAGCGCAAAATCCTGCTTAATGATCTCCGCTTGGCCGACCCACTGATCAGAATTATAGTCGCCTCCAAATAAAATATGCGAACTCCGTTTCATACTGATCAGTTATGGTTAATAGGTAAGAGATATCAACATTCGAGGAGGAGAAATGGGATCGTGCCATCGACGATTCATTCCATATTGCTGATCACCGACGACTGTTTTCGGGAGGCGAATCAAGCCTTCAGCGCGGCGGTTCGGAGAGCCGCTGGACCTGCACCTCCATCACGCTCAATTCCACCGCTTCGCCAAACTGGGTGAAAATGGCAACGTCGGCGGCATCGCGGCCGTAGGCGATCGCGATCCTACCGCCCTGCATGTCATCCTGAGTAGGATCAAAGCTATACCAACGCCCGCCCACATAAGCCTCAAACCAGGCATGCAGATCCATCGGCTTGAGAGTTTCGAGGTAGCCCACCACTAAGCGCGCCGGGATGGAAAGTGCTCGGCAGCAGGCGATGCCAAGGTGGGCCATGTCGCGGCAAACAGCCTTCTTCTTAGCATTGACCTCACAGGCGCTCAGAGTGTCAACCCCCTCGCCCGGTGCGTATTGAAAGGTCCGGCGGATGTAATCGACAATGGCGCAGCATTGATCGTAACCGGGCGACCAGCCGTAAACCAGTTCCTGAGCCATTCGACTGAAACGGTCGGATTCGCAGTAGCGACTGGGCAAGAGATAGGGAATGACCTCATCAGGTAGAGATTGCACTTCAATGAAATAAGCCCCGGGGGCGATATCAGCCCCCTCGGCACATTCGACATCAACCGTCGTGCGAATGGAAAAAGGTCCAGCGGGTGCAACCAGTCTTTGGCACAAATTTCCAAAGGGATCGGTGAACTCGACCACCGGCACACTGGGAGAGAGCACATATTGCTCGCGCCCGACCCACTGCTGCCACCCGCTACGCGGGCGCAACATTAACAAAAACGGCGTGTCGACCGGAATCTTGAACTCTAGGTAGCAGGATGCGTGTAGCCACATGGGAATCGTATTCAGCTAAAAACAAGCCAAACCTTTAGGACTTACGACTCTAATTCACAAATCAATCAAAAGATGCCCCCTGTCCCAACCTTAGTTTGGCTTATACTACTTTCTTTAGTGGATCGTGACGATTTTCGATCAATCATTTCCCACCCGCTCAAATACAATTAACAACCGTCTACCCAGGCCGCGCAAAATTCCGTCTGTAAATTCGTCTAATCAGGCTGAGAG
>CEUD01125284.1_pt1 | contig 10457 bp, 7 predicted proteins | sample 356481 | NCBI WGS metagenome assembly CEUD01 (sample SAMEA2623314, study PRJEB7988) | marine metagenome | isolation source: saline water (ENVO:00002010), including | reverse complement strand
GATCGTGAAGCATGCTAGTTCCGTTGGGGCACGAGCTTTTGGCGGCAGCAGCGGCACGGGATGGATGTATGGGATGGAAGCGCTGGCAGTGACGGCTACTGATCGCCTCCCGCCACTCTTTCTTGTCGGCAACCGGGCGCTTGACGACCCTGGGGCGTTCGGGGTTGAACACAATGACGCGATGTCTGTACGGGACCTCGGTTGGCTGATCTGTTGGGCCAGTACCGCCCAGGAGGCGCTGGAGCATGTGTTCATTGGCTATCGCGTCGCCGAAGACAAGAGGGTGCGCATGCCGATGGCCTTGGCCATGGACGGCGGCTTTTTGACCCATGCGCAACACATGGTGAAGGTGCCGACGTTAGAGGCGGTTAAGCAGTTCCTCCCGCCATACGACCTAGGAGACCGCGTGCTTCATCCGGACAACCCGATTTCTGTCGCGCCTCAGGTGAATGAAGATTGGGTCATGGAGTTGCGTCGACAGAACTGGGAAGCGGCGCGCAGGGCCAGAGGGGTGATCAAAGAGGCGTATCAGGAGTTTAACGGCGTCTTTGGCTCGCATGGTTCGCAATACGACAATCCGTATTTCACCGAGTACATGACGGAAGATGCTGATGCGGTGCTAATCGGCATCGGTGCGGTGTGTATGCCGTCCCTAGCGGCAGCCCGGCGTCTACGGGAGAAGGGGCACAAGGTCGGCTATGTCAACCTGCGCTGGTTTAGACCATTTCCGACGGAAGAGTTGCGTGCGTGTCTGGGGCGGTTCAAGGGCGTAGGGGTCATCGACCGGGACTTCTCCCAAGGATCCCCAGACAACGGCGGGATCCTCCTGCAGGATGTCCGTTCCTGTCTCTATCCGTTGCGCGGGGACGGTCCTAACGTGATCAATTTCATGGGTGGCCTCGGTGGCCGGGATATATCTATTGACGAATGTATTGACATGTACGAACGGACCCTGGCAGCCGGCCGTGGCGACGTCCCAGAGGAGATCGTGAGTTGGATTGGTCTACGGGAATAAGTGAGCACTGAGACAGTTGGTGAGCATGCAGGGTCAGTCGATGGGTTTAGCAACTGCCTGCACGACGCCAATGCGTGACGCACGCTCGGTGGTGAAGAGTTAAGGAAGGATGACGGACATGGCAACAACACTCCCGGTGATCGACTACGAAAAGATCAAGAAGGTGCACGACGCGCCGCACGAGGAGTTCTACACCTCCGGTCATCGCACGTGCCAGGGCTGCGAGTCGGCCTTGGTCATGCGCGATTTCGCTAAGGCTTCCGGCCCGCGGACCATCGCGACGGGTGCCACCGGGTGCATGTATGTGGCGAACACTAGCTATCAGACGACGCCTTGGGTCATCCCATGGATGCATACGCAGTTGGGCGCTGGCGGAGCGTCAGCTGTCGGGATGGCGGCTGGTATACGGGCGCTGATGCGCAAGGGGAAGATCGCTAAAGAGAAGATCAACATCATCAATTTTAGTGGAGATCTCGGCGGGGCCGACATGGGTCTTTCGGGAATTTCCGCGGCTCTTCAGACCGACTACGACCTACTCATCATCCTCTACGACAACGAGTCGGCAGCCAACACGGACATTCAGGCGACGGGCCTCAGCACCTATGGTGCCGTAACTACGTTCACGCCGTCTGGGAAGGCGCGTCGGATCATGCAGGCACGATGGAAGAAAAATGTGGCGCCGATGCTCGCCGTCGGACACCCAACGTGCCGCTACGTTGCGACTGCGAGCCCGGCTTTCCCGGCCCTAGACTTCATGAACAAAACGCGAAAGGCGCTGAACGTCAGTGGGCCGACCTTTATCCATACGTTCGACCCCTGTCCCAAGGGTTGGGACTTTCACCCTGGTTATTCTCGGGAGCTAGGCGAGTTGGGTATTAAGTGCGGTATCTTCCCCCTCTACGAGATCCTGGACGGTAAGGTTACCTATACGTATGACCCGCATAAGAAGGGGCGCATCCCCGTTCGTGACTACCTCGTCAAGCAAGGGCGTTTCGCCCATCTGATTGATGAGGACTTCGATTACATTCAGGGGATGGTCGATACGATGTGGGAGGAGTGGGAGCTTCCTGGCATCGCTCCGATCAAGAGTGGCCTGAAGTTGGCTAGCCGGTAGCCCTAGCGCTCTGGTTCATTTTCTTGGCAACGTATTCTGCCACGGCTGACCGTAGCGAGTGGTGTCTGTTGACACTCGTGAGTCACGCCGCCGTGACAGCCACTCGCTACCAGGTCACGTAGCGATACATCAGGCGGATCAGCTTATAGGCCTCGGTCATATTCCGCGCGTCGTACTCCACTGTTGTTCCATCGATTCTGCGAACGTTGGGGATCGCCTGGACGATGTCCGCCCGTGTCGTCGTCGCTGAGCGTAATCTGAGCGTAATCGGGCCCTGCGTGTCGAGTGGGCGGGCGGCGTCAAGGTTGGCAAGTGCCTGAAGCGTGCCCGTGCGCAGGCGCGCTTTAATATCTTCCGGATGACGTAGTTTCGCCACCGATGAACCGATAGCCTCCTTTGTCGCGACCGTTTGTGTTGACACCAGCTCCCTGAACTGCTCGGTGAACGTTAGGTCGCCGGTGGCGAGGATGATCGGAACACCGTGGCTGCCGGCATAGAAGGCGTTCAGACCGCCTTCGCCGACTTCGGTACCGTTCAGCCAGAGACCCTTCACCGATCCTGTGCCGGTGTGGGCGAGGAAGCCACCTTCCGTCCCCGCGCGTGCGTGATAGCCGAGAAAAATAGCGGCGTCGAAGGAGTTGTCCAGTCCTTGTACCATTCCGAGCGGCTTTAAGTTGCCCTGGATATACTGCACCCGTGGATCCAGTTGGGTGTGCAGTAGGTTCTGCATATCTCCATGTGAGTCGTTAACTAGAACGTCCGCCGGACCGTGCTCGAAAATCGCGGCGACGACCGTATTAACCTCTCCGGTCATCAACTCGCGACCGAGTGCGTAGTCCTTACCGGAACTACTTGTCATCCGGCCGGTGCCGATCCCCCCAATGCCTTCCATGTCAACCGAGATGAAAATATTGAGCCTGTCTTGTTCGTGCGCGACAGTCGTCGGGGTGGTTACGATGGCCGCGAGTGTTGCAATACACGCAAGGCGGCCGAGGCATGGCTGCTTAGTCATATTTCCTCACTCCAGAAGTCCGTCCGTTTGGTGTCGTTAAGGTCACCTTCCGTGCACTGTTGAGTTGCATGTCACCACTTACGGCATGCTCGCGCCTATTAGGGCGTTAAAGAAGAGCTTGAAGGTACCGTGTGTTTGAGCCCGATGTTGAACTCTGAAACCGATCAAGACTACTTGGCCTAGTCCATGCTGCACTGAGACCATGGCCGCCTTCTCCGCAATCACATCTTCGCCAAGCAGCCAGCCGCTTTGTAGGATGTCACGGTCTACAAAGGTTACGATTCGCTTGACCCTATCATTTCGTGGCGTGGCCACGACCTCATAGACTTGGTTCCCACCAAGAAAGGCTGCCAGACCGTCAGCGGGCATGCCGTAGGCCAGTGCATTTGTGTGATCAATATTGACTCTGAGGGTCGACCCCGGTGACCAAAATTCCATTGACGACAGTCCGGCCAGGAGGTTGCGCACTGGCAAGCCGAACTTCTGAATCGGTAGGTCTCCGGCTTGAGCGAACGTTACGAGCGTGCCGCCGTTCTTGACGAAGGTTTCAAGCGCGGCCACACCCTCATCTCCGAAGCCGCTTCGGTAAGCCGGCGGATAGTCTTCGGGGCGAGAGCCACCCCGCCCGCTGGTTTCTGACGGTTCTCCGGTCATACGCGCGACGCTGTCGGCTGGTAGCACAATCACGTCGTAAGCCTCGTTCAGGTTGCCACCAGTGATTGCTGTATCCATTAACGTGTCGTAAGGGAACGCGAAAGCCTCCAGCAGCCAGCGCGTCCAGCCCTCGTCCATGTTGCCACCGTAGTATCGTTGGTACATCCCAACCCGATTGGGTCGCAGCATCTGGCTCATGTTCCTAACATTGGTATCGAGTGTCGAGAAATCAACACCCGTTGTCTGTGCAACCTCAGCCACAATCGCATCAGCCGCCGAAGCTGCTACGATGAAATCCCCGACCCGAAAGCCTTCGCCTGCCGTCGTGACACGCCGCACCCCAACGCTCTCTGCTAGGAGAAGGTTGGCTGCCTTGAAGCTATCGTTTAGCCGCCCGTCGAGAACAAATCCGAATTCGCCCCTGGTAACCTCGCCTGCCGGAGAGAGCGGCTCGTCAATGGTCGCGAGTGCGCTGTTAACCATCGAGTCAACCGGGTCCACGCGAACGCCCATAAACTCAGCCATCGTATCGGTGGACATGTCGTACGGCCGAATTGGACTCCCGTCTCGGTTACGCGTATAGGTGTTGTCAGGATAGAACGTCTGGCCAAGCAACCAACGGATGACACCTCGCTTCGGCTGAGCCATCGAGATGACAAACGAACCTGCACCGTAGACTCGCCCCTCATGGATGAACTCACTTCGTGATTGGTGCACTTCAACACCTTGGCCGAGCAGCTTATTCACCATCTTGGTTGCCGTGAGCGCGTCGTGCTGGTTGGTAGGGATGACGAACGCGGCCGGTGACATTGAGTCACCACGCTCAATTTGGCGGGACGCCTTCAGGTAGGCGTTACGGAGCACTGTGGAGCGATGTCTGGCTGCGATATCTAACGTGGCCACTGCAGCAATTTTCTGTTGCTCGACGATATCGCGTACGTGCCACCAACCACCTTGCCATGGATTTGGGAACGTTGTTTGGGCCTCATACTCCGGCAGGCCACGAGAGCCGTTGAGTTGATCCGGATGCACAAACAATGGCGTTGCTAACCGGGCGCTTGCTGACTCGGTGAGCATGCCGGCGATGTTATGAAATGGGGTGATCCAGTGGAAGCCGAAGTGTCCCCATCCAGAGTAAATGGCGGCATTAACGACACCGGCTCTGCCAGCCTCTTCTTCCTTGTAGGCGATGTGTGCACCGTACCAGCTCATCTCGCGCCACACCAGTGGATCAGCTGCCGGGCGGATCGGTTCAGCGTAGGGTGGCACGTAGATTCGGGCCCCGTATGCTCCCATCTGGTGATGGTCAATGTAGGCTTGGGGAATCCAGTCGCGGAACAAGATCTTGGCACCGTACTGCGACTCAATCGTGTTCTGTTGAAACGCGTCGCGGTTGTTGTCGTGACCGATGTAGTGGTGGTACAGCCAGGGGAGGCCGACACCTTCGTAGTCTGTACCGACGTTTTCGTTATACCAATCGGTCACCATGATCTCCCCGTCGGGATTGAAGCACGGGATCATGATAGCAACCGTTTCGTCGAGGATCCGTGTTATCTCGGGATCGTTACGGGTTACGAGGTCGTACATTAGTTCGGCAGCCATCTGGCTTGAGCCAACTTCAGTTGAGTGCAAGCCCATCGACTGAACGACGACGGCCTTGCCGTCAGTGATCGCCCGCTCAATTTTTTCCTCTGATATACCACGCGGGTCATTCAGCATGGCGTTAAATTGGCGCAGGTCTTCAAGGTGAGCCAGATTGTCTGGTGAAGAGATAAAGAGCGCGAGAAATGGATTACCGAGTGTCGTCGGTCCCATATGGACGACCTCGAGCCGCGCACTTTCACGTCCGAGGAGTTCGTAATATTCGACCAGTTTGTCCCACCGGGCCAGTTTTTGGTCGGCACCCATTTGAAAGCCGAAAAACTCTTCCGGTGACGGAATGGTCTGGCCGAAAACGACCGCTGTCCGGAGTCCCAGCACAGTTGTTAATACGATCAGGACGACCGCGAATCGTTGTGAGAATCGATTCGATCTCATGGGATTCACTCCTTCAGGAAAAATTTCCAATGACGCGTTCCGGCCGAGTGCTTGAGAGTATCACGCAGGTGGTTGTGGCGTGGCCATGAGACTGGGGTAGATCCGCTTCATATCGGGACGCTCCGTCGTGAAGTAGTGCACCCAGACGTAGGCGTGGTTGAACAGCGCGAGGACGAGCCCCGCCGCAGAGGCGTACCAAAGTCCAGGAAGCCACGCAATCAGCAGGCCGAACACATACATGCCGTTTCGGGTAAAGCGGAAGATGCCCTGGCGCACTAGCGGCCGGGAGTGGTGCGAGGGGTCGAAATGGTCGACTCCGAGTGCTCGCCGGAACGTGAAGTAACGGTAAACTGAGTAAAAAAGGTATACAACCGGCGCTGTCGTGACGACGGCTATTACTCGCAAAACAGTCAAATCCAAAGGAACCGTACCGCGATTTGCGGCAGCAACCATAACAACGCTTGTGATTCGACTCAGTGCGAGAATAGCGAATCCAGTGGCGTACAGAGGAAAGCCTCGGTCGCCAAAAGTACGGGTGAGCAGCGATGCGTGCAGCTGCGTTCTCCAGCAGAACCAGACGTAGCTCTGATGAGTGACTGCGAGGATAAGTGCCACCACGATCCAAATAGGCGTGGCAAGGCCGAAAAGGACGCCTACTCGAACAGGGTCGGAGCGGACTGCCGGCGCAAGCCCGCCGAGAAGCAAAACGAGTAGCAGTAGATGGAGCCATTGCTTCGCGAAGATGCGTTTTAAGGCAATCGGGTTAGCCGGCGCTGGGGAGGTCTTATCAGTGATGCTTTGATGGATCATGCACAGTTATTAGGTTGATTATGCGCTGGTGCTTTCCTCAGGTCAGGTGGCTCTGATCGGTATCACCCATCTCCACGCCACCCGCTGGAAAGTATTCCTTCCATCGTCGGGTAACTGTCGCTGCGACATCATCACGACAGGTAAGCTCTTTCGGGAATCCCGTCTTGAGCCGGGCGTCGATTGTGATCGGCGCCGTATAAGCCAAATGGTTCCGTACGACCTGCGTTCCTCTTGCATGGATGTCTGCCGCCGGCTCGAAGCGAGTGAATGTTGTCCAGAGGAAATTGATCGTGCTGTTGGCGGCTCGACCAGGTTCGTCGGTGATTACAATGAGCGGCCACTCGGCGAATGCTGAATGCGAGGCAATTCTGGCGGCGATGTTGGGCTCAACCTGTCGTGAAGGCGCACCAACGACCAGGCAGCCACCGCAGAAGACTTGAACGTCGAAGACACCTTGCGGCAACTCCGACCCTGTGAAGGCTCGGGGTAGTTCACGCACCGTGTCCCCAAGTCCGAGCCAAACTCCTTTTGAGCCGAGGTTTACCTCTGGCCCGGTGTAATCGAGCGTATCCATCGAAAGATTCGAAAAGATATACAGGTCAGTTTCCGGATTGGTTCTGGCGAGGACATGCTCGAGCGTGGCAGGAAAGTCCTTTAGGTCGATGTGTCGATCGGTGACGAGCAAAAACTTAGTTAGCGACAATTGCCCCTCACCCAGAATTCTGAACGCACTTACCATCGCTTCTCGTGCGTAGCGTTGCTTCACGATGGCCGCCGCGAGTGAGTGATAACCGGTTTCGCCGTACGACCACAATTTCTCAACGGCTGGCATCACAACCGGAAATAGGGGCGAGAGAAGTTCCTGCAGGAGATCACCAATGAAGAAGTCCTCTTGTCTCGGCTTGCCAACCACAGTCGCTGGATAAATGGCGTCCCGACGATGCGCCATCGTATGTACCCTAAAAAGAGGGTAGTCATGTTGCAGAGAGTAGTATCCGTAGTGGTCCCCGAACGGACCCTCGGGCTTTCGCTCGTGGGGTGGCACTTCTCCAACTAATGCGAATTCCGCGCTTGCTACAAGGGGATGTGGCCAGGGACCTTCAGTAAGCCGCAGGCGCTCTCCGCCAATCAGCGAGGCCAGCATTAACTCCGGCACGTTCTCTGGCAGGGGTGCGATGGCTGACAGAATAAGGGCAGGTGGTCCACCGAGAAACACGGTGGCTGGCAGTGCGTCACCGCGTGACTCGGCCACGTCGTAGTGAAACCCGCCACCCTTACCAATCTGCCAATGCATGCCAGTTGTCTGCCGATCATGGACGTGCAGCCGATACATCCCAAGGTTGTGGCCGCGACCATCAGGATGCTGTGTAAAAACCAACGGCAGGGTGATGAACGGTCCACCGTCGTCTGGCCACGTCGTTAATGTTGGTAGCCGTTCGAGATGGACGTCGTTGGTGACGACCTCAGTAACCGGGCCTCCACGGCCTTGCTTCTTGAGGCCTATCTTGAGTAGTTCGAACCCAAGGTCACGAGCTCCCCACAACTTGGTTGCTGTCGGCGGGAGAATCGTTTCGAACAGTTGGACCAGTCGTTGGATCAGACGGTGCGGCCGATCGCCGAACGCAAGTTCCGCACGGTGAGCAGTGCCAAAAAGATTCGTGACGAGCGGAAAATCGGCGCCGTGAACCTGTGTAAACAACAACGCTGGACCACCGGTGGCGACAACACGACGATGGATTTCTGCGACTTCGAGGTAGGGGTCGACGGGAGTCGTAACCTCAACAAGATCCCGGTCATGCCGTAGGCGCTCGATGAACGTGCGGAGGTCTGGGAAAGGCATAGGGGACGGATGATTCTACCCCGGTTGCGGGGGGCAGGCTGGATGATGTGATGAGATCGGTCGAGACCTCTTGTCGGAAGGTGCCACGTAAGGTTCCTTCGAGGAGTCCGCATGCGTCGCCGAAACCAGTGCCCGCCGTAGCCTTCTTCAGGCTGTCTTGTTGGCTCGACATTACAAGCTCGGCGGATTGCAGAATTCGTTTAAGCTCCGATTAGGGCTGTTTGGACCGAAGATAATCCAGTAGAAGATGCGACATTGCCCGCATGCCGACGGGCACTGATGCGTCATCAGCTTGGAAGGTCGGTGTGTGATGTCCTCCGGATTGTGTGCCAGGTTTCACCATACCGAGCCGAAAAAAGAATCCAGGCACCTCATTCGCGAAGAATGAGAAGTCCTCGCCCCCCATAACCGGTTCTACGATCACGAGCCGATCGGCACCCACGATTCGTTCAAGCGTGGGCGCCATCTGGACTGTCAATTCTGGGTCGTTGATCGTAGCAGGCGATCCTCGCTCGTAATCGAGTTCGTAAGAACCACCGCCGGCGAGCGTAATCCCATCAAGGATTTCTTCCATTCGTCTTTCGATTGTGTTTCGGATGTCCGGGTCGTAGGTCCGAACTGTGCCCTCCATTCGCACTTCATCCGGAATAATATTGAAACGTGTACCGCCTTGCATGAGACCAACGGTCACCACGCTGGGTTCAAGGGGTGACAAGTTGCGGGAGCGGATCGTCTGAAGAGCGGTCACGATCTGAGAGGCCATCACAATTGGGTCGATACCAAGATGAGGATAGGCGCCATGCGCCTGCTGGCCTTTAACTCGAAGCCTGAAGTGGTCCACAGCAGCGAGCATCGGCCCAGCTTTATAGCCGAGGGTGCCCACCTCCATGGAGGCGAGCGTGTGTAATCCGAAGATGGCCGTAGGCCGGGGGTTTTCCAACACTCCTTCCTGAACCATAAGGTCCGCACCACCCACTTCGCCTGGCGGCGGACCTTCCTCAGCGGGCTGAAAGATGAACTTAATGGTTCCTGGGATCTGGTCCCGCATGGAGGCAAGGACTGATGCGACACCGAGTTGCACTGCCGTATGAACGTCGTGTCCGCACGCATGCATGACGCCAACGTCTTGGCCAAGATACTCAGTGCGCACATTAGACCGGAAGGGATACGTGGTGTCCTCAGTTACCGGTAATGCATCCATGTCGGCGCGAACGGCCACGACCTCGCCAGGAAGGCCACCACGGAGGATACCCACAACTCCAGTATGGGCTACGCCAACCATAACCTCATCAAAATCCAGATTGCGTAGGTGGTTGGATACCAACTCCATCGTCTCAAACTCACGATTTCCTAGTTCGGGATGTTGGTGGATGTATTGACGCAGCCCGATAATCTGTTCGGCGTATTTCTCGACTGCGTCATCGATCGCACGGTTCTGCGCGTGAACGCCAACGACCATCAAAGGTATTAGTAGTGAGGCCAGAAGTGTTCCTCTAACAGTGGCACGCATGTTGTTCTCCCCCATCCTTCAAGAAGCCGTCAGCCGTCCCTAGTGAATGAGAGGCGTTTTGGCGTAGACCGTTATGTTGCGTCGGCCGTACTCAGCGGAAGATTCTTTCACTTTTGTCGAGACGATAACAACGAGACCCGTTTCGTCCAAGCCCTGTGTCGGATACACACCCGAAAAGCTCACTGGGCGGCTGCTCTTTACTCTAACTCCTTGAGAGTCCGTAACTCCAAATTCTACAGTTGTTTGTGAAGAATACAAAATGTGGTATATTGTATACCAGACTTATTGGATTCGGTGCTTTCCGTCAGTCCACAGGAGTCCTTAGGTTGTTTTCTATGCCAGCTGCCGTCCTTGAACTTGGACCGATCGACGCCGGAGAAGCCTTGAAGAGTCGGATATATCTCCGGCTCAAGAAGGCAATCTGTTCGGTGAACATCTACGCCCAGAGGGATGAGCTACGGCTCG
>CEUD01124718.1_pt1 | contig 10457 bp, 12 predicted proteins | sample 356481 | NCBI WGS metagenome assembly CEUD01 (sample SAMEA2623314, study PRJEB7988) | marine metagenome | isolation source: saline water (ENVO:00002010), including | reverse complement strand
AGAAGGTTTTGGAGTTGGAGCGTGGGACCAAAGTTTACCCAAGGCTTTTACAACTCAGACTTTGAAGAAGACTCCAAAAGTTTTGAAGCTATTTCAATTTCTGCAGGTGTGAAAACCCTTTCCCATGATTATGAGCTTTATGACTTTCACCCCCAACAGGGCAGTTCTTTTTTTGCTCAAGTTGAGCACCGTCCTAGAGAGCTTGGATTTGATAATACGCTCAGCCGACTGGGTTCTGGTGGCACAATTGTGGGAAAATTGTTTAGCTCAGGCAGAGGAGTGGTTGTTGGCGCAGTTAGGTTTCTAGCTCAGACAGGCCTGGTTGATGATACTGTGGACCTAGAGGACTTGCCTCCATCTGTGAAGTATTATGGTGGAGGAAGCAATGATTTAAGAGGATTTCAATTAAAGAGCCGGCCAAAAAATGATGGGCTTGGAGCACTATCAAAGCTTTTAGTGAAAACAGAACTTCGTAAAACGCACTTTTTTAATCCGGCCCTTGAAGGTTTTTTATTTTATGATAGTGCAAGGTTTGGGGAGAGATCTCTTGAGATTTCAAACCAAACCTATCATTCTCCGGGAGTAGGCATTAGATGGATGTCTCCTATAGGTTTGGCACAATTTTATTATTCACAAGCAATTACCACATCACCTACTGAGCAGAGCGATGAACTCTTTTACGCTGGACTTGGAGGTGAGTTTTGAAAATAGCGTTTAAGTTTATTTTAACTTTGTCTCTGGCCTTAGTGAGTGTTGTAGCAACTATTTTTTATAGGCCAGATGTTCTTGTAAATGAGAAGGCCATAAATTTCATTCTAGAGCGGCTATCTCCAATTAAATATCACTCCTGGAAGGAGTTCAAATTTAATCATGAATACGTAAATTGGAATAGGAGAAGATTAACTGGTGAAATTAGCGAGTTTTGTATTAAGGCAGAGCTCGAAGCTGCCAAGATCGATACGTGCTTTGAAGTAATTGAATTTGATCTGCTGGTACAGTGGAGGGGAGATGAAGGAGTTAGTTTAGACAATGACTCCTATATCCGTGTGATCTCAAAAAGTTCTAAGGTCGAGTTATTGGCGAAAGAAGATACCTCCAAGAAGCCAGACTCTGAACCAATTAACCTTTATGAGTATTATCAATTAGGATGGAGTTCCCTAATTCCAAAGATTTCTCTGGATCTTGAAAATATAGCAGTAAAACAGCAGGCAAACTCTTACAGTTTTAATATTTCGGTTGAAAAAACAGATGCAAAAGCACTGGTGAAATTTAATGAGTTGGAGTTAGAGGCCACTAAACAGATGGCAAGATTATCTCTTCCTACCACTTATCAGTTGCCGAATTTATCAAACGATTTTTTACAACCACTAAAGGTGGATACCGCTCAAATACAGGCCATTGTTGGTAAAGAGGTTGTGGAAATTTCAGCAAATGCAAAACTTGCTGATGTGAAGATTAATGCAAGCACACAAATCAAAAGTAAAATCATTCCTTCGCAAGCTCTAGAGCAACTTTTAGGAAACCTCAATGGAGCTATTCTTATCGCAGATGTGAAAAAAAGTCTGAAACTGGCCCTCAAGGAGCCCTTTAACGAGTTGCCGGCTCCGTTTAACGAAATGAGCGGCTCTGTTAGGTTAAATTTAAAAGGCAATACATCGGCAAGTGATATTCCAATCATACAGGCAGACTTGCTAGTAGACTTTAGTTCTAAGCAGCAACAACTTGATTTTAATTTAAAAAGTTATGCTGGATTTGATCTAGCTAAAAAAAAGATAAAGATGGTTAATGTGAATTTGGACGTTAAACAAATATCTCTATTTTTACCTCGTCTGCCTAAGCGATCGCTCCCCCCACAGCTATTGCCTGATGGTCGAATTGTGGAGAATGAAATTAAATTCAAGAATAAGCTTGCTCAGAAACAGGAGGAAATTGAAGATCCATTTCCACTAGATGTAAACATTACGGCAAAAGGGGAGGATGTTCTTATCATTCACACTAATCTACTTGATTCACCTATTAGATTGAATGTAGATGCTAAAATTGAAAAGTCCAATATGAAGTCTGCGTTTATAAAGGTTCTTCCATTTGAAACGGAGATTTTTAAGCGTCAAATAAAGCTAAATCTTCTGGAGATAACGAAAGAGGGTGAGGATGGTTATATTAATGCTTTGGTGGAGTTTGTTCTTCCGGAGTATAATGTTTTCTTAAAGCTTGAAGGCCCGCTGTCATCTCCAAGGTATGCCTTATCCAGTAGGCCGGCTTTATCACAAGGGGATATTATATCAGTTCTTCTCTTTGGACGCCCCCTAGAGGGTGTTGACCCTGGTGATCAGGAGGCCGTTGCCAGAACAAACGAGCTTATTTCTCAGGGGGTCCTGTCGCTAAGTGTTCTATACTTTCTTTCTGGTTCTCCTATTCAAGCTATAACCTATGATCCCAATAGCAAACAAGTGGGTGCGCAAATTGGTCTTTCCAGGAAAAGCTCTTTAAATGTTGGTGGAAGCTCTGGCGGCGTTAATACAGTTGGTGTTAGATATTCCTTGGGCGGTGGATGGTTTATAGATACATCAGCTAGGGAGAGTGAAGAAATTGAAAAGGAACTTGGAACTGATTACGGTGTCATGCTTGAGCGAATACTTGCATATTGATTGGATTAAAATTAGTCTAGGGCCTAGGCCTTGACGGACGAGCTAGTGCATATCAAAGTTTCCCTTATCCTAAGGAGGAATTGTGCGCTTATTAATTTTTCTACTTTTTACAACTGGGGCCTATGGATTTGAACTATCAAGATATGATGGTGAGGTTTATCCCTCTAGAGATTTAATACTATGCCAGGAAGACCTTAAGGCTATTATAAAATCTATTGACTCATTGGAAGGGTACCAATTTGTTGAGGGCAACTGCGGAAAAAGTAGCAGAAGGTTTATACAGTTAAGGTTTAGTTATACTCATCCCTATACGAGTAGAATCGAGAGGCTTCATAGAAGGCTTCCCAATAGGAAGACCTGTGAGTATTATTCTCGAGTAGTCAGTCTCAAGCTTTCAAATATGGGCATTTCTCCTATCGCAAGCTTTTGCATTGGAAGCTCTTTAATTGTTGACTACATTGACGAAGCTTATAATCGCTTTAGTTCACTACATTTGCCCATCCAGTTTGAACAGGAGCATGAGTGCAGAAGATTTGTTAATGATTTGTCCAATAAATTTGCCACCAGAAAAATCTATTCCATTATTAATACATGTAAAAAGGTATTTATCACTGTTTTTAAACATGGATATACGCCAATAATGCATCTTGGGGCCGCACACGATGTTCAAATAAAAACCATTGTTGGAAAAAGAAGTTCTCTAGGGGATTGTGATACAACTGAGTCAAAGTACGATTTAAAATTTGGCAACGCGAATGTAAAACTGTTGCATGCAGGTTGCTCTCGCATGGGAGATTCGGAATTTGAGTTTTTAATCTATATGAAAGATTTTGAGAGCTCTTGGATCAAAGAGTTTATAGGAAGTACATACTCTGAGGTTTCGGAGTGTGAAGCACAGTTAGAGAGAGCGGTGGAAGCAATTTCTGCACAAGGCAACTCCGCTCTTTATTCTTACTGTAAACAATTTAGTTATGGACTTACTCCCATTGTCTATTTTGTGGAAAAAGGTGTTTAAATTTACTCGTTTTTACCAAGAGCCCACATTCTCCATCTCTGTCCAAGGTGACTCTGGAGTAAGTGCTTTCCCTTGTTGAAGAATTTCAATTGAAATGCCGTCTGGACTTTTGATAAACGCCATGTGGCCATCTCTTGGCGGCCTATTTATAGTTACGCCGAGATCCATTAATCTTTGGCAGAGCGAATATATATTTTCCACTCTAAAAGCTAGGTGTCCGAAGTTTCTACCACCAGAGTAGCTCTCAAGATGACCTTCGTCGTCTGGCCAATTATAAGTAAGCTCAATTAAAGGTGAGTTGTCTTGCTTTGCTCTTTCTAAATCATTTGGAGCACAAAGAAAGACTAGGGTGTACCTTCCTTTATCACTTTCTTTTCTACTGAATTCAACAAGTCCAAGTTTATTGCAATAAAAGTCTAATGACTCTTCCAAATTTTTAACTCTTATCATTGTGTGAAGGTATCTCATACTTTCTCCTTTAGTTAATATCATCACATGTTATTATGATTAGATGATAAAAGTCGATACCAATGAATTAAAGTATACATTTTCAAAAAGCTCTGGGGCCGGAGGGCAAAACGTTAATAAGCTAAACACTCAAGTTACTTTGATCTGGGATCTAAATGACTCCAAATCAATCTCTGGTGCTGTAAAGAACCGGTTCAAAACGTTATTTAAAGGTTTTATTAATGACCGTGGCCAAGTCCTGATTAAGTCACAAAGACATAGAAGTCAAAAACGGAATATTGATGACGTAAATCTCAAGCTTCGATCAATGTTAATTTCGGCGAGTAAAGAGCCAAAAAGACGAAAAGAAACCAGGCCAACACGCTCCTCTGTTCGAAAAAGGTTAGAAAAGAAGAAGCAACACTCCGAGAAAAAGAAAAATCGCGGCCAGAAATTTTAGCAAGCTCACAAGAAATGTATAATCTCCTTCAGGAGGGAGAAATGTTCAATATCTTGAGCATCTTTTTAATATTATTTTGTCATCAGCTATATGCTCAGTTTCAATTTGAAAACTTAGGCAAAAAAGATGTACGAGAGATATTGGAAGATTTGGGTTCTTTAACCCAGCATTCAACTGTGTCAGGTGCTAGCATGCCAGGCCCGAATGAGCACAGGTTAGAGGTAGGACTAAGTGGAAGCTATGCACAAACACCAAGCATTAATGAGTTCGTGGCAAGTTCAGGTGGAGATGATTCCTACCATTATCTTCCCAGTGCGGGGTTTTTAGCTCGATTTGCAGCAGGTGGTTATCTAGGGGTAGAATTGGTTGTTTTGCCTGAGATCGATGTAGGGGAGTATAATGTAGGCAGTAACTCCGTCGCATTAGATGTACTTTTGTATCGTTATAATTCCAATTTTTTATCTTTAAAACTCTTCACCGGCCAAGCTCAAGTTAAATATGAACAACTCGTTGATGAGAGTAAAGTTGATGTTGAAATTACAGATAAGGTATCAGGTCAGAGCTTAATTTATAGCAAGAAAATACATACAGTTGAACTTTATATCGGGTATGGCCTATCAAATCTCAGTGGCGAAATGAAAACAAAAGGAAGTAAGACTATCTTTGATATTGGAGTTAGCAGCGACTCTTCAGTTGATGCAAGCTCTAGTTTTGAACATTTTATGTTTGGTGGAAATTGGAGCCTTGATCCTTATCAACTTGGCCTTGAGTATTCAAAGGTCTTCGGTAATGAGCGATTTAGTGCCAAGGCAACATTTTTAAATGTATTTTGAAAAAACTTCCCTTGCATTAAATTTACAACGCAGTTGTTTTAAAACATAGAAAACACTTGCGACCTTTCTATCAATGAAGATTGTATCTTTAGGTGCTTTACCCTGTGGAAGATTTTTCATCAGTTTAGGCAAGTAGGCCATTGCCTGCTCTGGTATGTTGCTTGCTCCCCAATCGTAGGAATCACTCTGAAAAGGCTGACCCATAACTTCCAGATACTCCCAGATTAGATCATGGTTTAGGCTTTTATCGTTATCAATCCTTCCAAGGTTTTTAAAGCTATCAAAAAACTTATCTCTATCCTGAACAATGACAGAACTGATCATATTTCGGTAATGATTTAAGAAATCACCTTCAAGCCTCTTTGTGGCACCAAAGTCGAGAAGAAACCAGTTCGCATTTTCGCCGTCTATTTCAATAAGATAGTTTCCAAAATGGCCATCAGTTTGAATTAAGGCCCACTCATAGAGTTCACGACAGAATAGATTTAAGTAGGCCTTGCCTAACTCATCCCTTTTACTTTGGGGGAGACCCTGTACGTGTTCTGAACGCAATGAATGACCACTGCTAAGCTTTGTTGTAAGTATGTCTTTCGTGCAAAAATTCTCTATGGGAGTGAGTACCTTTATTAGGGGATTGTCGCCTATTAAGCTTTTGAACTCCAGGATTGATTCAAGTTCCTGTTCATAGTTCATTTCCTGATAGAGCATTTCTTTTATTTCATCGTAAATCTCGGATATGTCCAACTTGCCAGGGGCAATCTTTAAAGAATTAACCAATAGTTTTATAGTGAATATGTCTCGATTAATCGCCCTTCTGATTCCTGGGTATTGAATTTTAACTGCGTAGGCTTCACCAGTATTTTTATCCCTTCCTAAATGAACTTGACCTATTGAAGCTGCTGCTAGAGGGTTTTGATCAAATTCGATTTGTTCAAACCAAGAAGAGGGAACCTGCTTCTTTAATTCGTTCCATTCCAAGAAGTAAGATTGATTCTCTAAGGTTGCTAAGAGTTTTTTTACATTTTCTGGGAAAAACTCACCCATATAGGTCGACAGCGTTTGACCGGCCTTCATAACGCTGCCTTTCATAAGTCCAAGTTCGTGGGTGATGATTCCAGATTTGCTTTCAAGCGTCTCTATGAGGTTTTGAGCAAAATCCCCATCTTTCTTAGAAAGAAAGTCCTTTCCTGCACCTAATGCCATTCTTGCAAGACTTATATTTCTAGAGAATAGACCATTCTTGATAGACTTTATTTTTTTCATTAATCCATTTTATAAAGTTTTAACAATAAATGAAAGTAACAAGGCCTTTTCAAGGCCTTGTTATTTATCAATGCTGCCCATTACTCTTTGCATAAAGGTGTTTAAAGCTTCTTTTTGGCCCACTCCACCCTTAATTAGTTTTTGTACTTCCAGAGCACCACTCATGTTGGAAAGCAGTTCGTAAATGACCTCCAATTCCTCGTCTTTTAATCCTTTTGCTTGTCCAATATGCTCCAATACCTCTAGAGTTTCGTGAATATAATCCTCATCATTTTGCTCAATGAAACTCACTAAGGATTTAATCACCGGCAACTTCATTAAGGACTCCTTTTACTGATTCTATTTTCGTGCCCATGGCCTGTTTTACCAGCTCGCCATTTACAAAGCCTGCAAAAGTAGGCAGGTTCTCAACCTTTGCCAATTGTCTTGAATTTGGAAAGTTTTCTGCATCTACATATAGGAATTTAACATTCTCATTCTCACCAGCTAGACCTATAACTTGTGGTTTAATCATTCTGCACGCACCACACCATGAAGCTCCGTACTGAACCAAGACTTTGTCATGCTCTTTGATTAGCTGCTCTAAATTGTCGCTTGTTAATTCTTCCATCAACTACTCCTTTGTTTAATTGAATCCATATTCGCAAACAAGGGCATTATTTTGAAATCTTAATTATCAATGTCGCAATAGATTAAGCCTATCGGATTCTTGGGCACGTTAATTGCTTAAAATTAGGTGTGGGGGGATATTATGTTTGAATGGTTAAAGATTAAGTGGGCAAATAGGCGAAGTCGCAAAATAGATGACTTTAAAAAAGATGAGCTAGGACATGCAATTGCCAATAAATATGACGTGAATGACTTTCCTAATGAGCCAGAGGATTTTGAAACACCTCCGATAAGGCTTCCGGAAGATGAGAAATCAAGATCTAGATTATGGAAATCTTTGAATGACCTGTCACCTTGAGCTTTGCCTTAGTTTATAAAGGTCAGCTTCAACAAAAACCATAAAGTGGTCTGAAGGGTTTTGTTCGCGTTGAATATAGGATTGTGGAATAGGTCGCTCCTTTCCGTTTACGTCTTTATATCTATAAACCTTTGCATCGTTTATTAAGGAGGTTGCGTTTTCGTCCACAAGAATTGCGTCCAGCTGGGATTGTTTGGTGGGACCTTCCCATGGATGAAATGTCTGAGTTATTCTAGCTTCTTTAGAGAGTGGGTTGTCGATAATATCGAAGCTATCCTTCAGAAAGCCATCCTCAAAGAGTGCGCTAAATTCAGGAGAGTTGTGAATGTCGGCGTTAAAGTCTCCACCAAGAAGAACTGGTGTGTTGGGATACACTTCTTTGTACTCTTGCAAAATTTTCTTTGTCTCTTCAACTTGTCTCGCCCGAAGTTTCCTCGAACCGGGATCGTTTTTTCGGTCTCTCTGAGATTTGTAGTGGGTGCCTGATATTATAAGATCCGGCGGATCAGTAGCAGAAGTATCGTTAAATCTTATATGTAGAGAAGGGACATCTCTGGAGAAAATTTTCTCTTCCTTACCCGATTCTGCAGTCACTTTTCTACTAGAGTGTGAGTGAAGCATTACTGTAAATGGAAGGTCTTTTTTTATCAAAAATCCTATCTCAATACCTCTTGTGTCATTCCCTCGTTGCATTATGACTTGATACTTTCCATCAAGGTGAACAGCATTGAACTTTATTAACGGCTCAATACCTTCAACTTCTTGTAAAATTAAGATATCTAGATCTTCTTCTTTTATGATTTTTGCGATCTCTTTCACTTTGTTTGGATCTTTCTTGATGGTTCCTTCTAAGAACTCTCGAGTTTTTGTTTGTGGATTATAAACATATTTTCCTGGTGAGAACTCAAGGTTTAAAACGTTGAAGGTTCCAACTTTTGTTTTCGACAGTTCTTGGAGAGCTCTTGTGCCATCCAATCTGTGGATAGGAGCAAACTCCAAGTCGCATAAGTAGGCGTGAGCTGTTGAAGTCGCAAAAAAGCTTAAAAGGATGAAAAATATTAGATTAAATCGCATAAGTATTCTTCGGCATACTCACGCAGTTTTATTAGTAAAAATTAAGAAAAATTATTAGAAAATTTCCCAGTCGCTAGATCCTTCTATATTTCGGATGAATTCTGGACCCATCAGTTGTGCAGGTGTGGTATATCCGTATTCTATATTTGAGCTGCTTAGAAGCTTTTGCACCATATGGACTGGAGCGATGGCCGCAATAGTATAGCCGTTACTTGTGCGAATTCTGCCACTTAACACATTTCCTTTGGCGTCTCTTACCATCCCCCAAACAAAACTTGTTTCCTTTTCTCGTTTCGATTCGTCAGGACCTTTTACTTTCCATTCAACTAGTTTAAATAAGAGCTCTTGGATCAAATCTTTCTCTAAAAATTTAGAGATTTTGTTCATTTGTTTCAATATTTTAAGTTGGGCCTTTGAGGTTGGGGTATAGACTTTAATATTGGGAATGGATGTCGTGGTGTACGCCGTGGATATGTCTCCCCAAGGTATGGCCATTGCTAATCGTTCTCCATTACCAAAATTAATCGTTTTTGTATCGGAACCTGGTGGAATGGTCTTAATCTTTTCACTCTCTCTTATTAGAGAACCTTTTGAAATGTTTTCCACCACTGTTTTTGCTGTACCAGCACTAGGTGTCCTTAGACCATCGAATCCAAGCTCAAGTTCTATGGCCTCAGGCATTTCTTGTTTAAGTTTTAACGCTAAGCAATCTGTTGTTACGACGTCGAAACCTGCTCCAGGACAAATAATAATCTTTGCATCCTTTGCTTGTTTGTCTAGAAGTTTTGCCTGTTCAAAAACATACACTTCTCCTGTTATGTCTAGGTAGTGGGTTCCTGTGAATATACACGCCTGAACCATAGTGCCAAAGGTCTTGGAAAAAGGTCCTGCACAATTGACCACGAGTTCTACATCTTCTAAAAATGTTGCAGCGTTTTCTAGTTTAAAGGCCCTAGGTTCAAGTCCTGAGCTTTGTGAAAGATCGTGTATCTTTTTGGCATCTCTGCCAGCAACAATTGGAGTCATGTTTGAATTTAGTGCTTCTTGCACCAACAACTTACCAGTATATCCATATGCTCCATAAATCATCCACTTCATTGCTTAATTAGAAAGCAAACACAATTAAATGTCCAGCTGTCCAAAAGATTTGCTATACTAAATTTATGGAAGAAATGGATTACCAGGATTTGAGAGACGAGGTTTTAAAAACCTTGTCATTTTTTGAGCCAATGTCATTGGAAAAAATCTTTTTAGATTTTAATAAAGAGTTTCTTCTTTCTTATCCTAGTTTCTGTGTAGAAGATTTAGCGGCGATACTAAGGGATTTGAAAAAGAGTAAACTAATAAAAGAGTCAAAGGAGGATGGACAATCTCTATGGATAAGACAATACCCAAATAAGGGCCTTTGGCATAGGATCAAAAGAAGTTTGAGAGTCAAATGGAAAATTTAAGCCATAGTGTCGTAGCCCTTACTATTGGTGAAATAGTTCATCGAGTTTTACCTAATGAGTCCGATGCTGATACTCAAGGCCTTAGAAGAAAGATTTTTCTTTTTGTATCATTGATTTGCGCAAATTTTCCAGACTTAGATATTGTCCTCGTTAACACTCTGCCAGAGCCATTGGGCTATCTTCTGCATCATAGAGGGCACACTCACACCTTTGTGTACTTAATACCACAAGGTCTGCTAGTCTTTTCTTTACTGTATATTTTTTCAAAGAAGTTTAAAAGTTACGTTATGAAAGGTAGA
>CEUD01124561.1_pt1 | contig 10472 bp, 10 predicted proteins | sample 356481 | NCBI WGS metagenome assembly CEUD01 (sample SAMEA2623314, study PRJEB7988) | marine metagenome | isolation source: saline water (ENVO:00002010), including | reverse complement strand
GGCCAGCCTATGGACGAGGAGACTCTAAAGAGGCATGGCCTCCTAGAGAAGTATAAGATGACCCGGGAAGCCCAGGTCTAATAAAAAATAGTGGAGTGCGGAGGTTTCTGCTCACATCATTAAAGATGTCCCAGGCTGCTTTCCGTAGACAGCCTCAATTATCCCCTTCATGTAGCCGATGGCATAGAATTTCCCCATTAACCGGTACCCTGAGTTGGGGGGAAGGGTTGCGTATCCCGCAGATCGAGCCTGGTGGTCTGGTCTCATGGGGCCGTCGTACCCGACGTCTTTTAAGGCTTGGATGTTTGCAATCAGATCTGATTGGCCGTCGTCGTGGAAAACTTCGGAGAATTTCGTGGCGACCCCCTTGATGTCCCTAAAGTGGACAAAGTTGATCTTCTTCCTCTTCCCAAAGTATCGAATCATAGCAGGCACGTCCTCTCCCATCTCGGCCCAGCAGCCCATACAGAAAGAAATGCCATTGTACTCACTATCTACCACCTCGGTGATGCGTTTGAACCCCTCGAAACTAGTGAATGGTCTCCCTATTCCCTTAAGTATGGGAACGGGGGGGTCGTCTGGGTGGACGGCCATCCTTACATCTGCCTCCTCACAAACGGGGATAACCCGCTCCACGAAATACTTCCAGTTGTCAAACATCTTCTCCTGGCTGATGACACCATGTTCTGTGAGGGGAGCGTTCTTCATGAGGTCCATATCGAAGCTGGTGACTCTGGCGTTTCCCCTAGTACGTGTCGTCATCGAAGTCCTTGTAGTCCCTATGGGGGTGAAGTTGTAGGTGATCCTGCGGAACCCCGCTGCCCCCATGTTTCTGATGGATGTACAAAAGTTCTCAATTTGCTTGTCCCTGCCCGGAAGCCCCAGCTTAACCAGATCTATTGGGGTTGCCGAGTCGATGATGGAGATCTTGAGACCAGCATCCTCAATACGCGTCCTCATCTTTAGCAGATTATCAAAAGACCAAACCTCCGGCCTGATTACCTGACTTACTTTTGGAGTGGAACTTCCATACATGAATCCCTCGTAGAGGTCGAGGGGGGGTTGACCGACTATCTCGTCGACCCCAAACTGCTTCGCCAATTTTAGGCGTTCGTCAGTCAAATCCTGCCCAATTTGAAGAGCTACTTTAATCATGCTAACTCACTAAGTATCTTCATACCTCAAACATATTTGAAATCTTGGCCTAGATGGAAACTTTCGCTTGTAAGCGATTAGTCTAGCGCTCGATCTCTAGGACCTCAAGGCGCCTGAAGATACTCCGGAGCTGGCGCCTCATAGAGGTGCGGTTCGGGCTGAGGCCTAGGTAGTCTGCAAAAGATGGGGTCGTTTTAATGATGGCGCTTCTTCCGTTCTTCTTCCTGGAAATGAGCCCCATATCCTCTAAGGCCCGAAGATGCTTGTATGCATGGCTCCCCCTGGCAGTCGCGACCTCCCTCTGCTCCACGGGCTGGTTGTACGCCACGTAGCTAAGGGTTCTCAACGGACCCGCAGTGAGTATAGGCTTTATAGAAAAACGGCGGGCCTGTTTGTTGAAGTTGGGCTTGAGCTGGAGGACAACCCTCTCCCCCGTTACCTTGGCAACTTCGAGGGGGCTCCCATCTTTCTCATAGGCCTCCGAGAGCTCCCGAATCAAAGAGATAGCCTCCATCTCTGAACCGAGCCTTAAGTAAGCTACTAGGGAGGTCAATGAGACGGGACGACTGGAGGCATACAGGATCGCCTCGAGTTCGGCCACCTTCTCATTCATCTCCTTCACCAGACATCCCCTTTAAAACTAAATATTTAACGTGGCTTCGATTAATAACCTATACGCCCGCTTCCTGCCTAGATCAGTTTCCCGATATCGGTCCTGTAGAAGAGGTCTCCTCTAATCCCGGGTATATCCCGATACACTTTTTCCCTTGCCTCCTCTACTGTATCGCCTTTCGCTAGGAGAGCAATAGCGCGGCTCCCTGTTGTCCTTACCGCTCCGGTTTCCTCATGAACAGAAGCGTAATAGGTCTCAGAGTCACTGAGGGCAGTGATAGACAAATCGCGTCCCAGCTTCGGTTCAGTAGGGTAGCCTTCAGGGACCATGTAGACGCATACGGTAGCCTTCCGCTCAAAGGATGGTTTACGGAGTTTTCCATCAATTATCTCCCAGCCAATATCAAGGAGGGGATCCTCGAGGAGGGAGAGGACGTTCATGGCCTCTGGGTCCCCGAACCTGCAGTTGTACTCGATGAGGTAGACGCCCCGGTCGGTCTCCATGAAGCCTCCGTAGAGGGTCCCCTTGAAGGCTATACCAGTCCCCGTGAGCTTTTTGACCGTCTCCTCCATGATCCTGGTGCCTTTTTTGACGCTCTCGTCGCTGATCATGGGAAGGTCGTGGTCGGGGCAGCTGTAGCTTCCCATGCTGCCCGTGTTGGGGCCAGTGTCTCCGTTATAGGCCCTTTTGTAGTCCCTGACGAGGGGCATGACCTCGACATTACTCCCGTCAGTGAAGGCCTGGAGGGTGAACTCATTCCCGGAGAGCTTCTCCTCAAGTACGATGAGCCCGTCCTCCCGTATCCTTTCCATGGCGTAGTCCACGACTTCCAAGGCCCCATGGAGATGCTCTCCGGTAATCTTGACCCCCTTCCCCCCGGTTAGCCCATCGGGCTTCACCGCGATATCAGGATAACTAGAAAGGAAATCCTTTACCTGGGACTTATTTCTGCACACTGCGTACATAGGATTCCCGGCGATCCCTGACTTCTCTAGGAACTCCCGTGTGAAGGCTTTGCTCCATTCAAGCCTTGCCGCTGCCCTAGTTGGACCAACAACTGGGATCTCCCTCTCGTTCAGGACGTCTGTCACTCCCGCAGCGAGTGGGGCTTCCGGCCCTATGAACGCTAAGTCAACATCCGTGAACTGCGCGTAGAGCCCTATGTTGTTGATGTCCATTATTACCGACTTCTTGGAGAGCCCAGCTATGCCAGGGTTTCTGCGTGCCATGGCTGAGTAGAGTTCCACACCGCTCTCTACGAGGGCTTTCGCGATTGCGTGCTCCCTAGCCCCGTTCCCAACGATTAGTACTTTCACAATGTTCGACCATCCATTTTTTTTGGTTTTTAGAGGGATTCCACCTTGAATAGGGAAGACAAGTGGAAAAGGTTTGTTGAAAGGTCTATCCTATGTAGCAGGCTAGGGGATTGAAACGCTTCGCGCGCGACCATGTGGGAATCGTGGTTCTGTCTCTCAGATCTCCGATCAATCGAGGCTCACTCGTGCGTAAAATATACGAAAAGGGTCTATTTTATACGAGAGTTTCACTCAATGCCTGCATATTTTCCTCTACTTGTATATGCTAAACTCAAGGATTTCCCAATTGCATGATAAGTCCTGTTACCTGGGCTATATACAAAAGGGTTGATGACCTCGATATCAGGCACGTTCCGATCCGTTACAGCGGCATCCTCCGCCTTGACGTCAATTATCTCACCTATAAACTGAGTGTGCAGACCAATCTCTAGCGAATGGATGACCTTGCACTCGAGGACAAGGGGGAACTCGGCTATGTATGGCGCGTCGACTAACACGCTTCTCACGGAGGTCAATTTTGTAACAGCGAATTTGTCAACATCCCTACCTGAAGCCGTCCCAATGAAGTCCACCTTCTCTACGTCCTCCTCCCTCGGGATATTTATCGTGAAAGCCTGCCGCTCCACGATGTTCCCGTAACTATAGGTAGCCTTCCTGAGGGAAATATTTACACAGGGAGGGCGAGAGCAACAGACACCTCCCCAGGCCGCTGTCATAACGTTTGGCTTTCCTTCTCTATCGAAAGTTCCTACCACCCATACCGGGGTGGGTATCGCGAGGACCTTAGCTCCGAGAGATTTCATGTTATAGCGTGGAGCATATACAGTAATTAATATCTTTTTAGAACTCCTTGCAGGAGTTAAAATAAGGGATCGTCCTGCACATACGATCTTCCGAGGATGACCGCCAACTCAGCTTTGTGCAGCTCTTTTCCGAGGTATGCTGCGTGGTTAAGGTCCCCCACTAGGTTTTCCCTAATGATTGTTTGGTAGACCTCCCGGGCGTTCCTCCCCCTCACAGCCACGTCCGGGCTCCCGCATCCGTCGAAATGGATAGCAATAATGTTGTCGTTTGTTCTGTCCACGAGAATCCTATACCATCCGAGCCGGTCTATAGCTCCGTCTTCCTCAGGCATTGCTTGGATCACCTTGGCTCCCCTAGATAATCTCTCTTGATACTCTGGCTCTCTCCATTTCTTCTCCTTGAGAACTAGCGCGTCTATTCCGAGGTCCTTGGGTGGAGTCCCTCTCCGTTTGGCTAGGTACATCATCTTCGCGGATCGGGAGGTTTCCCTTACACTCCCCTTGGCCTTAGTACTATGCTCCGGGATGAAGAGGAGTTGGGCTCCGACCTCCGCTGCCAAGGCAGCCAGAATTCCGTTTACCCCAGTGGAGTCGACGTCAATTAACTCGGTTACATTTCCAAGACCGTACAGAACGGGAGTGCTCTTATCCAGGTCCCTAAAGAGCTTGTATGCCATCAGAGACTCGAGTAAGCCCGGTTTGATAACTGGCTCGAGCACTGGGTCTGCAATAATTTTCTCAATTCCTAACTCAGTTGCCCTCTTGATGTTTGCAATTAATAATGCCACCCTCTCGTTTGCACCTCGGGGGATGAATCCATTTCTCATGTTAGAGGGGAGCACCACCACAGGGACGTTTAAGACATAGGGTGCAACCTCCTCTAGGGTACCTGCGTCGACGCTGAGCACTAGATCGGCGCCGGCGTCCACAGCTGCCTCTATCTCGAGTGGATCCAACGTATCGATGCTGACTGGGAGGTCGATGACGGATTTGACTTCCTCCACAATGGTCTGGGCGGACTCTGGGCTTGATTGCCCAGCGATCATTCCAATATCCACGATGTCGGCTCCCTCACGCTGGTAGTATCTGGCCCTTTCGGTGACTTTTTCGAGTTCTAGAGTTGGAGCGTTGACGATCTCAGCAATTATCCGCATTGGAAATGAGGCACCTATTGGCACCTGGTGCCCGTTACTACCGATGAGAAGGCCCCCATGTTCTTTCAGAAGAGAGCGCCAATTCTCCTCATCTCTCCTGATCTCAGTGATCGCTCTCTCGCTCTGTGCATCAACTAGGCGCTCTGTCGCTGACACTGTTTTTGAAAGTTCTATTCTATCGAGAAGCCCAAGGAGGAGGGATATATCATTCATGTTGGATGGACCCTTGAAAGTGGGAATACCCGTTGCTTTCTCCACCAAGGTAACATCCCCTCTGACTGTTCCGGGGAGGAGAATGAGATCGTAATCTTTCACGCTCTCCCTGGCCAAGTTCCGGGTAGCGAACTGCGGGGTAATAAATGCTGCGACCGATACCGGGAGAGAGAAGACATCAACATCAAACCCCGAATCAGCGACGTTCCGTGACACAGTATCGAAAGCGAGTCTCCCTGTGACCACGAGAATCTTCACGGTTTCAAGTCGACTCCAACAATTATTTTAGATACTCGTTCTGGAGACACTGGCCCCATGATTATTTGGTCGAGCGATGAAAGCTCTACCTTTTCTCTTATCCTGGTTGAGAAACTTTTCTAGACCTATGCAAATTTTTTGTGCCTGTCCTTCACTTTCGGATAAGCCGTAAAAAGCTGGACCCCATGAGCTCTGCCCTTGCCCGAGGGATCCTCTATCAGCAAGAAATGCGATGCCCCTCTCAATTATCGGGTGTGTAAAACATCCTCCTTGGATCTCGGCCCAGAATTGACCAAACTTAAAGTCAACGCTCGTTATCGCCTTCCCGAATGAGACAATGTCCTCCTCGATAATCGCGGGGATCATCTGCATGAGAATTATTCTTGAAATCTCTGCTGTGAGCGTTGCTGGGGGTGGGTTGAGTTTATTGAATGCGTTTTTCTCGGAAGAACCGCTTTTCTTGGTTGGAATCGATGGCACCCCAATGACAAATCGCCAGTTATCTGGAAAATCTGCACGGAAAAAAAGGGGGGGGATACTCCTCGTATCACCAACCTTGTGACCGGCGTCTACGTTAAATCCCCCGTGTTTAAACGCAAATGTCCCAATTCCTGATCTCCTTGAACGATCCAGCTTCAACGCTATCTCTTCAACTGTCGAGTGAAGACCGTATAGTTCCGAAATGGCAGTTCCGACTGCGAGGGCTAGCTGAGTCCCTGATCCAAAACCAGAATGCTCCATAATATCCGAGAGTAACTCAATCGATACACCGCCACTGATCCCTGACCTGGCAAGGATAGTCTCCGCAAAAGACTTTATCCTGTCTGCTCTAGATCCTTTTACCTCGACACTGGAAGCAGCCTTCGCTTTGAGGATGATGTTAGGGTTATCAATAGTAACTCCGACGCTACCGTGAATTCTTCCGAGGTCACCTCTCAAATCGATCATGCAGAAATGTAGCCTTGAAGGCGTCTTGACCGTGACTTCTATACCTTTCCCTTCCACGTGACTATCATCTTTTCAATCTCTCTAATTACTTTGATTTCAACCGAATCGGACGCTGAAACCCTCCAAACCACATCCTTACACTCGGCGAAAGATTTAATCAACCTTTCCACATCACCCATCCTTCTCTCTTTTAAGAAGACCTCTATGCGTGTGGCGTGTATGATGGCCTCAATAGCCTCTGCTTTTCCTCGAGAAAAGGAACGCGGCATCATTTTTTTAACCTCAATACCTTTTACTTGACATGTGAAATTCGCTTGAATCCTGGAGATGTCCCTGCCTCTTGAGGTGTCTACGAAGATGTGAGCGACTGATGTTATAATCCTCATTTCTTTATCGATTACTGGTTCATGTAATCCATCGATCGATTTACCCCGGAACGCCGTCACAAAGAAAAGCCCCGGGTTATCTGTTACATTAATGCACGCATTTGAATTATCAATAAGATTCGTAAAGGTTGAGCTCGACTTGTACGGTCTAAGCTCTAAAGTTTCGTCACTTGTTCTGCGGATCCCCATCGGAGCTGCGTTGAAAAATCCATCAGGGCTCACTGTAGTTAGAATAGTTTCGCTGATTCCCCCCCTATAAAAGCCCATCACGTCGAGAAGCCTCCTAAACCCCGATCTTGTCATTACCGTCAATCAACACCGACGATGGAATTAACCTAAAAATGTTCAGAAAAAGGTATCCCTCTTGCCCATTGGAATCAAGTAATCCCCTTTCCTTCCGAGGATTACCCTAAACGACTTTTCACCTCTTGTTACTACCTCCTCCAAGGTGCCTTTCGCCTCTACGAGATCTCCCTTTTTTGCCTGCTCAGTAAATTTACCTCTATAGCTAAAAAGTTGAGAAGCGATTGGCAATCCCTTTGAATCCAGATACTTACAATCTTCTATCAGATAACTGCAAGGAGCGTATATCGCGTCATTATCCTCTGTGATCCTAGCCTTTAGTTTAACAACCCCTAGAGGTCTCGAATGGTCCTCGATTTCTACCTCCTGGGGTAGTTTCAAGAGCCTTAAAAAATAATCAATGCCGTCCACTCTTCCGTGAAGGACCTTCTGAATCTCCAATGAACCTAACTCTTTTAAATTGAGTTCGGAATCTGCCCAACGAGATAATACCACATCCGCTACATTCTCCTCGTTATATGCAGCGATCCATCTCGTTTCTTTCCTCAGTTCTTTGAGACTTTCGTATACTTTCTTACCGTTTTCCCTTCCATAAACAACGATATCTATATCTGAATCTGATCCAGCGAGATTAATCAATAAGGAACCTAAAATACCCAACGTTTTAATGTCAATTCCTTTACTTTGGAAGGCCATTATGAGCTTGGCAATTTTCTCTTGGAGGTGGCTTTCTGGCTTTTCCGTAATTTCCCTCAGTTTCTTTCGGGGATCATAAATTTTGAATATATATTTGCTTGGAACTGATTGGAGGGTAAGGGACAACTTCTCGATATGATTTAGGTAATGGGGAAAATTCTGCCTGAGAAGCTTTTCTGTATGCTCAATATCATAGAGCCTATCATACCTTCGGCCGTCCCTCATTCTTTCTCCTTTTGGCTTCGGCAAGTACCTGAGGTAGGCAATTGTGAGCCCCGGGGGATGATGGACGCCCTTTACTGCGAAAAGAAGGCCTTCAATTGTTTCTATATAGTCGCCTTCTAATCGCTTCGTTTCGTCGATATCCACGATCATCTAGCCCCGTCAATACATGGTGGGGTTCTTATAAGCGAATTCTGAGAAGATTGACTTGAGACATTAATGGAGAGAGCCAAGATAGGCGATTACGTGAGCAGATGCGCTAGCTTAGCCACTTTGATGGAGGTATCTGCATATCCCAAGCCCGGAAATGTTCATCGGACGCGAGACTTCCCTGAAACTCGTTTTGAGCACTTCCTCGCAGGTGGTGTCGCTCTTGGTCCTGAGATGCGCGAACTTGCCCTAAGGGGCCAAAATGCAATTTCAGGCACTCTAGATTGGGAGCATATTAATCTCGGAAGATCTGTCCTGAATGCCGTGGATGAATCTCTTAAGTGGCAAGGGGGTGGAAACGTAAACTTGGGTGTCCTTCTGCTCTTCTCTCCCATTGCAGCTGCAGCCGGAGCAACACTTTATGAATCTTTGAGCATCGATGCTATGGACCTAAGAAAAAATCTAGAAAAGGTTGTTAAAGCCGCATCTCCTGTTGACACGGTTGCTATCTACAAGGCCATCCAGCTCGCGATGAGAAGTGAAAACCTGGGGGACGTAGTGGAGCTCGACGTCACAGATAGGCATTCTCTTATAAGAATCGATGATGAGGGGCTTTCTCCACTTGATATCTTCGAGAAATGTGCTAAAAGAGATTCCATATGCTCCGAATGGATAACAGTATTCCAGATAACATTTGGAGTTGGCCTTCCCAAACTAAAGACCGCCCTTAACAGGGCTTCACTAAACGATGCGATCATTGACACATTCATGCACATCCTCTCCAAATATCCGGATTCCTTGATAATCCGAAAGTCTGGTATAACAAAAGCGGTGGATGTCAGCAAACAAGCCACAAAGATTCTCAAGGCAGGAGAGGTTAATATTGTTAAAGGAAAAAAACTCCTATGGGACTTTGATAATGAACTTCATGAATCAGAAGGCGGTCTGAATCCTGGGACGACTGCAGACCTTACCGCTGCATCGCTCTTTGTTTTGCTTCTAGAAGGCTGGAGACCCTAGTTTTTTATAAAATCTAGGATTTTTTTAAAGCATCGATGGACTTTAAACTTTCGTTGGAAAAATCGTAAGACATTTCGGATATCTCTCTCTAGAATGTTTTCTGCATTCGGATGGTCGACTTCTATTGCCTGTGGCCAGTCAATCAATAAAACTCTGCTATCTTTTTGAACAATGATATTGTATTCGCTTAGGTCCGCATGTATTAATCCTATTCTGAATGTTGCCCTAACGTTTTCAAGTATGTCTTCGAGGAAGCTACTCGGATCGTCGAGTCTAGAAACGTCATTTAGGTTATAGCCGTCTATAAACTCCATCACAATTACATGCCGGTTCTGATGAATGGGCTGGGGAGTCGAGACGCTCCCGTTATGAACACGAGTTTGGACGCTAAACTCTTTTTTCGCCGCCAACCGAGACTGATAGTGCCAAGACGTGTATCCTCGTCGCTTAATGTAGTCTCTCCGCCTTCTTGTCTCCCTGAAGCTAGTTCTTCCGAGCCTATGAAACTTCAGGGCAACCCGTTTCCCTTTATCGGTGATTGCATCAAGGATGTCCGACTCTTTACCCACCCCGATTTGCCGACCTAAAGAATTGAGAATATTCATCTTTGCCAGAGCGTTCAAGGCTAAAAGATCATACCCCGAATAATTTAGGATGTATCCGTGATATGGATCAAAGCTCCGCCAGATGAGGTCTTTTTTGTTAAGCGCTCTCAAACTGAACTCGACATCTCTATCGGGCATCTTTGTATACTTCAGGAGTTGCGTCATTGGGACAATGCTGTAATTAGCCATGCCCCGCTCCACAGCTTGGAGTACCATCCACTCTTCCGGTTCAAGCTTCAGGAGCAACCTTGCCGCCTTCTCGGCTGAAGACATCTATATCTAATACTTATGGAATGTTAAATAATGATTCTAACAGAGGTAAGGCTCACTTGACCTAACTAACCTACAGGCATCTAGGAAAATCAAAGTAACCTGAATACAACATTCCCGATTTAATCTACAGCGCACCAAATCCTCTCTCAGGGTAAACCTCATACGTTTCATGCACGCGTGATGCACAAAATCACCAAGACCAATTTTGTTGTACCATCCCCCTTCATCGCCAAGGATCATGGGTATGTGAGCATGGCATCATCGCCGCTCATATAAGTGAAACGCACTGAGAACTGTTAACCATCTTCATTCAAATTTTCAAGTGATCGAAAGACTATAACCTTCCTTTGCTCATAA
>CEUD01342284.1_pt1 | contig 10491 bp, 6 predicted proteins | sample 356481 | NCBI WGS metagenome assembly CEUD01 (sample SAMEA2623314, study PRJEB7988) | marine metagenome | isolation source: saline water (ENVO:00002010), including | reverse complement strand
GGGCATTCTTTGGAAGAGACTTCTGCAAAGGACAAAGTCCAATGCTCAGACGAAGATAAAGTTTCACAAGACAAGGGGAATCACCTTTTTGAGGCCGAAGTGGAGATGACCTTTGAGGTTAAGGCCTATAAAGGTCTTGAGGCAGTGCCTGAGCGAAAGTTTATCTCTGTGAACAATCCAAACTTTGAAGATAAGTGGATTGAGCTCATAAGTGCAGAAAATGAGTCTCAGAGGGATCTGGCCATTTCCAAAATTTGTAAGGGGATGGGGCAGGAACAGGCAATGGCATTTGCAGGATATATTGGTCGTAAAAATTCGAGTGTTTATGATTTTGATCGCATGAGAGACTCTAAGACTGGTGAGAGTAAGGATGAAATTATAACCATTGATCAATACTATGAAGTTCACCGAAATAATGCCGGTATTGGAGATCCTCAAGGTCGGAAGAAAATTGGAATCTGCGGTGATGCTGCGACTATGGTGGCAGACTTTTTATCGAAATGTAATTTCAAATGTGAAGACATTGATATTGCCTCTTATCGAAGTTCTGGTTCTGGTCATCAGGTAGTTTCGGCACGGGCAAGTGATGGAAGCTACTATACGGCAAATTGGTCAAGCGTTGACCAGCAAAGCAACACTTCTGTTGTTGATGTGGACACACCTGACTCAGATATCCCTTTAACATCTCCAACCGTGGAGCTTTGGGATTGTAAAGGAAGCCCCAAGGGAAAGGTCACAACTCCACTTGGTACGTTACTAATGCTTGCACATGAAGATCCTGAAGCGATTACACTTGCACAGGATTATCAGGAAGTGTCACTTGTTGCAAAGCAATTGGGCGGAATAGATGAAGTGAAAATTAAAGCATTCAAGGCCAAGGCATCCAATGGTCAGAGACTCAGCGGTTTTGGCGCGAGGATCTCAAAGAATTTTGGAGATGAGACCAATCTATTTAGTATAGAGCTGGACGGGTCCATAATTCTTGCCAAAGCAGAGAGAGAGGTTTTGATTAATCAAGATGGCCTGGCCATGAACATCTATCAGACTATTTTAAGCCCTTATACCAAAGCAAGGGTCAACTTTACTCCTATAAGAACAGAAAATTTTAAGGCCGGCATTTTTTCAGAGCTCCAAAGCGTGGGGTTTTTTATGGAAAATGAGGTTGAAGGATTCAGTCAGTCAAAAGATAGGAATGTGGATCATTTAATTAGGGCCAGATCTGGGGGGCAGATATTGGCACAAGGAGAACATTTCAGGTTTGAGGCCTCAGGCGGTATAGGTGGTGAAGTCGTCAGAAATTCCAATCAACAAGGTGGAACATATAGGAATGGAGAGTTTGAGCAGGAGAAATTCGCTATAGTGGGAAATGAGTTATTCGCCAGTGGAGTTGTTGAATTTAAAAACAAACATGGCAACAACACACAAATTCAAGTTCAGTATAGAGATATGTATCTACTAGATCGCTCCGTCATAGAAGTTGGTGCGTCTAAAAGATATGGTGGCAATTTGTTTAACGGGGGTGTGAGTATTATTAAGAATCCAGGAAAAGAAACAATCAATGCAATTAGCCTGGCCTACTCCCGTCAGTTCCAATTGAGAAAGAATTATGTGGAAGTTAACGGTGGGATAAAATACTTGATTATTAAGGACTCTCCGTCAGAAAAGCTTTTAAATGTGTCTGTGGCATATAGATTTTAATATGCTTAAATATAGTTTAGTTATTTAAGTTTTTGCGACAATTTAACGATTAGCTGCTTGCAAGGAGCAATTCAAATGTCGAAGGTACTTTTACTCACCAGCGCTGATGAGCTGGCACAATATGCGGACCTGTGTCTTAATCAGGCAACAAGTGCAAATGTTGTGGTTACAACATGCAGATCTATTAAACAAAGTTGTGAACTTTTAGAAGAACAGGCGAAATACAACCTTATCTTCCTAGGTCATAAAATTGAACAGGATGGAGACAAGAAAGCTCTCTCCCAGTGCTTACTACCTTACATAAATGGTGGGGAGACTGTAATCTGCGGCACAAACAAAGCATTTCAAGGAAAAGAGTGGGCCAAGTATTACCACTACATGGAATCGCCACAAAAGCTTCTCGCAAATATGTTTGAAGAGCTGGCCCTTGTGTCTGAAGACGGCGAAGAAGGCTATGTTTCAATACCTGTTCCCTCTCTACATAGATTTAAAACACTACCATTTGATTGCTTCATAAAGATGCGGGACAAATATTTAAAGGTTTACTCGATGGGTGATAGCCTAGAAGAGGCAGATATCTCTAAGTACGCTGATAAAAAACTTGAATGTATTTATCTGGTTAAAGAACAGGCCCAAAGTGCGATGGAGAAACTATACACTAAACTCGTGGCACAAAATGTTCCAAGTCATTCCGCCAATCCTGAGGAGGCTGCGGCCGAATCAGTGGATTATGCAAGCTACCTACTAGAACAGGTGGGCATTAGTGTTAAGAATGGCGAACAAATTAAGGCCTCTTTTGAGGATTACATGAAACTAATTAAGAAGAGTCGAAAGGCCTCCCTCAAAGAGCTTCTTAATCAAAAGCAAGGCCTTGTATATAAGCACAGTTCCTTAACTGCGTTACTGGGCTCCTATCTTTTGGAAGAGCTTGACTGGAATTTAAAAGGCGGAGATGAGTCTCTTGCACTTGCAAGTTATTTTCAAAATATGTATTTAACCACTGATCAAGAGATTCTTGTAAGCTCTGATGCAGAGCTTGCGACAATTCAAAAAGAGGATAGACGCGAAGTTGTAAGAACACATGCAAAGATCGCGGAAACATTTTTGGTCGACTCAGGTGTAGATAACGTTGAGCTCATTCGTCTGGTAATAGAGCAGCATGGAAATCTTAGGGGAGTGGGATTTTCGGATAAAATCATGTGCACTTCAAAACTCTCTGGACTGTTTCAGGTCGCGAGTAGATTTGCTGTCTTGTTTTTAAAAGAGTATGAGGTTCATCATGAGCCTAATTTAAAGAAGAATCTCACTGAACTTAAAAAGGCCGTGACTCCAAAAGAGGAAAAAATCTTTGGATGTCTGCAAGATGTCTTAATGATTCTCCAGGTGTAATCCATTGAGACTTTTGGCCATTTGCCTAATACTTAGCTCTTGTAATGCTTTAAAAATTATTACCGGGGCCAAGACTCATTTTGACGATAAGTTTATTGAATCCCCCTATCAAATTCATATACCAAACCATCCCTTTGGGCCTAGTAGAGATGACTCTCCTTTAGTTGAGGTCTACGGTGCAAAGGCCGGTGACTTGGTTGAGGTTTTCTTGGATCCAGGGTGCTCAATTCCTGTTGGCCAAGGAAGTAGCGATGGAGTGAAGGCATCATTCACACTTAGTGCATTGCCAGAGGGAGAACATGGACTTTATGCTACAGTGTCTACAATCTCAGGAGTACACTCTCCATGTTCCGCTGAACTTGCAAGATACCACTACCTAAACTGCCCCTCAGGTTTTATTGCGGTTCCTGGAAGCCATCTTCTAGGAGTTTCTCCTTTTTGTGTAATGAAGTTTGAGGCCAAAAACGATGTTGGTGTAGCTTCTTCTCAGGCAGCTATTGTTCCATGGACAAATGTAACTAGAGCGAGTGCCGATACTGAGTGTGAGGCCCTTGGAGCAAATTATGATTTAATTTCTAATCCAGAGTGGGTATCGATAGCTCACAGTATAGAGCTTACAGAGCAAAACTGGAGTGGTGGCTCTGTAGGTATTGGAATGATCCCTAGAGGACATTCCGACAGCCTTCAGGCCATGCCAAAGGATATCTCAGACCCCACCAACCCTTATGACAACACCGGAAACTCAGCTGACTCAGGTTGGGAGCAAAAGAGAACTCTCATGCTTTTAAACGGTGAAGAGATTTGGGATTTCTCAGGAAATGGTATGGAATGGGTAGACTGGAGCTTAGGTGGAACTCTAGATGATGGTGTTGTATGTGGAACCCTTAATGAGGAGCTAAATGGGGATCTATCATCATGTGTGGGACTTGTTAGTGCGGACTATCAAAGTTTAAATGGCAACTTTGGCTCAGCTCAAGGATTTGGCCTTTTTAGAGACCAGGCCTCAGGCGATGCAGCAGTCCACAGAGGTGGATCTTTCAACTCGGGAACTGGTGCCGGCGTTCTTGCTATACAAGTTCAGATCAACCCTTCATCTGCATTCACAAACCTGGGCTTTCGGTGTGTTTATAGGCCATAGGCTTTTGGCAAAAATTATTGGCGATTTAATTTTCATTTATAAGTTTTCAAAAAAAGAGCTATTCAAGTTAAATCATGCGAAGTGATACTTTATGCCTGTTAAGTAACTGTTTTTAAACATCTTATTATTAGCTTATAATCAAATTCATCAAGTTCCATGTCAGAAGAGTCGATATCAATAACTATTGGTTAAATTCAAAACTAGTTATTTGATATGATTAAGCTAGGAATTACATATGAATAAACGAAACGATAAAAGTTTAAAGTTAAACGAGTTTGGATTCTCCCTCGTTGAAGGGATTGTAGCGTTGGGAATCGCTGCAATTGTTGGTGTCGGGGGAATGAAGCTGAGTGAACAATCTAGTAAACAGGCAAGCTTCACTAAGCAAAATATGGAGCTTGATCAATACATCCGAAGACTAAGAACACATCTTACAGATAAGGCCTCGTGCAACCAAATCATAAAGCCAGGAAGCGAAAGTCTAAGTGCCAGTCTTCAGAGTTTTAACTCAAAGGTTTCTCCCCCTTTGGAAATAAAACAAACAAAGGTAATCCCACCATCTTTAACAGGAGCGGGTAGAGAAGTAGTGCCGGCATCTGTAATTGTTTATTTTAAAAGGGAAGCTCCAGGACTTAAGAGTGCTTATGCGGTAAAAAAGACAACTGCGATGGTTGAGTACAACGATGGGAAATTTGTTGGTTGCTCAAACTTTGAATCAGAGTCGGAGATGACTACTTTCAAGCTAGCTTGTGAAAGTTTGGGTGGAACCTTCTCTTTAGAGACTGGTGTGGCCGGGTCGGAAAAATGTGACTTCTCTTCTTTAGGACAAAATCATTATGTCTTGGCACAAGTAAAAAAGCGAGCTTGTGAAAAAATTTATAATGGAGTGTTTGATGGTGCCGAGTGCGACAGTATGAACATGCCATTAACTCCTTCCTATGGGGCAAACTTAAAAAATGATTCCTTTTTTCTCGCTGATAAATGGGTGAAAACATTTGAGCAATCTTGTCCGGGTGACAATAACTTTGTAGGCTCAATTTCTCCAAGTGGCGAGGTCACTTGCAAGAGTGTTTCTTTTTGCACTAAGTGTGATGCCTCTTGTCCAGCGACGGGTACAGTATGTGATGGAGAGTTGGCGGCCATCCGTGAGCCTGCAGAGCTTAAGTGTGATGAGAAAGATGGATATGCACTGGAAGGTTCAAACTCTTCCACTGCAACCAATAAATGTAATTTTGAAGATTACAGTCCAGACTCTGATGAACAGAGTTGTGTGGCCAAAAAAGTGGAAAAGGCAAGTGCAGGAATATGTAAAAGGTTTAAAGCAAATACCTGCGACGGTGCATTTGCAGGAGTTGTGGAGAATTATCCCGATGGTACAGCTTGTGGAACAGATAAAGTATGTGCCAGTGGATCTTGTGTAAATAAAGACGATGACGATGCAGACAACTCAAAAGGTACAGCTCCAAAGTGTGAAAATGGACTCAATGCCTTTGCCTCTAAGTCTAAGTGTGAAAGCGAGACGGGTAAAACATGTAAAGGAGAGAACTTCTTAATATGGAGCTTTCCAGACAGGGTGAATGATCCTGTTAATACAAAAGAGCTGCCAATGTGTAACAACTGGCTTGGAACAAGTTGTGCAACTGCTGGGACTAAAAAGGCGTGCACTAGTGAGCGAAGACTAAAAGGCGAAGAGGAAATCCTCCCATGCAAGAGCACGGTGAGATACTGTCCGTCATCAAGTTCTTCAAAGAAAGGGGTTTGGAAAAGGGCCTATGGGATAGGTGAAGATAGCTGTGATGAATCCGTTCCCAAGTGTAGTGCATTAATTGGCAAGCCTTGTGATATTCCAGGACTCAAAGAATGTAATGACAATCCTGTGCCTAAAAACGCCGCTGGCAACTACTGTCAGATAAATGATGTAGTCCAATGTGTGGAAAAGTAAGGTAGAGTTTATATGAAAAAGTTAAGAGTAAATATTCTTTCAAATCAAATCGGAAGCAGCTTAATCGCTGTAATGATTGGCGGTGTGGCCGTTGGGGCCGGGGCATTGATGTTGGCAAAGTCTGGGCTTGAACGAGGTAAGATGTATGCCGACACTGCTCAAAACACCCTTATTGAATATGCAATGCTTGATTTAAAAACAAATCTGGCCTCCGAAGCAGTTTGTAGAGAAGCTTTAAATGGAGGCTTTGACCAAATCGGAAACTTATCTGTAGGAAGTGATCTTGGCGGAGGTGTTTCTATTGAGCAGATAAAAGACCAAAACCCTGGAGCACAAAACAGAGATATTTTAATTGTTTTTAAAAAGGATAAGGCCGCAGGATCGGCCTCTAGAAGAACTGATAAAGTTTCAATTCAAACATTTATGGCCCCGGATCCAAGTGATCCCTCAGGTGTTGCGACTATTGAGAGTTGTTCTTCTTTTCAAGTTGCATCAGCAGTGGAAGGATTGGAGAGTTTTTGCAATTCCATCGGTGGGGAGTATGACTCGGCCGAAGGAAGGTGTGATCCCAACCTTTCCGCGGATTCGGACTTTAGAGGTGAAATTGATCGTCTTGCCTGCGAAGTTGTTGGTGGCACTTTGAGTGGTGGCACTTGTGACTTGATTTCTGTAAGTGGGAACCTTATGTCCAAAACCTTTGGCCCCTATAGAATAAGACTGGGAACTGGTGAGAGAACAGGAGCTTCCCAAGGCATATGCTCAGAGCTTCAAGTAGGGCGTGGAATTTCATCCGATGGGGCATTAAACTGTGCTCAAATTAGTTGTCCGATGCCAGATACCTCAACCTATTTACCAAGATATGAGAATTCTCAACTGTATTGCGAATGTCAACGAGACAGAGGGGCAGCACCTGGTTGTGGTGAAGAAGATGTAAACTCTTGCGAAGACTATGAAGTTGATGATGGTTGTGGCACAGGAAAGACTTGTATTGTTAGAAAGAAGGCCGAGGTCTGTCCCGAGATTCCAAGTTGCGTTAAAGATGGCCCAAAAAATTACTACAGCACAGAAGGTTGCAACTACTACTGTGGACAGGCACCTAAGTGTGAGGATGGAGAAATTCCGGTAATAGGTGATCCTAAAGACCCTAAAGACCCTGAACAATGTAAGGACAAATACTGGACTCCATCATTGGCCAATGTTTGTTCTGATCAAAAAGTTTCACAGACCAGTAACTGCGGCAGCACCCGAACTAAATCAGGAACAAAAGACTGCAGTGTTAAGGCTAAGAAAGGTGTGTGGAAACTCGACACATACAGCGAAGACTCATGTAAAGAGAACGTTCCCAAGTGTTCGGCCTTGATTGGTAAGCCTTGTGATAATCCAGGATCTGGGTACAGGCAGTGTAATGACAATCCGGGACGACCTCCAGGGACACCACCAGACGCAAATTTTTGTCAGATAAACCAGGTTGTCACATGCCAAGAAAATTAATCGTAATAGACTCAAACCACAAGGGTGTTTGATTTAGCATTCAATAAATAAATGAGAAGAATATGATTAGGTATTTTAAAGAAATTCTAAACCAAAAAGGCCTGAGCGCTCTAGAGCTTGTTATTGGAATGGGTGTAGCTGGCGGCATTGGCCTGACCATGTTTCAGAATATGAAAAACCAACAAAGCGTTCAGATTAGCAATGAGGAAAGTAGAAGTGCCGAATTGGCAGTCAAATCAGTTATTGATTCATTAAAAAGAAAGAATACTTGTGAAAGCTTTCTTTCAGGCCTTAACGTAAATAAAATGGCCAGCTCAAAAGGACTTGATCTCACCATGGGACAAATAAGTGTTTGGAGAGGTTTAAATGAGGGAAACCTTGGATCAAAACTCTCCCTAGAGGCGATAAATGCCAAACTTGAATCTAATACAGGTAAATCCCCGATGACGCTAACTTTTGAATTTAAAAGATCAAAAACAAGCTCACAGAGTGCTGGTCAAAGCTTTAAGAGAGACATCAAAATGGATGTAAGTGTGAAAGGTGGAAACATATCATGTGAGCATGTGGATGAGTCTGCTGTGGCATCAAATGCACTTGAAAGAATCTGTCTTCAGATCGGCGGAACTTTTACTGGATCTGGAGAGTGTGAGGTATCAAGTATAACACCAGATCTAAGGGCAAAGTTTGCAGAGGGCATATGTGATTCATTAGATAAGGATAAGACTTCAAATTATACCGGTGGTAAGTGTTTCAGAATTAATCTTCAAGGCAATATAACAACGAGAAACCTTGCATCCAATAAGCTTAAAATCAATGAATCCACTAGAACAGAGTTTGATAACTCCAAGTGTTCTGGATTCTTGAAAGGCTACACAGTAAAAGGGGAGAAGGTATGTGGAAACGTGGTCTTTAAACCTTAGAATTTAAAAAATCTGGCTCTTGCCCATCGACTTCCTAGTTTGTGGGCGTCAACTCTCGATAATACCTTAAATTACAGGCCTAATATTCTTGTTTAAAATTTTCACACTCATGAATGACCAATTAAAACGGTTACTTTATTGGGTGAACTTTAAGAAATTTATTAATAAACTAAAATACAATTTTAATCACTAATGGAAGTTCTTTTCATGCATTCAATTGCCATTTTATTTAGTGCAATTTCGAGCGATATTGATGAATAAACAAGTGCTATGGCCACCCACAAAGTTTTGCTTAAAAATGAGCGTCTTTTTAACTGCCATACAAAAGAAATATTATGAGTGAGGTATTGCCCAAGAAAGTAGATGCTGAGTTGCCGGAGATTTTACAATAATATTTCAGTGGATTGAGGGCCTGCGAGCTAAGAAATTCTAGGGAGCTATGTTGTGCACTGGAATTATTAAATCTGGATTTAAAGGCCGGAAAAAATGAACCTGTGACTTTAAAAATTAGTCACAGGTGTTATCCTTAAACAGAAGATTTCTTTCGAAAATAGGGCCGTTATTTCACCAAAAATTCCTTGAAAATAATGCACGATAAGAAACATTATCGCACATTTTGCTGCGTGGCGTTCTTTTAATTTAGAGAGTTTAGCCAAGGCGGATATAATTTATGGGCATGAGCTGATCCTCAGTCTGGCCCTAACCCATAAATTAGCTTCATAGTTTATCTTTTAGTCTTCCTGCTGATCTGCTGCCTTTGCTAGTTTTGTATAAATGCCATGAGTTGTGGTTAGATTGTCTTCAGTACAGGCCATTCCTTCTTTTTCATTTATCTCGTTAATTGCATCAGCTAGTGTTGTCATTGTGTATCTATTTACGCGTCCAAATCCATTTAGCTTCACAAGCATACTTCTAAGTTTTGGGCCATCATATGCCTGTGCCTCTTCAAGTAGTTCAATTACATCAACTGCGTAGGACATGTAGGTTTTAAGATCATCAATGTCATTGTACAGATACTCCTGAACTGCAGCTGCTGCCATAAAACCTCCTGCAGATGATGAATACAGAATCACCGGGCCTGGCCCTGATATTGAGATACCTAAACTTGCCGCTGCATATGTTCCAGATGTAAGGGCCACAGGAATACCAAATTCGCTTGTTTTTGTATAAAATGGCATCTTTGCGATCTGATCTTCTTTGTCACTGACATAGTCTTTAATTTTGTCCAAACAGGACGCATTGGCCGCAAGAGTACCTAACATAAGAAGTGTTGTAGCTAGTATTTTCATATATGGTCTCCAATTTTTTTGAGAGAAATGTTAATATTTGGACCTTTTAACACGCATTGTCATGGCAACAAAGATCAATTCTTTGTTATGAAAACTTTATAGATATGTCTCTAACCTACTGAAATTGCGAAATTCTTTGGCAATGTTAGATTCCTTTAAGAAATATTTTGAATTTACTTCAGGCCTTTAACTTTGGTAGCTTTTATCAAATAATTTATTATTATTTGGAGAGTATTTATGAAGAAATCAAACGTGTTCCTTAGTATATTAATTTTGGTGATTTCTGCCTGTGGTGGTAGCAACTCATCTGGGTCAAAAGATCCTGCAAAACGAACTGTAAAGAACGTTGATCAGTACGCAAAGTCTGTTAAGCATTTTGAGAATGAATGTCCTACAATAAAAGGAACATACTGCATGAGCTCCGGGCAAAGTTCAACGTGTGTCTACCTTGAGCTAAAGTATGATGACTTTGATGATCTTGAACTTATTAGCCATTACCCTACCACTATAATCGATGGAGAAGTCTGGAACCAGAACATTAATGGTGAAGAATCACGAGCAATTGGCTGGTGTAAAGACAATACTGTTACTGCCTACGGAGAAAATGAAAAAGGTCATTACGTC